>Ga0105251_10002974_pt1 | contig 12683 bp, 12 predicted proteins | sample KBSS64metaG_FD_80424 | JGI IMG/M metagenome (GOLD analysis project Ga0105251, IMG submission 80424) | Switchgrass rhizosphere microbial communities from Kellogg Biological Station, Michigan, USA - KBS S6-4 metaG | ecosystem: Host-associated > Plants > Roots > Rhizosphere > Soil | place...
ACAGCCGTTCCTTGAGGAAGGGATCGCGCTCGTTCCACAGGGCGATGCCCAGGCACCATTGCTGAGCCTTGTCGCAGAAACCGGCGAGGCCGTCTTCGCCCCAGCGATAGGCGCGGCTGCGCGCATGGTCATGGGGGAAGTAGCGCCAGGCGTCGCCATCGGCGCTGTAGTCTTCCCGGACCGTGGCCCACTGGCGCTCGCTCAGGTAGGGCCCCCATTGCCGCCAGGCGGCGGCATCGGTATCAGCCAGGCGCTGGCCTTCTCGGGTATGCAGGATGCCCGGGGCGGGATGTGCCGTCATCGTGTCTCCAGATTCAGGTAACGGTTAAGGCTCGAGGATAGATCACCATTGTGGCGTGCAACGACCTGCCTTGGCGTATCGCTGCAGTTTTTAGTGCCTGTCTGACCGGAAAAAATTCACGCCGTTGCGGTTTTCGTCACAGGGCCTGAGCGGGCGCAAGGGCTCTATCCCGGGCAAGCGGCGGACGAAAAAAAGCCCCACGCCGGGTCGGGGTGGGGCCTTCTGGTCATCGCGAAGCGCCCGCCGCTCGCGCAGCGGGCCTGGCAGCGATCTACAGCGCCATGTCGTTGGCGGCCTTTTCGGCGCGCGGGGCGCTGGCGGTGGCCTTGGCGTTCTCGGTGCCGGTGGCGACCGGCGGGGTGGCCAGTTGCAGGACTTCGGCGGTGTAGTTCCACTCCTGCTGCACGCGCGCTGGGTCGCTGTTCAGCTTGGTGCCGTAGCTGGGCACGATCTGGTGCAGCTTGGCTTGCCACTCAGGGGTCGCGACCTTGTCCTTGAACACCTTCTCCAGCACGCTCAGCATGATGGGCGCGGCGGTCGAGGCACCCGGGGAGGCGCCCAGCAGGCCGGCGATGCTGCCATCCTTGGCCGCGACGATCTCGGTGCCCAGCTTCAGCACGCCACCCTTGTCGGCGTCGCGCTTGATGATCTGCACGCGCTGACCGGCCTGCCACAGGCGCCAGTCTTCCTTCTTGGCGTTGGGGAAGTACTCGCGCAGGGCGGCCATGCGGTCGTCATCCGACAGCATCAGCTGACCGGCGAGGTATTCCACCAGCGGGTACTCGGCCACGCCCACGCGGACCATCGGCCAGGCGTTGTGGGTGTTGGTGCTGGTCAGCAGGTCCAGGTAGGAACCCTGCTTGAGGAACTTGGTGGAGAAGGTGGCGAAGGGCCCGAACAGGATCACGCGCTTGCCGTCGAGCATGCGGGTGTCCAGGTGCGGTACCGACATCGGCGGTGCGCCCACCGACGCCTTGCCGTAGGCCTTGGCCAGGTGCTGCTGGGCGATCTCGGGGTTGTCGGTGACCAGGAAGGAACCACCCACCGGGAAGCCGGCGTAGTCGTTGGCTTCGGGGATGCCCGACTTCTGCAGCAGGTGCAGGGCACCGCCGCCGGCGCCGATGAAGACGAACTTGGCGTCGGTTTCGGTCTTCTTGCCGTCCTTGAGGTTCTTGTACTCCACGCGCCAGCTGCCGTCGGCATTGCGGGTGATGTTCTCGACTTCGCTGGACAGGTTCAGCTTGAAGTTCGGCTTGGACTGCAGGTTGGCGGCGAACTGGCGGGTGATCTCGCCGAAGTTGACGTCGGTGCCCAGCGGACTCCAGGTGGCGGCGATCTTCTGCTTGGGATCGCGACCTTCCATCATCAGCGGAACCCACTGCTTGATCTGCGCGGGATCTTCGGAGAACTGCATGCCGGAGAACAGCGGGCTGGCCTTGAGCGCCTCGTAGCGCTTCTTCAGGAAGGCGATGTTCTCGTCACCCCAGACGAAGCTCATGTGCGGGGTGCTGTTGATGAAGCTCTTCGGGTCCTTGAGGACACCGTTCTTGACCTGCCAGGACCAGAATTGACGGGAGATCTGGAAGGCTTCGTTGATCTCGATGGCCTTGGCGATGGTGACCTTGCCGTCCTTGTCTTCCGGGGTGTAGTTCAGCTCGGCCAGGGCGGAGTGGCCGGTACCGGCATTGTTCCAGCCGTTGGAGCTCTCGTCGGCGACCTGGTCCAGGCGCTCGACCATTTCCATGGTCCAGTTCGGCTCCAGCTCGTTCAGCCAGATGCCCAGGGTGGAGCTCATGATGCCGCCGCCGATCAGCAGGACGTCGACCTTCTTGGTGTCTTCGGCCTGTGCGGTGCCCAGGGCGGAGGCGATGGCGACGCCGAGCAGCGCGCCAGTCATTTTCTTCAGCATGTGATCTCTCGTTCGATAGAAGCTGGGTCTGCTTATCGAGTTTCGGTGCGGTGCGGCACCATGGCACATGGGGGGATGTGCAGTGGGCAAGGCAGAATGCAGCCGGAAACACGCAAGGGCAGGTTCTTTTCCCTCCACCGCCCCTCTCTCATGAGTCACCGGAGGAGTCGGAGCAAAAACGCAAGACGCGGCCTTGGCAGCGGCTGACCGGAGACAGAGGTCTCGGGCGCGGCTGCGTGCGCGTGGCGTAATTGTTGCCGGACATTTTAAAGGGAAGGGTTAGGGCTGCCTAGCCCGTAATTCATTGGCTTTGCCTATTAGCCTTTAGTCTAATCCTCTGTGACGACAGTCAAAGTCCCGCCAGCTGCCGCTCCGGGCGAACCGGAGCGGTCTGGACGGCTTTCCGCGAGCCGCCGGCGGCACCGACGAAAGCGGCCGGAAAGCCGCCGGAGGGTCGTCGTTCAAGTGTGGAGAGGTCGATCAGGCGAAGCGCCAGGCGAGAAAGCGACTCTGCTTCTGGCCCTGGGCCATGGCCACCACGCGACTTTCACCGACCTGTTCGCGGCGCAGTGCCGCCTGCAACGGCGGCAGATTGCTGACCTTGGACACCAGGCAGGTGAACCAGCCGACCTGACCGGCAAAGGCGCGACTCTCGCGGATCATCCGCTCGACAAAGACGGCCTCGCCCCCGGGGCACCAGAGTTCAGCCGCCTGGCCGCCGAAATTGAGCAGGGGTACCTGCTTGCCGGTGGTCTTGCCCAGGTTCTTCCACTTGCGCCGGCTGCCGCGCACGGCATCGTCGGGGCTGGCATGGAAGGGCGGATTGCACAGGGTGGCGGCGTAGCGCTCACCGGGTTGCAGGATACCGGCGAATATGGCCTGGGGATCCGGCTGGCGGCGCAACTCGATGGCGGCGGCGCAATCCGCATTGGCCGCCAGGGTGCGGCCGAAGGCAGCCAGCGCCGCCGGGGCGATGTCGCTGCCAACGAAATGCCAGCCATACTCCTTGAAGCCGATCAGCGGATAGACGCCATTGGCGCCCGTACCCACGTCCAGCAAGCGCGTCGTCGCACCCCGGGGAATCTTGCCGCCATTGTCCTCGGCCAGGAGGTCGGCCAGGTGGTGCAGGTAATCCGCCCGGCCGGGAATCGGTGGGCAGAGGAAATCGGCGGGGATGTCCCAATCGCGCACGCCATGGTGCAGCGCCAGTAACGCGCGGTTGAGCGCGCGGACGGCCTGGGGATCGGTGAAGTCGATGGACAGATTGCCCCGCGGCGTCGGCGCCACGAACGGCCTGAGCGCCGGGCTCGTGCGCATCAGCGCTGGAAAGTCGTAGCTGCCCTGGTGGCGATTGCGTGGATGCAGGGGCGCAGGGCGGCCAGGAAGGGGGCGGCGGGGCGAGGTCATGAAGGCAGGCAGGGTGGAAAAGGGGCGGCGAGCCTAGCACAGCCACCCTTTTAGAGCCTGTTTTAAGTCTCGCGAGCTAGGTACAAACAAGGCGAAAATGCCTGAGGAAGCGGAGTTTACAGTCGGTAAATGAGTATTCCGGAGGCATTTTCAACGCCGTTTGCCCGACGCGCAGCAGGCTTTAAACAGGCTATACGGCTCACGTGGGCGTCGGGGCGTCTTCCGGCAGCACGCCGATCTCGCGCAGGTTGCGCCAGAAGGCGGCAGGGATGGGAGCCCGTAGCAGTTCGGCGTTCTGCCGGGCCCGCTCTGGCGTGCTGCTGCCGGGAATGGTGGCGGCCACCGTGGGATGGGCCAGGCAGAACTGCAGGGCCGCGGCGCGGATGTCCACCCCGTGATCCTGGCAGACGCCCTTGATCAACTCGACCTTGCGGCGCAGTGCCGGTTCGGCTTCGGCATAGTTGTAGTGCTTGCCACCGGCGAGCAGGCCGGAGTTGTAGGGCCCACCCACCACGATGCCCACGCCGCGGCGTTCGCATTCGGGAAAGAGCGTGTCCAGGGCTTCGCGATGATCCAGCAGGGAATAGCGACCGGCCAGCAGGAAGGCATCGGGATCGCTCTGCTCCAGCGCCAGGCGGCAGGGTTCCACCAGGTTGACGCCCAGGCCCCAGCCCAGGATCAGCCCTTCCTCGCGCATCTCGGTGAGGGCCTTGGCCGCACCCTGCATGGCCTGGGCGAAGTAGTCGCGCCAGGCCGGGCCATGCTGGTCCTCGGACAGATCGTGGATCCAGACCAGATCGAGGCGGTCGGTCTTGAGGCGTTCCAGACTGGCCTCGATGGAGCGGCGGGCGCCGTCGGCGGAATAGTCGAGCACCCGCTTGAAGGGCAGTTCGTTGACGAACGGCGGCGCATTTTCCGGCCGGTCGGCCGGTTCCAGCAGGCGGCCGACCTTGCTGCAGAGGACGAAGTCGTCGCGCGGCTTGTCGGCCAGCACCTCGGCAAAACGTCGCTCCGACAGTCCGGCGCCATAGTGGGGCGAGGTGTCATAGAGGCGGATGCCGGCGTCCCAGGCGGCTTCGAGCGTCGCCCGGGCGTCGGCGTCGCCTACCTCGCGGAACATGTTGCCCAGCGGGGCGCCGCCAAAGCCGAGGGAGGGGATGTCGATACGCATGGGAAGTCTCCAGGGTGGTGCGTGTCTGCATCCCGACCGATGTCCCCAGACTCCTGTTCCCCTAGTCCGCCGGACGTAGCAGGGCCACCTCGGCGCAGGTGAGCGGACGATAGGCACCCTCGGCCAGGGCGGAATCCAGCGCCAGCTCGCCGATGTGGTCGCGATGCAGGGCGATGACCTCGATGCCGAAGCGGCCGAACATGCGCTTGACCTGGTGATAGCGGCCTTCGACCAGGGTCAGGAAAGCGCTGTGGTCGTCCAGCAACTCCAGCTGCGCCGGTTGGGTGGTGAGGTCCTCATAGGCGAAGTAGAGCCCTTCGGCGAAGGCGGCCACCAGCTGCGGCGGGATGACCTCGGCGGTGGTGACCCGGTAGCGCTTGGTCTGCCTGTGACGCGGATGACTGAGGCCGCGTGACCACTGGCCATCGTTGGTGAGCAGCAGCAGGCCGGTGGTGTTGAAGTCCAGCCGTCCGGCCAGGTGCAGATCGGCGCGCTGGTCCGGGGCGAGGCAGTCCAGCACCGTGGCATGGCGGGCGTCGACGGTGGCGCTCACGCAGCCGCGCGGCTTGTGCAGCATCAGGTAGCGACCGCCGGGGCCGTCCTGCAGCAGGCGCTCGTCGGCCTCGATGCGGTCGAAGGCGAACACCTCCTGCTCGGCCCGCAGGGTGGTGGTGCCGTTGACCCTTACCCGGCCCTCGGCGAGCAGGCGCCGCCCTAGTTGCCGGCCCAGCTCGGGTCGGTTGCCCAGCCAGCGGTCCAGGCGCATCAGCGAGGTTCGCTCGCGACGCCTGCCGCGCAGGCCGGACAGAGGCAGCGGCGATCGCGCTCTTGCGCGGGCAGGCGGTCCAGGACGGCGGGATCGATCGGCGTCTGCAGGCACCAGCAGTCGCGGATCTCGCCCCCGGCCGCCAGGAAGCAGCTGTTGGCCTGGCCGCACAGCGGGCAGCGGGTGGGATCGAAGGGGATGGGCGATGCGGCCATGGTGATCTCGTCGGGCGAAGCGGGCGGCAGAGTACCGGGAATTGCGACCTGGGTAACGTCCGCTACGCTGGGGGTCTGCGTACTGTCGCAACCAGGGTGCAAGCTGCATCCTAGCTCCGATCGTCGGACCACCCGAGGAACCCATGACAATAACTGCTCTGCGCACCCTGATCCGTACCCTCATTCCCGGCACCCTGCTGGTCAGCCAACTGGCCCTGGCCACCGAAGCCGATGTCGGCCAGACCCTGGCCCGCCAGGCCGGCATTCCCTGGCCGGCGGTGATCGCCCATCGCGGCGCCTCCTTCGACGCCCCCGAATCCACCGCGCCGGCCTACCTGGTGGCGCGGGAACTGGGCGCCGACTACCTGGAGCTCGACCTGCAGCGCACCAGGGACGGCCAGCTCATCGCCCTGCACGACGACACCCTGGAACGTACCACCGATGTCGCCAAGCGCTTCCCCGACCGCGCCAAGGCCCCGGTCAGCCAGTTCACCCTGGCCGAACTCAAGTCGCTGGACGCCGGCAGCTGGTTCAACCAGGCCCATCCCGACCGCGCCCGGCCAAAGTTCGCCGGACTCAGGATCCTTACCCTCGACGAGGTCATCGACATCGCCGAAGGCGGTCGCAACAAGCCGGGTCTCTACATCGAAACCAAGCAACCCAAGCTGTTCCCCGGCATCGAGCGCGACCTCAAGGCCAAGCTGACCCAGCGCGGCTGGCTCGGCAAGCCCAAGCCGGGTGCCACCGGCGTCGCCGCCATGCCCGGGCGGGTGATCCTGCAGACCTTCGAGAAGAGCAGCCTGGAGCTGTTGCAGAAGGAGATGCCGAAGACGCCGAAGATCCTGCTGCTGTGGCTGGGCGACGACTACATCCCGGCCAAGCCCGGGCCGAGCTACGCCGAGTCGGGCGAAGCCAGCAAGGCGGCCTACTACGCCAAGCAGCAGGTGCGCTCCGAAGGCGATTTCACCGCCTGGATCGAGTGGGCCAAGGCCCATGGCGCCATCGGCATCGGCCCCTCGGCGGCCCTGGAGGAGGGTGGCGACCAGAGCTATGCGGACCTGGTGAAGCCCTGGATGAACGACGTCGCCCACGAGCGGGGTCTGCTGGTGCATGCCTATACGGTGGACTCGGCGGTGGACTACGCGCGTCTTGCGCCCCGTGGCGTGGATGGCTTCTTCAGCAATCGCGCCGCCGAATTGCTGAAGTTCTATGAGCGTCCGGCCAAGCAGGCACCCGGTGCCCTGCTCAAGCAGCTGGGTTATTGAGTCCAGGCGGGGAGGCCTGCCGGTCTCCCCGTCGCCAACGGAGGCCTCCTCATGTCCCGCCATGCCTTCAACGGTGCCAAGCTGGCGCTGCTCTGCGCTGAGCAGATTCTGGTCTATCAGCGCGATGACAAGCCCGACATCCCCTGGCCGGCCCTCTGGGACCTGCCCGGCGGTGGTCGCGAAGACGGCGAGACGCCCGAGCGCTGCGCCCTGCGCGAGCTGGAAGAAGAATTCGGCCTGGTGCTGGACGAGGCGCGGCTGACCTGGGGGCGTTGCTATCCGCCGCGCCAACCCGGCTATCTGCCCAGCTGGCTGTTCGCCGGGCAATTGCATCCCGCCGAACTCGCCGCCATCCGCTTTGGCGACGAAGGCCAGCACTGGCAGCTGATGAGCATCGCCGACTTCCTCGCCCATCCCCAGGGCGTACCCCATCTGCAGGCGCGGCTGCAGGACTACCTGGGCGAGCGGGAGGAGAGCCGACCGGCGTCTCTTAATCCCGGCTGAATGAACGCGCGATAACCGGGCGCGGCGCCTGGCCAGGGCTTAAGCTTTGTCCAGGCCCATCCGGGCCGTTCTGGAGATCTCCCCATGCGCCATTTCCTCTTGGCGTCGCTCTGTGCCCTGACCTTCACCGGCTGCACCGTCTACGACACGTCCCCGCGCTATTACAGCCGTCCGGCACCGCCCGCGGCGGTCTTCTACGGCACGCCGGCCTATCCGCCGCCCGCGGTCATCGTGCGGCCCTATGGCTATGGCTACTACTATCGACCGGCACCGCCACCACCGCCTCACTGGGGTCCGGGTCCCGGCTGGGGACCGCCGGGCTGGGGACCGCGTCCGGGTTATGGTCCGCCCGGCTGGGGCCCGCGCTACGGTCCGCGCTGGTAGCGGGTTTGACAGGGGCAGCCGGCTTTTCTAGGGTGCTGCCCTTGTCTTGACCAGGAAGCCTCGAATCGTGGACGACGATCGCATCAAGCTCGACCCCCAATGGAAAGCCGCGCTGCGCGACGAATTCGAGCAGCCCTACATGCGTCAGCTGAGCGAATTCCTCAGGCGCGAGAAGGCGGCGGGCAAGGTCATCCATCCGCCCGGGCCGTTGATCTTCAATGCCCTCAATACCACCCCTCTGGATCAGGTCAGGGTGGTCATCCTCGGCCAGGACCCCTATCACGGTCCGGGTCAGGCCAATGGGCTGAGCTTCTCGGTGCAGCCTGGGGTACCGGCGCCGCCGTCGCTGCAGAATATCTTCAAGGAACTCAAGCGCGACCTGAACCTGCCCATTCCCAACCACGGCTATCTGCAGCACTGGGCCGAGCAGGGCGTGCTGTTGCTCAATACCTCGCTGACCGTGGAACAGGCCAACGCCGGTTCCCACGCCAAGGCCGGTTGGCAGAGATTCACCGATCGCATCATCGAGGTGGTCAGCGCCGAGCGGGAGAACCTGGTGTTCCTGCTCTGGGGCAGCCATGCCCAGAGCAAGCAGACGCTCATCGATCCCCAGAAGCACCTGATCCTCAAGTCGGCGCATCCCTCGCCGCTGTCGGCCCACCGCGGCTTCATCGGCAACGGCCACTTCGGCCGCACCAATGAATTCCTGCGCAACGCTGGCCTCACCCCTATCGACTGGGCGCTGCCACCGCTGGCGTAGGAGTGCGCAGCCGGCCACGACCCTCGCGGTCAGGTCGCCCCTGCCGCGACTGTCCGAGACGGGCGCCGGTGGCACTGCAGGCACCAGCTCGTCCCGAGCATGAGCAGGAGGATCGCCAGGGATTCCAGGCGAGTCGGCCAGCGCCCGCTCCAGAGAAAGCCATAGGTCAGCGAGGCCAGGGTCTCGATGACGATGGCCTGACCACTCAGGGTCAGGGGTAGCCGGCGGCTGGCCTGATTCCAGCAGGCGCCGCCGATGACCGAGGCAAGCAGCGCCACGCCGGCAGCCACCAGCAGCGGCTGCAGCCAGTCCGCCGGTCCCCGCAACGCCAGCTCTTCTCCCAGCAACCAGGGTGCGACCAGCAGTGCCTGGGCACCGGTCATCCCGCCCAGCAGCAGGCCCCAATCGTGAGCGCCGATCGGCGTCCTGGTCAGAAAGCGCGTGTTGACCACCGCGAACCAGCTCCAGGCCAGCAGGGCGCCGCAGGCGCACAGCAGGCCCAGGGCAGGCCGCTCGCCAACCGCGGTGGTGGTCAGCGTCTCGTAGCTGATCAGGACCACGCCGAGCAGCGCGCAGCAGAGCGATGGCCAGAGGCGACCGAATCCCACAGCGCCCGCGTCGCGCTGCCCGGCCAGGGCCACCAGCAGCGGGATCAGGCCGACGATCAGGGTGGTCGCCGCGATACCGGCCTGCTTCACGCCCACGCCGACCAGGGTGTAGTACCCCAGGTTGCCGATCAGGCTGAGCCAGAACAGGCGCGTACCGTCGGCCCAGGTCAGCTGCCTGCGCAGTCGGCGCCAGCAGGGCAGCAACAGCCCGAGTGACACCAGTCCGTAGCAGAGAAAGCGCAGCACGGCGAACTGGGCGCCGCTCAGGTCAGGGACCAGCGCCGGGGCCAGAAAGATCACGCCCCAGCACAGGCCTGCCGCCAGCCCGTAGCCGATACCCACTGCCGACAGTTCTCGTTCCTGCATCGCGCCGTCTCCACCGATTCGACACCAGTGTGGTGACGGCGACCTGGACCGGTCTTGCGCGAGACTGCGGGGTTTTTTACCTGGACTGCGTACCTGGACTGCCTACCCCGGCAGTCGCTGACCGCGCCGCCAGGCGGCCGGGCTGATGCCCTGGCGGCGGGTCATGGCGCGGGTCAGGGCGGCTTGGTCGGAAAAGCCGACGCGCAGGGCGATGTCGGCGATGGGCAGGCGGCTGTCGGCGAGCCAGCGCTGCGCCTGGCGCAACCGTAGGTCGGTGAGCCAGGCCTGGGGCGTCTGGGCGAAACGCTGGTGGAACAGCAGGTGCAGCCAGGCCCGCCAGGCGGGCCATGGCCGCATTGTTCCAGTCCCCTGCAGGCTGGGCCTCCACCTGGACCAGCAGGCGGTCGAAGGCCGCGCTGGCGGTCGCGGCGGTGAGCGAGGCGAGCAGCAGACGGGTGAGTTCGGGCGCGTGTTGGTCGAGGGTGTCAGGCGAGGTCAGCTCGGCGAAGGCGATCAGCTGGCGGGTCGCAGGCGGAATCGCCAGGCCCGGCTGCCGTAACGCGCGATCCAGGAGCGGAGCAGGCACCCAGTCGGCCGCGCAGTCGATCACCAGAAAGCGGCTGCCTGGCTCGGATTGCTGGGCATGACCGCAATCGGGCGCCACCAGGGCCGCGAGACCGGTATGCAACCGCGTCCCGCTACGCCCGGCGAGCTCCAGCTCCATGCCGCCCTGGATGGGCAGCACCAGCTGCGCGAAGGCATGGGCATGGGGCTGGTGTTCGCCCTGATAGCGCTTGATGGCGAGACGGGGAGTCAAGGCGCACCTCGGTGGCGAAGCGGGGGGTCGAGAGCCTTGATCCTAGCATGTCGCCCCGGGCCCTACGGACCTCAACGCACCGACTGCAGCGGCAACTCCACTTCGCCACCATTGCTCAGGTCCACGGCCACCGGCTCCTGGGTCAGATACAGCGGGCGACCGCCGAGCAGGATGCGCCCGCTGAGCAGATAGCGCTCGCCGCTCTTGACCTTGGCCGGGGCGTAGTCGAGGCGGAAGGGCACCTGGCCGGGCTGCTTGACGAACAGGGTGCGCTGGGCCAGGCGACCGGCAGGGGTGTCGCCGGCACTGGCGCTGTAGAGGCTGACGGTGAGCTTGGCGGTGGGCGGCACCGGCTCGTTGGCGGTAAAGGTGGCCTGGCCGCTGAGGCTGGTCATGCTCGGCTGGGCCGGCACGCCAGGCGTGGTGGTCTGCGGCTGCTCGGTGGGCGGCAGCGGCTGGCCAGCGGACGGCGGTGGCGTCGCGGGACCGGGGCGCAGCCCGCTACAGGCGCTGAGCAGCAGCGAGGTGGCGAGCAGGGTGGCGATTCTTTTCATGGGTAGATCCTGGACTGAAATCGACTGCTGTGACCCATGGACGCCGGCTTAGTTGCCGGCGACCGCAGGGGATTCGGGATCCGGCAGGTCGGGCGCATCGGGTCGGTCCAGCGCCACCTGACGGATCGACAGGCGGATCTCCGCCGGCAGCACCCGCTTGCCGGCGCCTTCGGCCAGTTCGCCGAGCAATTCATGATGGCCCAGGGTGCCGTCGTCGGCCTTGCGCAGCACACCCTCGGCCAGCAGCGTCTGGATGAAGTGGCGAAACAGCGACTTGTCGAAGAATTCCGGCGCATTGAGGCCATGCAGCACCGACAACCGCTGGGCCATCACGGTGCAGAGTTCTTCCAGTTGCGGCGCGGTCAGGCTGTTCTGGCCGTGGTTGAGGATCAGCGCGGTGGTCATGTAGTAGCGCTGCAGGGTCTGCAGGATGGCCCGCGCCAGCAGGGTGAGGCGGACGAATTGCCGCGAGCTGGGCGCCGCACGCACGAAGACGTCGTCCTCGATGCGCAGCAGGCCGCGCTCCACCATGGCCTCCAGCCAGCCGTCCAGCACCAGCGGCAGCTCCTCGCGCTCCCAGTGGATGAACAGCTCGGCCTGCAGATAGGGATAGAGCGCCAGGGCGAATCTGTGGATCAGCTCGCGGGTCATGCGCCCGGTGTTCTGGAAGAAACTGGCGATCAGCGCCGGGATGGCGAAGAGGTGCAGGACATTGTTGCGGTAGTAGGTCATCAGCACCGCGTTCTGCTCGTCCAGGTAGAGGATGCGTCCCAGAGCGTCCTGCTGCTCGGAGAGGAAACCCAGGTCGCGTACCTCTTCGATGATCGCCTGGCCGTCGCCCTCGGGCAGGGTGACGCTGGTGGAGTAGGGCACCCGCTTCAGCAGATCCAGATAGAGGTCGATGGCGCGTATCAGGGCGCCTTCGTCGAGGGCCTGGCGGTTGGTCGAGAGCAGCGCCAGGGCCACCAGGTTGACCGGGGTGACGGCCGCCGCGGCATTGATGCGGCGGACCACCCGCTCGCCCAGTTCGTGGGTGACCGAATTGAACCAGGCGGGCTTCAGGTCTTCGTCGAGGGGTTCGTCGCGCCAGCCCGGACGGCGGGCATCGAGGAAGCCTTGCAGCGGGATGGGCTCGCCGAAGTTGACCCAGACCCGACCGAAGCGCTGGCGCAGGGCGCCGAAGACCTTGACCAGGTCGAAGATGGATTCCTTCTTCTTGGCCGCGCCGCGCAACTCGCCCAGGTAGGTGCGGCCCTCGAAGACCTTCTCGTAGCCGATGTACACCGGTACGAAGACGATAGGGCGCCGCGAATCGCGGAGGAAGCTGCGCAGGGTCATGGCCAGCATGCCGGTGCGTGGCTGCAGGGTACGTCCGGTGCGCGAGCGACCGCCCTCGACGAAGTATTCGGTGGAGAAGCCGCGGCTGAACAGGCTGTGCAGGTATTCGTTGAACACCGCCGCATAGAGGGCGTTGCCCTTGAAGCTGCGCCTCATGAAGAAGGCCCCGCCACGGCGCAGGATGTTGCCCACCACCGGCATGTCCAGGTTGATGCCGGCGGCGATGTGCGGCGGGGTCAGGCCATTCTGGAACAGCAGATAGGAGAGCAGCAGGTAGTCGATGTGGCTGCGATGGCAGGGGACGTAGACCACGGTATG
>Ga0105251_10002975_pt1 | contig 12681 bp, 9 predicted proteins | sample KBSS64metaG_FD_80424 | JGI IMG/M metagenome (GOLD analysis project Ga0105251, IMG submission 80424) | Switchgrass rhizosphere microbial communities from Kellogg Biological Station, Michigan, USA - KBS S6-4 metaG | ecosystem: Host-associated > Plants > Roots > Rhizosphere > Soil | place...
AGAGCCGCCTGACCAGCAGTTTCAGCAATGGCCTGACCAATATCGCGCGCCTGCACGCGCTGTATCCCGACCATCGCAGGACCCCGCCGGCCCTGCCCGGCCCGCTGTCGCTGGCGATCTACATCGAAGGTGCCGGCACCCGCACCGGCAAGGACGACGACCTGATGGGGCTGGCCTTTGGCATCGGCGCCAGCGGGGTGATGGCCAAGGTGCGGCTCGCGCTGGACGTGCGCCTGCCCGACGCGTTGCGGGCCCTCGCGCGGACCCTGCCGCCGCACCTGCTCACCCGCGTCCGGCTGGACCTGTTCGGCTTCTCGCGCGGCGCAGCGTCGGCACGCGACACAGTCAACCGGCTCCACGCGCCGGAGGGCCATGCCTGGCTGCAGGAGCAGCTGCGCCGCACCGGCTGGAACGTCGCGCCGACAGCGGCAGCGCGCCCAGTGCGGTTCGTCGGCCTGTTCGACACCGTGGTGGCGATCGACAGCCGGCAGCGCGACGAACAGCCCCGGGTCGCACTGGCGCCGGACTGCGCCGACAAGGTGGTGCAGCTGGTCGCGCGCGACGAGCACCGGTTCCACTTCGCGCTCACCAGCGTAGCGCCACAGCACGAGCAGATCGCCCTGCCCGGCGTGCACGCCAATGTCGGCGGTGGCTACGACCAGCGCATCGAAGGGCCGAAGCTGCTGACCCGCCCGCAGGGACAGCGCCTGCGCAACCACGGCGTGCCCGACACCGCGACACCGCCGCTGGCGGTGCTGCGCGCGACCCGGGTGTACGCACAGGCGAGGGTCGACTGCCAGCGCTGGCAGGCCGCACTTGGACTGGACGACGACAGCGTCTGGGTGGACGTCTGGCACCGCTGGCAGCAGATGCGCGTGGCCGGCAGCGACAGCGTGCTGCCGCAATGGGTGTTGTTCGCCCACGCAGCGGTGGTGTTGAAACGCGAGATCGACTGGCGCTACCAGCTGATCGCGCTGCGCCTGATGCACCAGCGCGCGGCCGCCGCCGGGGTGGCCTGGTCGCGCACGCCGGACAGCGATCCCGCACTGGCGCTTCCGGCCGAACTGCGCCCTATCGCGGCGCGCCTGCTCGCCGGGCAGGCATTGGATGCAACGCAGGAGCGTCTGCTGCGGCAGCGCTACCTGATGCAGTCCGCGCATTGGAATTTCGATGCACTGGGCGATACCGCGCTGCTGTATGCAGCGGATGAGGCGACACGCGAACTGCCGTATCGACCCGGGCCGGGATTGTTCTACATCAACCGACCAACAGACGATGGAAAGCGCGTGGTGTTGATGAACATTTGATCGTTGGACCTGCCAACATCAGGCAACCCATCAGCTACCGGCTGTTCGCCTGAAACCATCAGAGCCGGGCAGAATGCCCGACGTCAGCGGATGGACTCTGCCTGCAGTTCAGCAAGCTCTTCATGATCGAAGCCTGCGAGCAATCGCGCTTCAAGATTGAACGGTCCGTTGAGGTAGCCGCCTGCATGTTCCCTCAGCAGCGCGATGAAACGCGCACGCGGTTCGACACCCTCGCGTGCGCAGTACCAGCGGTACCAGCGCGTGCCCGCCGCGACATGCGCCACTTCCTCGCGCAGGATGATCTCCAGCACATCGGCCGTGGCGTGGTCGTTGGCCGAACGCAGCTTGGTGATCATGCCCGGGGTCACGTCCAGGCCCCGCGCTTCCAGTACGCGCGGCACCAGTGCCATCCGCGCCAGACCATCGTGGGCGGTCTTCTCGCACATTTCCCACAGCCCGTTGTGCGCGGCGAAATCGCCGTAGTCGAAACCGTAGGCCTGCAGCCGCTCGCGCAGCAGCAGGAAATGGCGCGACTCGTCATCGGCAACGCCGACCCAGTCGGCATGGAACGCGCCCGGCAGTCCCCGGAAGCGGTAGACCGCGTCCCAGGCCAGGTCGATCGCATTGAGCTCGATGTGCGCGATGGCGTGGATGAACGCCGCACGTCCTTCGGCATTGCCCAGCCCGCGCCGGGGCACGTCGCGTGGGTGGACCAGCCGCAGCTGCGGTGGCCGGCCCGGCATCCGGATCGGCTCCGGCGGAGCCGACGCGTCCCCCAGCTTCAATTGCCCCGCACGGTACTGCGCGGCATGGTGCCGGGTCAGTGCCGCCTTGCGCACAGGATCGGCTTCGGCCATGCACTGCTGCGCGGCGCGCAGCAGATCACCGGCCGCCGCCTCCTGCGACAGGATCGCGCTCACCGGCAGCGCCTTACGCGCGGCGCTTGTGCTTGGCGTCGTCCGAACGCAGCTGCTGGATGCGCTCGAAATAGCCCGGCTCGATACCGGTCGGGTAGACACCGTTGAAGCACGAGGAATCAAACGAGGTCAGCTCCGGGTTGCCTTCGCGCACCGCCGCTTCCATGTCCTCGATATCCTGGTAGATCAGCCAGTCGCAGCCCAGGTGCGCTTCGATTTCCTCGACGCTGCGGTTGTGCGCGACCAGTTCCTCGGCCGCCGGCATGTCGATGCCGTAGATGTTGGGGTAGCGCACCGGCGGCGCCGCGCTCGCCAGGTAGACCTTGCGTGCGCCGGCGTCGCGCGCCATCTGCACGATCTGCTGGCTGGTGGTGCCACGCACGATGGAATCGTCGACCAGCAGCACCACCCGGTTGCGGAACTCCAGGTGGATCGGGTTGAGCTTGCGGCGCACCGACTTCACCCGCTCGCCCTGCCCCGGCATGATGAAGGTGCGGCCGATGTACCGGTTCTTGATGAAGCCTTCGCGGTACTTCACGCCGAGCACGTTGGAAATTTCCAGCGCGGCATCGCGCGAGGTATCCGGGATCGGGATGATGGTGTCGATGTCATGGTCCGGGCGCAGGCGCAGGATCTTTTCGCCGAGCTTGATGCCCATGCGCATGCGCGCCTTGTGCACCGACACGTTGTCGATCATCGAATCGGGGCGCGCGAAATACACGTATTCGAAGATGCACGGGCTGTGCTCGACCGGCTCGGCGCACACTTCGGAGAACAGCTCGCCACGCGCGGTGATCACCAGCGCTTCGCCCGGGCGCACGTCGCGCACGCGCTGGAAGCCCAGCACGTCCAGTGCCGACGATTCGGACGCCACGATGTACTCATCGCCTTCGGCGTGGGTGCGCTTGCCCAGCACCAGCGGGCGGATCCCGTGCGGGTCGCGGAAGGCGACCAGGCCCAGGCCCAGCACCACGCTGATCACCGCATAGCCGCCCTTGCAACGGCGGTGCACGCCGGCCACGGCGCGGATCGCCGCTTCCGGGGTCAGCTGGCGCTGCGCGTCCAGCTCGAACGCGAACACGTTCAACAGCACTTCGCTGTCCGAATCGGTGTTGACGTTGCGCCGGTCCTGTTCGAACACCTGCTGGCGCAGGGCTTCGGTGTTGATCAGGTTGCCGTTGTGGGCCAGCGCGATGCCGTAGGGCGAGTTGACGTAGAACGGCTGTGCCTCATCCATGCCTTCCGAACCGGCGGTCGGATAGCGCACGTGGGCGATGCCGACCCGGCCTTCCAGGGTGGACATGGTCTTGGCGTCGAACACATCGCGGACCAGGCCATTGGCCTTCTGCACGCGCAGACGGGTGCCGTCGGCGGTGGCGATGCCCGCCGCATCCTGGCCGCGATGCTGGAGGACGGTCAGGCCGTCATACAACTGCCCGGCGACGTTCTGGTTGCCGACAATACCGACGATGCCACACATGGTGCGAATCTCCGCTGGGCTGAGCCCATCTACTGTGAAGGTGGCCGTGCCTGGCCGGGGGAACCGTTCCGTGCCGGAACGGTCGCGTCCGGGCGCGCGAGCGCCGGGTCGTTGATCTCGGGGTCCACCGCGTGCTGCGGGGTCTCATCCAGTGGTCGCGGCCCTCCGCGCCCACCCAGCAACTGGCCAAGTACGCCATTATCGCCTGTCGCGCCCGGCTTGCCCAACTCCGCGTCGGGAAGTTGCGCCGCGTTCACCTCAGGCAGCGCTGCCGGCAGGGCCGCCAGACCCTTCAGGCCCTGCATGTCATCCAGCGTGGGCAGCTCCGGCAGCTCGGGCATGCGCGGCATGTGCGCCTGCATCCAGCCGACCCCGGGGTCCAGCGCGGCGCGCAGCTGCGACCCCTGCCAGGCCGCTTCGCGGGTCAGCGGTGTGTAGGAGCCGAGCAGCAGCAGCACACAGGCGATCAGGCCACCGCGGGCCAGGCCCAGGCCACCGCCGAGCAGGCGGTCAGCGCCGCTCAGGCTGGTCGAACGCACGGCCTGGCGGATCACCAGCCCGATCGCCCAGACCGAGACCATGACCAGCAGGAACACGGTGAGATAGCCGGCCACGTAGTGACCGCTGCCCGGCGCGGCCGGGGCCGACCACCAGGCCGCCGCGTCGCGCCCGAACACCAGCGCGGCCCAGCCGCCGAGCAGCCAGGACAACGTGCTGATGACAATGCCGACAAAGCCGCGCATCACCCCGAGCAGGGTCGAGAGGCCGATCACCAGCAGCAGCACGGCGTCGATCATGCCGGGCAGCGCCCGTCACGGGCCCCCTGGGCCTGCCGGCACGGGCGCGGCCGCCGCATCAGGGATGCGGCCGGACCATGCCGGCCACGCCGACCTTTGACGCAACCTGGGCCTTGAGGTTCTCCGCCTCGGCCCGATTGGCGACCGGACCGACGCGCACGCGGTTGAGCGTGCCCTTGTCGGTGCGTACCTGTTCCACGAAGGCGCTGAAGCCGGCGGCGCGGACCTTGTCGCGCAGCGCATTGGCTTCGGTGGCCTGGCCGAACGCACCCAGCTGCACGGCAAAGCCGACGCTGCTGGCGGCCGGGGCGGCCGGCACCACCGCCGGCTTGGCGACGGGCGCAGCTGCGGTGGCCTCCGGCTTGGCCGGGGCGGGTTTGGGTTCGGGCTTGGGCGGTTCCGGCTTCGGCGCCGGCTTGGCCGCAGCGACCGGCGCAGCCGGCAGCGCTTCGGTCTTGACCGCAGCCGCCGCCGGCGCCGCGCTGGCGCTCGAGGCCGTGGCGGCAGCCGGGCTGACCGGAGCGGTGCTGGTGGTCGGCGTCGGGGTCGGCGCAGTGGCGACCGCGCTGTCGGCACGCGCATCCAGGGTGACCACTTCGGCCTTGACGTCGTTGCGTACCTTCACCGCTTCCAGGCGCGCCGCTTCAGCCTGGGCACGGTCGGCGTACGGCCCCACGCGTACCCGCCAGGCGGGGCGACCATTGATGGTGGCCGGTTCGCTGAAGCCCGGCAGCTGCGCCTTCTTCAGGAAGGCGATGACGGCATTGGCATCGGCCTGGCTGCCGTAGGCGCCGAAGCTGACCGCGTAGTTGCCGGCGGCGACCGCAGGCGACGCATCGGCAGCGGCCGGTTCTACCGGTGCCGCAGCATCCTGCAGCGGGGCGGTGCTGGCTGCCGCGCCCTGCAGGCCGGTGGCACCGCCGGTGGGCGCCACCAGGGGCAGTTCACGGGTCTGGAACTGGCCGTCGGCCGGCGCTTCCGGGGCGCTGATGGGTACGTCGGCCACGCCGCTGTCGGGCGCGGGTCCCTTGACCAGCATGGGCAGGAAAATCACGGCCAGCGCCACCAGGACGATGGCACCAATCAGTCGCTGTTTCAGAGGAGTATCCACGGAAGGCAGGGCAGGCGGCGCGGCGGAATGCCACGGCGATTATAAGGGCGCGCGCGGGCGCAGGGTCGAAGACGGCTGAACGCTGTCGTATGCAGCCCGCATCAGCGGGCGTGTTCCAGCCATTGCAGGGCCTGCGCAGCGGTGTGGAACGAGCCGAACACCAGCACGCGGTCGCCCGCCTTCGCATCGGCCAGCGCCTGCTGCAGCGCCGACGGCACGGTGTCATGCAGCGCGGCGGCGCCTGCGGCGGTGCCGGCCAGGCGCGCCTGCAGTGCCACCGCGCTCTGCGCGCGAGCCCCGTCCAGCCCGGCCAGGTGCCAGGCATCGACGCGACCGGCAAGCGCCTCGACCACGCCGTGCGCATCCTTGTCCTGCAGCGCAGCGAACACGGCCAGCGTGCGCCCGACCGTCGGGGCGGCCTTGAGCGCGGCGGCCAGTTCGCGTGCGGCCTGCGGGTTGTGGCCGACATCGACCAGCACCTCCACCCCGGCGTGGTCGAAGGCCTGCAGGCGGCCCCGGATGCGCGCCTGCGCAATGCCTTCCACGATCGCCGGGCGCGGCAGCGGCCTGTCCAGCGCGCGCAACGCGGCAATGGCCGAGGCCGCATTGCGCAGCTGGATCGGGCCGCGCAGGGCCGGCATCGGCAGTTCGATGCGGAAACCGACATCGCGCCAGCGCCAGCGCTGCGCGTCGATGACGTCGGCGAAGAAATCGCTGCCGCCCCGGATCGCATTGGCGCCGAGCAGGTAAGCGCGTGCAAGCACGCTCGACGGCGGATCGGTCTCGCCCAGGATCACCGGCTTCCAGCCGCGGATGATGCCGGCCTTCTCCACGCCGATCGCCTCGCGGTCTTCGCCCAGCCACTCGGCATGGTCGATGTCCACCGTGGTGATCACCGCAACGTCGGCATCGACGATGTTGACCGCATCCAGGCGCCCACCCAGGCCCACTTCCAGCACGGCCAGGTCCAGCCCCGCCTTTGCGAACAGGTACAGCGCGGCCAGCGTGCCGTATTCGAAGTAGGTCAGCGTGGTTGCGCCGCGTGCGTCTTCGATCGCGTTGAACGCCGCCACCAGTGCCTCATCCGATGCGTCCACGCCATCGATGCGGACGCGCTCGTTGTACTGAAGCAGGTGCGGCGAGGTGTACGCGCCGACCTTCCAGCCGGCGGCACGTGCGATCGCCTCGATGAAGGCGACGGTGGAGCCCTTGCCGTTGGTCCCGCCGACTACGATGGTGCGCGGGGCCGGCTGGCCCAGGCCCAGGGCGTTGGCGACGGTGCGCACGCGCTCCAGCCCCATGTCGATGGTGGCCGGGTGCTGCTGTTCGATGTAGGAAAGCCAGTCGGCGAGCGTCTGCGGGCGGGCGGTAGTCATGGCGATGGATCGTGTGGGTCGGGTGCAGCGGCTTACAGCGCGCGGTGTTTGGCTTCCCCGAAGAACGGGGTGTGGTGGGCGCAGTCGTTCAGGCGCACGACTTCCAGGCTGTCCAGGTCGGCGCCTTCGAGCAGGTTGAGCGTGGTCGGGGCCTGGCGGAAGGTCCACAGCCGCGACAACGGCAGGCCCAGCACCCGGCACAGGATCACCCGGTTGACCGCGTCGTGCGCGACCACCAGCAGCGTGTCGTGCTCGCCCAGGCCTTCGGCGGCGCGGGCCAGGCCGCGCCAGCTGCGGTCCAGCACCAGGCGCAGCGACTCGCCGCCGGGCATCAGCACGGTATCCGGTTCGTCGCGCCACGCCTGCAGGCGCGACGGGTCTTTTTCATGGATTTCGCTGGCCAGCAGGCCTTCCCACTCACCGTGGGCGATTTCCTGCAGGTCCGGTTCGGTCAGCAGCATCGGGGCACGTTCGTCGCCGAGCGCCAGCTGTGCGGTGCGCTGCGCACGCGACAGCGGCGAGGCCACGGCGCGCGCGATGTCCACCGACCGCAGGCGTTCGCCCAGGGCGTTGGCCTGGGCCTCGCCGATCGGCGACAGCGGGATATCGATCTGGCCCTGGTAACGGCCTTCAGCATTCCACGGCGTTTCACCGTGACGGGCAAGCAGGATGCGCATGCGAACGTGAGATCCTTGAATGGGAAGACAGTCGCAATCGTTCACAAAACGTGAAAGATCGTGGGGGGAGATGCATCATACCTCGGGGCTGGAACGAAAAACCCCGCAGCGGTCGCTGCGGGGTTGTCTGGAACCATTCGCGGATATTCCCGTAGTGCCGGGCCATGCCCGGCTGAACGGGATCGCGCCTCACTGGGTGAGGCTCAGCTCCTTCAGCAGCTGCGGCGCCGGCGCCACTTCCTGCATGATCCACTGCATGTAGCGGCTGTCCACCGCAATCATGCGGGTCATCACCGGGTCGAACACCCAGTTGGAGCTGACCGATTCCCAGTTGCCGTCGAAGGCCAGGCCCACCAGCTTGCCGTGCGCGTCGAGCACCGGCGAACCGGAGTTGCCGCCGGTGATGTCCAGGTTGGAGAGGAAGTTGACCGGAACCGACCCGATCCGCTTGTCGTCCAGGCCGCCGTAACGCTTGGCCTTGACCGCCTCCAGCAGGGACTTGGGCGAGTCGAACGGATCTTCGCCGGTTTCCTTCGCGGCCACGCCTTCCAGCGTGGTGAACGGGGTGTAGTTCACGCCGTCCTTGCCATAGCCCATGACGTTGCCGAAGGTGATGCGCAGCGACAGGTTGGCGTCCGGGTAGACGAATTCGCCCTTGCTCTTCTTGTAATCGGCCACGGCCTGGAGGTAGGCCGGGCGCGCCAGCAGCGATTCGCCCTCGCGGGTCTTCTTCTGTTCTTCCAGCTTCAGCAGCGCCGGCATGGTCGCCACTGCGTACTGGATGGCCGGATCGTTGCTGGCCTCGAAGGCGGCACGGTCGGCCTTGAACCAGGTCAGGCGCTCGTCCAGGCTGCCCAGCTTCGTCGCCGACAGCTTGCGGACCAGCCCGTCCACCGCGGCGGCGTCGCTGCCGCCCAGCCACTGGTTCAGGACCTCGTTGGAGCGCTGCGCCGCGGGGAGCGACACGTACTGGTTCAGCCAGTACTGCTGCAGCTGCTGGTCCATGCTGGCGACGTAACGGCGGTCCATCTGGCGCAGGCTGCCTTCGATGGTGGGCAGGTCGCGTTCCTGGTAACCGGCTTCGCGCTGGGCATCGGGCTTGGCGCGTTCGATCGACAGGCGGTACAGGGCCAGTGCGGCACCGACCGCCGAGGTGTTGTTGAACTGGCCGACGAACAGGTCGCGCTCACGGGTCGAGCGGCTGGTGTCCAGGTGCTGGACCAGCTGCGCGTGCGCGGCCAGGGCCGGCTTGCCCGCCGCGCCCTGCTTCTTCAGCCACGCCAGCACCGCAGCTTCCTCGGCCTGCTTCTGGCCGGCCGCGTCGATGCGCTTGAACCCTTCCAGCTGGCCGGCGTAGTTCTTGGCCACGTTGTTCATGCTGGCGGCGGTGGCGGCGTATTTCACCTTCACGTCCGGATCGGCCTTGCCGGCCTTTTCGATCAGGTCGAGCACCGCGTTGTAGTGGCGGGCCGTGGTCGGGTAGGTCCAGTTCGCGGTTTCGTTGAACTCACCGGCCAGCGCGTAGCGGTTGGTGCGGCCCGGGTAGCCGGCCACCATCACGAAGTCGTCGGCGCCCAGCGGCTGGTCGGCGAACTTCAGGAAATGCTTCGGCTGGTACGGCACGTTGTCGGCCGAGAACGCCGCCGGCTTGCCGTCCTTGCCGACGTAGGCGCGGTAGAACGAGAAATCGCCGGTGTGGCGCGGCCACATCCAGTTGTCGATGTCGCCGCCGAACTTGCCGACGCTGCCCGGGGGCGCGTAGACCAGGCGCACGTCCTTGATTTCCATGTTGCGGAACAGGCGGTAGGTGTTGCCGCCGGAGAAGCTGTACAGGCGGCAGCGGAAGCCGGCGTCGGCCTCGCAGGCAGCGGTCTGCGCCTTGTCGAAGGCTTCCAGCGCACGGGTACGGGCCAGCGGATCCTTGCCCGCGGCGGCGATCGCGGCCTTGGCCTGGTCGGTCACGTCGGTGATCCGGTCGAGCACGAACACGCGCGCATTCGGGCCGGCGCTCAGTTCATCCTTGAGCGTCGGCGCGTTGAAGCCATCCTTGATCAGGTTCTTCTGCGCGGTGGAGTTGAGCTGGATCGCGCCGTAGGCGCAGTGGTGGTTGGTCACCACCAGGCCCTGCGGCGACACGAAGCTGGCGGTGCAGCCGCCCAGCGCCACCACCGCGCCCATCGGGTCGCCGGTCAGGTCCGAGATCTGTTCCGGGGACAGCTTCAGGCCGGCCTGCTTCAGCGGCCCGGCAATCTCGGGCAGCTGTTGCGGCACCCACATGCCTTCAGCGGCCTGGGCGGCCTGGACCAGCCCAAGGCTGGCAACGACGGAAAACGCGAGCAGGTTCGAGCGCATGAGCAGCCCCTGGTGAAAGAACCGCCGATTGTAGCCGGGTACCCCAGCCACCCGGCCACCCAAAGGTAATGGCCAGAAATGAAACGAACCCGAATCCCATCGCCACGCAACGAACCTGAATCCCCATGGGCACGTAATGAAACGAACCTCAATCCCCATGGGCACGTAATGAAACGAACCTCAATCCCCATGGGCACGTAATGAAACGAACCTCAATCCCCATGGGTACGCAACAATTCGTAGCGACACGCCACGCGTGTCGACCGCGCGCAGCGCGGCCCAAGCGTCCGGAACCGGATCGCACCCGGCCGACGCGCCCCACCCGACGTTCAATCCCACCGGAGCCCGCGTCAGGCGCTCATGACCCCCACCCCCCACCCCACCCGCACCGCAACATGCCTCGGCCGCCTGCGGCCCTATAATTCCGCCTTTCCCCCTGACGAGTTCCACCCCGATGGCGCAGCAAACAATGAAGGCCCTGGTCAAGCGCGAAGCCGCCAAGGGCATCTGGCTCGAAGAAGTGCCGGTGCCGGTGCCGGGCCCGAACGAGGTCCTGATCAAGCTGGAAAAGACCGCCATCTGCGGTACCGACCTGCACATCTACCTGTGGGACGACTGGAGCCAGCGCACGATCAAGCCGGGCCTGACCATCGGCCACGAGTTCGTCGGCCGCATCGCCGAAATCGGCCCGGGCGTCACCGGCTATGAGATCGGCCAGCGCGTGTCGGCCGAGGGTCACATCGTGTGCGGCCACTGCCGCAACTGCCGCGGCGGCCGCCCGCACCTGTGCCCGAACACGGTCGGCATCGGCGTGAACGTGAACGGCGCCTTCGCCGAGTACATGGTGATGCCGGCCAGCAACCTGTGGCCGATCCCCGACCAGATCCCGTCCGAGCTGGCCGCGTTCTTCGACCCGTACGGCAATGCCGCGCACTGCGCGCTGGAGTTCGACGTGATCGGCGAAGACGTGCTGATCACCGGTGCGGGCCCGATCGGGATCATCGCCGCCGGCATCTGCAAGCACATCGGTGCGCGCAACGTGGTGGTGACCGACGTCAACGACTTCCGCCTGAAGCTGGCCGCCGACATGGGCGCCACCCGCGTGGTCAACGTGGCCAACACCTCGCTCAAGGACGTGATGAAGGAACTGCACATGGAGGGCTTCGACGTGGGCCTGGAAATGAGCGGCAACCCGCGTGCGTTCAACGACATGCTCGACTGCATGTACCACGGCGGCAAGATCGCGATGCTCGGCATCATGCCCCGCGGCGCCGGCTGCGACTGGGACAAGATCATCTTCAAGGGCCTGACCGTGCAGGGCATCTACGGCCGCAAGATGTACGAGACCTGGTACAAGATGACCCAGCTGGTGCTGTCCGGCTTCCCGCTGGGCAAGGTGATGACCCATCAGCTGCCGATCGACGACTTCCAGAAGGGCTTTGACCTGATGGAAGAAGGCAAGGCCGGCAAGGTGGTGTTGAGCTGGAATTGAGGTTGCTTGGGTCACGACCAACGGTCCTGACCTACCGGTTTGCACGCGGCACGGCGCGGACGGGCGTTGGCCGGCATCTGGCAGGTACCGACCGTTGGCCGCTATTCGGTAGGTACCGACCGTTGGTCGGTACGAAAAAGGCACCCATCGGGTGCCTTTTTCCTTGATTGCCGTATCGACCAACGGTATGCCCGCCTGCGGCGGGCACCCTTCTGGCCGTCGACAAGCGACGTCAGGTACCTACTGCCCCACGGCGACGGTGAAGACGACGCGGTTGTCGGCGAGCTTGCCGCTGTTGTCGCGACCGTTGCCGTCGGTGCCGTAGTAGCCCAGGCCCAGGGTGAACAGTCCCCAGGTGCGGGCGACGCCGATGTTCCAGTCGGTGTAGTCCTTGGCGATTTCATCCTTGAACGTACTGCGGCCGACATTGGCCGTGAGCACGAAGTCCTGCGGCAGCGCCCACTCGGTACCGGCGGCGAAGTACCAGCCGTCGGTGTCCGTGTTCCAGACGTCGTTGGTGTAGGCCACGGTGACGTTGTAATGCTCGGCGAAGCTGGTCTTGGTGATCAGCTCGGTGTAGGCCAGTTCGCTGGAACCGGGATAGCTGTAGTGGTTGAGCATCACGTCGAAGTTGACGCTGTCGGTCACGTCCACGCCGTAGCCGATGAAGTAATCGACCTCGGCATCAGGACCGCCGTCGCCGAAGTCCACGCCCGACCCCCACACACCGGCGTACAGGCCAACCGGCGAGGTGTAGGTGAAGCCGGCCTGGAGGGTCGGGTCTTCGTCGGTCTGCGAAACACCGCGGAATACGTAGTCGGAGACGCCGGTGACGTTCCAGCTGAACGGGGATTCGGCCTCGTCCTGCGCACTGGCGACGAATGGGGCGAACAGGGCGGCGCAGAGCACAGCGGCTGCGGTACAGCGCGTGGCGTTGTTCATGCGGGTCTCTCCAGACGGTGGGGGTGGACGTGCGGTTTACGGTTTTTTAACCCGATTGATATTGCGATGCAACAATCCTGTGCAGAGGGCGTGCAGCCCTGAGGCCCCGGGTGCGCCCCCCGGGAGCTGACCGGGCAGGTAAAATCCCGGTTTTCCCGTGCCGATGACCGCCTGCCATGACCGACGCCCAGACCGCCCCCCTCACCCAGCACTATGTCGAGGAACTGGAG
>Ga0105251_10002976_pt1 | contig 12680 bp, 7 predicted proteins | sample KBSS64metaG_FD_80424 | JGI IMG/M metagenome (GOLD analysis project Ga0105251, IMG submission 80424) | Switchgrass rhizosphere microbial communities from Kellogg Biological Station, Michigan, USA - KBS S6-4 metaG | ecosystem: Host-associated > Plants > Roots > Rhizosphere > Soil | place...
CGCGGCCCCGAGCATTGGAGCCGCATGAGCACGCCGACGACGCCCCGTTCCGCCGCCGCATCGCCACCTGCGCCGCCTGCGCCGCTCGCAGGCGGCCAGCTCGTCCTCGCCACCTTCGCGGTGGCGCTCGCGACCTTCATGAACGTGCTGGATTCGTCGATCGCCAATGTCGCGATTCCGACGATCTCCGGCAATCTCGGCGTGTCCGTCAACGAGGGCACGTGGGTCATCACCGTGTTCGCGGCATCGAACGCCGTCTCCATTCCGCTGACCGGCTGGCTCACACAGCGGCTCGGGCAAGTGCACCTTTTCGTCGGCGCGATCCTGATGTTCGTGCTGTCGTCGTGGCTGTGCGGCCTCGCGCCGAATCTGCCGGTGCTGCTGTTCGCGCGCGTGTTGCAGGGCGCGGTCGCCGGGCCGCTGATTCCGCTGTCGCAGGCGATCCTGCTCGGCTCGTATCCGAAAGAGAAATCGTCGATGGCGCTTTCGCTCTGGGCGATGACCGCGACCGTCGGGCCGATCGCCGGTCCCGCGCTCGGCGGCTGGATCACCGACAGCTATTCGTGGTCGTGGATCTTCTACATCAACATTCCGGTGGGCATCTTCGCGGCGGGCGTCACGTGGCTCATCTACCGCGATCGCGAATCGCCGACGCGCAAAGCGCCGATCGACGTCATCGGTCTGCTGCTGCTCGTTTCGTGGGTGGCGTCGCTGCAGATCATGCTCGACAAGGGCCGCGACCTCGACTGGTTCTCGTCGCCGCTGATCGTGGTGCTCGCGATCGTCGCGGCCATCGCGTTTGCGTTCTTCGTCGTGTGGGAGTTGACCGACCCGAATCCGGTCGTCGATCTGCGTCTTTTCGCGGGGCGCAACTTCTTCGGCGGGACGGTGGCGATTTCGGTCGCGTACGGCGTGTTCTTCGGCAATCTCGTGCTGCTGCCGCAATGGATGCAGCAGTATCTGAACTATCGATCCGTCGATGCGGGGCTCGTCACCGCGCCGCTCGGCATCTTCGCCGTGATCCTCGCGCCGGTGATGGGCAAGGTCTTGCCGCGCAGCGACGCGCGCATCATCGCGACGATGGCGTTCATCGGTTTCGCGTTCGTGTTCTGGCTGCGCTCGAAGTACGTGATCGAGATCGACACGTGGCATCTCGTGCTGCCGACGCTCCTGCAAGGCATCCCCATGGCGATGTTCTTCGTGCCGCTCACGGCGATCGTGCTCTCGGGATTGCCGCCGTCGAAGATTCCGGCGGCGGCGGGACTGTCGAATTTCGCGCGGGTGTTTTGCGGCGCGGTGGGCACCTCGCTCGCGGGCAACGCGTGGGATAACCGCATCGCGCTGCATCACGAGCGGCTCACCGAGCAGGCGAATGTCTACAACCCGGCGTTTCTGCAGTCGCTCGGGCTATCGCAATCGACACTCGATGTCAGCGAAGCGCAAGCACGCGGGATGTTCAATTTCACCGTCAACACGCAAGCCGCGATGATGGGGCTCAACGATATCTTTCTGATCTCGGCGGTGATCTTCATTTTGATCATTCCGCTGATCTGGATTACGAAGGTGGCGAAGGGAGGTGGGGGCGGGGCGGCTTCGGGGGCGCATTGAAGGTGGCGCGAGCCTCGCGTGGCTCGCGTGGCTCGCGTGGCGTGTTACTCGGGCAAAAACCCCTGCTCCAGTACCGAGGACATCGTCCACGGACAGCTTTCCGGGAAATCGGCGAAACCGATACGCGCTTCATTCGCCGCCTGTTCGCGCGCATCGCCCCACATATCGGCGATCCAGTCCTCTTCGGCGAGCATCGGCTTCAGACTCGGCGTTTTCCTGAGCCGTCGCTCGATTGCGGCGCGCTGAGTCAGGATGGTGTTCGTCCAGCTATTGGTTCGCCGCTCCGGCTGAAACTGCCACTTCAGCAAATGCGCCAGCAAGATCGCCATCCTGCTCGCGAATTCCCTTTGTTCACTCTTACCGACGTCCTCGATTTCCTCAGCGATATGCTCGATATCGATGGACGCAAGCTTCCCTGCACGCAGCAGCGCGGCCTGTTCATAGGCCCACGCCACCACGTCCTTTTCATAAGGTGTTCCCATCGGCAGATTCCCGTTTTCCTTCGGATTTTCGGTATCGCCCATGCTAGTTTGCATTCCCTTGTTCATGCAGATCGTCCAGACGGCTAACGCGACTCACTTCAAACCGAGTTCCACGCGCGAACCCGCCCCCTTGTCCTTGATATCGTCCGCGGACATCTTCGGCGCGACGACAAAAATCCGCTTGCTGTCGATCTTCCCGTCGAAGTACTCCTGCACCGCCTGCGCGCGACGCTGCGCCAGATCGCGCAGCGACCCGTCATCCACCGGCGCATTCTTCGTCAAGGCCGCTTTCATGTCCGCATCGGACACCGTCTTCGTCATGCCGATGAAGTTGGTCGGCTTCTTGAACTCCGCCGACTTGTACACCTTCGCCAGATACTTGTCGTAGTCGGCATCCGATATCTTGATCGCGTTCCAGTCCACGGTCTCGCCGTTGTCGGACATGTCGCGCACCTTCGCGCGCTTGACCTGGCCGTCGAGCCACGCGGCCCGCAACGCCGGCTCGTCCGTATTCGGATCGACACGGCCCGTCACGTCCATTCGCACCGACGGCTTGTCCACCAGCGCCTTGGCAATCGTATCCAGCTTCTTCTGCGCGGCATCGTTCAACGCGGCCGAACCCGCATCGAATTCGATGTAGTTGAGATCCTCGCCGCTGCCGCCGCCGAACGCGTGCGCGAGCAGCGTGAACGGCGCGGTCACCGCCTTCTGCACGAGATTCACGATCGCCTGCCACACGAGCCCGCCGATCGAAAACTCCGGATTGTCGAGCGACCCGGAAATCGGAATGTTCACGTCGATCTCGCCGCGCGAATTCTTCAAGAGCGACACCGCGAGCCTCACCGGCAGCTTCGTCGCCGTCGGATTGTCGATGTGATCGCCGAACGTCAACTGATCGATGAAGAGATGATTGTTCGCCGTGAGCTTGTTGTCGGCCAGCATGTAGTGCAGATCGACGTTGAGCTTGCCCTTCGTGATCGGATAGCCCGCGTACTTGGACGAATACGGCGTGAGGTTCGTCAGCTCGACGCCGTGCGCGCTCGCCGTCAGATCGAGCGCCGGCTTCTCGATCAGCGGGTTGATTTGCCCCTTGATCGATACCGGTCCGTTCGCCGCCAGCTTCGCCGATACATCGACGGGCGCGGGCGTCGTCGAACGCGTGCCGAATGCGCCGATCGTGCCGTTGATCGCAACGAGATTCGCCGTGTAGTTCGGCTTGATGAAGTTGTCGGTATAGGTCACGCGGCCGTCCTGCAGCACCAGCTGGCCGAAGTGCATGTTGACCGGCGGCCCGGAATCCGACGCGGTTTTCACCGGCACAGTCGCGGGCGCGCTCGCCGCCGCCGGCGCAGACGCGCCTTCCTCCTTCGCTCCGCCGCGCGTCACCGATTGCGGCCCGCCCTCACCCGCCACCACGCTCTTCAGGTTCAGCCTGCCCTGCGCGTCGAGCAGCACGCGGCCGTAGAACTTCGCGAAGGTCACGCGCGCCGCGTCGATATCGGTGCCGCGCTCGCTGTAGTTCACCTTCGCGTTGGTCAGGCCGAGCAGCTTCCAGCCCGCGAAGCGGTCGGACGTCGCCTTGTCGAGCATGCGCACATCCGACAACGAAACATCGCCCTTATACGACGCCGCGAGCGTCTTGCCGCTGCCCGACATCGCGACATCGCCGTTCGCGTTCAGATAGGCGCTCGTCACTTCGATGTTCAGCCTGTCGCCGAAATACGGCTCGAACGCGGAGGCATCGACCTGATCGCCCTTCACGTGCAGCGCGAGCTTGAGCGGCGTGACCGTGACATTGCCGCCGATCGCGAGCGCGCCACGGCCGTTCAACGTGAGCTTGCCATCGACGGCGAGCGGTTTGGTCAGATCGTCGCTGAACTGCTTCACGTTCACCGCGAGCGGCGCGACGCGCAGCTTGACCGGCCGCGCCGTGGATTCGTCGGTGATATTCGCCGATGCATCGGCGAGCGTGATCTCGCCGATCTGATAGCGCCACGCCGGGCCGGCCGCCTGCGCCTTCTGGATCTTACGCGTCGCGGTCTGCTCGGGCGCGGCCTCGTGCGGCCCCGCGAGCGCGGCGAGATCGATGCTGCCGTCCTTGCGGCGCGTCGCGTCGAGCGCGAGACCGCTCAGTTGGACGCTGTCGAGCGATGCGTTGCGCGCGGATACATCGACCTTGCCGATCTTCGCCACCGCCGACGCCAGCTTGATCGGCGCGCCGCCGCCCGCATTGGGCACGAGCGCGAGCGCATCGAGTTTCACATTGCCCGCGCCGACCTGCACGCCGCCATCCGGCTTGCTCCAGTCGACCGACACCGGCAGGTTCGCGCCGAGCGTGCCGCTCGTCACCCGCGCGGCCATCAGGTTCGCGAGATACGGCTGCAGCGGCGGCAGCGCCAACGCGTTCAGCGCCAGCTTCACGTCCGCCGTCTTCGCGGCGAGCGTCACGTTGCCCGAGGCATCGAGCGCGCCGCCCTTGTCGAATGCGGTCTTGAGCGTGTATTTCGCGGGGGTCTTCGCGAGCGTCGAGAAACCGTCGAGCGTGACGGCGAGGCCGGTGAGCGCACCCTGCGCGCGTGTCTTGAGCAACTGGTCATCGAGGGCGATCCTGCCGCCGTCGATCGCGAGATGACGGATCGTCAGATCGAGCGGAGGCGCGGCCTTTTGCGCTTCCTTCGCGTCTTTCGCCGGCGCGGGACCGGCCAGTTTCTGCACATTCAACTGTCCCGCCGGATCGCGCGCGAGATGCACATCGGGGTTCGACAGCGTCACTTCGTCGAAGTGATAGATGTCGCGCAGCGGCTCTGCGTTCGCGATCTTCACGTGCAGCGCGCGGGCCGCGACGAGCGGCGCGTTCGCCTTGTCGATGACGGCGAGATCGGCGAGATCGGCGGTGCCTGCAATGCGGATCGTCGGCGTGTCGCCCGAGATCGCGAAGTTCACGTTGAGATCCGTCGACAGCTTGCCGCTCTTCACTGCGACCGGCACCGAGGCCGGCGCGTATGACGCCATCTGCGGCACGTCGAGGCCATCGAGCGTGAGCGCGATCTCGGATTCGCGCGACTGCGCGAACGGCTTGGTGCGCCCTTTCACGACGAGCGGCGAGCCGTCGATACGCGCCTGCAACAGCGGCGTCACGAAAATGTCCGTGGCCGACGGCAGCGTCGCGATGAACGGGATGCCGAGCGCGAAGCGGTCGATCACGTGCTTCGCCTTCAGCAGCCTGTCATCGAATGTGATCTGGCCATTTTCGAGCCGGATGTTCGACACCGAGAAGCGCGCGGGCTTGTCCGAGGGCGTCGGCGAGGGCTTCGAGAACTTCGCGATCAGATCGGAGAAGTTGAAATGCTCGCCGTCGAAGCGCACGACGTTGATGCGCGGCGAATCGATTTTCAGTTCATTGACGACCGGCGCGAGCCTGAACACCGACGACCACGAGGTGCGCACGACGAGCCGCGACACATCGACGAAATCGGCCGGGGCGCCCGGCGTCTTCGCGAGATTCGCGGGCGATTCGCCGATATGCACGCCATCGGCTTCGAAATCGAGCGTGTAGGGATTGAGCGAGATGCGCCTGATGCTGACCGGGCGATCGAGCTGCTGCGCGAGCTGCTGCTCGGCGATATGCCGGATGACCGGCGGCGCGACGAAAAACCCGAGCGCGCCGATGACGAGTAACGCAATCAGCAAGCCGATGAAGATGCGCCGCGTGCGCCGCGCATGAACGACTCCGCGCAGGGTTTGACCGGCGGAGGCAAGAGAAGACCTGGTGATGCTTGACATTCGATGCGCGGCGACAGGCCGCCCGTATGAGCGCCGCCCGAGCTTCGCCGTCCCGGAAAGATGATGTTCGAGTATACGACGAGGCGGCTCGCAAACGTTGCCCAAACCGCGTATCAAAAACATGAAGGCCGCGAAAAAATCGCGGCCTTCATGTTTCAGTCTGATTGCTTTCGCGAGTCTGACTCACTGCCGGTGAACGGGCGGCGGCGCCCATGTGCCGTCGCTCGCTTGCGCCTTGGGCGCATAGAGACGCATCGCGAGCTGGAATTCGCCTTCGGGCGCGGGCAGCCAGTTCGCGTCGCGCGCGCGTCCCGGCGACTTCGCCGACACGATCACGTCGACGGAACCATCGCGATTCTTCTTGAGCCGGTCGCGGTCGGAGAGCGACAGGCGCGGCAGCGTCTCGTTCGCGAGCGCGCCGTCCTTCGTATACGCGGTGATCGTCCAGAAGCCGCGCACCGGCGGCAACTGATCGGGCGCGAAGTGCAGCGTGTACGCTTTCGTGCCATCGAGCGCGTGGCCTTCGCTGTCCACGCGCGTCACCGGCTTCACTTCGCCTTCCTTCGTGCTCGTCGCAGTCTGGCGGCGTGCGAGATAGGCGCGCAGCGTGTAGTCCGTGCCGTAGATGCCCACGCCATCGCCGAACCAGGTCCAGCCGTTCTTCGTGATCGCGTTCGGCGGCACCGTCGCGAGCCGCTCGCGCGCATCGGCGAGGCCGGAATCGAGGAGCGGCGCATCGGTCTTCCTGAACTGCACCGGCTCGCCGGGCTTCACGCCGAGTTCGGCGAGCTGGCTCATCGCGTGGGCATCGTCGGTGGCGGCGGGATTGTCGTCGAGCGAGCGGGCAAGGCGCGCGAAGAACGCGTTCGCGTCGAGCGCTTCGGCCTGCGCGCCGGGTGCTACCGTTGCCAGTGCGGAGGGCAGCGGCGGCACCGCGGGCTGGCGCGCGCCGTTCGCGGGCCACGCGCCGGCCACCGCCGGCGTCGGATCGGCGGCCGAGCCCTTCGCGGGCGTCAGCGTGTCGATGCGCATCGACGTCTGCAGCTTGCGCGCCTCGCGCACATCGCGCGGGCCGTTCACGCGCACGCGCACCGAAAGCCACACGTAACGCGTGCGCGTCTCGACGCGCGTCGCAACGGCGGGCAGCGTGCCGGTCCAGCCCGCGGGCACGAACGCGATCAGTTGCATCTTGGGATACGGCGTCGTGTCGGCGCTGGAATAGAGCGCGTTGGTCCACGCGTCGAACGCGCGGGCGTCGAGATAGCGGCCGTGCGGCGCGGCGGGCAACGAGACGATCACCGGATCGGCAAAGACATCGAGCCAGGCGGTCGATTCGAGCGTATCGACGCTCGGCCAGCCCGCCGCGCCTGCGGGCGGCAGCGCGATCGCGTGACGGAACGTGTTGAGCGGCGTCTGCCCGGGCTGCCCGGTGCGGCCGCTGGCACGCTCGCGGGCGATGTCTGAGGCGACGAGCGGAAATCCGAACGTATAGGCGTCGGCGACCTGATTTTTCACCCAGCCCGTGCTGGTCGGCTTCACCTCGGGCTGCTTTGTCGCACAGCCCGCCAGGAGCGCCATGCCGGCGAGACTCACGCTCATCCAGGTTGCGGTGTTGAGCGGAAACGTCCAGCGTCGGTTGTTCTTCATTCGAATGTAAATCCGGTTCTTCTTTCGATTTGGGTCTTCGCGCGATCCGGTTCGGGATCGATTCACGGCACGCTCGCAAGCGGCTCGATGCCGCCCCGAATCCCCGCGCGGCGCGCCACGAGCATTATCTCGAAATTCGGGTTTTAACTTAACCGCTGACGATAGGCAAGATGAAGCGTATAAAAGCGCTCCGGCAGGTCGAAGAATGCACCAGATGCCGGTCAAAAGCACTGAATGTCGCGCGTTTCGTCCTTCGAATACGATGATTTTCGATGTATTGCACGATCGCACGACGCCGTCCATTGCGTCCTTGACCTTCCAATCATTGGAAGGTCGATACTCGTGTCGTGAGGGATCTGCGCGATCCCAGCCAGACCGGAGCGTTTCACTATGTCCACAGCATCATCCGAGAATCCGAGAACCGCGCAACTCGCCGTGAGCGGCATGACGTGCGCCTCGTGCGTGGCGCGCGTCGAGAAAGTGCTCAAGCGCGTGCCTGGCGTCGAAAGCGTCGCGGTCAATCTCGCGACCGAGAAGGCGACCGTGCACGCGAACGGCGCCGTGACGGACGATCAGCTCGTCGCCGCCATCGCGAAGGCCGGCTATGAAGCCGCGCCGATTCTGCCCGAAGCCGCGCCCGCCGCCGCGCCGGCCGCATTCGATCGCGAGTTCGCCGCGGTGTTCGCCGCCGCCGTGCTCACCGTGCCGCTCCTCGCGCCGATGTTCGGGCTCGCGCTGAATCCGTGGCTGCAACTCGTGCTCGCGAGCGTCGTGCAGTTCGGCTTCGGCGCGCGTTTCTACGTCGGCGGCTATCGCGCGGTGCGGGCGTTCGCGGGCAACATGGACCTGCTCGTCGCGCTCGGGACGTCGGCGGCCTGGGGCTTGTCCGTCTATCAGATGTTCGCGCACGGCGGCATGACGGAGCATCTGTTCTTCGAGGCGTCGGCGGTCGTCATCACGCTGGTGCGCTTCGGCAAGTGGCTGGAAGCGCGCGCGAAGCGCCAGACCACCGACGCGATCCGCGCGCTCAATGCGCTGCGTCCGGACAAGGCACGCGTGCGCGACCGCGACGATCCGGCGCGCGAACGGGACGTCGCGCTCGCCGATGTGCGCGTCGGCGATATCGCCATCGTGCGGCCGGGCGAGCGCGTGCCGGTCGACGGCATCGTGCGCGAGGGCCGCACGCATATCGACGAATCGCTGATCACGGGCGAAAGCCTGCCCGTCGCGAAGGAACCGGGCGCCCGTGCGACCGGCGGCTCGATCAACGGCGAAGGGGTCATTGCGATCGAAACCACGGCGATCGGCGCGGAAACGACGCTCGCGCGCATCATCCGGCTCGTCGAATCGGCGCAGGCGGAGAAGGCGCCCATTCAGCGGCTCGTCGATCGCGTGTCGGCGGTGTTCGTGCCGGCGATTCTGGCGATCGCGCTCGTCACGCTCGCCGGCTGGCTGCTGCACGGCGCAGGCGCCGAAACGGCGCTGCTCGACGCGGTCGCGGTGCTCGTGATCGCCTGCCCGTGCGCGCTCGGCCTGGCGACGCCAACCGCGATCATGGCCGGCACCGGCGTCGCGGCGCGCCAGGGCATTCTCATCAAGGACGCGCAGGCGCTCGAGCAGGCGCATGCGATCCGGATCGTCGCGTTCGACAAGACGGGCACGCTGACCGTCGGCCGGCCGAGCCTCGTCGCGTTCGATGCCGCGCCCGGGCAGGACCGGGCCGAAGCGCTCGGGCTCGCCGCCGCCGTGCAGCGCATGAGCGAGCATCCGCTGGCGAAGGCCGTCGTGGCCGCCGCGAACGACGCGCCGCGTTTCGAGGCGAGTGCGGCGCGCGCGGTGGCCGGGCGCGGCGTGGAGGCGAAGGTCGGGGCGCGGCGCGTCGCGATCGGCAGCGCGCGCTGGGTCGCGGAACTGGGCGCGGGCGTGCCGGCATCGCTCGAAGCGCGGGCGCGCGAACTGGAGGCGCAGGGCAACACGATTTCCTGGCTCATCGATCTCGATGGCGCCGTGCTTGCATTGCTTGCATTCGGCGACACGATCAAGCCGACCGCGCGTGCCGCCGTCGAACGCCTGGCGAGCATGGGCGTGAAAAGCGCGCTCGTCACCGGCGACAACGAAGGCAGCGCGCGAAGCGTCGCGCGTGCGTTGGGCATTCCATCGGATCTCGTGTTCGCACAGACGCTTCCCGACGACAAGGCGCGCGTCGTCGCGCAACTGAAGGCGTCGGCGGGCGGCATCGTGGCGATGGCCGGCGACGGCATCAACGACGCGCCCGCGCTCGCCGCCGCCGACATCGGCATCGCGATGGCGAGCGGTACCGATGTGGCGATCGAAGCGGCCGGCCTCACGCTGATGCGCGGCGATCCGGCGCTCGTCGCTGATGCAATCGACATCTCGCGGCGCACGTACCGCAAGATCCGGCAGAACCTCTTCTGGGCGTTCGTCTACAACCTGATCGGCATTCCGCTCGCGGCATTCGGCTTGCTCGATCCGATGTTCGCGGGCGCGGCGATGGCGTTCTCCAGCGTGAGCGTGGTGACCAACGCGCTGTTGCTGAGAACGTGGCGCGCTCAGGCCGGCGCCGTCGAGGAAGCGCGCGCGGGCAAACCGATCACGCGTCCGGCGTAAGGTGCATCCGTGAGCGCGATGGCCGGCTCGGCGGCGATGCGCGCGGCGATGTCTTCATCGAACGATGCGGACTTCGGCGCGCCGCTCGAATCGATGTGCAGCATCATCTGCTCGCACGCCGACACCGGCTCGGCGGCATCGCCCTCGAACATCTCCATGTATAGATGGATGCGCTTTTTGTCGTGCGCAATCACGTGTGCAACGACCCGCACCGCCGCTCCTTCCTTGATTTCGCGCAGATAGCTGATGTGCGCTTCGAGCGTGTAGAGCGTGCGCTGCCTCGCGCGGCGGCCCGCGTCGTCGAGACCGATGCGGTCCATGAACGCATCGGTCGCGAGGCTGTAGATCAGCATGTAGAACGCATCGCGCAGATGGCCGTTGTAGTCGACCCATTCGGGTTTGACCGTATCGCGATAGATCATCGTCGTCGTTCCTCTAGTCTTCGATGCCGTGGCGCGCTTTCGCCTGTGCGATCGCCTCGATTACGCTCGCGATGCAGTCGTCGCGATAACGCTCCAGTTCCTTGATGCCGCGCCCGCTCGTCTGCCGCGACGTGCCCTCGACCACGCGGTCGATGAGCTCGTCGGTCAGCTTCGGCGCGACGAGCTTCGTCCACGGCAATTCGAGCGCAGGGCCGAACTGCTGCATGAAGTGTCGCATGCCCGCCTCGCCGCCCGCCAGCGTGTACGTAAGGAACGTGCCCATGAACGACCAGCGGATGCCCGCGCCGTAGCGGATGGCATCGTCGATTTCGCCGGTCGTCGCGACGCCGTCGTTCACGAGATGCAGCGCCTCGCGCCAGAGCGCTTCGAGCAGGCGGTCCGCGATGAAGCCCGGCACCTCCTTGCGCACGCGCAAGGGCCGCATGCCGATGGATGCGTAGAAGCTCATTGCCGCATCGATCGCCTCGCCCGACGTCGCTTCGCCGCCGAGCACTTCGACGAGCGGCAGCAGATACACCGGATTGAACGGATGTCCGACGACGCAGCGCCCGGGATTGACGGCGCGCGCATAGAAATCGCTCGGCAGGAGCCCGGACGTCGACGACGCGATGATCGCATCGGGCTTCGCCGCGCGGCTCACGCGCTCGTGCAGCGCGAGCTTCAGTTCCTCGCGCTCGGGCGCGCTTTCCTGGATGAAGTCCGCGTCGGCGACGCATTCCTCGACCGTCGATACGACACGCAGCCGCTCCTGCGATGCGCCCTTGGCCAGTCCAGCGCGTTCGAGCGCCGGCCACGCGTTCGCGACGTTCGCGCGAAGCTGCGCCTCGGCGCCGGGCGCCGGGTCCCACGCGGTGACGTCGAGGCCTGCTCCGAGCGCGCGCGCCACCCAGCCGCTGCCGATCACACCCGCGCCGAGCGCGGCGAATTGCTTCACTTGCATGTCGATGTGTCCTTGTCTTGTCAGGCGAATTGTTCGGCGATGCGCTTTTCCAGCGGACGTTCGCCGCGCGGGGGAAGTCCGAGCTTTCTGCGTCCTTCGGCGGGTGTGAGCGCGCGTGCGCCCAGACGCTCGATGATTTCGACCGCGCGCTGCACGAGCGAGCCGTTGGTCGCGTGCACGCCGCGATCGAGCCACAGGTTGTCTTCGAGACCGACGCGCACGTGGCCGCCGAGCAGCATCGCCTGCGCGACCATCGGCATCTGCATGCGGCCGATGCCGAAGCCTGCCCAGTGCGCGCCGGGCGGCAGGTTGTCGACCATGGCTTTCATCGTGCCGGTGTCGGGCGGCGCGCCCCACGGAATGCCCATGCACAGTTGAAAAAGCGGCGGGTCGTCGAGCAGGCCTTCTTTGAGCAGCTGGTTGGCGAACCACAGGTGACCCGTGTCGAAGATTTCCAGTTCGGGCTTCACGCCGAGTTCCTGGATGCGCTTGGCGCCGGCCCGTAGCTGCGCGGGTGTCGATACGTAGATGTAGTCGCCGTCGCCGAAGTTGAGCGTGCCGCAATCCAGCGTGCAGATTTCGGGCAGCAGTTCTTCGACGTGGGCGAGGCGCGTGAGGCCACCGACGAGATCCGTGCCTTTGCCGAAGCGCATCGGCTCCTCGCCCGGGCCGATTTCGAGATCGCCGCCCATGCCTGCGGTCAGATTGATGATGACGTCGGTGTCGGAGGAGCGGATGCGGTCTACCACTTCCCGGTATAGCGCCGGGTCGCGGCTGCCTCTTCCAGTCTTCGGATCGCGGACGTGGCAGTGGGCGACTGTGGCGCCGGCGCGGGCCGCTTCTATTGCTGCTTCGGCTATTTGCTTCGGCGTTACGGGGACTGCAGGGTGCTTGCCGGTGGTGTCGCCGGCGCCCGTCACTGCGCACGTTACTATCACTTCGTAGTTCATGGGTTTTTGCTTCCTCGGGTTGGTTAGGGTTCCTTCTTTTTCCTGTTTGCTTGCGCCTTCTTGGGATCCCGTTTTGTTTTTGGTTTATTAGCACTGCCCCTGTGCGGGGCGGCAGTCACTTTCTTTGCTGCTGCAAAGAAAGTAACCAAAGAAAGCAGCTCCACACGCCCGCGGTCACACGCAGTTTGGCCACGCTTGC
>Ga0105251_10002981_pt1 | contig 12670 bp, 9 predicted proteins | sample KBSS64metaG_FD_80424 | JGI IMG/M metagenome (GOLD analysis project Ga0105251, IMG submission 80424) | Switchgrass rhizosphere microbial communities from Kellogg Biological Station, Michigan, USA - KBS S6-4 metaG | ecosystem: Host-associated > Plants > Roots > Rhizosphere > Soil | place...
CCACAAAATGGCGCATATTGTAACCCTAAATACCCCATCCAGAGAAGATTGGTTAACGCAACTTGCCGATGTTGTGACCAGTCCTGATGAACTGCTGCATCTTTTAAATGTAGACGCTGATGCGAATCTATTGGCGGGACGCGATGCCAGGCGCCTGTTCGCACTGCGTGTCCCGCGGGCATTTATTGCCCGTATGGAACCAGGAAACCCCAATGATCCACTTCTCCGTCAGGTACTTACCTCCCGGGAGGAGTTTGTTAATGCTCCGGGATTTACCACCGATCCGCTGGAAGAACAGCACAGCGTTGTGCCTGGTCTACTGCATAAATACAGCAACCGCGCGTTACTGCTGGTTAAAGGCGGCTGTGCGGTTAATTGTCGTTATTGCTTCCGCCGCCACTTTCCCTATGCTGAAAACCAGGGTAATAAGCGCAACTGGCAGATGGCCATGGAGTACATTGCGTCTCATCCAGAGCTGGATGAAATCATTTTTTCCGGCGGTGACCCGCTGATGGCGAAAGACCCAGAACTAGACTGGCTGCTTACGCAGTTGGAAGCCATCCCGCATATTAAGCGCCTGCGTATCCACAGTCGGTTGCCCATTGTGATTCCTGCGCGCATTACCGATACGCTGGTTGCGCGTATCTCTGCTTCATCGTTGCAGGTACTGCTGGTGAACCATATCAACCATGCTAACGAAATAGATGCGGCGTTTCGTACCGCGATGAAGAGTCTGCGTATAGCTGGCGTCACTTTACTTAATCAAAGCGTACTACTGCGCGGCGTAAACGATGACGCGCGCACGCTCGCCGATCTGAGCAATGCGTTATTCGATGCCGGAGTCATGCCTTATTACCTTCACGTTCTGGATAGAGTGCAGGGCGCAGCACATTTTATGGTCAGCGACGAAGAGGCGAGGAAGATTATGCGTGAACTGCTCACGATGGTATCTGGTTATTTAGTACCAAAACTTGCACGGGAAATCGGTGGTGAACCGAGCAAAACACCGCTGGATTTGGGCTTAAAACAGCGCTAATCAATATGTCTGCCGGGCCCGGCCTGGCAGACACTATCAGGATGCAGTCACTGACTGACATCAGAACGCAAATGCAACATTACTTCACGTGAAAAAATCAACCCAGCTAAATATTACATATACGTATAAAAGAATAGCCTAAGCACATATTAATTTTATTCATAATATTAAAGAAAGTATATTGGTTGCTATTAAGGCTACCAGTAGCAGCAAAAACCAGCCTGGCAAACTCAAAGCTGGCTGCTTATTATTATCATTTATATGTAACTCTGGAGGCCTTGCGGGGTTATCAAGCACCTTCCTTTCCGCCATGAGAGGAGCAACATTGCTTATTATCGGTATGTTTTCTAAATTTCCTGACTCTTCTTCATCGGTTCTGGACAAAAAATCAACGTGGGAATCTGCTGCCAAAACAAAGCCACGCTGCCGTACAGTAACAATGATATCTTGCGATAATCCAGCTTTTAGTAGTGACTTTCTTAATAGCGAAATATTTTGATAGAACGTATTTTGCGAGACAACAACGCCTCTCGTTTTCCACACTGTATCTAAAAACTCCTCACGAGATATAACTTTTCCATTGCTTTCCAGCAATAGTTGAAGACAACGCGCGGTAGGTGCATTTAGAGCAACGCTATCACCGTGCTCACCTAATGGTTTTAGCTTATTCACATTTGTATCAAAAATAACTTCATTATTAATGATATATTCGTTGAATACCATAATGTTATCCCTTCCTTTATTGGATATGTGAAATCACAACAAATAAACATAGAGTTCATCGTCAAAGGCCAGAAAATCCTTTTCACAACCGGAGTTAGTTGACTGCAGACAAAAAAACCACGTTATCCGTCCGACATGAACAAGATTAACATGTTATTTTTAGGCAAAGAGACGATGGCGCCATTATTATACTAGCCATCTTAAACCATTACTAAACAGACAACAAAACATGAACTAATGACAATTCAAGTTTTAAATAAATTTTAGATAAAATTCACATGCATTTTGCCCCCCTTCCATTTAAATTCGTCGTCGCTCAAGCCTATAAAGCCTGAAGACTGGCATAAGGACGAGCGAAAGGAAACGATAGGGCTCAGGCGCAGATAAAGGTCAGTCAGCCATTAACTACTAGTTAATTATTAACAATAGTTATAGTTGATAACCAAGCCAGGCATCTATTCAGGAATTTTTAAGCTTTTATAAATGGATTAAATAAATGAAAAAAACAATCGTAGCTGTAATGGTCGCTGCATCTGCAGTTCTGAGCGCACAGGCTTTCGCGGCAGGAAACAGTTCTCAACTGACAATCCTCGGCAACGTAACCGACACTGGCGAATCCTGTAACGTCACTCCTGCAGCTCTGATCCAGGGCGGCTCTTTGACTCTGGATGACGTAAAAGCCTCTATCCTGGAAGGCCAGGGCATCAACACTCCATATATGGCGCTGGCTAAAGATATCGAGTACAAAATTGAAGACTGCCAGAAAGGCTCTTCTGCGTATACTGGTAACCTGAACGTTACTGTTACCGGCGACTACATCAGCGGCCAGGATGATATCCTGACAAATACCGCAGTTAACCCGGCAACGAATGCAGCTGTTACCGTAGTTAATACCGACGGTTCACGCGTTAGCTTTACTGGCACAACTGCAAAAACTATCGCTTATACCGCGGGCACCCCGTCTTATATGCGTTATAAAGCAGCATATGTTAAAACTGCAAACGGTGTAACTGATGGTGCTGTTAAAGGTGTAGCTACCTTTACTATCTCCTACTAATGCCCAATGGGGTTTGCCATCGACGGCAAGCCCCATTCTTATTATTCAGGGAATGAATTATGTTCAAGTCATTATTAAAAATAGTGGCCGTTATTTCTCTTTCCGCAAGCTTTGTCGCCCATAGTGGAGTGGTGGTTGATTCTACCCGTCACCTTTATAAAGAAGGTACGCGAGAAATCAGCGCCAACCTGGAAAATAAAGACAACATCCCTTATTTAGTCAAATCATGGGTTGAACCACGTGAAGGAAACGCTACCTCATTTTTTATGGTTACGCCACCGCTGTTCCGTCTCGAGGCCAAGCAAAAAAATACCGTCCGTATTTTTCCTAATGCCAATATCATCAATGCGCCAAAAGATAGAGAGTCCGTTTATTATTTTAACGTGATGTCTATCCCACCAACTAGCGATGCGGATACGGATAAAAACAGAATTCAGCTGGCTGTACGCCATAGAATGCGTCTGATCTATCGTCCTTCATCCTTACAAGATCTCTCAATAAACCAGGAAGCCAAAAAACTGGAATGGCGTAAAGTCAATAACAAAATTACGGTTAAAAATACAACACCATTTTTTATCTATTTTAAATCTATCAAAATTAATGGCGTCGAACTGAGCGGTTTCATTAACAATATTGATGCCTTTGCGACAAAAGAATTTTCGTTACCAGCAGGCGCAAATGGATCTGAAGTAGAGTGGAAAATCGCGACGGATAACGGGGGCACTGGTTCTGCCTACTCCGTATCAATTTAATTTCTATCCTTTTTTGATAGGCCAGGGTGAAAAGTATGTCTATTTTAATAAAAAAAAGGGATGATGTTTTTTCTAGTGTGTCCCGCACATTTTTCGTTCTTGTACCTGCGCTAGCCCTTGGTTTTAGCAACAATACCTTGGCTCGCGATTTTTTTGATCCTGACTTTATCAAATCAGTGGGTCAAAACGATCCCTCTTCAATACCGGATTTATCACTATATGCAACCAAGGATGCTCAGGCTCCGGGGAAGTATCGCATCGACGTTGTTTTAAACAATAATTTACAAGAAACGACTGACGTGCGCTTTGTTGAAAAAAAAGATTCTGCTACCGGTGATTTAAAATTAGTACCATGTTTAAGTATTGCTACACTAAAGAACTATGGCTTAAGGACCGAGGCATTTCCAACCCTAAAGGAGGATGCTGACGGCTGTACGAACACTAACATTATACCGAACTTCAAAACCGATTTTAACTTTAATACTCAACAACTATTAATATCTATACCCCAGGCAGCGCTCTCAACTATTGCGCAAGGCTTTGTCCCTCCGGAAGAATATGATGACGGTATTAACGCCTTATTGACCAACTATCAGTTCAGTTCAGGCAAGGACTACGAGGCCAATAACGAATATTATAACCTTAACCTGCAGTCCGGGCTGAATATTGGGCCATGGCGACTTCGAAACCTTAGCACCTGGAATAAATCAGCAGGTGCAAAAAGCGATTGGGATTCCGTTTATCTATATGCTCAGCGCAGCATCATTCCATTAAAGAGCAAGTTGGTAATGGGGGAAAGCTCATCCCTGTCGAGCATTTTTGATAGCGTGCCCTTTACAGGGGTCCAGTTGGCGACAGACGAGGATATGATCCCGGAAAGCCTACGCGGTTTCGCGCCAATTGTTCGTGGTATTGCCAGAACTAACGCCCGTGTCGTTATCAAACAGAATGGTTATCAGATTTACCAGGCTTTTGTTGCTCCCGGTGCCTTTGAAATAACCGACCTCTACTCTACCGGCGGTAACGGCGACCTGTACGTTACCGTAGAAGAAGCCGATGGTTCCCGTCAAAACTTCGTCGTGCCATACGCTTCTCTGCCGCTGATGCTCAGAGAAGGCCAGATGGAGTATGAAATTACCAGCGGTCAATATCGTCCCTATGACGACAATATTGATGAAAAACCCTTTACGCAGGCCACCATCAGCTATGGCGCGTTAAGCAATACAACGTTTTACACCGGTATTCAGGCAGCATCTAACTATCAAGCGCTGGCATTTGGCGTTGGGCAAAACCTTGGCGATATTGGCGCACTTTCAGCCGACGTCACCGAAGCGTGGTCTAAGAAAAAAGATGCGGATAAAACGTCCGGCCAGTCCTGGCGCATTCGTTACGGTAAAAATATTATTGAAACCGGCACCAATATTACCGTCGCTGGTTATCGCTATTCCACTTCTGGCTTTAATACACTTACCGACGTGATGAATACCTACAACAATCGCTACGGTGGTTATACTTCTCACTCGATACGTAACCGAACTAATATTACCGTCAGCCAGAGCCTGGGGTCAGGGCTAGGTAGCCTTTCCGTATCCGGTATATTTGAGGATTATTGGGATAGCAATCGCCACAACAACTCATTAAACGTTGGCTACAACGGCGGGTTCCGACGCTTTAACTATTATGCAGGCTATAGCTATAGTCGTTATTCCTGGAGCAACAATGGTTCAAGCCGTACCGCAGAGGACGATCATGTTTTTACCTTTAATATCACTGTACCGTTAAGCGACTGGTTACCGAAGACCTACGCAACCTATAATGTCACTAACAGTAGCCCGGGTTCTACCGATCAATATGTCTCCCTGAGCGGTACAGCTCTGGAGAACGATAAACTGGACTGGAACGTACAGCAGGGTTATAGCAATCGAGAAGATGCGAGCGGCGGCGTATACGGTAACTATAGAGGTTCTATGGGTTCGGTTAACGGAGGTTACAGTTATAGCAAGCATAGTCAGTTAGTTAACTATGGTATGAGCGGCGGTGCATTAGTTCATGCTGACGGAATCACCTTAGGTCAGGAAATGTCAGAGACTTCAGTATTAGTTAAAGCTCCGGGTCTGGACCACGTACGTTTGGAGAATGATGAAACCGTAGAGACCGATTATCGAGGTTATGCGATTCTTCCGTACGTAACACCTTATCATCGTACTAGCGTAACTCTTGATAGCACATCTCTTAGCGATAATATGGAGTTGCCAAACACAACCCAGAAAGTTGTGCCAACTCGCGCCGCTATCGTAAGAGCTAATTTCGAAGGGAGTATCGGCCGTCGTGCATTCCTGATTCTGAAACGAACTTCAGGTGAAAATGTACCTTATGGCGCCACGGTAACTCCGGCACTCGATAAAAAAGCGCAGGCCAGTATCGTTTCAGACGGAGGCATGGTTTATATGTCGGGATTAAAAGACACTGGTGATGTTTATGCCCAATGGGGAACAAAAGCGGGACAAAACTGCACAGCTTCATATAATTTAGCGGATCAATCAGCAAATATAGCCCAAGTTAGTGCTGTTTGCCGATAAACAGGGATAGAACTTCAATGAAAAAACTAATTTTGTTTATTAGCTTATTATGCTTCAGCCTACCGACGCTATCTATATGCAAATATAGTAAGACTTCAAATCCCACGGTAGGCATTTCGATTAAATCAAAAATATTATCCGATAAGTCTTTACCCGCAGGCTCAATATTAGGCGTGGGAACAGTTGGTGGAGGCGTCGCTGATATGAAAACTTTTTATGATTGTGAGGCTGGGGATGTTTACGCCGTATCGGCATCGCCGGGGGCTATAGAGGCTCCGGGCGTAAAAGGAATACAGGGTGGTACAGTTTATGAAACAGGCATCAAAGGTATTGGTTATCAAATATCAGATGCTATTTCAGGCAGTAACATTCGCCCTATCCCTGCCAAAATGGGAAGTATTTCTGCCTACCGACTGACAGTTAATCCAGTAGTACAATTAACAGCCTGGTTAATTAAAACAAATGACGATATTGATACAAATGTGACATCATCACGAACAATATCAGTCATGTATCTCGCAGGAACACCAACGCAGGTTCAGTCCAGATCATCAACGGCTCGCTTGCTTGGTGCAAATTTAACACTAGGCGCATTTACTTTCCGAGAAACGTCTTGTGAGGTAACCCCGCGCAATGGAAGCACCATAAAGTTGCCTAATATTGAAGCAAGTCAGCTAAATGCCGTCACCCCGGGGAACGCAACCGGCAAACAAAAAGATATCATTCTGGATATTAATTGCCCAACTTCATCAGTAGGGAGTAAATATACCTACTGGTTTAACCCCATCACGCCAAACAGCTCCTCAACTAATGGAGTTTTAATGAACTCCGTCCCCGTTGCTTCAGGTGGTGCACAAGATGTCGGATTAATTATCAAAAAAGACGGCACTGCTATTAAATTCTATGATTATGATGCTTATTCAATTGCTAAAGTGGCTAAAACGCAGGAAGTAAAATTAACTGCTGACTACTATCGCTTATCTAGCACCATATCTACCGGCACAGTACAAGGAATTTTCGAAATTATTTTACAGGAAAAATAGAACAACATACGAACACCCTATTAGTAATAACTATCGAAAAAGAGAGCATCGCTCTCTTTTTCGTATAGCCTCCCCCCATTCATTCGTCCTTTCAATATCTTTTCTTAAAACTGAACAGATTCACATTACATGTGATAAAAATTCAGCTCTAATTCACATATAATTTAATTGATTATTTGCAAACTCAGAATTATCTTCTTCACCGGGCTAATTACGCCTGCTTGTAAAAATTGTTGTAATTAATTATTAAAGGACTAAAAATGAAAGAATTAACTATCTTCGAAATGGAAGAAATCGCCGGGGGCTATACCTGGGATTTTTCTTCCGCCTCCGCTGGGGTTCAATCGCTTGTATGTAACGCTGTTGAAGCCATAGGTTCTGCCGCTCTTGGCGCTATTGTCGGCGCTGGTTTCGGTACGCTCATTGGGGGGACTCAGTCCGGTGAAAACGGCGGTATGTTAGGGTTTGGTATGTTCGGTAACCTGGTTGGTATGTTCTGGGGAGCGCTGTGGGGCGGCGTAGCATGTGGGGCCGGCGCGCTAGCAGTGGGCTGGGACGAAACGCTTAGCTATGTTAAAACCTCAGTAGACAAAGTACTGGACGGTACTTTCGTACCATGGTCTTAATTATTTATTAATAATAATTAACACTCTAATAAAGGCCCTGAACAGGGCCTTTCATTTCCCCTAATATCAACTGAAACCAATACAATGCATAACGACCTCTATCGCAAGGAAGCGATTGAATATAAAAGATTTTACTGGAAAGGTAAGGCGCTATTATTAGCCGGGTTACCTGCATGGCTAGTCACCTTATTATCTTTGATATTCTTAATCGCGCTAGTAGCCACTATTATTTTTTGTAAATTCACTCAGCGAATAGATGTTCGTGGAGAGGTCATCACACTACCTCATTCTATAAATGTTTTCTCTCCACAGCAGGGTTTTGTTGTTACACAATATGTAAAAGTAGGCGAAATTGTTAAAAAAGGACAGCCACTTTACGAACTGGATGTGTCACGAAACACCACTAGCGGCAATGTTAGCGAGTCCCAAATAGAATCTATCAATGAAAAAATCATTAATGCCAATGATATTATAAAAAAATTAAAAAAGAACAAAGATGAAACTTTAAATGCCCTGGATTCACAAATTAAAAACGTTAAGGATTCGCTAAAAGAAACGAATCATATGCTGGCTAATACTCAAGCAGGCTTACGTAAAATGTATGAAAACTTATCTAATTATGATAAGTATCTAAAAAATGGTCTTATCACTAAAGACCAATATAACTATCAACACTCATTATATTTTCAACAACAAAGCAACTATCAGTCTCTAATCAGCCAGCAAATGCAGCTTGATACTCAGGTGACTCAAATTAATAGTGACAGAGTAACAAAAGCAGCAGATTTTGATAATCAAATCTCCAACCAATATAATCAGATAAATGATTATAAAAATCAATTGATAGAGTCGAATGCCAGCGGTAATGTTGTAATTAAAGCAACCGCCAATGGTAAAGTTGAGTCTTTAGCGGTAACCAAAGGACAGATGGTAGAAAATGGTAGTAGTTTAGCCCAGATAAAACCGACAGGTGACGTTGAATACTATCTAATTCTATGGCTACCAAATAATAGCATTCCTTACATAAAACCTGGTGATACCATTAATCTTCGTTATGATGCCTTTCCAGCAGATAAATTTGGACAATTTCCAGGCAAAGTTCTTTCCATATCGTCTATGCCCGCATCGCGCCAGGAGTTATCAGAATATACAAACGTTAGTAATGGAACCAATCAACAAGAGCTTGCACTTTATAAGGCAATAGTAACAATCAAACATAAATCATTTAACTATAAAGGTAAAACCTTAACGTTATCAAATGGTCTGAAAGCCCAGGCTGTCGTTTTCTTAGAAGAACGGCCTCTTTATATGTGGATGTTTACTCCTTTTTATAAAATTTCGCAAAGCGTAAGTGGCCCCATAAATGACTAAAGAACTATTTGCAACTATTACAACAAAACTTAATTTTTCGCTACGTAAAAAAATTCCGGTAATTTTACAATCTGAATCGGCTGAATGCGGTATTGCCTGCCTGGCAATGGTATGCGGCTACTATGGACTGGACATTGATTTATTTAATTTCCGCCAACGCTTTGGTAGCCCTTCTCAAGGTTCGTCCCTTATGCAGCTGAGTAAAACAGCAGAACATGCTGGGTTGAAAAGTCGTGCACTATCCTTGGATCTCGACGAAATAAGACAACTCAAATTACCCTGTATCATTCACTGGGGGATGAATCATTATGTAGTTTTGACCAAGGTCAGAAAGTCCAGCTTCATTGTTCATGACCCTTCCTTAGGGAAACGAGTTATTGGATTGCAGGAGATGTCGAATAACTTTACAGGTATTGCGCTGGAGTTATGGCCAGATCAAAATTTTGATCAAGAGACAGCAAAGTCACGCTTACGTTTGTTGGACTTAATGCGTAATATCGTTGGGTTAAAATCGGTATTACTTAAAATATTTGCCTTTTCTGTTGTTGTAGAGGCTATCGGGTTACTTTTACCGATTGGTACACAATTAGTTACTGACCATGTCATCATGGCCCATGATCAAAGCTTGCTTTCGGTAATATGCATTGGTTTGGTTTTCTTTACTCTATTCCGTACTTTTATCAGTATGTTAAGAGCCTGGACATCATTAACGTTGAACACGTTAACTAACATCCAATGGAAAACTACCCTGTTTGATCATCTGACCAAATTACCCCTTAGTTTTTTTGAAAAGCGGCATTTAGGCGATATACAATCTCGTTTTTCATCGCTTGATACCATTCGGTCAACTTTTACTAATAGTATTGTCGGTGGAATTATCGACTCCATTATGACTATTGGTCTTTTGATCATGCTTGCACTATACGGCGGCTGGTTAGTATGGGTGGTAGTAGGGTTTACCGCTTGCTATGCTATTATGCGCCTTTCTACGTATCATTTTTACCGTCGCGTAGCGGAAGAACAAGTGGTTAAAGGAGCTCGGTCTAGCTCTCATTTTATGGAATCACTTTATGGCATTTCTACCATTAAGGCATTAAATTTAAAAGAGCGCCGTTCTCAGCACTGGCTGAATATTAATATTGATGCTTGTAACGCAGGGATTAAGCAGACACGTTTTGATATGATGTTTAGTGGTGTTAATACATTTATCTCTTCGATTGATCAGGTTGCCGTCTTATGGCTTGGAGCCATTATGGTTATTGATAATGAGATGACCCTAGGCATGTTTATGGCTTTTAACGCTTATCGTGGTCAATTCTCTCAACGTGCATCGAGCCTCATTGATTTATTTATGCAGTTACGTATGTTATCTCTGCATAATGAACGTCTTTCTGAAATCGTCTTTAGCAAACCAGAAGAGGAGTTACCATCACGCCGCGTATTTACTGAAAACACGGGTGCCAGGTTAGAAGTAAAAAATCTCTGCTATCAATATGATCCTTTTTCGCAACCAATATTCTCTAACCTAAATATTACGATTGAACCAGGAGAATCCATTGCCTTAATTGGTCCATCTGGGGTGGGTAAGACGACTCTATTAAAAGTTATGTGTGGTTTACTTTCCCCAACAAGCGGTGATGTTCTGGCCGACAATCTCGATATCCAAAAAATTGGGCTAAATAACTATCGGCAGGGTACTGCCTGCGTTTTACAAGAAGATCGTCTTTTTTCTGGCTCATTGACCGATAATATAAGCGGTTTTGAGGATAATGTTGATTTAGAATTCGTTATGGAATGCGCGCGCCGATGCAACATTCATGATGAGATAATGAAAATGCCGATGGGCTACGAAACTATAGTTGGTGAGCTAGGCCTAGGTATTTCAGGCGGACAAAAGCAGCGTATCTTAATTGCACGTGCTCTTTATCGTAAACCTAGCATCTTATTTATGGATGAAGCCACCAGTCACCTTGATCTTAAAAATGAATCAATTATAAACCAGTCAATTTCTGGTTTGAGCATCACCAGAGTTATTGTCGCTCATAGGCCATCAACGATTGCCTCAGCCGATCGGGTCATTGATTTGTCTCGATCATGTAACCTTACGCTGGCTTAATAATAAAGAAAAAGGAGAATATAATGCAAAATACATTAAAGGGATTTAATACCGCAGTGATTAAACATGAAGATCATTTTTTAGCTCTTCTTTTGAAGGTTAAATCGCAAAATGACATCTGCCAAACCTATTATTTACAAGCTCCACACCTTGCAGATCTTTGCTTAATTCTACAAAGCAGAATTAATTTAGTTGCACAGCGCATCTCTGAGGAAGGTGATACTTATAAAGAAAAATTAAATAATATTAATGAAATCATTATTGCTGAAACCCCAGAAATTGAGATATCAGAGATTGAAGAGCCAGATTCTGGACAACGAATTACTTCTCTTACATTTGCTCCAGGAAACGCGTCAGCAAAAATTGTCGCAGTCTTACAAAATAAAAAAACCATAATATTTAACATCGATGATACGCAGGTTGATGCACTTTCAGTTGCAATTCAACAAGCATTAATCAATTCTAATGAAAATGATTTAATGCAGAATATTTACTTCGATATGAAATACCTAATGCTTTATACAGTAGATTTATCAAAAGAAAAAAATATTTCATATCAACAACATATTCAAGAAGACTGGAAAACCACTTTATATAAAAACTATCTAGCTATACTTTTCTGCTTTGAAACACCACAGGGCAAGAAAATTCTGACCGGAGCTATTGTCAAAATAAATTCGCAACATCCATCAGCAGAAACTAATACCATTATTAGGCGAGTGCTGGATAACCACTCTAAATTAAACGTTAATGACGAAGGATATTCACCACATGAAATATACAGTAATATAATGCCAACCCCACCTGGGAAAATACTTACTCTCCCTGAATGTTTGAATGCCCTTCATCATTTCTATCGGGAAATGAATACAAAATTACCTGGATAAGCTCGCTTACTGAAAAAGTCATCCCCTCCTTGCATAAATTATCAAAGTATCCCTCTCCATCAGGAGAGGGATAACCCGCAGTTAAATCAGTTCGGGCACTTATAAACCTGGCCGTTCATCTGGCTATCGGTCGGGACAAAGCTCGACAGCAGATTCTGCGTCGGGCTGCTGACGCCGTAAATCACGTTGCCGCCCATTGCTGCCGCCTGGTTACGCAGGGCGTTTGCCGCACCGCGCATAGAGCCCCCCTCATCCCCATTCTGCCCGGATAGCCAGTTGCTCTGCGTGCCGGTCGCGGTTCCTAACAGCTGGCATTCAGAACCCGGCTTATCTTCAACAAAGCGTACGTTCTGGCCGCCAGAGGTCAATTCGTTGCTGGAGCTGCAACCTGCTAACAACAATGCTGCGCCGACAATCCCTGCTAAATATTTTACCTGCATGTTATTCCCCACGATCAATGAGCTGGACGCACTGGCCCGG
>Ga0105251_10002982_pt1 | contig 12670 bp, 14 predicted proteins | sample KBSS64metaG_FD_80424 | JGI IMG/M metagenome (GOLD analysis project Ga0105251, IMG submission 80424) | Switchgrass rhizosphere microbial communities from Kellogg Biological Station, Michigan, USA - KBS S6-4 metaG | ecosystem: Host-associated > Plants > Roots > Rhizosphere > Soil | place...
ACTGCCGGCCGTCGCTGCAGCAGGGGTAAGGCCACCGGCGAGACCTGCCAGCGCCTGCACCAGTGGATTGGCGCCGGCCTCGCGAGCGCCAGCACTGGATGCAGCACCAGTTGCCGCGCTGGCCACCTGTAGCGCCGGCTGTGCAGTGAGCAGTTCCGCACCTCGCTGCCCAAGGGTGGGGATGACCTGCGGCGCAGGCGCGGCGCGCGCGATCGTAGGCAATACGGAGCGAGCCGCGTTGGCCACGCCGCCCGCGCCCAGGGTGAGCGCGGTTCCGGTCAGGGCTTCGCCGATGTCGCCATAGACCCTCTCACGCGCATTTTCAGGCCTCGGCAGTCCAATCCGATCAGCCAGATTTTTTGCCGCTTCCCTGTATGGGATTGTTTCTTCGATACCCAGTGCGCGGGACGCAGGATTGACCAGGAAACTGTTGAAAGCATCCCCACCGAGGGCTCCCAAAAGGCTTCCGGCACCCTGCAACGTTGAGCGAACGCTGAAGGCGGCGTCCCGAAGCGGCCCATACTTCCACCCGTCAGGAGCATTGCCAAGCGCGGTGGAGTCGACCGTGGCCGTAACGCCGCTGAAGTCCGGACGCTGCGCCTGCACCGTCGGCAGCGTCGGAATGTTCTGGTAGTCCTTCCATGGGCCGTCGTCGTACAGGTCCGCCTGCTGGTTGTGCAGGCTTTCCGCGTATGCCGTGGCGTTCTCAGGCGTGTCGAAGGTGCCGAGGTTTCGTCCAGTCCGCCGATACGCAGCGATGGCATCGTCGTCGCTCATGATGCGGCCGTCGTCCGACACAGTCGGGATGAGCACCTCGTTCCCGTCGAAGTTGGCGGAGATCGAACGCACGGTGGAGATCGAGCCATCAGGATTGCGGACGACAGGCCGGTTCGTCAGGTCGATGTTCCCGGCGGCGCGCTGACCACGCGCGAGCGCAGTCGCCGCGCTGGCCGGAGCGGTCGGCGCCTGAGCCTGCTGGTATTCCTCCCAGGGCATGGCCATTACAGACGCTCCCAGCTGCTGCGGTCGGCAGGGTCACCGCCCTTGTAACGATATCCACCTCGCGTGGTCCCCACTGCAGGCGCCTGGCCAGTGGTAGGCCGTACGCCTGCGTCGGCACGCATGGGCGCCGTCCCGCCGAATGCAGATGAAAGGCTCGCGGGCGGCCTGTCGCCGAGCGAGGCGGCACGGCCGGCCGTGATGCGCATCTGGGTGATGGCGCGGTCGCGGCTTCGACCCTTCGACTGCAGCACTGCAGCACTGTCACCGGGCTGGGGGAAGTAGGTCTTGATCTCGCGGTCCATTTCCTCGTCGCCGATCACTGCGCCAGATTCCTTACGGAGCTTCGCGCGCACCCAGTCTTCCTGCTGCTGCCGGTTGACCTGGCCCTTGTCGGATGCGAACCGGTTGAGCAGCGTGCCTTCGCCTGCGGTGTAGAAATCGCGCAGGTTGGCGGCGTCGTAGCCACCCGCGCGCAAGCCCTCCAGCTCCGCCTCGGACTGCACCATGCGCTGCAGGAAACCGGCGGCGCTGCGCTCGCCCTCGGTGGCCTTGGCCGTCGGGTCGCCGGCGTTGCCAGTGATATCTGCGGGACCGCCAGGGATCGCCTCAAGGCTGCCGTCCGCCTTCCAGCGATAGCCGCTCGGGGCCTTCATGCCGCCGCGCCCGCCGCTGCCGCCCATGGTGTCGGCGCGATCCAGCGACATCGCCTGCCGGGTGCGCGCTGCCGATGCGTTTGAGCTGTTCGCGCTCGCATAGCTGGCCGCCGCGCGCGCCGCGTCAGCAGCGATACCCGCGCGGCCCTGTTCGGTGGTCGAGATCCCGCCGCCACCCTCCAGGAGGCGGTTGTTGATCAGGTTCTGGCCCTGCACAGAAGCCAGTTCCACCGGGCCGTTGGCCACGCCCATCAGGTAGGCGTTGCCGCCGCCGAAGTCGCCCGCCAGTGCCCGGCCCACTGCGCCCTCTAGGAAACCCCGCTCCTGGGTGTCCCCCAGGTAGCCGCTCAACTTCGTTGGGTCGTAGCCTGCCGCGAACGCGCTGGACAGCAGGCCGGCCTGCGCCTCGGGGATGCCCGCCGCGATCGCAGCCGGCGCGAAACCGCCGCGGCCCTTGCGCGCGTCTTCGGCCTCCATCGCCTTTTCGCGGCTGTAGCGCGCGGTCTGCACCAGCTGGTCGAGCTGGGCAGCCTTGGCCATGCCGCGATCGTAGGCGTTCTGGCGGCCAGCACCACCGAGCCCGGCCAGTGCCTGGCCGACGGAGGCCCAGCCCTGCGGCGGGGCGGCGTTGGCCTGCAGGATGCTCATCAGGTCTGCCATGTCAGTAGCCCCACCGCTTGGCGTTGCTCGCGAAGATCTGGCCGTTGTTGGCGGCCGTGATGTTGTTGGCCTGGCTCGACAGGCCGGCGGTGTCCGCACCGCCACCGCCGCCACCGCCGGCGGAACTCGCGTAGGCGTTCGCGGCCTGGACAAAGGCATCCAGCCCCGGATTACGGCGGATGCCCTGCAGGCGCAGGTTGGACATGAAATCGTCGCCAGCCGAACGGTTTCCGATCAGGCTCAACGCGGTGCTGAGCTGCGCGTTCTGCTGCGCCTCTTCCTGCCGCTGCCGCGTGGGCGCGTCGATCCGGCTCATCAGGCTCGCGGTGTCGCCGGCGTAATCGCTGATCCCCAGCGCAGCGTCGTTCGCAGCCTGCCGATATGCATCCGACACCCCGCCGACCTGCCGCAGCCCGGACGTGGCCGATCCCTGCGCCGCACGCACCTGGTTTGCATACTGGTCGAGCATGGAGGTACGCGCCGAGTCGCCGGTGTTGGCCGCCCGGTCGGCGATGGTCTTCATGACCTCCTTGTCGGCGTCCTGCTGGCGCGCAGCGCGCTGCTGGATCTGCAGGCCCAGCTCGTTGTCCTGCCGCTTCTGGACCTGGTGGGTGTTGTACTGATTCGCAGCGGCGCCGATCAGTACGACGGCAGTGGCGACCCAAGTCATTTCGTTTCCCCTTCGATTTCCAGAACCGCGTCGTCCGGCATGATCACGTAGGCCTCGATCCGGTCGAGGTCGGTTTCTTCAGTCAGGTGCGAGGTGATCAGCACGCTGTCCTGGTGTGCGTAGATGGCCCGCTTCATGCCGGGCTGCGAGTCGATGATGTGCGTGCCCTGCAGCTCGACCATGCCCGCCTCGGTGCGAACCGTGACGTGGCCGGTGACGATCAAGGCGTGGCGGTGGCGGTGGCGCTTGCCCACCACCAGCGTTCCGGCCGGCATCACCAATTTCCGCAGGTACTGCCCCGGCAGGAACGTGTGCTCGACCTGCAGTTCCTGCTGCGGCATCTGCGCGGTGGCCTCCTGCAGTCGCAGGATGTCGGCCAGCGATGGGTTGCTGATCGGCTCCATCATCGCCTCCAGCACCACCAGCCCCACGGGTGTGTCCTCGCTCATCGGCCACCTGCCCCAGCGCCGAAGCCGGGCTGATAGATCAGGCCATACGCGCGGCTGCCGCGGCGCTCATCGGCCATGTTCTTGCTGTTGGTGTAGATGTTGGCCAAGCCCCCGAAGACATCGCCCAGAGCGTCGGCCTTCATGGCGCCGCGACCGCTCTGCAGGTTGGCCTGCATGGCCTGCGCCGCCTGCTGCGCGCCGCTGGTGAGACCCATGCCGGTGCTGGCCTGGGAGATCAGGTTCATGCGTGAGGTGTCGTCGGCCGAGCGCAGGTCCGCCGCGGCTTGCTGCGCCAGACGGTCGGCGCTGAGGATGCCGGACTGGTAGTTCTCGCCCAGGGTTCGGTTGGCGTCGATCGACGCGCTGCCACCGGTCAGCCCGTTGCGGGCCATGGCGAACCTCAGGCTCCGATCGGCAACACCCTTCTGTCGCTCCAGCTCCTTTGAGTAGAACGACCGCGTCGCGGCCAGGAAGTCATCGATCTCTGCCTTTCGGGCAGCGCCGTTGTAGATGCCGTTGATCTGGCCGACGGCCTGGTCGATGTTGTTCTGGCGCCAGGATTCCTCCTGTGCCGCCTTGGTGGCCGAACCGTTGCTGCTGCTCCCCATCACTCACCCCGCAATCTGGAAAAGTGGGCGATGTCCTCGCCCCTGATGCCGTAGCCGCGCGCCACGCCCTCCGCCCGCATGCCCAGGGACCGTTCGAACCACTCGATAGCCTTGTTCCGCGACGTGAGAGCGCTGGTCTGCACCCGGTGCGCCTGCGTGGCCAGCAGCGAGTCGATCAGCCACCTGGTGGCCTTCGTCATCGCGCGCCACTGCTCCGCCCAGCCAGCCTCCGAGCCGACCATCCAGGACTGCCACACGCCCGGCGCAACGGGATGGAAGCCGCCTGCAGCTGCCGGCATGCGGTCGTTCCCCACCACGGTGAGCGCAAAGGGCGCCGATTGCGCCCAGGTGTTGATCAGCCAGTGGGCAGCGGTGTCCGGGTCGTACTCGGGCGTGCCCAGCACCGCCAGCAGCTGCGCCTGCTCGGTCTCGCGCATGACCTCGGCCAGCGCCAGAAGGTGCACCGGCCGGCACGGAACGACATTGGAGGGCAGGCGCGCTTTCTGCATGGGCAGATTCTTCCAGCGCGGCCCCGGCGTTCAACGGATTCACGACATGCTCCGCAGGTCCTGCAGCCACAGGCTGAAGGCGTTCCACTGCCACTGTTCGGTGCCGCTGTAGGTGAGGCGCACCGAAAGCGACGGCGCGGAGAGCGGCATCGGGATGACCATGCCCGGCACGGTGTCGGCGGGCACGGTGTACGGCGCGGTGAAGGACCCGCCGTTGCTCTGGTCGTAGCCGAAGGACACGGACACATCACCGATTCCGACCACGTCGAACCCATAGAGGCTCTTCGTGACGCCCGGCTGGCCGAAATCGAGCCATGGCCACTGGATCATGCCCTCGAACGGAACGATCACACCGGGCGAGACCTCGTCGCCCACCACCTGGTCGTCCATCCGGTGGATGAAGTTGCCCGAGCGCAGGAACAGGTCATCGCCACGGATCGCCCAGTCGTCGATCACGAACGGGAACACGTAGCGCGACCAAGCGCCCACCGACCCCAGGCGAAATCGTGGTTGATTTGTTCGCCGGTGGCGGCGGTGCCAGCGAGGGCCTGAAGCAGGCCTTGGGCATCGATCCGGCCTTGGCCTACAACCACGACGAGCTGGCGATCGGCATGCATGCGGCGAACCACCCACTCACCCAGCACCATCGCGAGGACATCTGGCACGCCGACCCGTGCGTGGATGTGGCTGGCCGCGCTGTCGGCTGGTTCCACGCCTCGCCGGACTGCACGCACTTCAGCCAAGCCAAGGGCGGCCAGCCGCGCAGCCGGAAAACCCGTGCACTGTCGTGGGTGGTGCTGAAGTGGGTCGGCCAGCTGGCACGCACCGGCAACGCGCCGCGCATCATCAGCCTGGAGAACGTCTGGCAGATTCTGACGTGGGGACCGCTGGTGGCGAAGCGCTGCCAGAAGACGGGCCGGGTGCTGAAGATGGACGGCACGGTTGCCGAACGCGGCGAGCAGGTTCCGATCAGCAACCAGCAGCTGGTGCCGGACAAGCGCCACAAGGGCCGGACGTGGCTGCAGTTCGTCGCCGCGCTGCGGTCGAAGGGCTACCAGGTCGAATGGCGCAAGCTGATCGCCAGCGATTATGGCGCCGGCACCAGCCGCGAGCGGCTGTTCCTGTTGGGCCGCCGTGATGGCGGGGCCATCGTGTGGCCAGCTCCAACCCATGGGAGCTCGCCTGGCCAGAAGCCCCGCGTCAGTGCTGCCGACTGTCTGGACTTCAGCATCCCATGCCCGTCCATCTTCGGGCGAAAGCGCGACCTCGCAGACGCCACCATGCGACGGGTCGCGAAGGGTGTCATGCGCCATGTGCTGCAGTCGGCTGACCCATTCGTGGTGCCGGCCCCGTGTAGCTGCCGCGACAACAGCACCGCTGCAGCCGCCTTCATCGCGGAGCACGCCAACGCCAGCAATCAGCGCACGATGGCGGGCGACGAGCCGCTGCGCACGGTGTGTGCTGGCGTCAAGGGCGGCCACTTCTCGGTGGTGACCCCGATCCTCGCCGGCGTCGGTGGCCGCGCCGGACAGTCGGAACCACGCTCGGGCGGCGAGCCGCTCTACACCATGACCACCAAAGCCGACACCGCGCTGGTGGCACCGCATCTGGTCAAGTTCCGGGGTGACAGCATCGGCACTCCCGCAACGGAGCCCGTGCCGACCATCACCTCCGGCGCCGGTGCGGCGCGTCCGGCTGGCGCTGCGCATGCTCTCGGTCTTTCCGCCGCGAGCTTGGTCACCCTGCGGAACAACATGGCGGCCGCCGATCCGCAAGAGCCTCTTTGCACCATCGCCGCGCAGGGCGAGCACCATGCGCTGGCTACCGCCTTCCTTGAGCAGGCGAACGGCGGATTCTACGAAGGTGGCGGCCGCGACGCTCGCGACCCGGTGAGCACCATCACCGCCACCGGCAGCCAGCAGCAGCTGGTCACGGCGGGCCTCGCCGAGCTGTCGCCCGAGCATCAGGAAGGCGCACTGCGCGTCGCTGCGTTTCTGGTCAAGTACTACGGGACCGGCGCCAACGTGCCGAGCCTCGCCGACCCGGTCGACACTGTCACCACCAAGGACCGACTGGCGCTGGTCACGGTGGTGATCAAGGGAACGCCGTACGTCATCGTCGATATCGGCCTGCGAATGCTCAAGCCGCATGAGCTGTACCGGGCGCAGGGCTTCCCGTTGGGCTACATCATCGATCGCACCGCCAACGGCACGCCGCTCAGAACCAGCGCCGCTGTGCGCATGGTTGGGAACAGCGTCAGCCCTCCGCCGCTGCGCGCCCTGGCCGAGGCCAACCTGGACCCGTTGCCCATGCCGTTGGCCGAGGCGGCCTGATGTTGCAGCCCACCCACCACGAAATCGACATGGACCTGGCCCGCTTGTCGGGCCGGGATCCGGCGGAGCTCGGCAAGTCCGCAGCCCGGAAGTGGGCGGCGCGCGGCCTGGCGCTGCAGGCGCTGGCCCGGGGCGACATGGCCGAGGCCGAGAAGATCATGGCCCACGCTGGTGGGCGAAAGGAGGTGCCCGATGTCTGACCCCTTCATGTCCCGCGACGATATCAGGGCATTCACCCGGACGCCGTTCAAGGCGCGGCAGGCGAAGTTCCTGCGCGAGAACGGCATCCGGCACTATCTGGACGCCTACGGCTGGCCTGTGGTGCTCTGGGCGAGCGTGGGCGACGTAGCGGCAGAAACGGCCGTAGCCACCTGGAAGCCGAACAAGGCAGCGTGACATGGGAAGGAAACCGAGCAAGCCGGGGGCAATTCCCCGGTTCCGTAAGCGCCGCCAGAAATCGGGCGTGGTGCACTACTACTACGACCACGGCGGCAAGCCGCGCAAGGAAACGCCGCTGGGCAGCGACTACGGCGTGGCCATCCGCGCGTGGGCAGAGCTGGAGCATGCGGGCGCGATACCGTCGGGTGCGGCGCTGACGTTCAAGCAGGTGGCCGAGCGCTACCGCGTCGAGGTTATCCCGACCAAGGCCGCCGGCACGCAGAAGGTGAACATGCGCGAGGTGGACAGCTTGGTTCGGTTCTTCGACGACCCGCCCTGCCCTCTCGATGCCATCCGGCCCGTGCACGTCCGCAAGTACATGGACTGGCGCAAGCATGCGAAGGTCAGCGCGAACCGCGAGAAGGCGCTGCTGTCGCACATCTGGAACTGGGCGCGCGACCGCGGCTACACCGACTTGCCCAACCCCTGCGCCGGCATCAAGAAGAACCGGGAGCGCGGGCGCGACGTGTACGTGGACGACGCAACCTTCGCCGCCGTGTACGCCGCCGCCGATCCGCTGCTGCGCGACGCCTTGGATCTCGCCTACCTGACCGGCCAGCGGCCAGCTGACGTGCACGTGCTGGACCAGCGCCACATCCGCGACGGCGTGCTTTCGTTCCGCCAGCAGAAGACGAAGCAGGCAATCGAGATGGCGATCACCGGCGAGCTGAAGGTGCTGATCGATCGGTTGCTGGCGAAGAAGACCGGGCCGCTGCACAGCACGCGGCTATTGGTGGACGACGATCAGTTGCCGGTGGGCCGAGATGCGCTGCGCTACCGGTTCGACAAGGCGCGGGCTGCAGCGGGCGTAGCGAAGGGCGATTTCCAGTTCCGCGACCTGCGCGCGAAGGCCGGAACGGACAAGGCCGATTCGGCTGGCGACATCCGCCAGGCACAGCAGCAGCTCGGACACCAGTCGGTGACGACGACGGAGATTTACGTGCGGAAAAGGAAGGGGGCGAGGACTTCGCCGACGCGCTGATTGCGGAGCGGTCTGGATATTGCGGAGCGGGTGGTGAAGGCTGAAAGCCTTGTCGCAATTGGTGGGCCGTGATGGATTCGAACCATCGACCAAAAGATTAAAAGTCTTCTGCTCTACCGACTGAGCTAACGGCCCATTGCATGCCCCGAGTTGTCGCCGGGGGTGCGCATTCTAACCCATCTTGCGCCGCAGGCGTACCCCGGCGCGATCAGGCGTAACGGGTGGGGTCGGCCACGCCGGCGTCGGCGAAGCCCTGGGCGCGCAGGCGGCAGGCGTCGCAGTGGCCGCAGGCGGCGCCGCTGTCGTCGGCGTTGTAGCAGGACACGGTCAGGCCGAAGTCCACGCCCAGGCGCACGCCCTCGCGCACGATGTCAGCCTTGCTCAGGAACTGCAGCGGAGCGTGGACCCGGATGCCCGCCCCTTCCACGCCGGCCTTGGTGGCCAGGTTGGCCAGGGTCTGGAAGGCGCTGATGAACTCGGGGCGGCAGTCGGGGTAGCCGGAGTAGTCCACCGCATTGACGCCGCAGAAGATGTCGTTGGCGCCGAGCACTTCGGCCCAGCCCAGGGCGACCGAGAGCATGATGGTGTTGCGCGCGGGCACGTAGGTGACCGGGATGCCCTCGCCACCCGCTTCGGGCACGTCGATGTCGTCGGTCAGCGCCGAACCGCCGATGCTGCGCAGGTCGACGTTGACGGTCTTGTGCGCGGCCACGCCCAGCGCCTTGGCCACGGCCGCGGCGGCGTCCAGTTCGGAGGTGTGGCGCTGGCCGTACCGGACGCTCAGGGCGTGCACGGCGAAGCCCTGCTCGCGGGCCATGGCGACAACGGCGGCGGAATCCATGCCGCCGGACAGGAGGACAACTGCGTTCTTCATGAGGGTGTTTCCGGTGGGTTGCGGGAAAGCCAGCACGCTGTCCCGCGCCGGGAATGATCAGGAAACCAGGTCTGGCGAGCCGTCGTCAGCGGCCGCTCGGCAGCCGGTCATCGTCCGGGTTCGTCGTCCCAGAGCAGTTTGTGGAGCTGCATCTGGAAGCGCACCGGCAGCCGGTCCTCGACGATCCAGTCGGCCAGCTCACGCGGGCTGACCTGGCCCTTGCTCGGCGAGAACAGCACCATCGAGCGCTCGTTCAAGCGGTGCTCGCGCACCATGTCGCGGGCCCAGTCGTAGTCATCGCGGCTGCACAGCACGAACTTGATCTGGTCGCGACGGGTCAGCAGCGGCAGGTTCTCCAGCCGGTTGCGCGCCATTTCGCCAGAGCCGGGGGTCTTGAGGTCGACCACGCGCGACACGCGCGGGTCCACGCCGCTGACATCCAGCGCGCCGGAGGTTTCCAGCGACACGTCCATGCCGGCGTCGCACAGCTTTTCCAGCAGCACCAGGCAGCGCTTCTGCGCCAGCGGCTCGCCGCCGGTCACGCAGACGTGCTGCACGCCCTGGGCCAGCACCTCGCGCACGATGTCGTCGATATCCCACCAGGTGCCGCCGTGGAAGGCGTACGCCGTGTCGCAGTAGGTGCAGCGCAGCGGGCACCCGGTCAGGCGCACGAACACGGTCGGCCAGCCGGCGGCATCGGCTTCGCCCTGGAGCGAGGTGAAGATCTCGGTGATCTTCAGGCGCGGCAGCGGCGATTGCACGATCTCGCTGGGGGTCGCGATGGCGGCGGACGTGGTGGTGGTCATGATCTAGGGGTCAAACGCTGCGGGGGGCGGAAACGAGAGCAGCCAGGCAGAGCCTGGCTCTACCTGGGTGGGGCACGGAACAGCTGATTATACCGGCCTGGGCCGGGTGACGCCTCAGCGGATCTGCTGGCCGAGGCGGATGGCCTGCAGACGGTCCTGCGCGGTGCGCGCGGCGTCCGAGCCGGGATAGGTGTTGACGACCTGTTCCAGGGTGGCCTGGGCTTCGTCGATCTTCCCTTCACCGTACTGGGAAAGGCCGACCTTGAGCAGGCCACCAGAGGCCTTGTCATGGGTCGGGTAGCGCGCCAGGAGGTCGCGGAACTGCGCCTCGGCGAGCGGGAAATTGCGGGTGGCGTAGTAGCTTTCACCCAGCCAGTACAGCGCGTTGGGGGTGTAGACGCCGTTGGGGTACAGCTCGAGGAAGCTGAGGAACAGCTGCGCCGAGTCGTCGTACTTGCCGGCCTTGAGCGAATCGAAGGCGACATTGTAGGCGGTGCGCTCGTCGCCGCTGGCGGCAAGGCTGCCCGGGTCGCCGTGCACGGCGGGCGGCCGCTCGGTGGCGGCCGCTGCGGGTACGGCGGGCTTGGGGGCGGGCGCCGGGGCATTCGCGGCCGGAGCGGCCGGAAGGATCGGGGCACTGCCACCTTCAATACGGTTCAGACGCCCGTCCAGGTCCAGGTACTGGTCCTCCGAGGTCTGCTTCAGCTGGGCGTTTTCGTGCTGGAGCTGCTCAACGGTGCTCTGCAGCTGCTGCATCTGCTGACGCAGCTGGTTGACCTGGTTCAACAGGTCCTGGTTGGAGCTGTTGTTGTAGGCCTGCTGCTCGAGCGCGCCAACACGGTCGGCCAGGCTCTGCCGCTGGGCCTGCGCCGGTGCGGCAGCCACGAGGGCTGCCGCAACGACCAGCATCATTGATTTGATGCCGATGCGCATGGATTACTGCGCGGTGTAGACGATTTCGACGCGACGGTTCTGCGACCAGCAACCTTCGTTCGATTCGGTGCAGACCGGACGCTCTTCGCCGTAGGACACGACGGTGATCTGGCTGGCCGAGCCACCGTTGGCCTGGATGGCCGAGGAGACGGCATTGCCACGACGCTCGCCCAGAGCCTGGTTGTACGCGCGCGAACCGCGCTCGTCGGTGTGGCCCTGCAGGGTCATGCGGGCCGACGGACGGTCACGCAGGTACTTGGCATGGCAGGCCATCTGAGCCTGGAATTCCGGGCGGACGGTGTCCTGGTCCAGATCGAAGTTGATGACGCGCACGCGCAGGCAGGCATCCGTGTCCAGGTCGCCCGGACCGTACAGGCCGGAGGTCGACGGGCCGGTCGGCTGGGTGGTGCTGCCGGTGTCAACCGGAGCGGCCGGGGCTTCCTTGACCTTCTTCGAGCAACCGGCCAGGGCGGCCACGGACAACAGGGAGACAAGCAAAACGCGGGTGGTCTTGTTCATGTAGATACCTTTGAGGCTCCTAAAGCCGGATGTGGGATGAATACGGGGGGAATCTTAACACTCTGTTAGCGCTTTGTACGGTATGGCGACCACGAAGGTTCGCGAACGTCACCATCCGCCAGTACCAGCCGCTGGCGCACGCGCCCGTCGGCCGACACCGCATACAACACGCCGCGTCCACCTTCGCGGGCGGCGTACAGCACCATGCTTGCGTTCGGGGCAAAGCTCGGCGACTCGTCCAGCGACCCCGGCGACAGCGTGCTCCAGCGCGGGGAGCCCAGGCTGCTGTCCATCATCGCGATCTTGTAGGTATTGCCGCTGCCCTGCGCCACGACCAGCTTCTTGCCGTCGTAGGACACGCTCGGGGTGGCGTTGTAGTTGCCCTGGAAGGTCACGCGCGAGGCGCTGCCGCCGCTGGAGGAGACCTGGTAGATCTGCGGGCGGCCGCCACGGTCGGAGGTGAAGTACACGCTGGAACCGTCAGCGCTCCAGGTCGGCTCGGTATCGATGGCGAAGTGGTTGGTGAGCTGGGTGAGCTGCTTGCTGCCCAGGTCCATCACGTAGATTTCCGGGTTGCCGCTGCGCGACAGCGACAGCGCCAGGCGGCGACCGTCCGGGGAGAACGAGGGGGCGCTGTTGATGCCGCGGAAGCTGGTCACCAGCTCACGGGCGCCGGTGGCGATGTTCTGGATGTAGATCGCCGAATTGCCGCGCTCGAAGCTGACGTAGGCCAGGCGGTTGCCGTCCGGGCTCCACGACGGCGACAGCAGCGGTTCGGCCGAACGCACGATGGTCTGCGGGTTGTAACCGTCCGAATCGGCCACCATCAGCGCATAGCGCATGGCGTCGCCCTTGCCGCTGGCGGTGACATAGGCGATGCGGGTCCAGAACGCGCCGCGTACGCCGGTGATCTTTTCATAGATGGCGTCGGCCATCTGGTGGGCGACGTCGCGCATGGCGTTGCCGCGCGCGGTCATGGCCAGGCCGAGCTGGCGCTCGCCGCTGGACACGTCGTACAGCTCGTACTCGACCCGGTAGGCGCCGGCACCGGCGTCCATGACCCGGCCGACCACGATGTAGTTCTGCTTCAGCGCACGCCAGGTGGCGAACTGGATCTCGCCGCCACGGGTGGGCTTTTCCACGATCTGGGCTTCGGGAAGCGTGCGGAACTGGCCCGAGCGCTCCAGGTCGGCGCGTACCACGGAGGCCACGTCGGTCTGCGGCGCCGCGCCCG
>Ga0105251_10002986_pt1 | contig 12660 bp, 16 predicted proteins | sample KBSS64metaG_FD_80424 | JGI IMG/M metagenome (GOLD analysis project Ga0105251, IMG submission 80424) | Switchgrass rhizosphere microbial communities from Kellogg Biological Station, Michigan, USA - KBS S6-4 metaG | ecosystem: Host-associated > Plants > Roots > Rhizosphere > Soil | place...
AAGCCGTCGCCGCCGCAGCCGGTGACGGAGTCACGTTCTCCGTGCCGGTGACGCCGCACACCTTCCGCCACAGCTACGCCATGCACATGCTTTACGCCGGGATTCCGCTGAAGGCGCTGCAGAGCCTTATGGGTCACAAGAGCCTGAAGTCAACTGAGGTATACACGAAGGTCTTTGCGCTCGATGTGGCGGCGCGTCACCGGGTGCAGTTTCACATGCCCGGAACCGACGCAGTGGCTATTCTTAAAAAAACCTGACAGCCAATACCCCGCGTTTCAGGATGTGCACCTCTGCCCGGCCGTTTCGGTACGCTGTGAAGAAAAGGCTGTCGAGTAAAATTCTAATCCAGTGAAAGTCGTCCCGCACGGGATTCACGGGAAGGACCGGACCGCGCAGTTGCAGAACAACGTCCCGGGGGAAAATGTCACGCACCGTCCGGCTCAACATGAAATACCACGGCCTGCGTAAAAAGTCACCGGATGCCGGTGAAGCACAGAAATGGTGTACTGTTGCTGCCGTGAACTTACATCGTTTTTAACCGGGGCCTGCAAAAGACGAGGCGTACTGCTGTGTATTACTTTCAGCGGAGTAATTCCAGCCCCCATTGCTGACAGCAGGCACTGATATCATGGGATGACTTCAGCATCACTTTGGGAAGAGTGCTTTTGCAGAAAAGCTCTCTGTGACGGAGCTGGTTTTTAGGCGCAGTCAGCGTGATGTATTTGAGCATTTCCCAGGTCACGTTATCCTTTCCGGTATAAAGACCACCGATTCTGGGAATCGACGAATAGCACCGCTTTATATATCGCAGCAGTGCCAGAGGCATCGAAACATCCAGCAGTATCAGCCCAGTGGCACGCGCAAGTCGCTGCTGTAAGCACTTCGTGTAATTACCATCCATCACCCATTTTTCCGTGTTCACGGCTTCGGTATGTAATCGATGAAAATCTTCTGATTTCCTGGGGATCCATTTTGTACCCGGCTGGTGATGGAGTTGGTCCAGATGGATTAAAGGCAGAGATGTTTTGGCTGCTATCGCGCTCGCCAGCGTGGATTTACCGCTGTTGGAGGGGCCCAAAATGCAGATGCGATGGCCGAGTTCTTCCAGTGACACTGATATATCCATAAATCACCCCCGATCACTCGTGTCCCATGTAAACCCGGCTATCTTAACATATCTATCTTATCTGCCCTCCCCTGAGACACTGGCGAACGAGGCCTGAGCGGCTGAGGCTGACCGGAAACGTCAGGGATGAATTGTGGTTTATAGGCTGAGAAAAGAAAGCGTATTTATCCCTAAATAAAGGCTGCAGTTATCCTGCCCGGAGGCCAGCCTGCAAAATGTCATAGTACTGTCGTGAATGGTGCCAGGGGGGAAGATTCAGGAGGTATACCCATTTTGGCCTGTTAGTTCTTACAGGCCAATAATATCAGTTATCGATTTAAATTGGCTAGCTATTTATTGGCCACTCTAATTGGCCTTTTAGTATATTTTTACACATAAAGCTATGGCGAATAATTACTAAGCTAATATTTTCATATGTTAACTTACCTGTTGTTACTATGTGCTTATTAATTAACACTGTAAGTTATCTTTTTCGCAACCTCAAGTCTGTTTCGAATATTTCGTTTCGAATATTGCGTTTTTCGTTTGTTTCGTATAATCTTGATACTCAGCTAAATCCACTTTGGATTTATGCTGGAAAGCTCGAAGTCATACTTTGATCACGACTATGCATGTAAGTACATAACGTAGAACCGTAGAACCGTAGAACCGTAGAACCGTAGAACCGTAGAACCGTAGAACCGTAGAACCGTAGAACCGTAGAACCGTAGAAATCACATAAATCGTAAAAATCGCATTTAACCGAAAAAGTGGAATGAAAAATGACTAACTCAATTCTCGATAAAGTGAGCCTGCCGGCAAAAGAGGAGATTGATGTTGCTTTACGTAGCCAGAAAGCTCTTGCAGAACATCTGGTCACTAAGTTTGAAACCCAGAAAATAACTATCCAGGATGCGCAAGATGTCACTCACCAGATTGAACTGCCGACATCCGCTCTTCGTCTTCTTTTAAGTATTCTCGGGGAGGTTGCTCACGGAAATGCAGTCCAAGTAGTACCAGTACATGCAGAATTAACTACACAGGAAGCAGCCAACTTATTGAACGTTTCACGGCCACATTTGGTGAAACTTCTCGAGGATGGAGTGTTGCCTCATCATAAAACAGGTCGGCACCGCAGAGTCTTCTTTGCAGACTTGATCAAATATAAAGATCAAAGATTGCAAGAAAGTCTTGCTGCTATGAAAGAACTAGCTGACCTCAGCCAGGAGCTCGAGGATTAAAATGATTCATACCCCTTTTCCAGTCGTTTTTGATGCATGCGTTCTTTATCCGTCACCCTTACGGGATCTACTGATGCATCTGGGATTAACTGACCTTTGCCAACCCAAATGGTCGGATGACATCCAAAATGAGTGGACGCGAAACCTCTTAAGCAATAATCCAAAATGTAGTGCAGGTAAACTTGCCCGCACTGTTGACCTAATGAACAAAGCACTACCTGATGCTAATGTAACCAATTATCAACCTATCATCGGTGGTTTGAACTTACCTGATCCGGATGATAGGCACGTTTTAGCAGTTGCTATTAAGTCTCAATCAGAGATTATCGTTACTGCTAACCTCAAAGACTTTCCAGCTGAAGTCTTGAATCAGTATGGTATAGAAGCAATTCATCCGGATGAGTTCATTATGGATTTATTGGACTTAAACGCATCGCATGTTTATAAAGCTGTTTATCGGGCAAGGACTAGTATGTCCAAGCCCCCTATGAACGTTGATGAGTATCTCGATTGTTTATTCAGGCAGCAACTACCCCTCACAGTCATCGAACTGGAAAAGGCTAAAATACTTCTTTGAAAAAACTTATTTATGGCCTTCGAACTACCTGATCATTCTGCGTGTCAGGTAGCTAAGGATATAAATTATTATCTTGTTATCTTGTTATCTTGTTATCTTGTTATCTTGCTATCTTGTTATCTTGTTATCTTGTTATCTTGTTAAGATTTTTGCTAAATAAGAAATGATTTATTGTCTCTGCTTGGCTTCTTGTATCAGAATGGATATCTCTGATTTAGATAGCTTTTTCAACGCTTCCACTGCTGCTCTCATTACGTCTGAGCGGTTAACTCTTGCACTTCCCGAAACCATTTCTTCCCTGATTATGTTGTCAATATCCGTAAGGTTGTCTTCAAAGAGCGAAATGCTTACAGGCTTTGCTTTGCTGACTAAGCGAGATTTCTCAAGGTTTTTAGCAGCCTTTTCTGTGCCCGCTGTACCACCATTTATGAAAGCTGCTTCGTCACGTGGTGGAGTATTTGCTCGGTTTCTCAAAGAATCACCTCTTTAACCAGTGCCTCAACTTCTTGTTGAGCTTTGTCATTCTGCGTTTCAAAAATTGTCATTGATTCAGCCCATGCGTCCCTGTGCGCTTTACGATCACATACACGTGACTTAGCTAGGTACATTTCAGGGAAATCATTTAACACTTCAGCGGCCTGGTTGGCTTCATTAACAAACATATTTGTTGGAGTCATGTTTAATACGAGGTAACCGCGAACCTGCTCATTGAAGTCTTTTGCGGCCGTAAATACTGAGCATGTATGAGGCACAACATCTAAGTCCATCTGAGACGGTCTTAAAGGTGAAATGAAAACATCTGCTGCCATCAATCCGCTACGCATCTCTGCGCTGTCACGTCCGGCACAATCCGCAATAACAAAATCGTACGACTTATCGTGTTCCTTCAACATCACCTTAATGTTGCCCGTGGCACCCGTCACCGGAATGTGTGGAAGTTCTTCAGAACGATTGTTGTACCAGGTAAGTACGGACTTTTGATCATCTGCATCTACAATAAGCACTCTGTGCCCTAACGACATCAGATACGCTGCGATTGACACGGCAAGTGTACTTTTACCTACTCCACCTTTCTGGCTACCAAGAACGATTATCATCATTTCTCCGTAATAAGTTAATAAGATAACAACTTAACATTGCCATCTGTCGATTTTTTTTGCAACTTTATTGCTATCTTAATAACTTATTATTTTGTTAAATAATTGAATTGTAGGCATTATTAAGTTATTAAGATATGAAGTTGTTAAGTTGTTAAGTTGTTAAAAAGTTAGGTTGTTAAGTTATTAGGTTAACAAGATGATGCCTTGTTAATTTTTTATGATTTCATGACTGCCTGATACTTAGGGATAGATCGTGTGAGGTGTGTGCTGAATTAGCTGTCAGAGAGAGAATAGTCATGCTCTGCAGCGAATAAAAATGGGGACATGATTGCTTAGATGCATCCACGACAGAGTTTTATATGTGTCTTTTTTGAGATTAATTTGAGATTTATTTTTGGTTTAGTCTTTTATCTCTACATTAGGTCCTGTATATTTATCTCAAATAGTTCTCAATTAATGGGTGGTTTGGGATGTGAACGTGTTCATCGATGATGGTTCTACAAACGTAAAGCTGGCCTGGAAAGACAACGGCAGTATCAGAACGTACCTGAGCCCGAACAGCTTCAAGCGCGAATGGTCAGTGGCATTTGGTGAGAAACCGGTTTTCAATTACACCATGAACGGCGAGCAGTACTCTTATGATCCGATTGCGCCGGAAGCGGTGAAAACCACGAATATTGCATGGCAGTACAGCGACGTGAACGTGGTTGCTGTGCATCATGCGCTCCTGCAGACCGGCCTCAAACCCTGTGAGGTGGACATTACGGTCACGCTGCCGCTGACAGAGTTTTATGATCACAATAACCAGCCCGCAGCGGCAAACATCGAAAAGAAAAAGGCGAGCCTGCTGCGTCCGGTTTCTCTGAACGGGGGTAAGGGCTTCAAAATCCGCAGCGTCTCGGTCATGCCCGAATCCATCCCTGCCGGCTTTGAGTTGCTGAGTGAGCTGGACCCGCTCGATTCACTTCTCATTGTTGATCTGGGGGGAACGACGCTCGATATTTCACAGGTCCGTGGTCGCATGAGCGGTATTACGCGCATTCATGGTGACGCAACCATTGGTGTGTCACTGGTAACGACCGCGGTCGCGGACGCGCTGCGTGTTGCAGGAACGCGGGGCAGCAGTTATCTTGCCGATGATATAATTGTCCATCGTAATGATGATGCATACCTGGAGCGCCGGATTAACGATCTCTCACGCGTGAGCTTGGTGAAAAGTACCATTAACGAATCACTTGAACGTCTCACGCAGCGTGTTCTTAGCGCCATGAAGGCGTTTGAAGGCTATACCCATGTCATGGTCATTGGCGGGGGGGCTGAAATTATTGCTGAGGCCGTTCGCACGCACTGCGGTGTGAGGGCAGAGCGCTTTTATAAAACCGACTCATCCCAGTTCGATTTGGTCAGGGGGATGATTGCTATCGGATAACGACATGGATACGCGCAGAAAGATCCAGTTTTACATCAATCCCAAAAGCAGCCTCGGTGAGGCCTATGCAGACAGTCACACCGATGGAACACCGCAGGGTGAGCGCGGCCGCCTCTGGAAAGCGGCCATGCTCAGCGGGTTTGCACTTGAGCGCATTGATCCGCGTCTGCCGTTCCTGCTGTCGGAACTGCTGAGCGAAAACACGACTGCAGAAGAAGTGCTTCAGGTGATAAGTGCTGTCAGCCCTAAAAGCGCCACAGCGCAGACTCCGCCTCAGGCTGAAAGCGTTCCTGAGCCGGCTGAAGCATCCCCGAATGCCACTGTCGATGAAACCCGCAGTAATGCCAGAGGCATGTTTGGCGGCAGTTAATTTAACGAGGTCATCATGAACAGATTGATACTGCTGGTAACGGGGTTTCTGGGATTAAGAAAGCTCACCGGCAAAGACAGAAAGAGTGCGGGAGAGTGGGGTTTTCTGCTCAGTATGCTTTTTATTGTCCCGCTGCTACTGGGGATGATTGAAAAAGAGGTCATTAAAATTGTGCTGCAGCTGTTCTGGGCAGGTTTTCTGACCCGTTCAGCTTTTCTGGCCAATGATACCTGGAAAAAGAACAAGCAGCAGCGCTGAAACTTGAGCTTAAGTTTCCGATGAACCTTAGCGCGCAGCTTAACGACAGTCTGAAAATTAATAATTAACGCAGGCACCATGAGCAGCTTCAGCGATATCCAGCCGGTTAACATCACCCACTAAGGGTTTGACCGCAGCCATAATGGCCAGTATTTCCAGACCAAAGACCTGGATATTGAATACGGCATGGCCGATTACTGTATCTTTAACGGACAGCTCTACAGGAATGTCAGAGATGCCGGGGCAGGGGAGTCCGCCGCGGTGCCTGTAACGCATACGGGCACAGTCGATATCTACACCTCAGTTAAAGAGTGCAATCAAAAGCTGGTTTACTGGGTGGAATACCAGCTCGGGTTTGAAGCAGGCAAGCTCATGACTGTTGAGCTTACGGACAAAACTCTGCAGGAAGACCTGCGGGACCTGTCTAAGTTACGCCCGGCCAAACCGGCCAACCGGGTGGAAGTCACGATCAGCGTGAAGGAGTTGAACGGGGAAAGACAACGGGCATTTGCGGCCTCGCTGACGGACGAGAAACTGTCACGCATCCGCGAGATTCTCGGCGAGCCGACGGCATCCATTTTCTTTCCTGCTGTACCCGTTGTGCAGGGGAATAATGACCCGTTCTTTCACTTCTCGTCAGTTATGACGGTGGCATCTGTTGTACAGAGCATGGAAGATTTACGAAGCGCAGCCGACGAAAACCTTCATGTCGTCTCTCCCACAGGCGACAGGATTGTGCTTATTGACGAGTCACATTTGTAATACGGGGCCCACCGGTTCATTCCGGATGACGGACAATCTGAGTGACAGTTCGCACTGTCACTCGCTCAAGGCGCTGGTACAGGGTGACATGGCGATATGACAGTGAAATCCGTAATCGACCTCATCGCTGAATTACCATTAGCTTCATTTTTGGCGATGATGAATGCCTTCCCTTTAATCCTGACCATCGCGGTTGCAGGCGCGGTGACCTATTTATCGCTTTCCCCCGAGCGAAGAAAACTGCGGTTTGTTTTCCTGATGCTGGCCATAGTGGGAGGAGTATTATCTGTGCTGAACCCGGCGTTTCTGATACCCGTAGCTGCAGTATTCATCAGGTAACTTTTGCGACTGGTATATCGCTCCAGCGCGTCGTCCACGCCGGTGACAGCATGTCCCGCTTCATCTTCCACTCCGTATCGATCCCCTGACCCGCAAACCATACCCGTCCCAGGCCTGACTGGTTAATACCGTCCAGCACCTGCATCAGCTGCGCGCTGTTAGCCCTCGGCCGGTTGTCGTCAAACAGGTTCAGCTGGCTGACGCCGTGAGGCGTGAAGTCATCGAGCATGACGCCGGCCTTCATGTACCGGTGGCCGCCTATCCAGATGCGGTCCAGCGCGCGCATGGCCACGCCGATGATGTCCCGCGTGTCCTGGGTGGGCAGGGTGAGTTTTTCCCCGGCCGTATTGCCGTAAAACGTCTCGCCTACAGCATGCGGTGAGGTACGAACAAACACGCTGATGTGCCTGCAGTACTGGCGTTCGCCCCGGAGCTTCTCGGCGGCTCGCGTTGCGTACTGGCAGAGTGCCTGCTGCATGGCCACTTTGGTGGTAATGCGTGAACCGAAACTGCGGCTGCAGACAATCTGCTGCTTTGCCGGCGGCATCTCTTCCAGGGGAATGCACGCCTCGCCGTTCAGCTCCCGCACCGTCCTTTCCAGCACCACCGAAAAGTTCTTCCGGATGAAGGCGGGGTGCGTGCGCGCCAGCTCCAGCGCGTTGGTGATGCCGAGCAGGTTCAGCTTTTTACCTATACGGCGCCCGACGCCCCAGATTTTCTCGACCGGCTGGCGCATCAGCAGCGCCTCGGTCCGCTTCGGGTTTCCGGGCGTCAGCGCCAGCACGCCCTTAAACTGTGGCCACTCTTTGGAGGCCCACTGTGCTGATTTGGCCAGCGTTTTGGTCGGGCCGATGCCGGCGCCAATCGTCAGTCCGGTTCTGGCCAGAACATGGGCACGCAGCCGGTGCCCGAAGTGCTCAAAGTCTTCACAGCCATCGATGCCGGTCAGATCGAGGAACATTTCATCGATAGAATACTGCTCGACTTTGGGCGTCATATCCTCCAGAGCAGACATCACACGCTGGCTAAGGTTATGATTTATGTGGAATGCAATTTAAACAAAAAAAATCAGTTACCATTCCTCTGAAGTTTATTTTCTGAACAGGAATTATTCAGCCTTGAACTACCTCAGTATGCTTACTGACAGGGGGGAAGGTTGAGGGTGGTAAGACATAGTCGGAAAATCGATTTCCCCGCCAGGATTTAATCTGCCACGCTTACTCTGAAGCCCTCAATCGGGCAATGAGTCTTATCCCTTACCCACCCCAATGCAGGAAAAATGATGATAAAAAAATACAGGATCCCGGGACTGACCGCGGTGGCGTTTCTTCTTATCAGCACCCTCGCCGGTGCCGCAGAGGAACGCTGGACGTTTGACGGCGATATCCACAACAATTCCCTTGCTGTCAGTCCCGATGAGAAAACGGCGGTGGCGTCCTACAGTGAGCGCTCTGAGGTGGTGGTCTACGACCTGGCTGCCGGGAAAGTCAGAAAGGTGCTTAAGGGATACGTCACGCCCCGCAATGCGCTTTTCTCCCCCGACGGGAAGGCCGTATATCTTTCAGACAGCAGCCTCGGCGTGGTCAGAAAAATCAGCACCGGGACGCTTGACGTGGAGACCTCGCTGCCGCTGGGGCCCGGGGCATTCGGCACAGCTATCAGCCGTGACGGTCAGCGCCTGTATGTGAATAACGAGGCCGCCAGCACGCTCTCGGTGTATGACCTGACGCACAACCGGCCCGTTGCGGTCGTGACGGGTTTTGCCCAGCCCCGTCAGGGCATAAAAATCAGCCCGGACGGCAAAACCGTCTACGTCACTAACTTTAAGGGCGATAAAATTACCCTGGTTGACGCCGTAACGGGCGAGATTCGCGGCGAGATAACAGGCTTCAGCAAGCTGCGCGCCATTTCAGTCAGCGCCGACGGCCGCACACTGTACGCGGCTAACAGCGGCAGCAACACCATCGCCGTGGTTGACACGCAGAAGCTCGCCATTACGGCAACCATTCCCGTGGGGCAGGATCCTTATGGTGCCGCCCTGACGCCGGATAACCGCTATGTTTACAGCGGCAACCTGGGCGACAACAGCCTCTCCGTTATTGATACCGCCGCCGGTAAGGTGGTCTCCACCGTTACCGGACTGGATGCGCCCCGTCAGGCCATCGTTTTCAGCAAAGACGGTGCCCGCGCGTGGGTGCTGAATAAAGACCTCAGCATTGCGGTCGTTGACCTGAAACAGAACCGCGTCACGGCCACGATTAAAAGCCCGCCGCAGGCCTGATTCAGTCCTTCCCTCACTCCGGCGGTGTGACGGTCCTTCCCGGAGTGGGAGAGTCTAACCACTTTTACTGGTTTATTTTAACTGAATAACCTGTTTTAAAGATTTAACCCGACGTGCCTATACTCTTTCTGTCTACTCAGGAGATTACGGCATGAACGATAAAATATTTACCCTGCATAACGGAGCGCGCCCGCTGAGCGCGCTGAGCAGCCCGAAAGAGGCTATACGTCAGTTCACGCCTAACTGGTTCGCCGCGACCATGGGGACCGGTATCCTGTCTCTGTCTCTGGCGCAGTTCCCCTGGCCGGTTCCGGGATTACGCCTCGTCGCCGAGGGACTCTGGATGTTTAACATCTTCCTGTTCAGCGTCTTTGCCGTGATGTATCTGGCCCGCTGGGTGATGTACTTCGGTGAGGCAAAGCGCATCTTTGGCCATTCAACGGTGTCCATGTTCTTCGGCACCATCCCGATGGGCATGGCCACCATCATCAACGGGCTGCTGGCGTTTGGCCTCCCCCGGTGGGGGGCTGACGTCATTCCCGTAGCGCACGCCCTGTGGTGGCTGGACGTGGCGATGTCGCTGCTGTGTGGCGTGTGTATTCCCTACATGATGTTTACCCGGCAGCAGCACAGCATTGACCAGATGACCGCCGTCTGGTTACTGCCGGTCGTGGCCGCCGAGGTTGCGGCAGTCAGTGGCGGCCTGCTGGCACCGCACATTGCCGACCCCCACGCGCAGCTCGGCATCATTATTACCAGCTACGTGCTGTGGGCGTACTCGGTGCCGGTGGCGCTGAGCATCCTCGCCATCCTGCTGCTGCGTATGGCGCTGCACAAGCTACCACACGAAAGCATGGCGGCCTCAAGCTGGCTGGCACTGGGGCCGATTGGTACCGGCTCGCTGGGGATGCTGGTCATCGGCGGAGATGCGCCCGGGGTGTTTGCCGCGGCGGGCATGCCGGAAATCGGTCATATCGCGCAAGGCGTGGGGTTCGTTGCCGGCATTCTCTTCTGGGGCTGCGGCCTGTGGTGGATGCTGCTGGCCACGCTGATAACCGTGCGATACTTCCGTGAAGGCATTCCGTTCAATCTGGGATGGTGGGGCTTTACCTTCCCGCTGGGCGTGTACACGGTCGCCACGCTGAAGCTGTCCACCCTCGTTGACCTGGCGTTCTTTAAAGGCTTCGGTGCGCTTCTTGTCGTCATGCTGGCCGCCATGTGGCTGCTGGTCGCGGTGAAGACGGTGCGCGGGGCATGGAGCGGGAAACTGTTTGTTTCCCCCTGTCTGGCAGGCCTGGACCGGAAGCCGTGAGTGAAACCTGCACGTCGCTGCTGGACCCGTTTTTACGCGAGGAACGCCTCGCGGCAGTCACCGCGCCGCACGTGGCCGCGCTGAATCGCTGGGTCAGCGGGCTGCGTCAGCACGGCGTGGAGCTGCCGTGGTTTGATCCGGCCGACGGCGGGACCGGGGCCGGACTGCTCGTCCTGCTGCAGTCGCCGGCGCGCAGCAGCCCGTCACCCCGGTTTGTGTCGCGGGATAACCCGGGGCCGGCCCAGCAGAACCTGGGGCGGTTTCTGGCGGAAGCCGGTATTGCGCGCCGGGACAGCGTGCTGTGGAATACGGTGCCCTGGGTCAGCGACGGGCCGCAGAAACGGCCCTCAGCGGCGGACATCCGCAGCGGCTGCGCCTGGCTTGAGGACGTGCTGGCGTATCTGCCCGCGCTGCGCGTGGTGGTGCTGGCCGGTGCCGTAGCGGCTCAGGCCCGCGGGACGGTCAGTCATCAGTGCCCCGGCGTCACGGTGCTGAAGATGCCTCACCCCAGTCCGCTTTCACTTTGCACAAGCCCGGCGGTGCCGGAAAACATCCGCCGGGTGCTCCGCGAGGCACGCGCTGCGCTGGCGGGCTGAGGGTGCCAGCAGAATAATACTGACAGGCTTTCCGTCTGGCTCTATACTCAGAGTACAGGGTGATGGCGTTCCACCTTTCCCAACCGCTCCGTTCCGGAGCTGATGACGCCTGATGTGACTCTTGATTTTCAGGAGGTACGTCAGGCCGTCCTTACTTTCCTCCCGGCCTGCGTACTTCCCTTTACGGGGAGAGACCCTTGATACACGTTTTTGGCCACATCAATCCTGACAGCGACGCCATCTGCACGGCGGTCGTCACCGCTCACTGGCTGACCGGGCGCGGCATGGACGCCCGCGCATGGCGTCTCGGCGAGGCTAACCGGGAAACCCGCTTTATCTTTGACACCGCCGGTCTTACGCTGCCGCCGCTGCTCGCTATTCCGCTGCAGGATGAACGGGTGTGGCTGGTCGATTTCACCGAGCCGGCGCAGGGGCCTGACGACCTGCTCCGGAGCAACGTCGTGGGCATCACTGACCACCACCGGCTGGGCGGGCTGATAACGCAACTGCCGCCGGAGGTGCATATCCGCCCGGTTGGCAGCAGCGCCACGCTGCTCTGGCTGCTGATGGACGCTGAAGCGCGCCGCACGCTGCCCCCGACGCTCGCCGTGCTTCTGCTGGGCGCACTCCTGAGTGACACCGTGAATCTTCGCTCGCCGACCACCACCGAAGACGATATCCGTTCGGCGACCGAACTGGGCGTGCTGTCCGGCGTAAACCGCAGAGCCTTCGCCCGTGACCTCCTCACCGCCAAAACGGACGTCAGCGGCCTCAGCGCCCAGCAGCTGCTGGGCAGGGATCTCAAGGCCTTCGTCATTGCCGGCACCGACGTGCGCATTGCCCAGATTGAGGTCAGCTCACCGACACAGGTTGCCCCCGTGATGGACGACCTGCTCGCTGCCCTGGCGTATCTGGCGGACCAGTCGGGTGCCGGGCTGACGGTGCTGATGTTGACCGACATTCGCGCCGGGTTTTCAACGCTTTACTTCGCCGGGCGGGAGAGCGTTAACGCGGCCTCCTGCTCCGTACCGGGCATGCTCAGCCGCAAAAAACAGCTTCTGCCGTGGCTTGAGTCCCGCCTTAACCAGAACGGGAGTTCATTATGACCTGCTACACCCACGCACTGATACTTGTGAACGACAAAGACGACGGCACCCTCCTGCTGAAACGGGCGGTCGCGCTGGCGCAGCCGCTCGGCATGAAAATCACCCTGGCCCACATCAGCGACGACTACCGGGAAATGAACTACGTGTCCGACAGCCTGATGGACGACGTCGTGTCGGAAGAGGT
>Ga0105251_10002996_pt1 | contig 12630 bp, 12 predicted proteins | sample KBSS64metaG_FD_80424 | JGI IMG/M metagenome (GOLD analysis project Ga0105251, IMG submission 80424) | Switchgrass rhizosphere microbial communities from Kellogg Biological Station, Michigan, USA - KBS S6-4 metaG | ecosystem: Host-associated > Plants > Roots > Rhizosphere > Soil | place...
AAGCGAAAGAGATCCTCGCCAAAGCAGGTATTAAAGATGCGCACTTCACGCTGGATGTAGAAAACAAACCACCGTTTATCACCATCGCGCAGTCTATGCAGGCAAGCTTTGCTCAGGGCGGCGTGAAGATTGATCTTCTGCCAGCCGCAGGCAGCCAGGTGTACGCTCGTGTTCGTGCTAAACAGCATCAGGCGGCGATTCGTCTGTGGATCCCGGATTACTTTGACGCCCACTCCAACGCCAGTGCCTTTGCTTATAACGATGGCAAAGCGAGTACCGTTGCAGGCTTAAACGGCTGGCAAATCCCGGAGTTAAGCAAGCAAACTCTGGCCGCAGTTGCGGAAGCTAACCCGGCTAAACGCCTGGATCTGTATAAAAAAATACAGGAAGAAGTTCAGCACAATTCGCCGTACGTATTTGTTGATCAGGGTAAAACCCAGATCGTTGTGCGTGAGAATGTGAAGGGCTACCAGCAAGGTCTGAATGCGGATATGGTGTATTACGATCGAGTGAGCAAATAACTGCTTTGTCTCTTTCCTCTTAGGGGGAAGGAGACAATCCGCGAAATATGTTTAAGAAGAGTTCCACATGTCGGACATCTCCACCCTTTCAGCCTCAAGTCGCTTAAGCCGCTCGTTGTTAACGCTGCTCCAGGGGCTGTTTACCCTGGCACTAACGATTATCGGCTTACTGCTTATCACTTTTGCCCTGTCGGCACTTTCTCCAGTGGATCGCGTACTGCAAATCGTTGGCGATCATGCAAGCCAGGCCACATACGATCAGGTGCGCCACCAGCTTGGTCTGGACCAGCCCCTTCCCGTTCAGTTCTGGCATTACCTGACCAGTCTTGCTCATGGAGATTTGGGCACCGCCAGCGCCACTGGGCAGCCGGTATTACACGATTTGCTCGCCGCATTTCCGGCAACACTTGAACTTGCCACCCTCGCACTGATTATTGGTAGCGTTATGGGCGTTATTTTTGGTGTGCTTTGTGCTCGATTTGCCGGCTCACCATGGGATTTAGCGGTGCGCACGTTCACACTGCTTGGCAATTCAGTCCCTATCTTCTGGTTGGGTCTGCTGATGCTGGCGCTTTTCTATGCACGGCTTCAATGGAGTGCCGGGCCGGGGCGTCTGGACGATATTTATCAGTACAGCGTGGAAGCCAAAACAGGCTTTGTGTTGATCGATACTTGGCTATCTGGCGATCGTGATGCCTTCATGAATGCTATCAATCACCTCACGTTGCCCGTGTTACTACTCGCCTATTATTCGCTGGCAAGTATTACCCGCCTCACACGTACCGCTTGTCTGAGTGAAATGAACAAAGAGTACATCACGCTTGCGCGCGCCAAAGGTGCCGGGGAGATGGCGATTCTGGTGCGCCATGTGCTGCCCAATATTCGCGGCACATTGTTTACGGTTATTGCGCTGGCGTACACCGGCATGCTTGAAGGTGCGGTACTGACCGAAACGGTCTTCTCCTGGCCGGGTATTGGGCGCTATCTCACCACCGCCCTATTTGCTGGCGACACCACAGCGATTATGGGCGGCACCCTGTTGATTGGCGTGTCGTTTGTCATTATCAACAATCTGACTGACGTGCTGGTGCGTGTCACCGATCCGAGGGTGCGCTAATGCCGTCTTATCTCTTTTTACGCCGCACATTGCGCTCACCGGCGGCACTGTGCGGGTTAATCATCATTACCCTGCTAGTACTGATTGCCATCTTCGCTCCGCTACTTGCACCGTTCGATCCGAACTGGCAGGATGCCGCTGCACGTCTGCAAGCACCCAATGCTCAGCATTGGTTGGGTACCGATAGCTATGGCCGCGACCTGCTCTCACGTCTGATTTATGGCTCGCGCCCTGCTCTTGGGCTGGTATTGCTGGTCACCGTGATAACGCTCCCCGTTGGGCTGCTGATCGGTATTCTTTCGGGCTATTACGGCGGTTGGCTGGAGCGTGTGTTAATGCGTTTTACCGACGTAGTTATGTCTATGCCACGCCTGATTCTGGCCTTTGCTTTTGTGGCAATGCTTGGCCCAGGGCTTGTCAATGGTGCACTCGCACTGGCGCTGACCACCTGGCCTGCCTATGCGCGCCAGGCTCGCAGCGAAATTCAGCGCCTGCGCCATAGCGACTATCTCGCCGCCGCAGAAATGATGGGAATCCGTGGAACACGTCTTTTAGCCGGTCATATTCTGCCGCTGTGTTTACCTTCAGCGATTGTGCGCCTGGCGCTCGACTTAGCTGGGATTATTCTGGCCGCAGCCGGGTTGGGTTTCTTAGGCCTGGGAGCCAGACCGCCTATGGCAGAATGGGGGTCGATGATCGCTGACGGTATGCAGGTTATTTTCGATCAGTGGTGGATTGCAGCCATCCCAGGTACCGCCATTTTGATTAGCAGCCTGGCGTTTAACTTACTGGGTGATGGATTACGCGACGTGCTGGAGCCTGGAAATGACTGAGAATCGTATTGAAGTCAGTGGATTAAACATTGATTACCCGGGCGCTCGGGTCGTAAATAACCTCTCATTCACGCTAGGTAACGAACGGCTGGCACTGGTAGGCGAATCGGGATCAGGTAAATCGATGACCGCCAGAGCGTTAATGGGTCTGGTGCGTAAGCCAGGCAAGGTAAGCGCAACTCAGCTCAAAGTGTTGGATAACGATCTGCTCAGTATGCGTAACCGTGACTGGCAACGCCTGCGTGGTAATGATATCGCGATGGTTTTACAAGACCCACGCTACGCACTCAACCCGGTGAAAAGCGTTGCACAGCAAATCGATGAAGCACTGCGCTTGCATCAAAAGTTATCTGGTTCACAACGCCGTGAGCGGATCCGAGAAGTGATCAACGCTGTTGGATTACAGGAAAATGTGCTGTCACGCTATCCGGCAGAACTCTCGGGCGGCATGGGGCAACGCGTGATGATCGCAATCGCTCTGGTCAACAATCCAAAAGTGTTGATCGCCGACGAACCTACTTCTGCGCTGGATGCTCGTCTGCGCAACCAGATTCTGGAACTGCTGGTTGAACAGTGCGAGCAGCGCCAGATGGCAATGTTGCTGATAAGCCACGATCTGCCGCTTGTTGCACAGCATTGCCAACGAGTACTGGTGATGTATCAGGGACAAAAAGTGGATGAGATGGCTGCCAGTCAGCTTGCCACAGCAACACATCCTTATACCCGTACACTCTGGACATGCCGCCCTAACGCTGCAACTTACGGCATGATGCTACCGACTTTAGACCGCAGCCAGAATCTACAGGGAGAACATCATGGCGATCGTTGAAGTCAGCAATCTATGCGTGCAATTTAGCGCAAAAGGCCAGACTAAAACCGCCGTTCGCGATGCCAGTTTCGCCATTAACGCAGGGGAAACATTCAGTTTAATTGGCGCGTCGGGGTGTGGGAAATCTACTATTTTGCGCGTCCTCGCGGGTTTACAACGCGAGTGGCAAGGTAGAGTAAAACTGCTGGATGGGGTAATCAAACCCGGCACGCGTTTTCAGGGTGATTTGCGCCGTAACGTGCAAATGGTATTCCAGGACCCGTATGCCTCCTTGCATCCTAATCACAACATTTACCGCACGCTGGCTGAGCCACTAACGATTCATGGGGAAGTGCAAATAGCCGATCGCGTGGAAGAGGCACTTCTTCAGGTAGGGCTACCAACGGATGCAATGAAGCGCTATCCGCACCAGCTTTCCGGCGGGCAGCGCCAACGCGTGGCCATTGCCCGAGCACTGTTGTTACGGCCTAAGATTCTGCTGCTTGATGAACCCACTTCGGCACTCGATATGTCGGTGCAGGCAGAAATTCTCAATCTGCTAAATCGCCTCAAACAACAGTTTGGCATGACCTATCTGCTCGTTAGCCATGATGCCGATGTGATTGCGCATATGTCGGATCGCGCGGCTTATATGGCAGGCGGCGTCATTAAACATGAGTTTGACCGCGCCGCTCTGGTGCGAGGCGAGCACCGTATGGAGGCCGCATAACATCTAGTCGAGCGCAATCATCTCTTCTGCTGCAGTAGACATAATGCAGCGATTGCGCCCGCTATTTTTACCGCAGTACATCGCCTTATCAGCACGACTAATCGCCTCATGTAATGAATCTGTATGCGAGACGTTTGTAAGCCCACCTGTAGCCGTTACACTAATCTGCTCGTCACCCACGGTGATTTGATGTTGCTGTAAATGTTCGCGAATACGCATTGCTGCTTTCTGCGCATCCTCATCATTTCTCGCATCCAACAAGATAATGAATTCTTCGCCACCAAAACGATAAATACGCTCAGTTCTGCGTGTGGCATCTTTTAGCGTCAAGGCCACGCTGCGTAACACATCATCCCCTGCATTATGCCCCCAGGTATCGTTAATTGATTTAAAATGGTCAATATCCATAATTAACAAATAAAGATTACGGCAGGTACGCTGGCACTGTTCACGGAATATAGGAAATTCTTGATATAGCAAGTGGCGTAGTGGCAGCCCAGTTAATGCATCATGCAAATTACGGTAGGAAAATAGATGTTCTTTGTAACGATCAAGGCTATGAATAAATTCCTGCTGCGCCTGTTGGTATTTTTCCAGCAATGAATCTGTAACATTTTTTTGAATAATAGACTGCATTAACTCACGGGCAACATCATGCATAAGGATATGATTTGTATTGATGGCCATGACCATCTCTTTATCCAGTGCATTGCCATTCAGACGTAGCGACAACCAACGGCTAAACCGGCAACGCTGGTGTGACGTTGGGTCGAGGATATCGCTGTCGACCTCGCCATCCAATAGACTCAAGCGCAGGAATTTTCCAGCCCAGTCATAATGCTCCTTCATCGCAATATTTAATTCAGACAAGGAGTAATCAAGGTCATTGATAATCATTTTCAAACCACACTCACGTCATATTGATTAAATAACCACCACAAAAGATAACGTTCAATGGTGAGAAATTTCCCGAGTGAATTATAACTGCAATAATCATTAAACTTACAGGCATTCATTCCGTAAGTTACTGAGTTCTTATTAGTTTCAAAAAAAATGAAATTACACTGAGTTCTTTTCAATGAGAGAAATAAAAAAGCTAACTTTGTAGTGTAATGCACTCTAAAGCAGCATGACGCACGGTTACGGTGCACAAAAACCAGATAACGAAGAACAAAGCCGCTTTATGTCAGCATTTTTATCCACGGAATGTGATTCTTTGTGACTATTTATTGCGCAACTTGTATTTCGTCAGATCGTTTATCCTGATTTCGCTTATGGGAAGCGAAGTGGCGTATTCCCTGCAATACTTATTTTGTGTATCGCGTGATACGTCATTCCCAGGAGCACATTTTGAACAGGTTACCTACTAGCGCTTCGGCTCTTGCCTGCACAGCGCACGCTCTCAACATCATCGAAAAAAAGTCCCTTAGTCATGAAGAGATGAAGGCGTTAAATCGCGAGGTTATCGAAAACTTCCAACAGCATGTGAATCCGGGTTTTCTTGAGTATCGCAAATCAGTGACCGCCGGCGGGGATTACGGAGCCGTAGAGTGGCAAGCGAGTAGTTTAAATACGCTTGTCGACACCCAGGGTAAGGAATATTTAGATTGTCTGGGTGGGTTCGGCATTTTTAACGTGGGGCACCGTAATCCAACAGTGGTATCCGCCGTAAAGCATCAGCTCGAAAAACAACCCCTGCACAGTCAGGAGCTGCTCGACCCCTTACGGGCGATGCTAGCCAAAACGCTTGCGACCCTCACTCCGGGTAAACTGAAATACAGCTTCTTTAGCAATAGCGGTACAGAATCGGTTGAAGCCGCGATTAAACTCGCCAAGGCCTATCAATCTCCACGCGGGAAATTTACCTTTATCGCAGCCTCAGGCGCGTTTCATGGCAAATCTCTTGGGGCGTTGTCAGCAACAGCAAAATCGGCTTTCCGTAAACCGTTTATGCCGTTACTACCAGGCTTCAGGCATGTTCCGTTCGGCAATATAGACGCGATGCGTACCATGCTCAGTGAGTGCCGTAAAACCGGTGATGATGTTGCAGCCGTAATCCTTGAACCTATTCAAGGAGAAGGCGGTGTGATTATCCCACCAACAGGATATTTACCGACGGTTCGTAAATTATGCGACGAATTTGGCGCACTACTCATTTTTGATGAAGTGCAAACCGGTATGGGACGTACGGGCAAAATGTTCGCCTGTGAACATGAGAACGTACAGCCTGATATTTTATGCCTCGCCAAAGCACTCGGCGGTGGCGTAATGCCGATTGGAGCAACTGTTGCGACAGAAGAAGTTTTCTCTGTGCTGTTTGATAACCCTTTCCTGCACACCACAACTTTTGGCGGCAACCCGTTAGCCTGTGCGGCGGCACTTGCCACAATCCATGTTCTGCTTGAGCAAAATCTACCGGCACAAGCGCAACAGAAAGGACAACTGTTGGTGGATGGCTTCCAGGCCCTGAAACGCGAGTTTCCGGAACTGGTGGTTGATGCCCGTGGGCAAGGTTTGTTGATTGCCATCGAGTTTAGCGACAACGAAATTGGCTATAACTTTGCCAGTGAAATGTTCCGCCAGCAGGTGCTGGTCGCCGGAACGCTCAACAATTCGAAAACCATTCGTGTTGAGCCTCCACTGACTATCACGATTGAGCAGTGTGAACATGTGTTGGGCTGTGCGAGGAAGGCTTTGAAATTGCTTTATGCCAACAGCAACAAAACTGAGTTAGCCCTGTGATCGAATGATCCCCCGGAGCTCTAATACCGGGGGATATAATAAGCAAGCTTATGTTTTTACCCCTCTGAACGCTCTATACTCGTTGATCTTTTCAATATTTAAAATCTGGTCTCCGCCCTATGATCTACGACTGCTTCCTCTACTATGACGAAGATATGTTGCTCGATATTCGACTCAATACACTCAATGACTATGTTGATAAGTTTGTCATTGTTGAATCGACACACTCCTTTACTGGGCAGCCAGTCGAGCTGAATTTTGATATCAACAAATTCGCGCAATTTAAGGACAAGATTATCTATGTTGTCTTTGATGAAAAGCCGGATGCAGATAGTTGGACGAATGAGGCCAGAACGCGGAACGCCATAATGAACGGGCTAACGGCAGCGAAGGATCAAGACATCATCATCGTGTCTGATGTCGATGAAATTATCCGCCCAGCCGCGCTTGCAGAATATAAGCCAAACTACCTTTGCTCCACGCTCTACCAGAATTTCTATAACTATCAGTTTAATTTGCAGGTATTTAATAGCGATGGCACGCCCCGCCAGTGCACGTTGCCAAGAATGACAAGTTATAAAAATCTGCGTACATTCTTTAATGGCGAGCCAGAAACGTTGCGTAATGTAAAACGCTCAAAAATTCGCAAAAATTGGTTGAAGTGGCGCTGGTTTAAATTAAGAAACAATATTGTGCATAATGCTGGCTGGCATTTCTCATGGATCATGACTGCTGAACGTATCTCAGAAAAAATGTCGACTATTTCGCACACGGAATACGACACCCCTGAGCTTAATAATCAAGAACATATAAAAAATGCAATTGAGAATGGGTTGGATATTTGGGCTCGAGAAAGAAACCTGCAAGTGGTGGATTTACCAAGTGGGGATTTCCCGGAGTATTTGAAAAAAAATGCTCAGAAGTTTGCAGTGTTTATTCGCTAAGGTTTACCCTAACCAACTCCCTGAAGGAGAGGGTTAGGGTGCTAATATTAAGCTGGCAATAACCCCACAAAACTCCTCTTCTTACGCGGTTCTGACATCATCTCATCGAGCCTCTCAACGCAGGTCAGATAATGCGGCGTTTGCTTATGAGCCAGCACGGCTTCATCGTCCTGGTAGGCCTCATAAATAAAGAACCGCGTAGCAATATCCGGGTCCTGCAACACATCAAAACGCAGATTCCCCGGCTCTTTGATTGAGCCTTCATGGTTGGCGCGGAACACATCCATAAACTCATCGACCCGTTCCGGTTTGATATTAATCTCCACCAGAGTCACATTCATGCCTTGCCTCCATGGTGTTTTTCATCGAGCCAGAACTGATACGCTTCCCGAGCCGAAGCATTCTCATGCACCACCTTTTTCACCGCTTTTAGCATGGCGAGCGGCGCGTCTGACTGGAAGATATTGCGCCCCATATCCACGCCGGATGCGCCCTGATCGATAGCCCGGAAACACATCTCCAGCGCCTCTTGTTCTGGAAGCTTCTTTCCTCCAGCGATAACGATCGGCACCGGACAACTGGCAGCAACCTTCTCGAAACCCTCTTCGACAAAATAGGTTTTCACAAACTGTGCACCAATTTCTGCAGCGATTCGGCTGGCGAGTGAGAAATAGCGAGCATCACGTGCCATCTCCTTACCCACACCGGTTACAGCGAGAGTTGGAATGCCATAACGTGTACCTTCGTCCACCAGCTTGATGATGTTGTTGATCGACTGATGCTCGTATTCACTGCCGATATAAATCTGCGCCGCCACCGCACAGGCGTTGAGGCGCAGCGCATCCTCCATAGTCACAGCCACACTTTCACGCGACAATTCACTGAGAATCGAATTCCCGCCAGAGGCGCGTAATACCACCGGTTTGTTGGTAGCTGGCGGCACAACGCTGCGCAGTATTCCGCGTGTACACATCAGCACATCAGTTTCCGGGAATAGCGGCGCAATAGATAAATCGATACGTTCAAGGCCGGTGGTCGGCCCTTGGAAATAGCCGTGATCGAAGGCCAACATGACGGTGCGCCCGGAGTCGGGGTTAAATATCCGCGCCAGGCGCGACTGCATTCCCCAATCCAGCGCCCCGCTGCCCTTCAGGTAAAACGCTTTGTTCTCCTGAGGGCGGCCAATACCGTAATCTTTGCCTTCTCTGATATCGTCAAGATCTGCCATTTTTCCTCCCTCAGAAATCGTATTTGCCGATGTTGTCTTTGGTAAACACCACGCGCTCTGGCAGCAGCACAATGCCGTTACCTTTCGCTTCATACTGGTAGCCCTGTACGCTATTAGGCTCGACTTTCAGGCTGCCAATTTTCGCCACATCAACAGTGTCACCAACATTAAGATCGCCCTTTTTCAGCATGGTATTTGCGACGTTAACCGCAATTGCACCCTGCTGTACTACGTCCCACAGGCCAAAGGCTTTCACCGTTCCACGTTCAACATATGGGCGCATGACGTTTGGCGTGCTGAAACCGACAATTGCAACATTGGTGCGTTTCAGGTTTTCAGCAGCCTGAGCGGCAGCAGGTAATGCGTTAGCATCGGGTGCAATGATCGCATCCAGATCTGGATACGCTTTTAAGATCCCTTCAGCGGTTTGCAGCGATTTAGTGGCGTCGTTATAGCCAAACTGTGTGGTGACGATTTCCCACTGCGGATGATCTTTGGCAATTTTGGCTTTCGCCTCTTTCACCCACTGGTTTTGATCCGTCACCGTCGGGCTTGAGTAGAAGAACGCGACTTTAGCGGCAGGTTTTGTCACCTGTTTAGCCGCCATATCCACCAGCATGCCACCAAGTTGTTGCGGCGTGCCCTGGTTGATGTAAATACTGCGGCATTCGGGTTTGGTATCAGAGTCCCATGTCAGCACTTTTACCCCGCGCTGCATGGCGCGTTTAAGCGCCGGGCACAGCCCATCTGGCGACACCGCTGAGACAATAATCGCGTTATAACCCTGATTGACGAAGTTGTTAATAAGCTGCACCTGGCCGGAGACGCTCGGTTCAGTTTGCCCGTCGTAAGTCACCGGAACACCGAGATCTTTGCCCGCCTGCATCGCCCCATTGCCACCGCTGGTAAAGAAGCCCACGCCAACCAGTTTTGGAATAAAGGCAATCCTGTCGGCGGCTTGCACACTAACCACACCAAAGGCTAATGCCCATGCACTGAGTTGCAGGGCGCGTTTTGTTGTCTGCTTCATAATCAAACTCCCGTTAGTTTTCTGTTGCCGCGCAAACGACGCCACGTCGCCTGTAAATATTCGCGGTGCAAACTCACCGAACGACCAATGACCACCACAATCAACAGCGCACCGGACAACGCACTCGATACCTGATTAGGCACGCCAGCCATCTGTAAACCTTGTTGCAAATACCCGACTAATAACGCCGCCAGCGCGGTACCTAAAATCGAACCGGAACCGCCATAAATATTCGCCCCACCCAGCACTGCTGCCGTTAGCGCAGGCATTAACAGGTCACGCCCTAAATCAGAACGCGCCGAGCCGAAATACGAAACCAGCACGATGGCGGCAATCGCCGACGCCAGCCCCACCATGCCGTAGACGCCATACAGTGAACCGTTCACCGGCAAAGCGGCATAACGCGCCGCACGCGGGTTTTGCCCAATCAGAAAAATATGGCGGCCAAAGCGCGCGCGGTGGGTCAGTAGCCAGAAAATCAGCGTGATAACGGCAAACATCACCAGCGGAATGGGCAGGCCTAAAAGTGTCAGGTTGGCGAAGTTGGTAAACGCATCCGGGAAGCCACCAATACCTTCATAACCCGTCGCACCCGCCATACCGGAAAGCAACAACGCCGCTCCGCCGAACAGATAAAGCGTGCCGAGCGTTATAACCAGCGGGCTGATACCGGTGTAGTGAATGAGGGCGGCGTTAAACAACCCGCACAACAGGCCGACGGCGAGCGTGAGAATAATCGCCAGCGAGATTGGCAAGCCCGCCTGGAGCATCACACCCAACGCAATGGCGCACAGGCCGATAGTGGAACCAAGCGAAATATCAATGCCGCCGCTAATAATCACTAGGGTAAGCGGCAGCGCCACTATCCCGATGCAGATAAAATCGCTGGTGCTAAACAGCAGCATATTGATGTCTAACATGCGGGGATTAATGGCCCCGAACAGCAGAATTTCTGCCACCAGAATCAGCAATAGCGCCACTTCCCAGTTGAGTTTTAGCTTCATCTACGCCACATCCTTTTTCTTACGAGGAAAAGGCCGCACATTTTTCGCACCCGGTAATGGCGGTACAAAACGGCTGTATTTTTGCGCCCGCTGATGGCGCGCCAGCGCCTGGCGTAACCGCCCATCCAGCACTAGCACACCGAGTAAAACCAGACCTGCAATAAAGTCATTCCACCAGGCCGGGAGTTTAAAGAGCACCAGAACGGTGTCGATTTGGGTGAGGAAAAATGCACCGAGAAATGCACCAATGACCGTTCCTGTACCACCAAGCAGAGAAATACCGCCCAACACACAAGCTGCGATAGCTTTCATCTCCAGCCCGCTGCCGGTTTGATTAGGTACAAAGCCAATTTGCGAAGCGAAGATAATCCCGGCGATGGCCGCCAGCATGCCATTGAAAGTGAATGCCATAAGACGGGTGCGGTTTACCGAAACACCAAGCTGGCGAGCAGCGGCCAGGTTGTCGCCCACGGCGTAAAAATCACGACCGAAAGCGGTTCGTGCAAATACCCAGGCAGCAATAGCCACTAAAGCAAGAACCGTAAAACCAATCGGGGAAATCCCCAAAGCGACGGGTTCGGAGAGCGATTTCAGATTAGGGGGGAGTCCTTCAATCCATTTGCCTCCTGTCCATAACAACATACCGCCGCGATAAAGCCCGAGCGTACCAAGGGTCGCGACAATTGCGGGAATGCGCAGCCAGACGACTAAAATCCCATTAAAGAAACCTGCCACCGCGCCAATAAACAAGGCAAAAAGCATCGATACCGGCAAGCTGAAGCCGCTGTTAAGCGCCACGCCGACAGCAATTGCACACAGTCCAACGGTCGACCCCACCGAAACGTCGATATTGCGCGTAAGCATCACCATCGAAGCTCCTACCGCCAGTAGGATCAGGATCTGAGCGCTGGTGAATATCATGCTTAGCGTTTGCAAACTGAAGTAGCTGTGATTGAGTGCGACCAACACGCCAAATAGGGCAACTATCACCAGCAGCGCGCTGAGTTCACGGTTGCGCAGCAATATTTTCATGCTCTACCTCCGCCAAACGCCATACTCATCATGCGATCCACAGTGATTGCTGGTTTACGTAACTCACCATTCATGGCGCCCTGGTGCATCACCAGCACGCGATCCGCAAGCCCGCTGAACTCATCAAGATCGGATGAGATCATCAGCACTGCAACATTTTGCGCCGCCACACTTTTGATCAATTGATAGATATCCGCTCGCGCTGCCACATCCACACCGCGCGTTGGCTCATCAATGATGAGCAGCAACGGATTGGCTTCAAGACATCGCGCCAGCAGGACTTTTTGCTGATTACCACCGGACAGCGTGCGCACCGTCTGCCCGGCATCGTTGAGTTTGATCCCAAGCGCGCGGTGGTAACGTTCCACTATCGCGGACTCCCGCCTGCTTTGTTGCCACAGGCCAGGCTCGTTAAGCACCACAGTGTTCCAGCGGATCGGTGCATCAAGGAATAGCCCGGAAACCTGTCGATCCTCTGGCAAGTAAATCAGTCCGCGATCGAGCCGTAATTTGGTACGATCGCCGCTGATTTCACGATTTTCTAAATAAATGTGCCCAGCGCGAACCGGGCGTAAACCATAAAGAGTTTCTGCCAGTTCGGTACGACCGGATCCCACCAGCCCGGCGAGGCCTACGATCTC
>Ga0105251_10002999_pt1 | contig 12617 bp, 9 predicted proteins | sample KBSS64metaG_FD_80424 | JGI IMG/M metagenome (GOLD analysis project Ga0105251, IMG submission 80424) | Switchgrass rhizosphere microbial communities from Kellogg Biological Station, Michigan, USA - KBS S6-4 metaG | ecosystem: Host-associated > Plants > Roots > Rhizosphere > Soil | place...
CCGCCGCCGGACGGCACATGCTTCTTGAGGAATTCGGTATCGGCATCGACCTGCACCACGGCCTGGGCCTTCACCGTGCGCTGCAGGAGCTGCGCCAGCGCAGCGCAGTCGATGCTGCGTGCCGCATCGAAGTTGCGGCAGGTGGTCCGACGTTCCAGCAACCGGTCGTAGCCGGTGGGGTCCACCGCCGGCAGCGCCTGATACGTACCCGGATGCTGCCGTACCGCCGGCGGCGGCGCGCCGAGCTGGCTGCGCAGGTCCCCGGCGGTGACGAGGTTGCTCTCGCGCATCTGCGCGGCGCTGTTCACCCCGCTCCAGCGCGCATGGCGGTGTACCAGTGCCGCCAGCGGCCACCAGTGGCCGTCGCGCATGCCTTCGTCGCGCCGCCGGTGCGCGGCATGTTCGTCGTCATCGGAAATCAGCAGGCCGGCTGCCAGCAAGGGCTGCCAGTCCTCTGGCCGGCCGTCGATGTCGCCCGCTTCTGTCCAGAAGCGCGACCCCAACGATCCCAGCAGCTCACGCTGCGCGGCGTTCACCGGTACGGGCTGCTCCAGGTGCGCGGCCAGCGCGAACCACGTGATGGTCGTGGAAGGCTCCGTGCGCCCGGCCAGCATGGCGGTGAAGTCGAAGCTGACCTCCTCCCGTGGCTCGAACATGACAGTGGTGCAACGGCGCAGTTTCATCGGCAAGAGACCGTGGACGGACCCGGCCATTCTAGCCGGGGCACAGGGACGTTCCGGCCTGCGTGGCCGGTCTTTGCCGTTACCTGCGTACTGCCTCGCACCGCGCGTGGCTGGCCCTCTGCCGGCTACATTCCCGGCCACCTTGGCCGATAACCCTCACTTCACCCACTGGATCGACCGCAATGAGCAACGACAAACCGGAAACGAACAAGATTTCCCCTGAAATCGCCGCGCGGCTGGTCAGCAGGCTGATCGACGACCCCGCCTTCCGCGAGCTGTTCCAGAAGGACGCGCGCCAGGCGCTGGCCGAGATCGGCTTCAATTCGGACGCCGATCCCCTGTGCTGCGATATCAAGCAGCTGGCCAGCGTGGACGAACTGCGCGCGGTGCAGGCACAGCTGGAGAAGTACCTGAGCACGTCCTACCAGGCCATGTTCGTACCGCACTGCTTCGAGGCGGGCAAGGCCGGCGGCGCACCGGAATGACGATGCCGCCAGCCTGCGCCCGGGCTACTGGGGGCGCAGGCTGGCGTCGGCCAGCGTGTCATGGACGCTCAGCGGCTGCATCAGCTGCATGGCTGCCGGTTCGGCAATGGCCTGCCCACGATGGGCGAACAGCCATTCGTTCTGCTCATGGAACGCCTCGGCGTTGCCCAGCCGGCGTTGCACATCCCGCAGCACCACCCGGGCCTGCACCGGTTCGGTACCGTCCAGGATCGGTCGCAACAGCGCCTCGGCCTGCGCCGGCTGGTTCCTGCCCAGCTGCTGCATGGCCAGGACCACCGCTTGCCACTTGCCGATCACCGGGCTTTTCTGCGCGGCAATGAGGGCCGCATGTGCACGCAGCAGGGCATCGGCGCGGGCGAAATCGCCCTGGCGCTGTGCAAGATACGCAAGCGACAGCAGGCGCAGCACCCGGTCTGACAGGTTGGGGTTGTCGACGTCCTTCAGCAGCGGCAGCAACTGTGCGGAGACCGCGGCCAGCGCAGCGGGATTCTTTCGTTCGCACGCAGTGTCCACGACCGCGTGCATCAGCAATACATGCGTACGGAAATCGACCGATTCGGTCGGCGCCGCTTCGCTCGCCAGGGCGTCAGTCATGCCGGTGCAGTCGTCCTGGTCAGCGGCGAGCAGCACGCGGACGCGCTGGTACATGATGTTCTGCAGCTCGTCGCGCCCCTTCGGCAGCTGCGCCAGCAACGCCTGTGCGTCCTTGTAGCGGCGCTGGGCGATCAGCACGTCCGCGCGCGTATCGCTGGCGCTGCGTCCGGTGAGCTGTTCGGACAACTGGAAGCTGCGCAACGCCTCGTCGTAACGGTTGGTGGCGAGCTGGATCCAGCCCATGTAGCCGATCGGATACGCACGCAGGGGCGCCTGCGGTGCCGACGCAGCGCGTGCATAGGGCTCGGCTTCTGCGTACCGGTTTTCCAGCATCAGGAACTGCGCGGTGTTGGCCTGCCCCGGGAACGAGTCCGGATACACTTCGGCCAGCACGCGCCAGTCTTCCAGCGGCCAGCTTCCCGGACGCAGCTCGCTGCTGAAGGCTTTGAGGTACAGGCGCTCGCGGTGCGGGAGTCGATCGTTGAGCGCGAGCGCGCGTTGCAGATGCGGCAGGGCTTCTGCGCCCTGGTCCGTCCGCACCAGCAACCTGGCCAGGCCCATGTGGGCCATGGCGAAGTCCGGGTCCGCGTCGAGTGCAGCTTCGTAGAGCTTCACGGCCTCGGTGAAACGGCCGCGGCCCACGGCGTTTTCGCCCAGCGCAAACGATTTGAGTGCCTGCAGGTTGCCGGTGGAGGCCTGCGGCAGCGGTACCGACTGCTGCACCGAGGCGACGGTTTCGCCCAGGCCCGCGCGCAGACGACCCACCACATCGTCCACCGCCGTCACCACATCGTCGGGCGCGCGGGCGTCGGCAGTGTAGGAACGCACTACCGCACGGGTGGCCGGGTCGACCAGGTCGACGGCCACCACATACGCTCCCGCTGAGCGATGGATGCTGGGCGCCAGCACAAGGCGGGCGCCTTCGCGCGACGCCACGTCGCCCGCCAAACCGCGATCCAGCGCGCGCCCGCCGGGTATCCGCAGCAACTCGCGCGACTGCTTCACCTTGCTGTCGGACAGCACGTTGACGTAGCGCGACTGCTCCAGGCTCAACAGCAGGGCACGCTGCAGGCTGTCGTCGAACAGTTTTTCGCCACTGGCGTTGTCGACGTCGGCCAGCACCACCCAGTCGCGCTCGGCAAAGGCGATGGCCGGCTCGGGGCGCAGCAGGATCCATGCGCCGATGCCGAGCACGGCCAGCAGGGCCAGCTCGGCCGCCAGTGCCGCCGGTCGGCGCCAGATCGGCAGCTTGCGCTGCGCCTTGGGATTGGCCTTGGGCATGCGCAGCGGCGCGAAGCCCGGTTCGCCAACCTCGAACACGTCCTGCGCGGTGGGAATGCCCTTGAACAGCCACGGGCCGTGGGCGCGCCATTGCAGTTGCCCGGCACGTTCGCCCAGTTCGCTGCTGGCACGGCGGGTCAGCGATTCGGCCACGGCAGAGAGCAGGATCTGGCCGGGTCGCGCCAGCCCCATCAGGCGCGCAGCCATCGGTTTGGCCAGGCCTTCCACTTCGACCGGTTTGGCCCCGGCCTGGATCGCTTCAGGGCTGTTGTCCCAGATCAGCACCTCGCCCACGTGCAGGCCGGCGCGGGCGCGCAGCGGCACGTTGCGGCGCTTGCCGAGCTCATGCAGTTCACGCTGGTAATCGAGTGCGAAGCCGAGCCCGTCGATGGCGCGGTCGAACAGCAGGAACAGGCCGTCGGAGCGGTCGATCTGCTGCCCGTTCCATTGCTGCTGGAGTGCGAGCACCAGCCGGTCGTGCTGCTGGAACAGGTCGGCGGCAGCGGCATCGCCGATGCGTTCGACCAGCACCAGCGAGTCGCACAGGTCGGTGAACAGCAGGGCCCGCAGCAGTGGCAGTTGGGTCGACGGTCCGGTGTCGCCGTTCATGGCCGCCCCCGGCTCAGGAAGCGGCAGTCGCGGAGCGCGACCAGTGCAGCCGGTTGCCGCCCAGCCGCTTGGCCTGGTACAGCGCGTTGTCGGCCCGGGCATACCAGTCGCTCCAGTCGCCGAGCGGGTCGATGAGGCAGACCCCGATGCTGACCGGGCACACGTGCGGTTGCAGGTTGGAACGGCCCATCAGCCCGTGCACCGCGCCCAGGATGAATTCCGCAGCATGCTGCAGGCTGTCGGTGTCGGCCACGCGCAGCAGCAGGCAGAACTCGTCGCCGCCGAGACGGCAGGCGCGGTCCTGTTCGTTGGCCACCGAGCGCAGGATGTTGGCCACGCTCTGCAGCACGCGGTCGCCGGCCTGGTGCCCGTGTTCGTCGTTGACCTGTTTGAAATGGTCGCAGTCGATCAGCAGCAGGCCCTGCGGTGCGTCGCCTTCGTGGCTGCGGCATTCCTGCAGGTACAGGGCCAGGCCGCGGCGGTTGTGCAGGCCGGTGAGTTCGTCGGTGCGCACCAGCTCGCGGGTATGGGTGAGCTGGTGGGTGGTGACGTAAAGGTTGTCCAGCGCGGTTTCGAGGTCGTGGTTGCGCCGGCGCAGCTGGCGGATCAGGACCTGTTCGTTGCTGACCACGCGCATGATCGTGCGGCGCAGGAAGTAGGCCACCAGGCCCGGGTCGCGGTCGACCAGGCGCTGGAAGTCGGTGTTGTCCAGTTCCAGCACCAGCGCGTCGGTGGCCGCGCGGGCGTCGGCGCTGCGCGGGTGGTCGCCGATGAGCAGGCCCAGTTCGCCGAAGAATTCGTTCGGCCCCAGCTTCTTGACCACCAGGTCTTCGCCGAAGTCCAGTTCGATGCCACCGCTGACGATGACATACATGGTGCTGCCGGCCTGGTTGCGCAGGAACAGGTGTTCGCCGGCGCGCAGTGCGCGGTGCCGGCCGAATTCGGTGAACAGCGCGATCTCGCCGGCGCTCAGAACGGCATGCACGATGTCAGCCATCGCGGTCTGCGCGATGCCTGCCTCTGGTTCGCACACGTTCGTGGCCAGCTTTCCGCTCATGCCGTACACCCGCTTCCTAGCGTTCCCCGGTGAGCGATGGAGGATAGCACCCCTTAAAAGTGTGCGCCTCATCGCAGTTCCATCCCCGGGCGCCCGGTTTCCACCCGGGGCTCCGGCCCATTCTTCCCCAACGCGACAACCCGACCGAACCGGCCATTCCCCGCCGCATGGTTGTCAAGGTCGGACCGTATCACCTGCCGGTGGCATATAAAAGAAGGGCCGCCCCTACACGGGGCGGCCGGTGGTCGGTTGGGGCAGGTTTCCGGGGCTGCCCCGGGTGGCCCGGCCACCCGGCGGCGGCGGTTGCCGCGGGTTGCGGGCGTCATGCCGCCCGGAATTGTTCCTCTTCGGTCGAGCCGTTCAGGGCGGTGGTCGAGGACTGGCCCTGCTGGATGGCCTGGGTGACGGCGTCGAAGTAGCCGGTGCCGACCTCACGCTGGTGCTTGACCGCGGTGAAGCCCCGGTCGGCAGCGGCGAATTCGGCTTCCTGCAGCTCGACGAAGGCGCTCATCTGGCGACGGGCGTAACCGTGGGCCAGGTTGAACATGGAGTAGTTCAGGGCATGGAAGCCGGCCAGGGTGATGAACTGGAACCTGTAGCCGTAGCTGGCGATTTCCTTCTGGAACCGGGCGATGGTGGCGTCGTCCAGGTTCTTCTTCCAGTTGAAGCTGGGCGAGCAGTTGTAGGCCAGCAGCTTGCCGGGATACTTGGCGTGGATGGCTTCGGCGAACTTCCGGGCGAACTCCAGATCCGGCTTGCCGGTCTCGCACCAGACCAGGTCGGCGTAGGGGGCGTAGGCCAGCCCGCGGCTGATGGCCTGGTCCAGGCCGTTGCGGGTCTTGTAGAAGCCCTCCACGGTGCGCTCGCCGGTGGCGAAGGGCTGGTCGTTGGCGTCGATGTCGCTGGTCAGCAGGTCGGCCGCTTCGGCATCGGTGCGCGCCACCAGCAGGGTCGGCACGCCCAGCACATCGGCGGCCAGGCGCGCGGCGTTCAACTTCTCGATCGCCTCGCGGGTGGGCACCAGCACCTTGCCGCCCATGTGGCCGCACTTCTTGACCGACGCCAGCTGGTCTTCGAAATGGACGCCGGCCGCGCCGGCTTCGATCATCGCCTTCATCAGCTCGAAGGCGTTCAACACGCCGCCGAAGCCGGCTTCGGCATCGGCCACGATCGGCTGCAGGAAGTCGATCTCGTCCTTGCCTTCGGCGTGGTGCAGCTGGTCGGCGCGCAGCAGGGTGTTGTTGATGCGCTTGACCACCGCCGGCACCGAGTCGGCCGGGTACAGCGACTGGTCGGGATACATCTGCCCGGCCAGGTTGGCGTCGGCGGCGACCTGCCAGCCGGACAGGTAGATCGCATTGAGGCCGGCCTTGACCTGCTGCATGGCCTGGTTGCCGGTGAGCGCGCCGAGTGCGTTGACGAAGTCCTTTTCATGCAGGTACTTCCACAGCTTCTCCGCGCCGAGCCGGGCCAGCGAATGCTCCACGTGCACGGTGCCGCGCAGGCGCACCACGTCGGCGGCGCTGTAGTTGCGCTGGATGCCGGCCCAGCGCGGGTCGGTGTTCCATTCGTGCTGGATCTGTTCGGCGGTCGGCAGCTTGGTCATGGCGTTCTCCAGTGTGGGCGTTGCAGCGGGGCAGAGCCCCGCTCTACGGGGGGTGAATCGCGGGGGTAGAGCCGGGCTCTGCCCGGCTGCCCCGGTCAGGCGAGGCGCTCGTACGCCGGCAAGGTCAGGAAATCGGTCAGTTCATCGCGACGGCTCAGCTCGGCCAGCAGGCCCATCGCTTCCTCGACGCGCGCTCCGCCCGGCAGCGCGCTGCGCTCGCCCAGCTTTGCCGGCAGCGCAGCCAGGGTGGCGTCCAGCAGCGGCAGGTCGATGGCGGTGCCGTCGTCCAGGTGCTGGCCGGGCACGTGCAGCCACTGCCACAACTGGCTGCGGCTGATCTCGGCGGTGGCGGCGTCTTCCATCAGGTGGTGGATCGGCACGCAGCCGTTGCCGTCCAGCCACGCGGCCAGGTAGCGCACGCACACTTCCACATTGCCTTCGAAGCCGGCGCGGGTGATGGTGCCGGTGGGTGCGGCAATCAGGTCGTCGCGGCCGACCCGCACGTCGCGGCGCAGCACCGCATGCTGGTTCGGGCCGGGCATGTGCGCGTCGAAGATCGCCTGCGCCACCGGAATCAGCGCCGGATGCGCGACCCAGGTGCCGTCGTGGCCGGCAGTCACTTCGCGCAGCTTGTCGGCGCGTACCCGTGCCATCGCCTGCTCGTTGGCGGCGGCGTCATGGTTGATCGGAATCTGCGCGGCCATGCCGCCCATCGCGTGCGCACCGCGGCGGTGGCAGGTCTGGATCAGCAGCTCCGAATACGCCTTCAGGAACGGCTGGGTCATGGTCACCTGGCCGCGCTCGGGCAGCACGTTGTCGGCGTGCTTACGGAAGGTCTTGATGTAGGAAAAGATGTAGTCCCAGCGCCCGCAGTTGAGGCCGACGATGCGGTCGCGCAGCGCGTGCAGGATCTCGTCCATCTCGAACACCGCCGGCAGCGTTTCAATCAGCACGGTGACCTTGATCTGCCCGTGCGGCAACCCGAGCATGCCTTCGATGTGCGACAGCGCGGTCTCCCACAGCGCGGCCTCTTCCATCGACTGCAGCTTGGGCAGGTAGAAGTACGGACCACGCTGGCGGCACATCAGGGTGCGGGCGTTGTGGAAGGCGAACACCGCCGCGTCGAACAGACCACCGGCCAGCGGCTGGCCGTCGATGCGCACGTGCTTTTCGTCCAGGTGCCAGCCACGCGGGCGCACGATCAGCACCGCCTGCTCTTCCAGCGGGCGCAGCGCGTACTGCTTGCCCGGCCTGCCGTCCACGGCGGGCGCGGTGTAGGTGAGGTCGCCGCGCACCGCACCGATCAGCGCCTGCTGCCCGGCCAGCAGGTTGCGCCATGCCGGGGCGGTGGAATCCTCGAAGTCGGCCATGAACACCCTGGCCCCCGAGTTCAGCGCGTTGATGACCATCTTCGGGTCGGTCGGGCCGGTGATCTCGACCCGGCGGTCCTGCAGCGCGTCCGGGATCGCGGCCACGCGCCAGTCCTCACTGCGGATCGCGGCGGTGTCGGCGCGGAAGTCCGGCAGGCCGCCGCCGTCGAAGAACGCCTGGCGCTCGCGGCGGGCCTGCAGGCGGCGCTGCCGCTCCGGTTCCACCGCCCGGTGCAGCGACACCAGCAGCGCCAGTACCCCGGCCGGCAGCAGGGCCGACTGCCCGGCGAGCTGGGTGGTCAGGGCGATGCCCGGGGTAGCCGGGGCATCGGCCGGGGTGGGCTGGGCGGTAGCGAAGGCGGCGACAGCGGACATGTCCAACTCCTGCGGTGCGGGTGACTCCACCGTGCGCCGGAGTGTGGTATTTGACAAAGCAGATATTGCAATGCGTTTTATAAGTTTCCCTTATATCCATTACGCCATGCCCACGCCCCGACCGCCAAGTCCGCGTTTTTCCTACAAGTCCGATCGGCTGAAGCCGCTGCGCGCGTTCTGCCAGACGGTGCGGCTGGGGTCAGTCTCACGGGCTGCTGAGGCGCTGTTCGTCAGCCAGCCGGCCATCAGCCAGCAGCTGCAGGCACTGGAACGGGAGCTCGGGGTGGGCCTGTTCGAACGCAGCGGGCGGCGCCTGGTGCCCAGCCGCGAAGGCCAGCTGCTGTTCGAGATGGCGCAGCCGCTGGTGGAAAGCCTGGACGGACTGGAAGCCGGCTTCCGCGACAAGGTGAAAGGGCTGGATGCGGGTGAGCTCAACATCGCAGCCAACAGCTCGACCATCCTGTACCTGCTGCCGCGCATCGTGGAACGCTTCCGCCTGCGCCATCCCGACGTGCGCCTGACCCTGCACAACGCGATCAGCGCCGACGGCACCGACCTGCTGCGCAGCGACGCGGCCGACCTGGCGGTGGGCTCGATGACCGACGTGCCGGCCGACCTCAGCTACGCGCCGGCCTACCGCTTCGAGCAGGTACTGATCGCCCCGCCCGAGCACCCGCTGGCCACCGCGCCGGAACTGACCCTGCAGGCGATCTCGGCCTACCCGCTGGTGCTGCCGCCCAAGCGCCAGATCACCTACCGGCTGGTCGACCAGGTGTTCCAGCGCCAGCGCGTTCCGTACACGGTGGCGCTGGAGGTGGGCGGCTGGGAGGTGATCAAGCAGTACGTGGCGATGGGCATGGGCATCTCCATCGTGCCGGCGCTGTGCCTCAACGATGCCGACCGCGACCGGCTGGTGACGCGCTCGATGAGCGCCTGGTTCCCCGAGCGCAGCTATGGGGTGATCGTGCGCCGGGGCCGGTTCCTGTCGCCACAGGCGCGCGCCTTCATCGAGCTGATCCAGCCGGACCTGTTCAGTCCGCGCAGCTATGATGAAAGCGGTCATTCCGAACGCTGACGCGCTGCCATGTCGATTGAACTGCGCCACCTGCGCTACTTCCTGGCGGTGGCCGACACCCTGCATTTCGGCCGTGCCGCCGAACGCCTGGGCATGTCCCAGCCGCCGCTGAGCCAGCAGATCCGCCAGCTCGAAACGCTGCTGGGCGCGCGGCTGTTCGTGCGCAGCAACCGCCGGGTGGAACTCACCGAGGCGGGCCGGGTGCTCCAGGCGCAGGCGACCGAGGCGCTGGCGCGGGTCGACCAGGCGATCGACCTGACCCAGCGCGCGCAACGCGGCGAAACCGGTGAACTGCGCATCGGCCTGACCCGCGCCACGCCGCTGTCCACGCAGATACCGCGCGCGATCTTCGCCTACCGCCAGCAGTTTCCGCAGGTGCAGTTGAAGCTGCGCGAGATGAACACCCTGCAGCAGATCGATGCGCTGGTCGCCAACGAACTGGACATCGGGCTGATCCGCAAACGCGCCCTGCCTGCACCGCTTACCTCGCGCAGGCTGTTCAGCGACCCGCTGGCGCTGGTGGTGCACGACCAGCACCCGCTGCTGCGCGACCTGCCGGACGGCGCGCCGCTGGCGCTGCGCCAATTCGCGCACGAACCCTTCGTGGGTTTCCTGCGCGAAGTGGGTGCCGGCATCCACGATCATTTCATCGCGCTGTCCCGCAACGCCGGATTCACGCCGCGCATCATCCAGGAAGCGGGTGAAGCGTCCACGCTGATCAGCCTGGCGGCGTCAGGGCTGGGCGTGACCGTATTGCCTGCCTCGTGCAGCCATATCCACGTGGAGGGCGCGCGCTTCGTGCCGTTGAGCGATCGTGCGGCCAGTTCGGAGGTGCATGTGGCCTACCGGCGCGGCAGTCCTTCACCGTTGATCACCCACTTCACCCGGCTGCTGCAGGGCGGGGTCAGCGGGTAAGCGCGAGCGCGCCTTGCAGCGGCTGCCCGCGGCGGCCCAGCCGCCAGGCGATGCTGGCGCCGATCAGGGTCAGCACCGCAGTGAAGGCACACACGCCCCACCAGTCCCAGCGGGTATAGAACACGCCGCCGGCGGCACCGGCCAGGCTGGAGCCCAGGTAGTAGGCGAACAGGTACAGCGCCGAGGCTTCGGCGCGCATCATGCCGGCGCGGCTGCCCACCCAGCTGCTGGCCACCGAGTGCCCGCCGAAGAAACCGAAGGTCACCAGTGCGATGCCCACGGCCATGCAGCCCAGCCAGGGCAGCGCCAGCATCACGATGCCCAGCGCGATCAACCCGTAGCAGATGCCCAGCACGCGGCCTCGACCATGCCGGGTGGCCTGCTGGCCCATCCAGGCCGAGCTGAAGGTGCCGACCAGGTACACGCTGAAGATCAGGCCGACCACGGTCTGGCTGAGCCGGTACGGCGGTGCCAGCAGGTGGTAGCCCAGGTAGTTGTAGAGGGTGACGAATACGCCCATCAGCACGAACGCAGTGGCGAACAGCCACGGCAGGCCGGGGTCGGCAAACAGCTGGCGCCAGCGCGTGGGCAGCGCGCGCAGGCCGTCGCTGCGGCGCTGGAAGTGCCGCGACGCGGGCAGCTGCACCCACAGCAGCACGGTGCTGAGCACCGCGATCAACGAGACCACGCCGATACCCCAGCGCCAGCCCCAGTGGTCGGCGACGATGCCCGCGATCAGGCGCCCGCTCATGCCACCGACCGCGTTGCCGCCGATGTACAGGCCCATCGCCAGGCCCAGCGCGCGCGGGTCCATCTCCTCGACCAGGTAGGTCATCGCCACTGCAGGCACGCCGCTGAGCGCGATGCCGAGCAGGGCGCGCAGCACCAGCAGCGTGCTCCAGTCGTGGACCAGTGCGCTGGCAGCGGACAGCACGGTGGAGGCCAGCAGCGCGGCGATCATCATGCCGCGCCGGCCGACCCGATCGGAAATCAGCCCGGCGACCAGCATGGAGACCGCCAGCAGGCCGGTACTGAGCGACAGCGCCAGCGCGCTGTTGGCGGCGGAGACCCCGAAGTGGCGGCTGAACTCGGGCAGCAGCGGCTGCACCGTGTAGAGCAGGCCGAAGGTGGAGAAGCCGGCCAGGAACAGCGCGACGGCCGTGCGGCGGAAGGCGGGGGTGCCCTGTTCGATGTGCCCGGAAGGCGTGGGCGTAGTGCTCGTGGAACTGCGCTCGGGCAGCGCTGCGGTGTCGCCGTTCATTGAGTCAGGGCCCGTGGGGGTGGGCCGGTGCATGGGTCAGCGGTCAGGATAGGCCGGGTCTATCGGTCGATCGATAACCTGACAGGTCTTGATTGAGACGTTTTACGTATCGAAGACGGTTCGTGCCGAATGTAGTGCCGGGCTCTGCCCGGCAACCCAATCTTCAGCGCCTGCCAGGTAAACCCTTCGCCACGGCGGTAATACACGCGCGCCGCCTTGCCGTACAACGCGCTGGCATCCACCAGCCCGAAATAGCGGCCATCGGCGCTGTTGCCGCGATGGTCACCCAGCATCAGCACCTTCCCTTCCGGCACGGTCAGGCCGTCGATGTCCGGCCCACCGCCCTGCCCCAGGTCCAGCCGGGCCAGCGTGCGGCCGAAGTCTTCCACTTCGTCGAGACTGGACTGCGCAAGCGGATGGCCGTTGATGCTCAGGTGGCCGTCGTGCAGCTCCACCCTGTCGCCACCCACGGCGGCAATGCGCTTGATCAGGCGGGTACCGTCCTGCGGCGAATCGAACACGGCCACCTCGCCGCGCTGCGGCACGCCGGTGTGCAGCAGTTCGACCTGGGTGAACGGCAGGCGCAACCCGTATGCACGCATGTCCACCACCACGCGGTCGCCGGGCATCAGGGTGTGCTGCATCGAGCCGCTGGGAACCTGGTAGTGGTTGGCCAGGCTGTCGCGGGCAGCAGCGAGCAGGCCGAGCATGACCAGCAGCGGCAGCGCTTCCTTCTTCAGCCAGTAGAGCAGGCCTTTGGAGCGGGGTTCGGCGGCGGCAGCGGTCATGGTGGCGATCCTTGCGGGCGTGAGTGGGGTCTGACCGTTGCGGCGTTCCGGAGTTCCCGCCGTGACGACCAACGGTCGTCACCTACCGCGGGGATCGGTAGGGCACGACCGTTGGTCGTGCCACCGGCACGCAAAAAACTACACGTTATTTACGCGCCCCGGGCATGCCGGTCATCGCCCCTTTATGGCCGGCACGCGCATCGTGTCGACACCGCGCCCCCGGGCGCTTTGTCGAGGTGTTCCATGACCATCCTGTTGCTCCGACAGCCGTCGCCGGACCCGCTGCCGGTGCCGGCCCAGCTGGCCGGCCACGCCGTGCATTGCCAGGACTGCGCCACGCTGCCGGCGCTGCTGCAGTGCCTGCACGAGGCGCGGGAAAGCCAGCCGGCGTGGGTGCTGATTGAGACCGGCGCCGCCGCGCCGGCGCAATGGGCCGAACACGCGGTTGCGCTGTGCGTGGCGCTGGATGCGCTGCCGGCGCCGTATATCGAAATGGC
>Ga0105251_10003000_pt1 | contig 12617 bp, 8 predicted proteins | sample KBSS64metaG_FD_80424 | JGI IMG/M metagenome (GOLD analysis project Ga0105251, IMG submission 80424) | Switchgrass rhizosphere microbial communities from Kellogg Biological Station, Michigan, USA - KBS S6-4 metaG | ecosystem: Host-associated > Plants > Roots > Rhizosphere > Soil | place...
GAATCGTCATTGAGCAACGGCGCAGCGTTATCGCCAGGCGCACCGTCCTGGGTGCCCTTCTCGATCCAGTCATCACCTTCGTTGCCGGTAGCTGGCAGGTTGGTCTTGGCGCCGAGGATGAAATCGTCACCCTGGCCGCCGAAGGTGGTGCTGATGTCTTCAGTAGTGATGATGAAGTCCTGGCCATCGCCCCCAAGGATCAGGTTGCCTCCAACCAGCATGCTACCGGCGATGATCACATCGTTCCCGGCATTACCTTCCAGGCGGTTGTCGCCGAACGAATCGGTGATGATGTCATCGCCCGCGCCGCCGAGTACCGCGTCGTTGCCGGCACCGCCTTCGAGGCGATCGTTGCCGCCGTCGCCGTAAAGGGTGTCATCGCCTTCGCCGGAGATGATGATGTCATTGCCGGCGGTGCCGCCCAGGACGACATGGTCTTCACCGGTATAGTGCAGATAATTGCCGTCCAGCCCTTCGGTGTCGGGATTGTCGCGGATCACCAGCGGCACGATTTCCACACCGTTGATCATGATGCCGCCAGTCGGATCGGCTTTGCCGTCCACGCCCAGGTTGGTGAACTGATTGGCCTGATTGACTTCGAGGGTGAACGTCGGCGTCAGGAACACGGTGTTCGACAGGTGGGTGACATCGCTGTTGAGCATGATCAGCTTGGCGAAGGAGTTGTTCTCAAGCTCAGTGCCAAAGTTCAGGCCGGCGGTACGCGACAGGTAGTAGAAACGGTCGCCGTTCTGCAACGCCTCCATCTGGGTTTCAAACACGAAGTTGAACGTCGAGCCGAGCATGCCGCCGAACGGCATCTTCTGCTCGGCGAGGCCACCGACCCAGAAGTCGATGTCGTCCACACCGGTGGTGGTGACGCCATTGGCCATGGCGTAGATGCCCGTACTGTTAAGGAATGCCAGGCGATCGGCCAGATTGGCGGTAAAGGTACGCTCTTGGGCAGTACCGGCGTTGATCACCGCGCTGCCACCAAACACCAGGGCCGCGGCGACCGCACGCATCTCGACCAGCGTATCCACGTCGGCCGCGATCAATGCGCTGTGGGTGCCGAAAGCGGCGATGAAGTTGACCAGGGATTCGGGGTGCTTGAGGTGGTCCGCAAAGTCAGACCAACTGATGTACGGCGTGAGTTGGCTGTCGCCGGTGGCTGCGTACATCTCACGGCGCGCTTCATTCAACGTGGGAATGCCAGTGTCGCGACCGCGCGCCAGGTTCAGGGCCGGCAAATCGAGCGGCAGACCGAGCAGGTTGTTGCGCAACGCTTCGGTGACGAATTCGTCGATCTCGTTGCCCAGCTGGCGGGTCGCGCCGCGAATGATCGCCCCTGCCGCTTCGTCCGAGGTCGCTCCGCTGCCGGCGAACGCCAGCGGGTTGAGGAAGGCCGCGATCAGCCCCATTTGCGAGTCAGGATTGTTCGGGTCAGTGAGGAGCGGATTGAACTCAGGGTCGAAGCGATCGACGGTTTCGGTCAGCATCGAGTGACCGAAGCGGTACACCACGTGGGCGAACTCGGCGAGGATGGCCGGGTTGATCGAGGTGTCATAGCCGTTGGGGGCTAGAAATTCGTCGACCTGTGGCTGAATGGTCCGCGCGAACTCCTCGAACACCAGGTGCTGATACTGCATCTCGGTACCGAACTTGGCGGCCTGGAACAGGCGTTCGCCGTCCCATACCAACGCTGCGATACCGGCTGGGGTAGTCGGTATCGCGGTCACATCGTCCGCCAGCCACTCATTGAGGAAAGCCAGGTCGCCGGCGGCAAGAATGGTGTCCTTGGATTGCTGGACCAGGCGGTTGTGCTCGGCGTGGAACACATGGTGCACAGCGGTCAGGCCGATGTTCTCGTTCACTCGGCCGTCGCCGGCAATGTAGTGGGCGTCGAGCAGTTCGTTGTCATAGGTCAGGTTGTTGCCGCCCGGGCCAACGTCCTGCGCATTGCCGATAGCGGTGTCGCCATCCGCCTGCAGCACCCCGTTGACCACGACCGGCGCGGCATTGTGGGCGATGTCGTCGAGGAAGCCATGCCCGGTGCTCACGGCATTGGCCAGGCTGATCGGCGCATCCCGGTTGCCTTCGACCAGTTGCGTGACGTCATCGGCCGTTCCGCCGATACCATCGGCACCGTTACTGACGCGCATCACCACCTGCGGCATGCCGCTCGGTCCGCGGAGGAAGTTGCCATAAGCATCGGTTGCCAGCAGCGGCACGCTGTGCACATCGGCATCGGTCAGGTTGATCCCGAGAATGTCGCGGGCCTGGGCCTTGACCACTGCCCAGGTCGCCATGCCGCCATTTTCGCCATCGCCATCATCGGCCGTGCCGAACTTGCCATCGGCGCCGAGATCACGGTTGGTAATCAAGCGGCCCGTTGCAATAGGGTTGCCTGCCGCGTTGAGGGCGTACTCGCGCAGGAACACCTGATGCGAGGGGTGCGAGCTATAGGTCTGACTCTGGTCCACGAACGGCGAGGTGGTGTTGGTCTGGCCATCATCGGCAGTGCCGACTATTCCGTCCGCGCCAGCGGAATGCACGGCACGTGACAGCACCATGAAGTTGGTCGGGCTGCCCGGTACGAACAACGGATCGTCCGGCTGCAGCGGAACAAACACGAAGTCGGTACTGCTCTTGGTGACCAGGTCGAGGCCGTGGTCGAAGAACTGGCCAAAGAAGGTCATCCACGAATTGAAGCCGGCGGTCAGGCCAGCATCAGGTGACACGTTGGGAATGAAAAATACTTCCTTGTCGTCGGCCGTGCCGAACACCCCATCCAGACCGGGGCTGATCACCGGGTCGGCACCGCCATTCGCCGCCACCGCGGCCGGGTTGTTGGCGGTCTGGTCGACGATCAGGTTACTGATTATCCGTGGCTGCGGGTCGACCACATTCCCTGACGCCGCATAGGCCGCCCGATACTGGGCATCCAGCAGGCGCAGGAAGGAATTGTCCGCGGCGCCAAACTCGCTTTGCCCGGCGACCAGGTTGTTGTAGCTGCCATCGACGGTGCGCAGGCCGAATGGCACTTGGCTGTTGGGCAGCAAATCACTGAGGCTGGCGCCGTCGGCGTGCGCCTCTGCGATGAAGATTTGCTTGAGTATGAATTCCAGGTCCGACTTGTTGAAATTGGCCATTTTTATTGTCCTCGATCTCTCTGGGGGAAAGGCACGGGACGAAACAATCCTCCCGCGCCCAGTCAGGTGCTGACTTGCGAAGTTCGTTGGTTCAGTTGTAGGGCGAGAGCAGGCGTGGGTTAGGCAAAGCCGTCCCCCGGCGCCCGTGAAATGCGCGCCTGGAATTCGCGAAATGGATGGGTCGCCGAGCGATCAGGCAAAGCGATCCCGAGCTGTGGGTGGGCCATGGAATTGGGAAGTCGACGTGAACTTCCTGAACAACTGCGTCACTGCGCAAAAGATCAAATGGATCGACATGTTTGCTCCCTCGGGAAAATCACCGCCTTGCAATGCCAAAGTTTTGGCTGGCTTCCGGGGGGCGATCTTTGAACATGACTAAAGTTCCATAGCAAAAAACTGTCAATATTACGCCGCAAAAACAGACGACCGGCATTGGATCTTCCAACCTACTGTTATTAAAGGATATATAGAAAATTCAAAGCAATATTAGAGCGAAATGTTATTTAAAACTGTATCGCTAGAGAAACAAACGCCACCTACGCTGCTGCATGTGAATTACCGAAAGAACGACTGCTCAAGCCGACGAGTTATCTGGAGATCTACATCTATCTGATAGTCAATCACATTTACCGGTAGCGGGTGCGGCGCATGGCCAACCTGGCTTTTCGGTGGGGAGGACGCAAATGCAAAAGCAGTCGAGCGCTCGCTCAGAACTGTCCGACGCGATATTTCGCCTGCGCCGCAGTTTTTACTCGCTGGCAGCGTTCAGTGGCGTTATAAACGTCATGATGTTGACGCCAGCGGTGTACATGCTGCAGGTCTACGATCGGGCCCTGGTCAGTCGCAATGTCACAACATTGACGATGTTGACCTTGCTGGTGATAGGGCTGTTCCTGCTGATGTCCACACTGGAAATGGTCCGCACCCGTGTACTGATCCGGGTCGGCAACTGCCTCGACATGGACCTCAACCGGCGCATCTTCACCGCTGCTTTCGAGCGCAACCTGAGCCGCGCCGGCGGCAATCCGGCCCAGGCCCTGCAGGATCTCTCGCAAGTTCGCCAGTTTCTCACCGGCAATGGCCTGTTCGCTTTCTTCGATGCGCCATGGACGCCGATCTACCTGCTGGTCGCCTACCTGATCCACCCGCTGCTCGGACTGGTCACGCTGATCGGCTCGCTGATTTTGGTGGGCCTGGCTTATCTCACCGAAAAGGCGACGCAAAAGCCACTGACCGAAGCCAACCAGGCCGCCCTCTCCTCCGCCACTTACGCCAACAATAACCTGCGCAATGCCGAAGTCATCGAGGCCATGGGCATGCTGCCCTCGATCAGCAAGCGCTGGTACCAAAGCCATTTGCGCATACTGGAAATGCAGACCCTGGCCTCCGACCGCGCCGCCCTCATCAGCAGCACCGGGCGCTTCGTGCGTATCACGTTGCAGTCGCTGATCCTCGGCGCCGGCGCGCTGCTGGCGATCGAAGGCAAGATCACCCCGGGGATGATGATTGCCTGTTCGATCCTCACCGGCCGCGCACTGGGCCCGGTGGAACAGGTTATCGGGTCATGGAAGCAACTGCTCGGTTGCCGTTCGGCCTGGGGCCGGCTCAACGAGATGCTGCATGACTATCCGCGCCGACCACCGAGCATGCCCTTGCAGCGTCCGCTGGGCATGCTGGCGGTGGAGAATGTGTATGCCGGTGCCCCCGCCACCAACAACACAATCCTGCGCGGAGTGAGTTTCAGCCTTGCCCACGGCGAAAGCCTTGGCGTGATCGGCCCATCCGCCTCGGGCAAATCCACCCTCGCCCGCCTGCTGGTTGGCGTCTGGCCGGCGCAGGCCGGCAAAGTGCGCCTGGATGGCGCGGACATATTCAGTTGGAACAAGGGGGAACTTGGCCCCTGGCTCGGCTACCTGCCACAGGACGTAGAGCTGTTCGAAGGCACCATCGCCGACAATATCGCGCGCTTTGGCGAAGTGGACAGCGACGCGGTTATTCGCGCTGCCAAAAGCACTGGCGTGCACGAGATGATCCTGCGCTTTGCCCAGGGTTATGACACTCGACTGGGCACCGATGGCAGCCCGCTGTCGGGTGGCCAGAAGCAACGCATCGCCTTGGCCCGCGCGCTGTATGGCGAGCCCAACCTGATCGTGCTGGATGAGCCTAACGCCAACCTCGACGACGTCGGCGAAAAGGCCCTGGTCGATGCCCTGGCCGAACTCAAGGCCCGCGGTGCCACCGTCATTCTGATTTCCCACCGTCCCAACGTACTGTGCGCCGTCGACAAGGTCCTGATGCTGCGTGACGGCGGCGTGCAGATGCTCGGCACGCGTGACGAAGTATTCGCAGCGCTGCGCAAGGCCAGTGTGATGCCTGCAGGCGCGCCGACCCCGCTGGCCTCCGTCAAAGCACGGGAGTGACCGATCATGCAAATGAGCCAACACACCGAGATGATTCAAGCCGATCCCAGGAGCGTGGTAGACCTGGACGTCGGTAAGCCTGCGCGCTGGGGCGTGTGGCTGGTGCTCGCCGGCTTCGGCGGCTTCCTCCTGTGGTCCTGGCTGGCGCCGCTGGATGCCGGCGTGGTGGCGACAGGCACGGTCAAAGTCACCAGCAACCGCAAGGCCGTGCAGCATTTGAGTGGCGGCACCGTGGAGGCCATTCTCGTTCGCGAAGGCGATGTGGTGACCAAGGGCCAGGAGCTGGTGCGCCTCGACTCATTACGAGCCGCTGCCGAACAGGGTGCGGTTGGCGCCCAGTACATCGTCAGCAAGACAGTGGAAAACCGGCTGGAAGCGGAACGTGACGCGCGCAATGTGGTGACCTTCGATCCCGATCTGCTCAAGCGCTTCGGCAATGACCACCGCCTGGTAGCCGCCATGGACCTGCAACAGCGTCTGCTGGACACCCGGCGTGCCGGCCTGGCAGGTGAAATCAGCATCCTGGAGGAAAACCTGGCGGCGTCGCAGGTGCAGCTCAAGGGCCTGCAGCAGGTCTATGGCGCCCGCACCTCGCAAATCAACTTCCTCAACCAGGAACTGCAAGGCACCCGAGTTCTGGCGGCCGAAGGCTACGTGCCGCGCAACCGCTTGCTTGAGCTGGAACGCAGCAACGCCGACCTTTCGGCCGGCCAGGCCGAGAACCTCAACAACATCGCTCGCGTGCGTAGCGAGGCTACCGAAATCAAGTTGCGCATCCTGCAGCGCCAGCACGATTACTTGAAGGAAGTCGAATCACAGCTGACTGAAACCGCCAAGGAAAATACCACCCTGGCCGACCGCTTGCGCGCCCTGGACTATGAAGTGACCCACACGGTGATACGGTCGCCCATCGACGGCATGGTCCAGTCCCTGAGCATTGCCACCGTCGGGGGTGTCATTCAGCCCGGCTTCAAGATCATGGAAATCGTTCCGGTCAACGAGCCGCTGCAGGTCGACGCGATGATTCCCGTGCAGGCCATCGACAAGATGGTCCCCGGCCTGCCCGTGGATATTGCCTTCCCGGCCTTCAACCATGCCCAGACGCCAAACATTCCCGGCCGCGTGAAGACCATCTCCGCCGACCGCCTGCTCGACGAGGAAAGCAAGCAACCGTTCTATCTGGCTCAGGTGGAAGTCACTCCCGATGGCATGAGGCTGCTTGGCAGCAATCACATTCGCCCCGGTATGCCCGCCAGCGTCACCATCAAGACCGGCGAGCGCAACTTGATGAGCTATCTGCTCAAACCGATGCTCGAACGCGTGGACAGCTCCTTTAAGGAACAATGAAATGGACCGTCATTGCATAGTCTTCTGCCTGCTGGGGCTGTCCCTGCCGGCCAGCGCCATGGACCTCAAACAAGCCTGGGATCTGTTGCAGTACCAAGGCCTCATCTACCGTGCCGCCGTGCATGAAAAAGCTGCCGGCGAGGAAAACCGCGCCATCGGCAAGGCCGGCCTGCTGCCGCAGGTCAATGCCTCGGCCTACGACAACAAGGTCAATGGCACCCAACGCCAGAACGGCCTCGACAGGGATCTGGACTACGACTCCAAGGGCGCCAACGTGCGCCTGCGCCAGCCGCTGTTCAACAAACAGAAGATGGCCGAGTACCGCCAGGGCAAGCAGCGTGCCGACTACAGCGTCGCGGTGTTCGATGCCAAGAGTCAGGACGCCGCCGTGCGCTTGGCCGAGAGCTATTTCGACGTGCTCCTGGCAAGCGAAACCATCCTCCTGGCCAAATCCAAGCTGAACGCCTTCGAAGAGCAACTCGCCTCGGCGAAACGCCGCATGGAGCTGGGTGCCGGCACCATTACCGACATCGACGAGTCGGTCGCTCGCCGCGATCTCGCCGAGGCTGAACTGATCGAAGCGCAGGACAACCTGGTCAATGCGCGCCGCAAGCTGGAAGAATACATAGGTGAACCCCCCGAATCGCTGACCACCCTGCAGCCGACTTTCGCTACACCGCCGCTGCTACCGAGCAATCTGCAGGACTGGCTGGTCAAAGCCCAGGCCGACAGCCCTCTGATCCATGCGCGCCGTCATAGCAGCGCCCTTGCCGAAGAAGAAGTGAAGCGCGCCAAGGCCGGCCACTGGCCCACACTGGATTTCGTCGCCGGCTATACCGCAGGCGATAGCCAGTCAATCTCCGAGTTGAATCAACGCAACCGCTACAGTTCAATCGGCCTGGAAGTCAACTTCCCGTTGTACAGCGGTGGCGGCACCAGCGCTCTGGCACGCCAGGCCAGTGCCAATAGCTACAAGGCCATGGACGAGCTCGACGCCACGCGCCAGGAAGTCATCACTGGTACCACCCGCGAGTATCAAGGCGTACAAAGCGGCGCTCAACGTATCCACGCACTGGAGAAGGCCGTGGCGTCAAACGAACGCTCACTGGCTTCGACGCGCAAGGGCTTCAAGGAAGGAGGCACCAGCACCAACTCGGACGTGCTCAATGCCGAAGAGCTGCTCTTCGTGGCGCGCCACGATCTGTTCGAAGCAAAACTGCGCTACTTGATGTCGCGCCTGCGCCTGGCCTCTTCGGTGGGTAGCCTGGGCGACGACGATATCGACCACATCAACAACTACCTGGGCCCGGAACTGTTAGTCACCAACTGAGTTTTACCTGCGAGCTGATGGAGTGATATCGACGGCAATCCGTTGACGAGCAACATACCGCGGGCGTTTATCAGGAAATCCGTGGGTGGGATTCAAGGACCCATAAGAAAAAGTTGCTCCTGAATGCAATGCGACGTTATTGAGCTATACCCAATAGTCCCACCACCGCACTTCTTCCATTGTTGGAGGTTGGCAATGAAACCCTCTCTCCCCCTGTCCGCACTGTTGATCACGGCAACGCTCTTGGGCTGTTCCAGTTCATCACACCCGTCAATGAATCTGCCCTTGGCAGCGACCCACCGCAACCCTGGTCATACGGCCACGACCACATTGACTGGCGAAGGCAATCAAACCAACTTTGATTTCTACGTCACCGGCGTTCCAAACGGAACCATCTTGCCGCCGCGCCTCTACACTTTCATCAACAAGGGCAGTTGCCAGCAACCCGGGCCAGCCGCGTTCGCCATGAACGATAAGGTCAACACTGAACCCAACGCTGGCACTGGTGGCTGGACCTTTTACAGGAGCGCGCCGATAGCCCTGCCAGACCTGCTCTCCGGCAAGTACTCGGTTGTCGTGCGTACATCACCCGAAGATGGCAGCGCCGATATTTTCTGCGGCGATATTGCACACGCGACTCGATGAACCACCCGTAGTCATTTTCAGTCGGCACACGTCGGATGTGGCGATTTTGTCCAGCGTGTCCACGTGGGTGTTTAACTTGCGCACCCCATCTCGATATTCCTTCGTGCGCTGAAAAAATTCTTCAAGGCGCCTTGAGCCGTACCTTGCTCAGTCGCCCAGCGAGCCAAGGAGCCACTGGCGAAAAATCTCGGCACAGGCAGAGCGCTTGCGGTGCTTGAGCGACACCAGGAATTCGCCATTGCCGGTCACACATTCGAACGGCGTAACCCGCTGCAATTCGCCCTTGGCCAGCGCCTCATCCGCCATGAACGTCCACGCAAGGCCAATACCCATGCCTTGCTGGACGGCACGATAGGCCAATGTCAGCTGGTTGAAGACCGGGGCTTTGTCCCGCGCCACGTAGTCGATGCCAAAGTGGCCGAACCACTGGCGCCAGTCCAGGCATTGCCAGGCGCAGGTGTCGATCTGCACCAGGTTGGCTTGCGCCAAGTGTTCCAGCGTCTTGATTCCCGAGACATCCAGTGAGGGATGCGCCACGGCATAGACGATTTCCGGCAGCAGGAAATCGCTGTCCAGCGAGGGCCATTGGCCAGAACCGTAGAGAATGCCCACGTCGAAATCATTGAGACTGGCTTCGTCGAACTCGTTGATCGCGTGCACGTGCACGGCGATGTCGGGGTACGCCTTGTTGAATTCGATCAACTTGGGAAACAACCAGAACTGGGCCAGGGCATGGGTCGCCAGCACCGAGACAGCGTTGGACTGATGGACATTGCGAATACGCGTGACGCTCTGGTACATCGTGGTGAGCAGCATGTTGACCGTCATCAGAAGCTCCTCGCCTGCGCCGGTCAACGCGACACCCCGTGGCTTGCGCTCGAAAAGCGCCACGCCCATGCCGTCCTCGAGCTGGCGCATCTGTTTGCTCACGGCGCTCTGGGTCAGGAACAGTTCGCCAGCGGCACCGGTGAAGCTGGCATGCCGTCCCACGGCCTCGAACGTGATCAGGGTCTCCAGTGGGGGCAAGGTACGCAGGTAACGGTTGATGAGGATTCTCCTGGCTGACGACTGCGACCCGACATTCCCCTGCGGAATGGGTGGCCGAATATTTATCGCAGGTGGCGCTTATATACCATAGCTAGAATGCCGCTAAACAGCCTGCCAGAGCCGAGATGATGAACAGTGGGATTGTATTTGCGATATTGGCAGGCGCTATCTGGGGCGGGGTGATTATCGGCCCTTCGTTGCTGCCCGAATTCAATGCCGTGCTGATCAGCAGTGTGCGGTTTTCCCTCTATGGGCTGATCTCGCTTCTGCTGGCTTTGCCAATTGCATCAAGCCTGCTCGCCCGATTGACGCGCAACGATGTGTTTGTGCTGTTGCGCTTGTCATTGACTGGCAACGTCCTGAACTACGCGCTGCTGGGTGCTTCCGTACAACTGAGCGGGGTGACGGCGGCGGCCCTTATCAATGGCATGATGCCGGTTGCCATTACCTTCCTGGGGCGTGGTGATCCAGGGTCCCTCCCCCTGTCAAAGCTCAAGCTGCCTTTGTTACTGGTATTCCTGGGCATCGTATCGGTCAGCCTGGAACACTCAGGCGCGCCAGCGGCGAGTACTTCGCTGTCTTCCCGTTTACTCGGCCTGGCCTGTGGCTTCAGCGCTGTCGTCTGCTGGTCGTGGTACGCGACCCGCAATGCCCGCTATCTCAAGCAGAGCCATTTCAACAGCAGCGAATGGTCCACGCTGGTGGGCATCGTGACGGGTATCGTGGCGGTCGTGTTCGGCATCGCCGCCTTGATGTTATTCCCCAACCTGGTCCCCGCTCAGGTTGAAAGCAGTCGCTGGATGGCTTTGCTGTGGGTTTGCCTGTTCCTGGCACTGTGTGGTTCGTGGCTTGCCAATGGGCTATGGAATGCCTGCTCGCGTCGAATGGCCACGTCGTTAAGTGGCCAGATGATCGTGTTCGAAACGCTGTTTGCCTGTGTCTACGGTTTTCTGTTCAGCCAGCGGGTGCCTGGCCTGATGGAAGTCGCCTCGATCGTGTTGCTCGTTGGGGGAGTGGTCTGGGCGGCGAAGCGTCACCGCGTGGTCCCGGTGAAACATGCCGAGCCGTAGAATCCAACAGTCGTTACCAGCCTGCCCTGATGTGCAAAAACAAGCCGGTAGCGATAAAAACTAAAAAACCATCAGCAGCATTGAGGTACCTCGCCGCGCGCAAGGCGAGCGTTGATGTCTTCAATGACCGCCGGCAAATCGACGATGGTGTCGATCAGGTAGTGCGGGCGCGAACCTTCGAACATCCGGGTAATGCGTGATCGCGCTTCGCTCAGTTCTTCGGCTGACAGGTTTTTGTATTGGTCATAGGTCAGGCCCAATGCATTGCCGGAGCAGGTCAGCGCCACCGTCCACATGCCCACGCTTCGGCCTTCGAGAATGCCTGGCTGCGTTCCTTTCATGCGGTGGCCAAGACCGGTAGTTTCACCCTGGCCGCCGAGTACCTGAGCGTTGGGCAACCGACAGTCAGTGAGCAGGTCACGGCGCTGGAAAAGAAGTTTTCCGTGGAGCTCTTTCATCGACGCGGGCGCATCGTCGAGATGAGCTCCGCGGGACACAAGCTGTATGCCATCACCCAGGGTCTCTTTGGCCAAGAGGATGAAGCCGTGCAACTTCTACAGAGTTTCAAGCAACGTAAAACCGGGATGTTGCGCCTGGGTGCCGTCTCGCCGCCCATTGCAATGAACCTGACGTACGAGTTGATGCAGCGGCATCCGGACATTGAGTTGGAAACATCATTCTCGCCGGAAAAAGAGACCCTGGACCGCCTGTTCAATTTCGACATCGACGTGGCCATCCTGGCGCTGTCCGAATTCGACCAGCGTTTTGATACGCAGCTTTATCGGCGTTATCCCATCATTGCTGTCGTGCGCGACGATCACCCCTGGGCTGCGCAGAAGGCGGTGCACGTTGAACAGATCAGCGACGAGAAGTGGGTCCTTCGGGAAAAAAGCTCCCGCACTCGCCAACTGGTGGAGGAGAGTTGCGATCGCCTTGATGTCGACCTGAACTGCGTCATGCAATTGAACAGCCGCGAAGCCATCGTTCACGCCATCGCCAAGGGAATCGGCATCGGTTTCGTATCGGCTGTCGAATACGCTGAAACGCCGGGAACAAAGCCCATTACCTTTGTCGATCATTCGTTCTTCATTGATTACCACCTGTGTTGCCTGGGTATTCGCAGAAACCGGCCGATGATTGCCGAGCTGTTCGATTCCAGTCCGATCCCGGCCACCTGATCGCCTGATCCGTATCAAGCCTCAATAACCTTACCTCCTGGCGACAGGAGGGACGGGCATCCCTTAGCCAAAAATGGAGACTCACCATGCATTACCAACAACCTTCCCAATTGCAAGCCGTGGTTCTGGACTGGGCGGGCACCGTCGTGGATTTCGGTTCCTTCGCACCGACGCAGATTTTCGTCGAAGCCTTTGCCGAGTTCGGCGTCGCGGTGTCCCTGCAAGAAGCCCGCGGGCCGATGGGCATGGGCAAGTGGGACCACATCCGCACGCTGTGTAACGAGCCGCAAATTGCCGCGCGCTACCACGCCGTGTTCGGCCGCCTGCCAACCGACGATGATGTCACCGCCCTCTACGAGCGTTTCATGCCGCTGCAGATCGAGAAAATCGCCTTGCACTCGGCGCTGATTCCCGGTGCGCTCGAGACCATC
>Ga0105251_10003001_pt1 | contig 12611 bp, 13 predicted proteins | sample KBSS64metaG_FD_80424 | JGI IMG/M metagenome (GOLD analysis project Ga0105251, IMG submission 80424) | Switchgrass rhizosphere microbial communities from Kellogg Biological Station, Michigan, USA - KBS S6-4 metaG | ecosystem: Host-associated > Plants > Roots > Rhizosphere > Soil | place...
AGCGAATAGCCCATCTGCCGGCTTTCCAGATGCAGCTCGCGGGTTTCGCGGCTGGCGCGGTGGGTTTCGCAGATCTGCAGCAGTTCGCCCCAGTTTGCGACGGCAGCGGCCCGGCAGTGCGCCAGCAGCAGGGGCGCCTCGAAGCGCGCGAGGTTGAGCAGCAGTTGATCGCTGATCCAGCGCCGGGCGCTGTCGGGGTCGTGCACCCGGGCGTTTTCCACGGCCATTTCCAGGCCCTGGGAATAGCTGTAGCCGCCAATCGGCAGCTGCGGGCTGGCCAGGCGCAACAGCGCCCAGGCCGGATTCACAGGCGTACGCCGAACTGGTGCAGCTTCGGCGCGTAGTTGAAGTCTTCCTCGCCGTGCCGCGAATGATGATGGCCACCGCCGTAGGCGCCGTGCTCCGGCTGGAACGGTGCCTCGATGGCTTCGACCTGCGCGCCGAGCTGTTCGAGCATGGCCTTGAGCACATAGTCATCGAGCAGACGCAGCCAGCCATCGCCGACTTGCAGGGTGACATGGCGATTGCCCAGGTGATAGGCGGCACGGGTCAGCTCGAACGCGTTGGCGCAGGTGACGTGCAGCAGTTGTTCGGCGCGGGCACAGACGCGAACGATGCGCCCGTCCTCGGCCTGCAGGCACTCGCCGTCGAACAGCGGCGGCTGGCCACGCTCCAGAAACAGGCCGACGTCTTCGCCGTCGGCACTGAAACAGCGCAGGCGGCTTTTGCTCCGCGCTTCGAAGGTCAGGTGCAACTCGGCGGCCCAGACGGGTTGAGGGTCGATTCTGCGATGAATCACCAACATCGGAAAGCTTCCAGCAATGAACGATGCTCAGGCTAGAGCAAGGGGCTTGCCAATCGGGCGAAGCGTAGGAAATACCTGTCGGAGCGTAGTGGATGTTTCAAAATGTTGCAGGATTATGAGAGGTTTTGGTGCATGAAGTTTTTTACATGCACCAAAGCTGAGCGGCAGCGTATGAGCAATGTGGGAGCGAGCCTGCTCGCGAAAGGGTCGAGTCAGTCAGCTGTGAATGGACTGGAAGACCGCTTTCGCGAGCAGGCTCGCTCCCACAGGATTCTTTGTGAGTTGAGAGCGGCAATTACTCGGTACTGCCGAGCCCCTGCCAGTGCTTGAGGCCGATAAAAATGAAGCGCAGCTGCTGGGTGATCTTCGCCTGGGGCGTCAGATGCGCCGGCAAGGCTTCGGCGGGCGGGTCGATGATGTCGGGCAGGGTGGCGAACACCGATTTGACGATGAGATCGGCCATCACACTGAGGCCGTCGCGATCGAGGTGTTGCAGCTTGGGCATGAGGGCGAGGTCGGCCGCCAGGTCGGAGCTGATGCCTTCGCGCAGGCGGCCGATGGCCTGACGCACCGGCAGCGAGCCGCCGTACTGCTCGCGGGCGAGAAACAGAAACTGCGAACGGTTGGCGCTGACCACATCGAGGAAGATCCGCACCGAGGCATCGATGATGCCGCCCATGACGAATTCATTGTGGCGCACCAGGCGGATGGTCTCGCGAAAGGTCTGGCCGACTTCGCTGACCAGCTCCAGGCCCAGCTCGTCCATGTCGGCGAAGTGCCGGTAGAAACCGGTGGGCACGATGCCGGCGGTTTTCGTCACTTCGCGCAGGCTCAGGCTGCCGAATCCGCGGCCGCTCTCCATCAGATGGCGGGCAGCGTCCATCAGGGCGTTTCGGGTCTGTTGTTTCTGTTCGGCGCGGGGCAGCATCGCAAGGGCGTGTTCTTCGACAAGACAAGCGCCGCACTCTAGCAAATCGGCTTTACCGGCGTCGAACGACGGCGTGGGGATCAGGTCAGGCGAGGCGATGCGGTGAGGCGGGTTGAAGCGGGTAGCGGATGGCGGTAGCGGAAAATCAAAAGCCCAATCCGGGGATTGGGCTTTTTTCGAAGGCCGCCATGGGCTTAACTCACAGCGCTGTTGCGTTCGATGACACGGTCACCACCACCTTCGGCAACGGCTTGGCCTTGTGGGGTTTTGTCGTAGCCGTCTTCGACCAGACCTTTTTCTTCCAGGCGATTGCGACCGTTTTCAGCGACAGCCTGGCCTTGTGGGGTTTTGTCGTAGCCGTCTTCGACCAGACCTTTTTCTTCCAGGCGGTTGCGACCGTTTTCAGCGACAGTCTGACCTTGTGGAGTCTTGTCGTAACCGTCTTCAGCCAGGGTCTGGCCTTGTGGGGTGCGGTCGGAACCGTCGGCAGCGACAGTCTGGCTGAACACCGAGTGGCTGGTTTTGACTTGTGGAGTCGCCTGGTCGGCAGCGGGCAGGGCGAAAGCGGTGCTGGCTAGCATCGACAGGGTAAGACTGAGCAGCAGTTGGCGTTTCATGATGGGTTGCTCCTTGGGAGGGCGATAAATTGGGTACGAAGCCAATGCTACTCTCGATAAGTCGATATAAAAGTTCATAAACGCAATGGTAATAATCAACAGAATTGATTGTTCTGCGGGAGGGCTCCAGAACGGGCCTTTCAGGCCAGCGGTTTTGCACCGCAGTGGGTATTTTCGACCCACTCGCGCCTCGCAAAAGTGCGGGACCGGTAACGCCATGTCGACCGATCGGTCAGAATCGCGGCGGTTTTTTCCGCCTCGGGCGGTCTTCCGATTAAACCTGCGGGCTGTTTATCAGTCGTAGACTTCATGAAGGGCCGCTTGGGCCCGCCGTTTCAACTGCGTCGCGCTGTCGGCACGCAGTCGTCTTCAGGAGCTTTGTGCAATGACGCGCACTCGTAAAATTCTCGGCTGGACCTTCGCCACCCTGGTGCTGCTACTGGCAGTGCTGGTGCTGATCATCGTGTTCTTCGATTGGAACCGGATCAAACCGCCGCTCAATGCCAAAGTCTCGCAGGAGCTGCACCGCGCGTTCGCCATCAACGGCAACCTCGCAGTGATCTGGCAGCGCGAGCCGGAAGAGGGCGGCTGGCGCGCCTGGGTGCCGTGGCCGCACGTGGTGGCCGAGGATCTGACGCTGGGCAACCCCGACTGGTCGAAACAGCCGCAGATGGTCAGTCTCAAGCGCGTCGAACTGCGTATTTCGCCGCTGGCCTTGCTGGCACAGCGGGTGGTGATCCCGCGCATCGACCTGACCGAGCCGAATGCCGAGCTGCAACGGCTGGCCGACGGTCGTGCCAACTGGACGTTCCAGTTCGATCCCAAGGATCCGAATGCCGAGCCTTCGAACTGGGTGGTCGACATCGGCGCCATCGGTTTCGACAAGGGCCATGTGACGCTCGATGACCAGACTCTCAAGACCAATCTGAATGTGTTGATCGACCCATTGGGCAAGCCGATTCCGTTCAGCGAGATCGTTGGCGACAAAGCGGCGAAAACCGCTCAGGACAAGGGCGCCGCGCCGCAGGATTACGCGTTCGGGCTGAAAGTCACCGGGCAATATCACGGCCAGAAGCTTGCGGGCCAGGGCAAGATCGGCGGCTTGCTGGCATTGCAGGACGCACGCAAACCGTTCCCGTTGCAGGCCCAGGCGAAGATTGGCGATACCAGCGTCGAACTCGCCGGTACGCTGACCGATCCGCTCAACCTTGGCGCCCTCGACCTGCGCCTGAAACTGGCCGGTGCCAGCCTCGGCAATCTGTATCCGCTGACCGGCGTGACCCTGCCGGACACGCCGCCGTATGCCACCGACGGGCACCTGATCGCCAAACTGCACGAGCCGGGTGGCGCGCAGTTCCGCTATGAGCAGTTCAACGGCAAGATCGGCAACAGCGATATCCACGGCGACCTGGCCTTCGTCGCCAGTCAGCCGCGGCCCAAGCTCAGCGGAGCGCTGCTGTCCAACCAGCTGCTGTTTGCCGACCTTACGCCGCTGATCGGTGCCGACTCCAACGACAAGCAAAAGGCCCGTGGCGGCGAGAGCAAGCAGCCGACGGACAAAGTGCTGCCCGTGGAAGAGTTCAAGACCGACCGCTGGCGCACCATGGACGCCGATGTCGAGTTCACCGGCAAGCGCATCGTCCACAGCGAGGAGCTGCCGTTTACCGACCTTTACACGCACCTGAAACTCGACGACGGCGAGCTCAGCCTGGAGCCGCTGCGCTTCGGCGTGGCCGGCGGCAATCTCGATGCGCAGATCCGCCTCAACGGTCGCACCGAACCGCTGGAAGGCCGGGCCAAGCTGACGGCGCGCGGCTTCAAGCTGAAACAACTGTTCCCGACCTTCGAGCCGATGAAGACCAGTTTCGGTGAGCTCAATGGCGACGCCGACATCAGCGGTCGCGGCAACTCGGTGGCGAAATTGCTCGGCCGTGCCAACGGCAATCTGAAGATGTTGATCAACGACGGCGCGATCAGCCGCGAACTGATGGAACTGGCGGGGCTCAACGTCGGCAACTACGTGGTCGGCAAGATCTTTGGCGACAAGGAAGTGAAGATCAACTGCGCGGCCGCAGACTTCGACATCAAGACCGGCCTGGCGAGCACCCGGCTGTTTGTCTTCGATACCGAGAACGCAATCATCTACATCGATGGCACGGCGAACATGGCCACCGAGCAACTGGACCTCACGGTGACCCCGGAATCCAAGGGCTGGCGCCTGATTTCCCTGCGCTCGCCGTTGTATGTGCGTGGCAAGTTCATCAAGCCCGACGCCGGGGTGAAAGCGGTGCCGTTGATGTTGCGCGGGGCGGGGATGGTCGCGTTGGGCGTGATCGCGGCGCCGGCGGCGGGGTTGCTGGCGCTGGTGGCACCGAGCGGCGGCGAGCCGAACCAGTGTGCACCGTTGCTGCAACAGATGAAGGCGGGCAAGGCGCCGGTGACTGTCAAACCCACCAAGTAAGCGCTGCAACGCAGAGCGTCCATGGCGGCATTCCCATACTCCGCTTGGGAATGCCGCGATGGACGCTCTGTGTCGGCTCTTGGGACGCGGAGCGTCCCGGGATGCATTCCCACGCAGAGCGTGGGAACGATCCGGGTTGCGGGACTTACAGGTCTTTGAGGATGTCCGCCATGTCGTCGGCGTGTTCTTCTTCCTGGGCGAGGATGTCTTCGAAGATGCGCCGGGTGGTCGGGTCTTTTTCGCCGATGTACTGGATGATCTCGCGGTAGCTGTCGATGGCGATCCGCTCGGCGACCAGGTCTTCGTAGACCATTTCCTTCAAGGTGTTGCCGGCCACGTACTGGGCGTGGGACATCTTCGACAGCAGGTCGGGGTTGAACTCCGGTTCGCCGCCCAGTTGCACGATGCGTTCGGCGAGGCGGTCGGCGTGTTCGGCTTCCTGGGTCGCGTGCTCGAGAAACTCGTCGGCGGCGACGTTGGCTTTCAGGCCGTTGGCCATGAAGTAGTGGCGCTTGTAGCGCAGGACGCAGACCAGTTCGGTGGCCAGCGATTCGTTGAGCAAGCGCAGCACTTCTTCACGGTTGGCGCTGTAGCTTTCGGTTACTGCGCCATTTTCCACGTGTTGCCGTGCGCGCTCGCGCAGGGTTTGTACATCAGACAAATGCAGGTCACTCATTTCAGTCTCCTGGAGGCTAATCCGATTGGCGCCACGTTCTGTGGACGTGATCGCTACCCAGGTTGTGAGTGACGGGCGAGGCAAAAAGTTTGATGTTTTTTGCTGCTTCAAATCCGCGCAGGCGACGAGCGCGGCACCAGCCCCGATGCCCGGGCTTCTTCCTCCAGCCAGGCAAAGAACGCGCGCACCGGCGGATGCCGCTCGCGCCCTGGGACGCACAGTGCGCTGTACCCCGCACCGTCGACCTGCACCTTGCCCTTGTACGGCACCAGCAAGCCGCTGGCGACGCTCTCCGACACCAGAATATTGCTCGCCAGTACCAGGCCCTGGCCGGCAATCGCCGCCTGCAGCGCGTAGTGTTCCTCGTCGTATTCGCGCATGGCCGGTTGCTGCTGCAGCCAGTGCTCGGCCGACTGCGCGCACCACGCCTCCCAGCCGTGGGCGTAGAGCCTGGAGTTGTGCCAGCGCACGCTGATCAGCGTCGGTGTACGCCGGGCGGCCAGCGCCACTTGTTCCGGCGAGCCGTACACGCCGAACGACTCATCGAACAGGCACACGCCATAGAGGTTGGGGTAATCGTCGAGGCTGTAGCGCAACACCAGGTCGACGCTGGCGTCCTGGTGCAAGTCGATCACTTCGCAGTGGGTGTCCAGGCGCACATTGATGTTCGGGTGCCGGGCGTAAAACCGCCCGAGGCGCGGCACCAGCCACAGCGCGGCGAAGGCGGCAGTGGTCGACAGGGTCAGGCTGGCGCTGCTGCGCTGCGGGCGCAGGGTGTCGACGCTCTGCGCCACTTCCAGCAGGGCCCCGTGCAGGCTGCGGAACAGGCGCTCGCCACCCTCGGTCAGGCGCACCTGGCGCGGCAGGCGTTCGAACAGGGCGATGCCGAGCCAGTCCTCCAGTGCGCGGATCTGATGGGAAATCGCCGTCGGCGTCACCGCCAGTTCGGCGGCGGCAGCCTTGAAACTGAGCAGGCGCGAGGCGGATTCGAAGGCGCGCAGGGCGGTCAGCGGCAACGAGGCGAACATGGCCAACTCCATGGATGAAGTGAATTCATCCAGACTGATTTTTGCTCATTTGAAGGGATGCGGTGACGAGCTTCAAGCTGCAAGCCACAAGCCGTTTGATTCTAGTCCGGAGGAAACACAGATGAGAAAAATACTTGTGGTGCATGCCAGCCCGCGCGGCGAGCGTTCGCATTCGCGGCGTCTGGCGGAACATTTTCTCAATGCCTGGCAACAGCGCCACGCGCAGGCGCAGATCACCCGTCGCGAGGTGGGCCGGACGCTGATTGCGCCGGTCAACGAGGCGTTTGTCGCCGCAGCCTTTTATCCACAGCCTGAGGCGCGGCCGTTGGCGATGCAGGCCGACCTGGCGCTCAGCGATCAACTGGTCGGCGAGTTGTTCGCGCATGACCTGCTGCTGATTTCCACGCCGATGTACAACTTCAATGTGCCCAGCGGCCTCAAGGCCTGGGTCGACCAGATCGTCCGACTGGGCCTGACCTTCGATCACACACTGGATAACGGCGTGGCCCGCTACACGCCGCTGCTGCAGGGCAAGAAGGCGTTGATTGTCACCAGTCGCGGCGGTTTCGGCTTCGGCCCCGGTGGGGAGCTGGCGGCGCTCAATCACGCCGATCCCTGGTTGCGCACGGCGCTGGGCTTCATTGGCATCGATGACGTCAGCGTCGTCGCGGCCGAGGGTGAGGAGTCCGCCGAGCGCACCTTCGCGGTGTCGGTGGCCGAGGCCGAGCAGCGTCTGCTCGACCTCGCCCGGGAGTTCTAGGTGGCCTGGCTGTTCCTGCTGATCGCCGCCGGGTTCGAAGTCACCTTCGCCATGGCCATGAAGTACGCCGACGGCTTCACCCGGCCGTGGCCGTCGCTGCTCACCGTGGTGGCGGCGGTCGGCGGGATCTACTTCCTGACCCTGGCCATGCGCGAGCTGCCGGTGAGCATCGCCTATCCGGTCTGGACCGCCATCGGTTCGCTGGGCACGGTGTTTCTCGGTTTCGCCCTGCTCGGCGAGAGCCTGACGTTGGTCAAACTGCTCTCGGTGGGGCTGATTGTGGCGGGCGTAGTGGGGCTGAAGTGAGGATGACCTAGACTGCTCGTCGAGTTGTCATCATCCGGGCGGATGCTTGGCGGGCGTCTTGCACGCCTTGCGTCCACTCACTGACCACAAGGATGTCTGCCCCATGTCGCAAGGTTCGGCTACGCGTTATCCGTTGGTGCTGGTGCCGGGAATGCTCGGGTTTATCCGGCTGTTGCTGTATCCGTACTGGTACGGGATCAGTCGGGCGCTGCGCCGGGGCGGCGCCACGGTGATTGCGGTACAGGTGTCGCCGCTCAATTCCAGCGAGGTGCGTGGCGAGCAGTTGCTGCTGCGGATCGAGGAAATCCTGCGTGAAACCGGCGCGGCCAGGGTCAACCTGTTCGGCCACAGCCAGGGTTCGCTGACGGCGCGTTATGCGGCGGCGAAGCGGCCGGATCTGGTCGCCTCGGTGACCTCGGTGGCCGGGCCCAATCACGGCTCGGAACTGGCCGATTACCTGGCGCAACACTATCCGGCGCACAGCGCCAAGGGGCGCCTTCTCGAGGCGTTGCTGCGCTTCGTCGGCTGGCTGATGGCGCTGCTGGAAACCGGTTATCACGGGCCGAAGCTGCCGGTGGATATCCGCGCCTCGCATCAATCCCTGACCACCGCGGGCGTGGCGCTGTTCAACCAGCGTTATCCCCAGGGCTTGCCCGAGACCTGGGGCGGGCACGGCCCGGAAGAGGTCAACGGCGTACGTTATTACTCGTGGTCGGGGACGTTGCAGCCGGGCAAGACCGATCGCGGCGGCAATCTGTTCGACGGCACCGACCGCAGCTGCCGTTTGTTTGCGAAAACCTTCGTGCGTGAGGCGGGGCAGTGCGACGGCATGGTCGGGCGCTACAGCTCGCATCTGGGCACGGTGATTGGCGATGACTATCCGCTGGATCACTTCGATATCGTCAACCAGTCGCTGGGGCTGGTGGGCAAGGGCGCCGATCCGCTGCGGCTGTTCGTCGAACACGCGGCGCGCCTCAAGGCGGCCGGGCTGTAGCGGCGCGACGCGTTCTGGTTGTTCGCTGGCAAGCCCGCTCCTACAGTGTTTCGTGGCGTATACAGAAGTTGTGTTCGACACCGACCCTGTGGAGCTGGCTTGCCCGCGATGGCGCCGAGTCAGGCAACGCTGATTTTGCGGCCCAGCACGGTGGTCCAGCGCTCGGACAGAATCACCCCGCCCAGCGTCAACACCCCGCCCACCAGGTGATACAGCGCCAACGTTTCCTTCAACACCAGCGCCGCAATCAGCGCGGTAATCAGCGGCAGCAAGTTGAAGAACAGCGTCGTGCGGCTCGGCCCCAGGCGTTGCACCGCCTGCATCCACGCCAGCGGCGCAAGCATCGAGGCCAGCAGGCAGGCGTACAGCACCAGTGGCATGTTGTGCACGGTCAGCCCGGTTTTCGGCGAGGCGGCATACAGCGGAAACAGCACCACCACCGCCACCAGCACCTGCAAGTACAGCAACACCAGCGGCGGCAGGCGCAACTGCCATTTCTTCAGCAAGGTGCTGTAGATCGCATAGGCCAGGGTGGCGATCAGCATCATCGCGTCGCCCAGGTTGACCCCGTGTTGCAGCAGCGCGCTGAGGCTGCCGGACGACACCACCACCAGCACCCCGGCAAATGACAGCAGCGCACCGACCAGTGCTCCGGCGGTGAGGCGCTGGCCGAGGCTGGCGATTGCCATGGCCAGCGACATCAGTGGCATCAGCGAGAGGATGATGCCCATGTTGGTGGCGCTGGTCAGGGTCGCGGCGAAGTAGGCCAGGCTCTGATACACCGCCATGCCGAGCACGCCGAGCACGAAGATCCTGCCCAGGTTCGGGCGAATCTGCGGCCAGTGCGCAATCACCCGCTTGAGCATGAACGGGGTAAACAGCAGGCCGGCCAGCAGCCAGCGGTAAAAGCCGATCTCGGCGGGGAAGATCGCACCGACCGCGAGTTTGTTGATCACGGTGTTGCCGGCCCAGATAAAAATCGCCAGCAGGGGAAACGCGTATTGCATGGGGGGAAAACCAGAACGTTGATGAAGGCTGATTATCGCTTGTCTGGATGCAGGCCTATACTGCGAACCAGACAACCTGCCCCTGATTCCGGACAGCATGAACAGCAAACACATCGACCTGCTGGATTTCAGCGAACTGCCCTCGGCGGTGTATTTCCGCTACGCCGACTTTGCAACCCACGAGTACGCCGCACCGCACCGCCACCCGTGGGGCACCCTGGAATACGCCGCCCACGGCGTGTTGCACATGGACGTCGGCGGTAGCCGTTTCATGTCGCCGCCGCAGTACGCGGTGTGGGTGCCGCCGCAGGTCGAGCACAGTTTCTATAGCCATCAACCGGTCAACTACCGGGCCGTGTGCCTGGCGCCACCGGTCTGCGCCGAACTGCCGGCGCAGGCCTGCACACTGGCCATCAGTGACATCCTCAAGGCGATTCTCAAGGACTTCGCCGCCCGCGACGTGAAGATCCCCGCGCTCGACGCCGACCAGCGCCTGGCCCAGGTGCTGGTCGACCAGTTGCAGCAGGCGCCCGTGCACGAGTGCTACCTGCCGTACGCCAGCAGCCCTGGCCTGCTGGCGATCCTCGAGACCTTGCAGCACGATCCCGGCAACAACCAGCCGTTGGCGCACTGGGCGGCGCAGGTGCATGTCAGCGAGCGCACCCTGGCGCGGCAGTTCGTCCGCGAGCTGGGCATGAGTTTCGGCGAGTGGCGCCAGCGCCTGCGCTACCTGGCGGCGATCGAGGCGCTGGAAAGTGCGCGCAGCGTGCAGGAGATCGCTTTCGATCTGGGTTACAGCAGCGGTTCGGCGTTCATCGCCATGTTCGCCCGGCAGGCCGGATGCACGCCGGAGCAGTACCGGCGCAGTCACCAGGAAGGCAGGAAGGTGTAACAAGCTTTGACTACACTGCCGGAGAGGCCGCATCCATCGATGCGGCGACAAGGAGAAAACTCCATGAAGATGTTGCGTGTGCCTTTGCTGATGATCGGTCTGCTGCTGTGCTCCCAGGGTTTCGCCGCCACGGCGCAACAGAACAAGATGACCACGTGCAACGCCGACGCCACGGCCAAGAGCCTCAAGGGCGACGAGCGCAAAGCGTTCATGAGCACCTGCCTCAAGGCGGCACCGGCGGCCAACGATGCCAAGGCCCTGACCCCGCAGCAGGAAAAAATGAAAACCTGCAACGCCGAGGCGAAAACCAAAGCGCTGACCGGCGATGCGCGCAAGACCTTCATGAGTGATTGCCTGAAGAAAAAGTAATCAGCAAGGATTTGCGGTGAACGGGCCGGCCTCTTCGCGAGCAGGTCCGCTCCCCCATTGAAATGCGTACCCCTTGTGGCAGCGAGCCTGCTCGCGAAGGGGCCATTGAGCGCGACGACACTCTGCGCCCCTGCATATCCCTAGTGCTCCCCTCGGATCGCTGGCAGACTGCCCATCCTTGTTCGCCGTTCGTTTTGAGGCTGTATGCCAACGTTTTCTGAGCGTCATGTTGTGTTCTGGGTCAGTTGCATCATCATTTTTGGCGGCCTGCTGCTGGCATTGCCGCTGCGCTTGTTGCCGAGTCTGCTCGCCGGGTTGCTGGTGTTCGAGCTGGTCAACATGCTCACCCCGCAACTGCAACGCTTGATCGAAGGTCGGCGGGCGCGCTGGCTGGCGGTGGCGCTGCTGGGCACCCTGGTGGTCAGTGTGCTGGCGCTGATCTTTGCCGGGGCCATCAGTTTCTTGCTGCACGAAGCGGAAAATCCGGGCGCCTCGCTCGACAAATTCATGGGTGTGGTCGATCGCGCGCGCGGGCAGCTGCCGCCGTTTCTCGATGCCTACCTGCCGGCCAGTGCTGCGGAATTTCGCGTGGCCATCGGCGAATGGGCGAGCAAGCACCTCTCCGAGCTGCAACTGGTGGGCAAGGATGCGGCGCACATGTTCGTCACCCTGCTGATCGGCATGGTCCTCGGCGCGATCATTGCCCTGCAGCGAGTGCCGGACCTGACCAAGCGCAAACCGCTGGCCGCCGCGCTGTTCGACCGTCTGCACCTGGTGGTTCAAGCCTTTCGCAACATCGTCTTCGCGCAGATCAAGATTTCCCTGCTGAACACGTTCTTCACCGCCATTTTCCTTGTGGTGGTCCTGCCGATGTTCGGCATCAAGCTGCCGCTGACCAAGACCCTGATCGTCCTGACCTTCCTGCTCGGCCTGTTGCCGGTGATCGGCAACCTGATGTCCAACACCCTGATCACCATCGTCGGCCTGTCGCTGTCGATCTGGGTGGCGCTGGCCGCGCTCGGTTACCTGATCTTTATCCACAAGCTGGAATACTTCCTCAACGCGCGCATCGTCGGCGGGCAGATCAGTGCCAAGTCGTGGGAGCTGCTGTTGGCGATGCTGGTGTTCGAAGCCGCGTTCGGCCTGCCCGGGGTGGTGGCAGGACCGATTTATTACGCGTACCTGAAGAGCGAGTTGAAGCTGGGCGGGATGGTTTGAACGGCAGCTTCGAGTTGCGAGCTGCAAGCTACAAGTCAAGGGCAAAAGCGGAACCGCTTCTGATCCTGCTTGCAGCTTGCAGCTTGTAGCTTGCAGCTTGTAGCTTGTAGCTTGTAGCTTGTAGCTTGCAGCTTGCAGCTTGCAGTTTGTAGCTGGCGTTAAACGCCGTAACGTTTCATGGCTTCAATCGCCAGGCCGCTGCCAATGCTGCCGAAGATGTTGCCTTCGACATGTCGCGCGTTCGGCAGCATCGCCGAGACGCTGTTGCGCAGCGCCGGGATGCCGCTCGAACCGCCGGTGAAGAACACCGTATCGACCTGACCCACCGACACGTTGGCATCGTTCAACAGTTGCGTGACGCTGCCGCGTACGCGCTCGAGCAAGGCGTCGATCGACGCTTCGAACAGGGCGCGGCTCAGTTCCACGCTCAGGCCCGGTTCGATGCGGTCCAGCGGCACGTGGCGGCTGTCGGCGTGGGTCAGCTGGATCTTGGTTTCTTCGACTTCCATCGCCAGCCAGTGCCCGGCGCGCTGTTCGATCAGCTTGAACA
>Ga0105251_10003003_pt1 | contig 12598 bp, 3 predicted proteins | sample KBSS64metaG_FD_80424 | JGI IMG/M metagenome (GOLD analysis project Ga0105251, IMG submission 80424) | Switchgrass rhizosphere microbial communities from Kellogg Biological Station, Michigan, USA - KBS S6-4 metaG | ecosystem: Host-associated > Plants > Roots > Rhizosphere > Soil | place...
GCATCGCGCCTTCAGATCCTGGCCGATACCATCGACAACCGGGGCGGCAGTCTGCTGTCGCTGGGTGACGCAGGCAGCGTCATCAGTGCGGCGCAGCTGGACAACGGCGACGGCGGCACTCTCGCCGCCAACGGTGACCTCACCCTGGCAGTCGGTGCGCTGGGCAATGCGCAGGGTGTGATCCAGCAGGCCGGCGCGGGCACCCTTCGCCTGCAGGCCGATGTGCTGGACAACGCCGGTGGTCGCATCGCCGGCTCGGGCGACATGTCGCTGGGCGTCCGCAGCCTGGACAACCGGGCCGGAGCCATCGAGCACTCCGGTGGCGGCACGCTGCAGATCCGTGCGGATTCGCTGCAGGGGACTGGCGGCCTCATTCTGAGCGTGGCCGAATTGCAGCTGCAGGGCGGCAACCTGGCACTGGGCGCGGGAAGCACTACCCAGGCTGAGCGCATCCGCGTGACGGCCGACGCGCTGTCTACCGCCGGTGGCACGTTGAGCGCCACCGGTACGGACGTGCTCGACCTGCGCCTGAGGGGTGAACTGGATAACCGTGGGGGCAGCATTGCCACCAATGGCGCCATCGCGCTGCAGGCCGCAAGCGTGGCTAACCGCAGCGGCAGCCTGAGCGCAGCCGGCAGCGTCGACACCACGCTGGAGGTCGCTGGCACGCTGGACAACGCCGGGGGCACCATCGCCAGCAACGGCGATAGGCTGACCCTGCATGCCGCGCAGCTGGACAACACCGCCGGCACCGTCAGTCACGCTGGCAACGGCGGTCTGCAGATCGCGGTGAATCGCCTCGACGGAAGCAAGGGCAGCGTGGTCAGCAAGGGCGCGCTCGCGGTGCAGGCCAGCACCTTCGACCACCGCGAAGGCACCCTGGCGGCCGATACCATTGACCTGGCCACCACCCAACTGGACAACCGTGGCGGCACCGTCGTCGCCAGCGGTGTCGCCGCCAGCAGGATCCTCGCTGACGAACTCAATAACGCTGGTGGCACCGTGGCCAGCAACGGCGACCTGATGCTGCAGGCCAGTCGGCTGGACAACACCGCCGGCACCGTCCAGCACGCCGGCACCGGGCAGCTGCAGATCAATGCGCAGACCCTGATGGGCGAACGCGGCACCCTGCTCAGCAACGGGCAGTTGTCCCTCACCGGGCAGACCACTGACCTGCGCGGTGGTACCACGTCCGCGCGCGACATCAGCATCGATACCGGCAGCCTGACCACTGCCGGTGGCGCTTTGTCAGCCTACGGCGACCCGTCGCTTCGGCTGGATGTGCGCGACACGCTGGACAACCGCGGCGGCACCATCGCCGGCAATGGTGAGCTGTTGTTGCGCGCCACTACCTTCGTCAACAACGGCGGGCAGCTGCAGGCCGCAGGCAGTGGCCATTCCACCCTCGCCGTGGCCGGCATGCTGGACAACCAGCAAGGCAGGATCCTGCTGGGCGGCACGGGCAACGTGACCGCCGCCGACCTCGACAACCGCGCGGGCACCCTGCACGCGGCCGGCCTGACGGTCGGCGTTGTCGGGTACCTGGACAACGGCGACGGCGGCCTGCTTTCAAGCGCCGATGCGATGACGCTGGACGTCGAGACGCTCGATAACGCCGGCGGCAATGTCATCGCGGGTAACGCGCTGCAGCTCACCACCGCCGCCGCGCTCAACAATGATGGCGGCGCTATTCAGGCGGCTGACACCGTCACCCTGCGCAGTACCGGCTTGTCCAACGCACTGGGCAAGATCATTGGTGGCAACGTCGATATCGATACGCGCGGGGCGGCGCTGGGCAATCAGGGCGGCACCATCGGCAGCCAGACCGGCGCGCTGGACATCCGCAGCGGGGCGCTGGACAACAGCGGCGGCCGCCTGCAGTCGCAGACATACCTGCACATCGACAGCAACGGGCAGGCCATCCTCAACACCGCGTCGGGCAGCACGGGCGGCATTCTCGCCGGTGATGCCCTGCGCATCGAGGGCGGCGCGCTCGACAACCGAGGGGGTACCGTACTGGCCCAGGGCAATGCGCAGCTGGCACTGGATGCGGTCGACAACCGGGGCGGCTCGTTGAGCTCGGCATCCAGCCTCGCGCTGGATGCGGCCAGCCTGTCCAATCTGGGCGGCAGGGTGCAGGCCGGCGGGGACATGGCAGTGAGGCTGGCAGGGGACCTGCAGAACGCGGGCGGCGCCGTCGCCGCCGGCGGTGTGCTGGCGCTCAAGGCCGCGTTCATCGGAAACACCGATACCCGCACGGCCGATGGCACCCTTGGCCTGCAGGCGGGCCGGCTGCAACTGGAATCGCAGAACCTGGACAACGCCGACGGCCAGATCATCAGCGACGCCGACAGCCGCTTGTACCTCACCGCCGGCTTCGACAACAGCGGCGGCGTGGTCTCCTCGGGCGGCGCGCTCGACACCCATGCCTACATCATCTCCAACTACGGCGGGCTGCTGCGCGCCGACGGCAACCAGACGCTGGTCGCTCAGATCCTCAACGGTACCGGCCAGATCCACGCCCAGCGCGACCTCAGCCTGACTGTCGAGCAGGAGTTCAGCAACGCGGGTGAGTTGATTGCCAACGGAACCCTGGCACTGCATCTCAATGGCGACCTGGACAACCAGGGCATCTTGCGCGGCGGCAGCCTGGACCTTGATGCCCACAACATCACCAATGCTGCCAATGGAGAGATCAGCAGCCAGAGCGTGACCCATCTCAATGCCAGCGGCCAGCTCACCAACCGTGGCCTGATCGACGGCGTGGTCACGCACCTGGAGGCGGGCACGGTCGACAACATCGGCACCGGCCGCATCTATGGCGACCACGTGGCCATTTCGTCCGGCTCGCTTACCAACCGGGACGAGACCATCGATGGCATCGCCCGCGCCGGCACCATCGCCGCACGCGAGCGCCTGGATATCGGCACCGGTGTGATGCTCAATTCCGGCGAGGGACTGATCTACAGCGATGGTGATGCCGCCATTGGCGGCGCGCTGGACACCAATCGCCTGGCCATCGGCACGGCCACCCTTATCGACAACGTGGGTTCGGTCATCGACGTGGCCGGCGATCTGACCATCGACAGCCTGGCGCTCAGCAACATCCGCGAGAACGTGGTGGTCCAGCAGGTCCAGACGATCGATGAAACGGCCAACATGGCGCTGGCGTCCTGGCAGAAGAACGGCAGCAACACCTCGACCCTGCGCAACAGCAGCAACTACAAGGCATACGAGTACTACTACATCGCGCCGGACGACGTGCTGGAAGACGGAACCTACATTACGCCAGACGGCAACACCATCGGCCGTGCGGTGATCCGCCTTACTGCCAACACCACCCAGTACTACTACGCCTACGGTGGCCTGTCGACGGACGCGCGTGGCGAGCGCTGGCGCATCGATCCGGTGGCCGGCACGATCACCATCTACTACGTTTCCAAGGCCACGGCGTCCAATCCCGACCAGGTGGCGGGCGTGCCGGATCCGGTGGATGGCATCACCACCCTGTCGTCGTTCCACTACGAGAACGACCAGCTGTCCTACTCCAATGCATACGGAACCTGCAGCACCGACTGCATCCGTTTCATCACCCCGGCCGACTTTGGCGACCCGGACAGCACGATCCTGCTGCGTAAGCAACACCCGGAGGAATACGCCCTCAACGAACAGCGACGGACCGCGCATCACACCGCAATCGACGATGTGCTGGCGCCGGGCGTGGGTGCCAATGCCGTGATTCGCAGCGGCGGCAACATGCAACTGCTGGTGGATGGTGTGCTTAACCGGTATGGCCAGATCGCCGCCGGCGCTGACCTGCACATCAGCGACCATGCCGGAAACAACAGTTTGACCAACCAAAGCGTCGTGCTGTGGCGCACGCACGCGTTCGGCAACACCTCCATTGCCTACAACGGCACCACGAGCCAATGGAGCAACCCGGACATCTCGGAGAAAATCGGCGAGTTCGGCGGGCAGATCATCGCCGGTGGCACGCTCGCCATCGACGTAGGCGACCTCAGCAACCTGCGCCAAGGCCGCGACGCGCCGAATGTGCAGGACGGTGCAGTCATCGCCAACCTGAATCTGCATGGGCCGGAAGCGTTGCAGAACACCCCTGGCAGCGGCGCACAGGCTCCAGGACACCAGTCAGGCGTTGACGCCGGGCAGGCGCAAGGGCAGGCCGCACAAACGTCTGCGGGTGCGCAGCGCGGCAACGGCGGCAAACAGGTAGTGCCCGCTGTTGGCGACTCACCGGACCGCATCGCGATGGTGGCGCCGGACACGCGCATTCCCGTCGCAAGCCTGTTCAATGTGCGCCCGAACGGCGGCAACTACCTGATCGAGACCGATCCGGCGTACGCCGGCCACCGCGCCTGGCTCAGCTCGGACTACCTGCTGTCGCAGATGGGCTACTCGCCTGACAACATCATGAAGCGGCTGGGCGATGGCTACTACGAGCAGAAGCTCATCCGCGACCAGATCGGCGAGCTTACCGGCCGCCGCTTCCTTGAGGGTTACGCCAGCGACGAAGAGCAGTACCAGGCGCTGCTGGATGCCGGTGCGACGTTCGCAAAGGAATGGAACCTCCGTCCCGGCGTGGCGCTGACCCAGGCGCAGATGGCGCAGCTCACCAGCGATATCGTCTGGCTGGTCGAACAGACCATCACCCTGGCCGATGGCACCACCACCACCGCGCTGGTGCCGCAGGTGTACGTGCGCCTGCGCCCGGGCGACCTGGACGGGCGCGGGGGATTGCTGGCGGGCGACAACGTCGATATCACCCTGCGCAACGGCCTGGTCAACAGCGGCACCATTGCCGGGCGCAGGCTGGTAACCATCGACGCTGGCCGCATCGACCTGCTGGAGGGCGGCGATGTCAGTGGCAGCCAGGTCGGCCTGGCCTCGGCCAGCGATATCCGGATAGAAGGCGCTACCGTCACTGCCACCGACGCACTTTCGGTGCGTGCCGCGGGCAACATCACCGTCGCATCCACCGTGGAAACGCTGCAGGGCGGCGGAGCGCATCGGTACGACATCACCAAGACCGATCGCGTGGCGGGCCTGTATGTCACCAGTCCGAGTGGCCTGGGCGTGCTGTCGGTGGCGGCGGGCGGCGACATGAGCCTGCAGGGCGTGCAGATCCGCAACGCCGGCGAAGGTGGCATCACCCAGCTGGCGGCGGGCGGTCATCTGGAACTGGGTGCTCAGACCCTTACCAGCAGCCGCGACAGTACCTACGACAGCCGGAATGCGGTGCGCAGCGCAGAAACCACCCATGCCGTCAGTAGCCTGCAGGGCGCGGGTGATGTGGTGCTCAGTGCAGGCAAGGACCTGACGCTTGTTGGGGCCCAGGTGGGAGCCGGCCAAGTGCTGGCGTTGCAGGCCGGGGGTGATATCAACAGCCAGGCCGTTGTCGACAGCCGCAGCAGCGACCACAGCGCTGCAGGCAGACGCAACACCCTCCAGATGTCCAGCAGCGACGAAACCGTGCGAGGCAGCCAGCTCTCCTCGGGTGGTGATGCAGTGCTGGTGGCTGGCCGCGACATCAACCTCGCCGCCACGGGCGTCCACAGCGACGGCGGTGCGGTGCTGATTGATGCCGGACGCGACGTCAACCTGCTCTCTGTACAGGAAGAGCATGAAGCAAATCTGGACAGCTACCAGAAGAAGAAGGGCACCTTCTCAAGCACCACCACCACCCGCCAGGAATCCAGCAGCGATTCCTACGCCGTGGGCACTGTGGTGGAAGGCGGTGCAATCAGCATTTCGGCAGGGCGCGACCTGACCGCCGTCGGTGCCGTGGTTGATGGCATCGACAATGTCAGTCTCGGCGCCGGCAACAACGTGCTGATCACCGCCGCACAGGACGAGCACAGTTCCAGCTCCAGCCATACCAGCAAGAAATCCGGCTTCACGGCCGGGTTCTCCAACGGTGTGGCGTCGGTGGGGTACGGTACCTCCAGCAGCAAAAGCCAGGAGTCGATCCAGACCACCACCCAGGTCGGTTCGGCCGTCGTCTCGCGGGAAGGCAACGTGCTGATCTCGGCGGGCAACCAGCTCAGCATCGCCGCATCCGACGTGGTTGCCGGGCAGGATCTGACCTTGGTGGGCAAGGACATCCAACTACTTGCGCGCCAGAACACGGTGGATACGCAGGGAAGCGAGTCCAGCAAGTCCAGCGGGATTTCGGTGGGTGTCACCTATGACCCCACCGAGGCGTACCGCAGCGCCCGGGATTCGACGACCGGCGGCATGGCCGACAGCGGCTCGACGATGGGCGCGATCACCCGCACTGCCGAAGGTATTGCCTCCGGCATGAGCGCTGCGACCACTGCCGTGGTGATCAGTGCGGGCAGCCAACGTTCCGAGGGAACCCAGAGCCATTCCACCAGCGACGCCCGCGTCACCCGGCTGGCGGCGGGGGGCGACATGACCCTGATCGCCAATGGCGGCTCGATCACCAGCGAGGGTGCGCAACTTTCGGCCGAGGGCAATGCGCTGCTGCTTGCCACCAAGAACATTACCTTCGATGTGGCCCACAACACCGAGTCCAGCACCAGCCAGAGCAGCGCCAAGGGCTGGGGCTTGGCCAACAACACCAGCGGCTTGCCATTCGGTACCAACAGCTCGCGCAGCGACGGCGCCGGCCAGACCGATACCATCACCGGCACCCAGCTGTCGGTCGGCGGCGGCGTGCGCATGGCCACCACCGAGGGTGACATCACCCTGACCGCGTCCAACATCGTTGCCGAACGGGACGTCACCCTTCGTGCTGCCGGCGACCTGACCCTGCGTAGTGGCCAGGACACCGTCAGCAACGCCAACACCGCCGAGAGCAAGGCCATTGGCACGGTGCAGATCTCCGACACCGAACGGTTCTCCGGCTGGCACCGCGAGCAGCATGAAGACGACAGCGGCATGGTCTCGCAGGTGGCCAGCAGCGTGGGCAGCCTGGGGGGCAACGTCAACCTGATAGCGGGCGACACCTACACCCAGAGTGCCAGCAACGTGCTGGCCGCGCAGGACGTCAACATCACCGCCTCCAGGATCGAGCTGCTTACCGCAGACGAGACCGGGCACAGCTCGCAGCGCGACAAGGACCTGAAGATCGGCGTGTTCGCGCAGGTCAATTCGCCCCTGATCGAGCTGATCAACAACGTTGACGCGGCACGAGCGTCCGATGGTCGGCTGCAAGCCATGCAGGGCATGGCGGCCGGTGCCAATGCCTACCAGGCGGCCAGCGCAATCTCGGCGCAGCAGGGGGGCGCAGGCAGCGGCGAGCTGTTCAGTGCCGAGGCGGGCATTGGCTTCAAAACCTCCAGCAGCAGTTCCGAGGGCAGCAGTACCGTCTCGCGCGGGTCCACCATCCAGGGGGGCGGCAACGTCAACCTGACCAGCACCAGCGGTGATATCCACATCGTGCAGGGCAGCCTGAGCGCCGGCAACACGGTGGCACTGGATTCGGCACGGGACATCGTGCTGGAGGCCGGTCAGGCGCACCTGCAGGACAAGAGCAGGAGCAACAACGCCGGTGCCGAAGTGGGCGTGGGCGTGTCGGTTGGCGCGCAGACCGGTGTGTACGTCTACGCCGAAGCCAGCGTGGGCAGCAGCAAGTCCAACTCGGACAGCAGCACCTGGCAGAACACCGAGCTGACCGGCAAGAACATCTCGCTCAAGGCCACGGGCGATACCACGCTTCGCGGTGCCACGGCCACGGCCGACCGGATCGACGTCAAGACCGGCGGCGCCCTTACCATCGAGTCGCTGCAGGACATTGCCGAAAGCATGTCCAAGGACAGCCAGGTCGGCGGCCGGGTGCAGGTGTCGTTCGGCACCGCCTGGGATGCCAGCGGCAATGCCAGCGCCAGCAGCGCCAATGGCAGCTCCAAGGCGGTGGGCCAGCAGTCCGGGCTGTTCGCCGGTGACGGCGGTTATCACGTAGACGCTGGCAGCGTGAACCTGGTGGGGGGCGCCATTGCCAGCACCAACGCGGCCAACAGCGAGCTGACCGCCGAGACGTTCGCCTTCAGCAATCTGCAGAACGAGATGGAGTACACCGCCAGCTCGGTCAGCCTCAGTGGCGGCGCCGGCGGCGCCATGGTGGGCGGCAGGCCGACCACGCAAGGCTTGACGCCGAACATGGGCACCGGCGTGCCGATGACCGAGTCAGGCCAGGGCAGCAGCACCACCTATGCAACGCTGACCGAAGGCAACATCACCATCGGGGGCAAGCAGGTCAGCGCAGCCGAGCTGGGCGTGAACACCGATGCCAGCGCAGCGCACCAGGCCATCGAAGCGCTGCCGGACCTGCAGATGCTGGCGCAGGAGCAGCAGGCGATGTCATCGGCGGCCGGCACGGTGGTGGGAACCAGTCAGCAGATTGCTGCAGACGTTGCGGCGGCCAAAACCAAAGCGGCGGTGAAGGCGTACGTCGCCTCACTTGACCCGGATGGCCAGGCGGCATTCGATGCAATGAGCCCCGAAGCGCAACGCGCGGCGCTCAGCCAAGACGACGGGTACAACGAGGCGCAGAGGTGGGCGACCGGTGGTTCGTACAGTCGTGCGCTTGATGCGGTAACCACGGCCATCGTTGGCAGCGTTGCAGGGCAGGGTGGAAGTCAGGTGGGTGCCAATGCGCTGGCGCCCTATGCAGCCCAGTTCATCGGCAGCCAGTTCGATCCGAATCACGGCAGCAATCCAGACGCCACGCTGCAGTTGATCTCGCACGCATTGCTGGGTGCGCTGCTGGCTGAGGCCAATGGCGGGAATGCGGGGAACGGCGCCGCTGCTGCAGCGGGCGGTGAGTTGGCGGCAAAGTACTTGACCGACTACCTCTACGGTGGCGACCCTTCGAAGTTGGGCGAGCAGGAGAAGCAGAACATCCTGGCGCTTTCGCAGGCGGTGGGGGCGTTGGCTGGTGGGCTGGGTGGCGAAGGACTTGACGGCGCCGCGCTTGGTGCCAACGTCGCGAGGAACTCAGTTGAGAACAACTGGCTGAGCGATGTGGAATGGCACGCGTATGAGAAGGCCAAGGCGGAATGTACGGACGGGAAGTCTTCGAGCTGTGCTACTGAAGCCAACTACAAGAAGTTGTCCGATCAACGCGATCAGGATAGGGCTGCGTACATCAACGCCGCACGTGAAGGGCTGATCGCAAATGGCATTGAAGTAACGCCTGCAGCCATGGCGGCCATCGACAATCGATATTGGGAAAGCTACGGCACAAGCTACTTCGATGTCTACTTCCCAGGCGTTGGTGTTGGTCCCACAAAGTTGGGTCCCATCCAGCAACTTGTAGAAGTACTGAATGCAGCCGCAGACAAGGCCGACGGAGTCATGCCAGGTATGGGGCTCCACGGAAAGATACTTGCCGAAACTGTCACCACTCTTGGTCAAACCTGGGGTGCGTGGTCTGGGGTGAACCCTGCCACCGGACTGGAGGTTGTCGGAACGGAACGCTTCGACGCGCGGTTCCTTACCGTTGTCGACCTTGCAACAGCCGGGCTTGGAGGTGGGGCCGGCGCGGCGCGCAATGTTGGAAAGACCCTGATCAGTGAGACGGCCGAGAAGGTTGGCGAACGGTTGGAACGGACCTTGGCTAAGGATGCTTTGCCAGAGGGAATGCTGCCGTCTCAGCTGCTGCAAGACAACATCATCGGTGATGGGATGATCTTGCACCCGGTACATTCGGTGAACCCATCGACGCAGTCCACTACGCTTATCGATGACATTGCGACGCAGTTCGGCGACAGCACCTTGCATCCCAAGGACTTTAGTTTGACAGTAGACGGTAAACGGCTATTTCCTGATCAAGCCGTGAGTGATGGTGCACCCGTATTCACCGGTGCAACAGATGCGATGGTGAAAAGCTACTTTCTCAAACTGACAGGCATGCCCGAACTGCCGGTGCCGAAGGTGGCGAATATCCGCGGTGCTGAGGCAAACATATTTGTATACGAGCGACCGGATGGTATGAAGATCATGTTGCGGGATGGATCTAGTTCGGCTTCTCAATCCGGTGCGAAATGGACCATTGATCTTGTTAATGTTCCCGGGCTCAAGGCAAAGAAGGTGGAGATTAAGTTCAAATGAGTAAGGTTCTTATGAATCCTGTGGAGTGGAGCGAGTTTCTTGGGAAGGTTGCAATGCGTGACATTGATGCCTTCTGGTATGCGACGTTTGATCTAAGGCCTGACTTAGGTTTTGAGGCCCGGAAGCAGCTGTTCTTTGATGGGCTTGAGATGGCTGTGCGCGGCGGTCAGGTGAAGCTGCAGGCTGCAGGCGCTGTCCTTAAGACGCCACCCTCAGAAGAGTTTCGAAAGCTGTACGATGCTTGGCCAGAAGAGAGTCAGTTCGACGAAGACCTTTTTTGGATCACCAAGTCCGACAATGGCTGGACTACGTTCGGACTCGTATGGATCGCCGATGACGGCGCGGAGATCTGGATGTAGTTCTGTCTCGGTTGCGGAGCTCCAGGACTACGCGGAATAGTCTTCACTCTTGAAGATCACCGGCGAATGCCCGCAAACCTTGATCACCCAGACCCTAATATTGAGGTGAAATGTGTTCGCCATAGATATCGTCAGCGACATCCGCCTCGATCGCATGTTGGCAGAGATAACATATGACGGCCAGATACTTTGCCAGGTTCAGGTGAGTGCTGATGATGATGTCTACGTAAACTTTTCTTGTCCGAAATACGTAGGAGTGACGGAGGTGGAAATGCAGTTTCCCTTGGTTGCCTTGCAGAGGGAATTGGATTCGGCGGTAAGGCTGCTTAAACAATATCGCTGAGCGGCTCCACCATCCAACGTCAACCCGGCCAGCACCGAGGCGATATCCACAGCGTGCAGGGCGGCCTGAGCGCTGGCAACGCGTTGGCACTGGACTCGGCGCGAAGTGAATAGGACGGTTGAAAGGTTGCTGTTCCTGGCAGTGATCGTCGCCCCTTATTCACGGCAACTGGTTGGCTGGGGCGACACAGTCCCAGATGCCCGCTGATCTTGTGTTGCAGGCGCTCGTATCGGCAATATGGAAGCGGAAGCCTGCTGCAGGCTTGATCATTCACTCCGATCCAGACAGCTAGTTCACCAGCGGCGATTGGCTGTCGCTGCTGAAGCAGCACAGCATGGTCGCGAGCCTGAGCCGGCGAGGAAGCTGCCACGACAATGCAGTGGCTGAGAGCTTCTTCAGTGCACTGAAGAAAGAGCGGATCAAGCGACGGATCTACCCGACCCGGGACGAAGCGCACTCTGACGTATTCAACTACATCGAGAAGTTCTACAACCCAGTCCGTCGGCTTGGTTCCGCTGGCGACCTGTCCCCTGTAGAGTTTGAACGGCGCTATGCGCAATGCGGCTCATGAGTGTCTACGGAAGTCTGGCCGGTCCAGTCTGTCATTGACCAATTCAAGGCCTAACTGGGATGGGGCAGTTGTACGTGGTCACGACACCTAGTGGTACTAAGTTGCGTTTGCGGGACTTCCCTACGTCAAGGGCCGCATCGGGGGCGGCATGGACGATCGAAATCGTTGATCCTTCGATCAATAATGGGTGCGCAGTGGAGTTGAAATTCAAATGAATATGGACCAGGTGTTCGATTCCGTGCTGCGTCATTCCAAGGGCTACTCAATGAGTTCCCTTTGGCAATCACTTGGTGTCGAAGTTTCTTCGGAAAGAATTGGCTGCCAAGAACAGGTGGAGATTTTTCTTTCATTATTGGGCGGGCTCCTGCAAAAGGGAGAGATTCGACTCGCATTGAAAGGCGAGTTTTTGGAGGGCGATGTTGACCAGTTGCTTCAAACTCTCCGGGCTGCATGGCCGAATAGCAAGGATGAGCTGGAGGCAGACATGGGGTTGTGGTTCTTGGTTGGCGCGCCTGCGGGAATTGTATGGTTCACGCCAGACGGTCAAGAAATCTGGACGTAGATTGGGACGGGGATGCTTACGGCATCGGCAGGGCTCAAAATGGGTTGGAGGTGCAGCTGTTAATGGTCGAAGGCGTCAATTAAAGTGGGTCTAACGCGAGGCGATGGTGGTGGCTATATTGAGGGCCGATGATCTGATATCCACTCATGTTGCCTACAGGGCGATGGTGATTTTTTTGGATAGGTACTATGACAGAGGTGGTGGGGTAGACACCCTTGGCGATGTTATGAGCTCTATATCCACCTTTCTATGGGGTGATGGCACTCCCAATGACCCCGCGATGTGGGGGGATTGGCTCGTTGCCGTCGACCTGGCGAGGGCCGAGTGTACAAGTTGAGCAATTACCCGACACCGGCTTCTCCAGTATCCGGGCAGAGCCCGGCGCTACCGGTCTACTACTTCGGTGTAGCGGACGGTGGGTTTTTCGGATGCTTCGGTGACGGGGCCTATCGGTTCGCGGTTCCACAGCGGCTTCAGGACGATCATGCCGTCGGTGGCTTCTATGCGGATCTGTACGCCGACGTGGAAGCCGAACGTTCGCAGCCAGGCACCGCTTACGGTGATCATGGGGAAGGGGCCGAATTTGTCGCGGTAGTGCTCGCTCAGCTGCGGCATGGCGCGGACGTTGTGGTTGTATGGGGGCGTGTAGAGCGGCACGCGGGGAAGGC
>Ga0105251_10003006_pt1 | contig 12583 bp, 12 predicted proteins | sample KBSS64metaG_FD_80424 | JGI IMG/M metagenome (GOLD analysis project Ga0105251, IMG submission 80424) | Switchgrass rhizosphere microbial communities from Kellogg Biological Station, Michigan, USA - KBS S6-4 metaG | ecosystem: Host-associated > Plants > Roots > Rhizosphere > Soil | place...
GATGCGTGTGATAGAGCGCCGTGCACTGGCATTTGAACGCCGTAATTAAGCTGTAATAAGTTAGTCAAATCAGGCGGGGAACTCCCCGCCTTTTTTACGCCTCAATAAATATAATTATACATTTTTATTGCATACAAATTCACTTGATGGCATGATTTTTTGACGCCGGGAAACGGTGAATACAATAAAACATGACAGACGGGAGCAACACACATGAAGAAGTTTATTTTGGCCGCAATGTTCGCTACAGCCGCATTCAACGTTGCTGCAGCAGACAAAATCAACTTTGGATCTTCGGCCACTTATCCGCCATTTGAATCACTTGATGCCAACAATCAAATTGTCGGTTTCGATATCGATTTGGCTAAAGCTTTATGCAAACAAATGCAGGCAGAATGCACCTTCACTAACCATGCATTTGACAGTTTGATTCCGTCGCTGAAATTCCGTAAATACGACGCGGTAATTTCCGGTATGGATATTACGCCTGAACGTAGCAAACAAGTTTCTTTCACCACGCCGTATTACGCTAACTCAGCCGTCGTCATTGCCAAAAAAGGTGCATTCAAATCCTTTGAAGAGCTGAAAGGCAAACGTATTGGTATGGAAAATGGGACTACGCACCAAAAATATCTCCAGGACAAACATCCGGAAATTAAAACCGTCTCTTACGATAGCTACCAGAATGCGATTATTGACCTGAAAAATGGCCGTATTGATGGGGTATTTGGTGACACGGCAGTGGTAAACGAATGGCTGAAAACAAACCCGCAATTAGGCACAGTTGGCGAGCATGTTACTGATGCAGAATACTTTGGCACCGGTTTGGGTATTGCAGTGCGTCCTGACAACCAGGTTCTGTTGACCAAACTGAATACCGCGCTGGCGGCGATTAAGGCTGACGGGACTTATCAGAAGATTAGCCAGCAGTGGTTCCCACAGTAAAGGGTAATGACTTACATCGGATGTCGCTTACGCTAATCCGAACGACTCAAAGCCAGGTGCTTTAAAAGGTGGATTAGCTAACAGCGACATCCACCACGTTAATCTGCCACTCTCACTAGCAGCACCAATACTTCGTAATGTGCCGTATGCGGGAACATATCGAATAATTGCACGCGCTCGACCCGATATTCCTCCAGTGAAGAAATATCCCGCGCCATGGTCTGCGCATTACAACTTGAATAGATAATGTATTTCGGGGCCATGTTATTAAGGAAGTAGCATAACGCCTGTCCAATACCACGTCTTGGCGGATTCACTAATACCAGGTCAGGCACATCCTGTTGCTCAGTCGCAAATTTCGTGGAGTCCAGCGCCTGAAAATGAATATCTGTTAAACCGAGTTTTTCAGCCGACTGATGTGCGCAGGCAATGGCTTCAGGGGCAATCTCAATCCCGGTCAATTTCATATCGGGTGTCGCACAATGCAGGCCAAAGCCGCCTACTCCACAGAACAAATCCCACATATGTTTGACTGGCAATTCGCGAACCCATTCACGCGCAGTCGCATACAGCGAGGCGGCAACCGCTGGGTTAGTTTGGAAGAAACTTTGTGGACGGATATACAACGGCACACCATTAAACTGTTCTTCCAGCGCCTGTTGTTCGCTCAATGGAATTTCCAGTTCACCTTCCATAATCGCCATATGTACCGGCTGAATATTGGCAGAAATTACTTTTAACTGTGGCAATTGTTGTTGTAACCATGGCAATGCCGCACGCAGTTGTTCCAGTTTGGCTTCAGAGCGCAGAACAAAGCGCAGCATCATGCCACCATCTATTTGGCTTTCAGTCAGCAACAGGTATTTCAACTCGCCACGTTTGCGCGACACGTTATAAGGCGTCAAGCCAGCACGGGCGATAAAAGGCTTCAGTATGGCAAACACCGTCTGGAATGAAGCAGGATAAAGCGGGCACTCGGTTAAATCTTCCGGCGTTCCATCGCGATGCAGCATCCCCAGCAAGGGTTTTTCTACGCTGCCGCTGACCACCATTTTGGCTTTATTGCGAAATGCCTGTTCAGGGCCACTCATCGGCTCACGCCAGTCATGCACCGCAATACCCTCCAGCAGGTGCTGAAGTTCGTTCATTTTGGCGGTGAGCTGTTCGGAAATCGGCTGTTCAATCCACTGACAAGAGCGGCAGCGATTTGCCTGATAGAGCGCGCAATGCATAATTAAGTCCTGGAAACCGGGGGCACAGATTGTAGCACTACGCGGTTATTGAAGTTTAAAAAAAAGCCGGCTCCGCGTGGGGATAAACAGCAGAAATAGCACTAACAGGTCGGGAAGTTTTTGCGTCATCAACGAACGGAATATTTCACGCTTTGATTCACCAGGGATACTGAATAGCTCGGGGTAACCCCAACCAAGCGACGCCGACCACAGATATCCAACTGCAATGACCTGCGTGGCAAGAAATACCCAACGTCCCCAATTACGCCCTTTCATAATGACAAACGCACAACGTAATTCGATACACAGCATCACCAGACTGCCGAGAAAAATCAGCGTCAAGTTCCACGTTTGCACGCTGCGGTGAACAAAATCAATAACGCCACGAACCCCGAGCATGTTGAAAAGCAACATAAGATCGAGGACTCGCGTTGAAAGAATAGCAATTGCCGCCACCAGCACTAAAGTGGGAGCGTTCAATTTAGCTTGTGTTTGACTTCGTTTCCTGAAAATTTCCGCAAACCTCGTGTTCCATACGACATAGTGCCGCGTCTGGCGCGGCACTATGGGAATTATCGCTGCAGATTTTAAGTTGCAAGGGTGCCGCCTGCAACCCGAATTATCTAAGCTGTACGCCTTGCACGCTGGATATCGCGCAGACGTTGCTTTTCTGCTCGAGCCATAAACCACCAGGCTATTAAACCGATAACCCCGACAACTCCCAAAATTATAGACGCCAATGCGTTAATTTCAGGATTCACTCCCATTCTTACACTTGAGAATACCAGCATCGGCAAGGTTGTCGCACCAGGCCCTGAGACAAAACTGGCAATAACCAGGTCATCAAGGGATAAAGTGAATGCCAATAACCACCCAGAGATGATCGCAGGAGCGATCATCGGAACGGTTATCACAAAGAAAACCTTCAGCGGTGTCGCCCCTAAATCCATCGCGGCTTCTTCAATAGAGTGGTCCAACTCCCTTAAACGCGAGCTTATCACCACCGAAACATAAGCAGTACAGAAGGTAACATGCGCAAGCCAGATGGTTAGCATGCCCCGATCGCTTGGCCAACCAATCGCGTGTCCCAATGCCACAAACAGCAGCAGCAATGAAAGACCGGTGATGACATCAGGCATTACCAACGGTGCTGTGAGCATGAAAGCGAACCCCGTCGAGCCACGGAATTTACCAAAACGCACCATTACCACTGCCGCAATTGTTCCAAGAATCACCGCCGCCGTAGCCGCTGCCGCCGCTATGGTCAAACTAAGCCCAACGGCGCTCATCATTGCTGAGTCCTGGAACAACTCAACATACCAACGCGTTGACCAACCTGCCCATACCGTCACCAGTTTCGAGCTGTTAAACGAGTAGATCACCAGCATTAACATAGGTGCATAGAGGAAAGTGAAGCCAATCACCAAAATCAAAATGCGCCACGGTGAACGCACTACCGGTAAATTATTCATGCATGGTCCCCCGCAGTTCTATTCTGGTATTTGTGGAACCACATAATCGGCACAATCAGTAAGATAAGCATTGTTATTGCCACCGCTGACGCCACCGGCCAGTCGCGGTTATTAAAGAACTCCTGCCACAATACGCGACCAATCATGATGCTATCTGGCCCTCCGAGCAGTTCGGGGATAACAAACTCACCTACCGCCGGGATAAAGACCAACATAGAACCGGCAATAATGCCGCCTTTAGTCAGTGGAACGATGACGCTGAAGAACGTTTTCAAAGGACGTGCGCCCAGATCCAAGGAGGCTTCCACTAACGAATAATCGAGTCGTGTCAGCGCGGTATAAATCGGCAACACCATAAATGGTAAGTAGGCATAAACGATACCGATGTAAACCGCCAGATTGGTATGCAGAATCACCAACGGTTGATCGATAACGCCTAACCACATCAACACATTGTTGAGGACACCGTTATTTTTCAGAATCCCCATCCACGCGTAAACGCGGATCAAGAACGATGTCCATGAAGGTAAAATAACCAGCAGCAACAGAATATTGCGGGTTGATGGCTTACTGTGGGCCACCGCCCATGCCAATGGATAGCCCATTAACAAACAGCAGATAGTGGAAATTCCCGCCACTTGCAGCGATTGCAAATAGGCTTCGGCATAAAGCGGATCGTCGGTTAACTGGAAGTAGTTCGCAAGATTAAGCGCAAACGTTATCTGATCATCGGCCCAGGTTACCAGATCGGTATAGGGAGGAATGGATCGCGCCATTTCTGCAAAACTTATCTTGAAGACAATCAAGAACGGCAGCATAAACAGCAAGATAAGCCACACATATGGCAATGCAATTACCAGTTTGCGGCCGTGGCGCATTTGCATTTTTGCCAGCCACAATTTAAATCCTCTTGCCGGTGGCTCGGCCGGGCGTTCAGTTATCGTGCTCATTTCGCCCCCTTAAACCGTGAGAACCACACAACTTTCAGCATCCCAACACAGACGAACTTCATCGCCCCATGTTGGCATCCCTTTGCGATTGCGATGTTCATTTTGCAACTGAGCACTGATCATCTGGCCGCTTTTCAGGCGCACATGATAAATCGACAGATCGCCAAGATAAGCAATGTGTACCACTTCTCCGACCGCAAAGTTGAAACCGTGGGCCGGCGGCTCGTCGCAAAGCATCACTTTTTCTGGGCGTAACGCCACATACACCGGAACACCGTCGACAACGGAAATATCAGGGTCAACTTTTAGCGGATGCACAAGCCCCGGGCTATCAATCACCAGACCATCTTCCTGGCGCTCTTTTAGCAGCCCTTCAAAGACGTTCACAGAACCGATGAATTCAGCGCTATAACGTGTCGCCGGATATTCGTACACTTCTTCAGGCTCACCGATTTGCTCAAATTTACCGCGATTCATAATGGCAATACGCCCCGCCATGGTCATCGCTTCTTCCTGATCGTGCGTCACCATCACGCAAGTCGCACCAACTCGCTCCAGTATGTCCACCACTTCAAGCTGCATACGGTCACGCAGTTTTTTATCAAGCGCACCCATTGGCTCATCAAGCAGCAATAGTTTTGGCCGTTTCGCAAGGCTACGCGCCAGAGCGACACGCTGGCGTTGCCCGCCAGAAAGCTGGTGCGGTTTACGTTTGGCATATTCCTGCATATGCACAAGCGTTAGCATTTCTTGCACGCGTTGAGCTATTTCATTCTTCGGTAACTTGTCCTGCTTGAGACCGAAAGCAATATTCTGCTCGACCGTCATGTGCGGAAAAAGTGCGTAGGACTGGAACATCATATTGATCGGACGCTGATACGGAGGCACATGCGACAAATCCACGCCATCGAGCATGATTTGCCCAGCGCTTGGCTGTTCAAAACCCGCCAGCATACGTAGCAGGGTTGATTTTCCACAACCAGATGGCCCGAGCAGTGCAAAAATTTCGCCTTTATAAATAGTGAGATTGACATCATCAACGGCATGTTGCCCGTCAAAGGACTTAGTGAGGTTGCGAACTTCAAGCAGCGGGGTGAGCGCTTTACGCGTTTTCGCATGCGGACGAGGGGTTGCGTCGTTCAATTATGTTGCTCTCCGGCAAAAACAAATAGAGGTACGGCCCGGTTGCCGTACTAATGACGGACAGAAGATTTAACACTTCTGTCCGTGTTGGAGCGCATGCACTGTTTCGGTGCGCCGCTGCGTTGCAAATCTAATTAGATAACACTCATACCCAAAATAATTCGAGTTGCAGGAAGGCAACCAAGCCGTAAGTCCCCAGGAGCATAGATAACTATGTGACTGGGGCGCACGGGTGCAGTCAACGCATCTGCGGCTTGAAGTATGACGGGTATTATTTTCCTGTTTTAACCTTAGTCCAGGCTCTGGTAATCACACGGTCAACTTTTGGAGACTGCACGCCCTGAGTGAACAGCTTGGCACGCACATCCGCCGGTGGATAAATTCCCGGGTTATCGCGAATTTCAGCGTTTAACAGCGGCGTCGACTCTTTGTTCGCATTAGCGTAATAAACATGATTACTGATATTCGCTACCACATCCGGTCGCATCAAATAGTTAAGGAACTGATACGCTTCGTCTTTATTTTTCGCATCAGCGGTCATTGCGAACATATCGAAGTACACCATCGCCCCTTCTTTAGGAATGGTATAAGCAATATTCACGCCATTTTTTGCTTCTTTGGCGCGGTTTGCTGCCTGGAGAATATCGCCGGACCAGCCGATCGCTACACAGATGTCGCCGTTAGCCAGGTCATTGATATATTGAGATGAGTGGAAATAACGAATAGACGGGCGCAGTTTCAGCAGCAGATCGTTCGCAGCTCCGGTGTAATCTTTCGGATCGGTACTGTTTGGATCTTTGCCAAGGTAATGCAGGACCGACGCGTAAACTTCGCTTGGTGCATCAAGGAAGGAAACACCACAGCTTTTCAGCTTCTCAAGATTTTCTGGTTTCAGGATAAGATCCCAGCTATCAACCGGCGCGTCTTTGCCCAATGCCGCTTTCACTTTTTCGACGTTGTAGCCGATACCGGTGGTCACCATCATGTACGGAATGCCGTATTTATTGTCGTGGTCGTTATGGGCCACCAGCTTTAGCATTTCCGGATCGAGGTTTTTGTAATTCGGTAGTTTGCTCTTATCAAGAGGCTGGAAAATACCGGCCTGAGCCTGGCGCTCAAGGAACTGAGAAGATGGGACCACAAGGTCATAGCCAGTGCTGCCCGCCATCAACTTCCCTTCCAACACTTCGTTGGAGTCGAAAACGTCATACACTACTTTAATGCCGGTTTCTTTAGTGAAGTTTTCCAGCGTATCTGGCGCGATATAATCTGACCAGTTATAAACGTGCAGCGTCTTTTGTTCAGCGGCAAACGTGGTGGCAGAAACGGCCATCAGCAACCCCGCCACCATACCCGATAGCAATTTTTTACGTTGGTTAAACATATGTGATTCCTTCTGAAAAAGTCTAATTCCCGCTTTCGCGAGCATAATTTACTCAATCATACTTTTACGCATTTTCTTCTCGCTTCTGGCACATGCAAGAATCATGCATCTCTATGCAAACTGCAGTAAAAAAGCTCAGACGACTTCCAGCGAACGTTGCACGCTTTACGCGTCCCGCAAGAATAACTGTAGCCAGACTTCGAGACTATAGCCCAAGCAGAAAAGTGACTTTTATCAATTTTTTAAGCATAAAACATCTACGCTATGGCGCAAAACTGGCAGGAGTGGCGAGAATAATGCTGGATGGATGTTATTAAGGCAGAATATAAAATCGCGGAACGCAGCGGTTATGGTAGCCGCTGCGGTTAAGAATGAAACGATTAATGAAGAAAGTGTGTTTGAATAATTGTGCCATCTTCTTGTTCTTCATCTGCGTCGGAGATAAAGAGCAGTTGGTTTGCGCAGGCTTCCAGAATCACCATAGAGATTTGCTCTTCGCTCTGTTTTACAAAGGCAGCAAACTGCTCGCGGGTAATTCCGACAGACGCTTGTAGTGACTGGCAAACGACAAGCTTAGGTAAATTGTCGTCCTGAATATCAAGAAACGCTTTCACGGTTAGCGAACTGGCGTTAATAGAAGACAAATCAGATGCCAGTGGCAACAGAGCGGAAGGCTTTACTTCAGCCAACGCTGAAAACAAGACGATATCGTCGACCAGATCGATTTTCGCATCATAGACACCATCGAAATTCTGCATATGCGGCAGATGGAGCGCCTGGCAAGTATCGCACTCGAAGATGGTCACACCGATTTCGTCCAGCCAGCGGCGTAAGATGTCCAGAGTAGGGACAACGAGTGAATCCATAAATGCCGTAGCCTCTTCTTAAAGGGGGATAAAGTCGTGTAATACCCAAAATATTCCGAGTTGCATCGTGGCGGCAAGAGAACGAATCCCGATGAGCTTACATTAGTAAGTGATTATTAGGCCCAGTCTGGACCCAACCCCTTCGGGGCCGCTGCTAGCAGCGTTCAAATCTACTTACGGCAGATTTGTCGGGTAAGTGAACGCAGCCAACAAAGATGCAGCTTGAAATATGAGGGGTATAGCTTACGCAAAAACGACGCTTCATACTATTATTATGCGCCCATTAACAATGATGCTTACGGTTAGCCACCCGTTTTCAGGCAATAGCCCGGCTGCGCTTGCTGCTCAATCCATTGGATCATTAATGTCGCGATATCGACTCCACTTGTCTTTTCAATACCTTCAAGACCAGGTGAGGCGTTAACCTCCATCACCAATGGACCACGTTCAGCACGTAAGATATCCACCCCTGCGACATCCAGACCCAAGGTCGCCGCCGCATGTAAGGCGATTTCTCGCTCACGTTCCGTAATTGAGACCTGATGCGCCACGCCACCACGGTGCAAATTGGAGCGAAAATCTCCCGGTTTTGCCTGGCGTTCAATTGCGGCAACGACTTTATTACCCACTACCAGGCAACGAATATCCCTGCCCTGCGCTTCTTTTATATATTCTTGCACCAGAATATGGGCATTCAGGCCACGAAACGCGTCTATTACACTTTCCGCCGCCTGGCGCGTTTCGGCTAACACCACACCAATTCCCTGCGTCCCTTCCACCAGTTTCACCACCAGTGGCGCACCGCCTACCATGTCAATTAAATCGCTGGTGTCATCAGGAGAGTGAGCAAAACCTGTGACCGGCAGGTCAATCCCCTGACGCGCCATTAACTGCAACGATCGCAACTTGTCCCGCGCGCGCGTAATGGCAACCGATTCGTTGAGCGGGTAACTACCTAACATCTCAAACTGGCGCAGCACCGCCGTGCCGTAGAAAGTTATCGCGGAGCCGATACGTGGAATTACCGCATCGTAATGGGGAAGCTGGCGACCTTTATAGTGCACTGATGGTGCAGACGGATTGATGTTCATGTAACAAGAAAGGGGATCGATAATTTCGACTGCATGACCGCGGCGTGACGCCGCTTCACGTAGGCGTTTACAAGAATAAAGCGTTCCATCCCGGGATAAAATGGCGATTTTCACCCTGCACCTCAGCGTTTCCAGTCCAATAATGACAACGCAGCTATCATATCACTGCCATCTGGTTTCAACGAACGGGCAATGTGTCTGGCGACTGCTTTAACACGTCGATTAAATGACGCGTTGTAGATGCCAGATGATGTGGATCGTACACCACATAAAGATCTGCCGGGATCGCTTTTGTCAGCGGGCGGAAGGTGACACCCGGCCAACTCATCTGCGCGTAACTATCGGCCATAATAGTCAACCCTATACCGATGCTGACCAGCGCCAGTACGGTCTGCGGCTCAACTGCTTCTCTGACAATACGAGGCGAAAAACCCGCTTCGCGACAGACACCCTGCAAAAATGTCCAGTCAGAATGCACCGCAGTCATAGTGACAAATGGCTCATGGCGCAGTGACTCAATATCAATAGCAGCTTGTTTCGTCAGCGGATGTTTTTCTGGCAAAGCAACGAGGAACGTAGCGTCATGTAGTTTTTCACTTCGTAGACCCGGGGGAGGATTGGTTTCCATGCGCCAAATACCGGCGTCAATTTCGTGACGCTCAATCAAAGAGATTTGGTCTCCCGGCGACTTCTCGCGAAACAGAATATCAATGGCCGGAAAATCAGCGATAAACTGTTGTAACCCAAGACGTAATCCACCCCAAATTGCCGTGCCAACAATTCCCAGATGAATGCGCCCGCCTTCACCACGGCCAATTTGTTCTACCCGGGCCAATGCAAGGTTTGCGCTGTCGAGCAATCGACGGGTCTCTTCAAGCAAGATTTCCCCCGCGTGTGTCAACGCAACACTCCGTGAATGGCGAATAAACAAAACGGTACCGAGTTGAGACTCAAGCTCTTTGATATGAAAACTCAGTGGCGGCTGGGACATGTTTAGCCGCAAGGCCGCTTTGCCAAAGTGCAACTCTTCCGCCACTGCCTGGAAATAGCGCAGAAGTTTTAAGTCTGTACGGTAAGTTCGCTGTGAAATAGTCATGGGGCTCCCTATGTTCTGGCAGCCCCACACGTTATCACTCTTGCTGCTCACTGTAATCTGGCCAACTGTTAATGTGCGACCGGTGCCGAAGCCTTAAGCGTTGGGTTGTGGCGATACTGGAAACTAAAGTGGAAGATAACCGCCAGTACTAACGCATATCCGGCAAACACCAACCAGATTGTGGTCCAGTCTTTGACTCCATCAACGCTGAAGTAGTCGACGACATATCCGCTGAGGATCGCACCGAGATAGGCGCCAATTCCGTTGACCATCGTCATAAACAAGCCCTGAGCACTAGCACGTATACGCGAATCTACTTCTTGTTCTACAAACACAGAACCGGAGATGTTGAAGAAATCGAACGCGCAGCCGTACACCACCATCGAAAGCAGCAATAACACGAAACCAAACGCTGACGGGTCGCCCCAGGCAAAGAGAGCAAAACGCAGCACCCAAGCCACCATACTCATCAACATCACCTGCTTGATACCAAAACGGCGCAGGAAGAACGGAATGGTGAGGATAAATGCCACTTCAGACATCTGTGAAACGGACAGGAGTATCGACGGATATTGCACCACGAAGCTGTTGGCAAACTCTGGCTGGCGGGCAAAATCATGCAGGAACGGGTTACCAAAAGTATTGGTTATCTGTAATACCGCACCTAACAACATGGCGAATAAGAAGAAAACAGCCATGCGCGGGTTCTTGAACAATACAAAAGCATCAAGCCCCAGACGGCTTACCCAAGTACGAGAGATCCCACCTTTCACCACTGGAATAGTTGGCAAAGTTAGGGAGTAGAGAGCCAGCGCTAATGAAGCTCCAGCTGCGATATAAAGCTGGAGATTGCTAAGTTCAAAGCGCATCAGGCTCACGGTCCACATTGCCGCAATAAAACCAATAGTGCCAAAGACGCGAATCGGTGGAAAATGGCTGACAGTATCGAGCCCTGCTTTTTCGAGGCTGGCATAAGAAATAGTATTCGACAGTGCAATTGTTGGCATAAACGCCATTGCGTTCCCAAGCATGACCCAGAACATCAACCCCGGCTGATTAATGCTGGCCGCCCAGGCCAGCATTAGCGCACACACCAGGTGGCACAGAGCATAGACACGATTCGCAGGCAGCCATTTGTCGGCAATAATGCCGACAATACCTGGCATTAATAGCGCAGCAATACCCTTGGTGCTATACACCATACCCACATCTGCCCCTCGGAATCCGAGGGTATTAATCATGTACGAACCCAGCGTGACCAGCCAGGCTCCCCAAATGAAGTACTGCAAAAACAACATGATTTTCAAGCGAGGTTTAATCGCCATAGAGTTAATCGCCATGTGTTTTACCCGGTGTGTTGGAAATGCCTCAGGCGAGCTTGCCCAGGAAACCGCAAATCAGATTGATAAAGTTCTGGCGCGATAGTGCCGCCGCGGTCAGGGTTTGCGTATGGGAGAGTTGCACACTGCCAAGACCTTCAGCGAGGTTAGTAATTGCCGAAACCGCAACAACTTTCAGGCCGCAATGGCGCGCACTGATAACCTCAGGCACCACTGACATACCGACCACATCACCACCGATAATTTGCATCATGCGAATTTCTGCTGCTGTTTCAAAGTTCGGGCCAGGGTAAGAAACAAACACGCCCTCAGTCAACGGGAAGCCCTGCTCTTTTGCCACACTTTGCAAAACACCACGGTAATCCGCGTCATAAGCATTCGCCAGCGAGAAGAAGCGCTCACCAAAACGGTCATCGTTCGGGCCAACCATCGGTGTGCCAGGCATGGTGTTGATATGGTCATTCAACGCAACCAGGCTGCCAGGGCCAACTTCAGGGCGTAATGAACCGGCGGCGTTAGTGGAGAACAGAATTTCACAACCGAGTAATTTGAACGTACGAATAGCGTTAGTCATCACCGACATACCGCGCCCTTCGTAGAAGTGACCGCGCCCTTTCATGCAAGCAACAGGTACGCCCGCAAGCGTTCCAACTACCAGTTCACCCGCATGGCCGTGTACCGTGCTCACCGGGAAACCAGGCAATTCGTCATACGGGAACACAACCGGCTGTTCGATTTTCTCAGCCAGCTCACCAAGGCCAGAACCCAGAATGAAAGCCACGCGCGGCACAAGCCCGTTAATACGAGAACGAATAATGTCTGCGGCGTAAAATGGGGAGTTATCAAGTGTTGTCATCGGCATCGGGAGTTCCTTATCAGAAGGTCGAAGTAACAGAGTAAAAATTCTGAAACTGTTATACCGACTGATAAGTGCCCTCAACCAATACCGTTTAGGCGGGTGATTGATAGTGAAAATGTATTGATTGGCGGTGGCAAGCGCCACCGCAAGCCTTTCTATCTCACCGCCCAACCTTGCTTGTGCAGATAATCGAGAATGAAAGGAC
>Ga0105251_10003015_pt1 | contig 12560 bp, 12 predicted proteins | sample KBSS64metaG_FD_80424 | JGI IMG/M metagenome (GOLD analysis project Ga0105251, IMG submission 80424) | Switchgrass rhizosphere microbial communities from Kellogg Biological Station, Michigan, USA - KBS S6-4 metaG | ecosystem: Host-associated > Plants > Roots > Rhizosphere > Soil | place...
ACGACCTGTTCGTCACCAACACCAAGATCCTCAAGGAAGGCATCGAGAAGGGCATCGGTAACTCGATCCTGATCAAGTTCAACAAGATCGGCTCCCCGACCGAGACCCTGGAAGCCATCCAGATGGCCAAGGCCGCCGGCTACACGGCGGTGATCTCCCACCGCAGCGGCGAGACCGAAGACTCCACCATCGCCGATCTGGCCGTGGGCACCGCCGCCGGTCAGATCAAGACCGGGTCGCTGTGCCGCTCCGATCGCGTCTCCAAGTACAACCAGCTGCTGCGCATCGAAGAGCAGCTGGGTGCCAAGGCGCCTTACCGCGGCCGTGCCGAGTTCCGCAGCTAAGGGCTGAGCGACCGGGGAGGTGCTGACTCAGGTCAGCGCCTCCCGCCACGTCCGACGGACCACAGGATAGATGCCCAGTTTACAAGCGTAGAGCTGGGCTTCTATCCTGTTTTCGTCTCTGCCGCCGCCTTTGCGGCATCCGCCGTCCGCGAATCCGTTATCTCCCATGCGAAGTCCCTACTGGCTGTTCCCCTTCCTGCTCCTGCTGCTCGGCGGTCTTCAGTATCGCCTGTGGGTCGGTGATGGCAGCTTCGCCCAGGTGCGCGAACTCAAGCAGCAGATTGCCGACCAGAATGGTGAGAACAAGCGCCTGCTGGAGCGCAACGAGATCCTCGAAGCCGAGGTCGTCGAGCTCAAGAAAGGCATGGAGACCGTCGAGGAGCGTGCCCGCCACGAACTCGGCATGGTCAAACAAGGCGAAACCCTCTTCCTGCAATCCAAATAATGTCCCTTCTGCCTTCCTTCTGGGCGGTTATCCCCGCCGGGGGCGTGGGTGCGCGGATGCGTGCCGACCGACCCAAGCAATACCTCGACCTGTGCGGCCGCAGTCTGCTGGAGCGCACCCTCGACTGTTTTCTCGACCACTCGCGCCTGCGTGGCCTGGCGGTGAGCCTGGCGCCGGAAGACCCCTGGTGGCCGACGCTGGCCTGCGCCCGCGATGCCCGCATCCTGCGCGCACCGGGCGGTCGCGAGCGCGCCGACTCGGTACTCGGTGGCCTGCTGCTGCTGAGCGAGCAGGGCGCCACCGACGGCGACTGGGTGCTGGTGCACGATGCCGCGCGACCCAATCTCTGTCGCGAGGATCTGGACCGGCTGCTGGCCGAACTGGCCCAGGACCCGGTGGGTGGCCTCCTGGGCGTGCCGGCACGGGATACCCTCAAGCGCGTTGGCCGCGATGGCCGGGTGAGCGAAACCGTGGATCGCAGCCAGGTCTGGCTGGCCTATACGCCGCAGATGTTTCGCCTCGGTGCTCTGCGTGACGCCCTGAGCGCCGGCCTGGCTGCGGGCGCTGCCATCACCGATGAGGCGTCGGCGATGGAATGGGCCGGTCATGCGCCGCGCCTGGTCGAAGGCCGCGCGGACAACATCAAGGTCACCACCCCCGAAGACCTGCAGCGGCTGCAACAGGTCTTCGCCGAGGTCTAGGACCCAGGCCCGCAGTGGCCCATCGCTGAAAAGACTCGCTCGCTGCGCTCAATCCACTGGGTGGCGAGCCCCTGGGCGCGGGGTGCCCAGGCCCTGCTTGAGGTGTTCCACCAGCAGGCGAATCTTCGGCGAGAGAAAGCGCCGCTGCGGATAAAGCGCCCAGACCGCGCTATTGGGCGGCTGACGATTGTCCAGCAGGGCGCGCAGCTCGCCGCGGGCCAGATGCGGCTGCACGTAGTAATCCGGCAGCTGGCAGAGGCCGAAGCCACGCAGGGCAGCGTCGAGCACCGCCTGGCCGCTGTTGCAGCGCCAGGAGCCCTGGACCCGGTGCAGCACCTCGCGCTCGTTTTCGCGAAAGCTCCAGATATCGCTGGTACCCACCAGGCAACGATGGCGACTCAACTCGGACAGGGTATGGGGCGCACCGAAGCGCTCCAGATAGCTCGGCGCGGCGCACAGATAGAGCTCCCGTGGTGCCAGGCGCGTCGCTACCAGACGCGAGTCGGCCAGGCGGCCCAGGCGGATGGCCAGATCGTAGCCCTCGTGCAACAGGTCGACGGTGCGGTTGGTCAGGTCCAGTTCCAGACTCACCTCGGGATGGCGGGCGAGAAAATCGTTGACCAGGGGCACGACGAAGCGTTCGCCATAGGTCACGGCGCAGGTCATGCGGATCAGCCCCTTGGGCTGGCTGGAGAGATCGCTGACCTCGCGCAGGGCTTCGTCGCGTGCCTCCTGCAGGCGGCGGCAGTGCTGGAGAAAGGTGTGACCGGCTTCGGTGAGGGCGACGCTGCGGGTGCTGCGATAGAGCAGACGCGCCTGCAGACGCTCCTCCAGCCTTGCCACCTGACGGCTGACGTGGGACGTGGAGGTGCCCAGGCGATCGGCGGCTTGACCAAAGTGCAGGGTGTTCGCCACCGCGACGAACTCATCGATACCCTCCCAACCCATCATTGTTTCCCTGTGGCAAAAATGAATTCCAGTATGCCCGATTGTTCCAGGATTTCTGGCGTCTAAACTGATCACCTCGTTTTTTCGTCCTACTGGAGTCGAGCATGATCAAGTCCCGCGCCGCCGTAGCCTTCGCGCCCAATGAGCCCCTGAAGATCGTTGAAGTGGACGTCGAGCCGCCCAAGGCCGGTGAGGTGCTGATCCGCATCGTCGCCACCGGCGTCTGCCACACCGACGCCTACACCCTGTCCGGCCAGGACTCCGAGGGGGTCTTTCCCTGCATCCTCGGTCACGAAGGCGGTGGCATCGTCGAGGCGGTGGGCGAGGGCGTGACCTCCGTCGCCGTGGGCGATCACGTCATCCCGCTGTACACCGCCGAATGCGGCCAGTGCAAATTCTGTAAATCCGGCAAGACCAACCTGTGCAGCTCGGTGCGCGCGACCCAGGGCAAGGGCCTGATGCCCGACGGCACCACCCGCTTCTCCTACAACGGCGAGCCGATCTACCACTACATGGGCTGCTCGACCTTCTCCGAGTACACGGTGCTGCCGGAGGTCTCGGTGGCCAAGATCCCTGCCGAGGCACCCTTGGAAAAGGTCTGCCTGCTGGGCTGTGGCGTGACCACCGGCATCGGCGCCGTGCTCAACACCGCCAAGGTGGAAGAGGGCGCCACCGTTGCGGTCTTCGGTCTGGGTGGCATCGGTCTGGCCGCCATCATCGGCGCCAAGATGGCCAAGGCCAGCCGCATCATCGCAATCGACATCAATCCCTCGAAGTTCGACATCGCCCGCGAACTGGGCGCCACCGACTTCGTCAATCCCAAGGATCACCAGAAGCCGATCCAGGAGGTCATCGTCGAGCTGACCGACGGCGGCGTCGACTACAGCTTCGAATGCGTCGGCAACGTCAACCTGATGCGTGCGGCCCTGGAATGCTGCCACAAGGGCTGGGGCGAGTCGGTGATCATCGGCGTGGCCGGGGCTGGCCAGGAGATCAGCACCCGGCCGTTCCAGCTGGTGACCGGTCGCGTCTGGCGCGGCAGCGCCTTCGGCGGCGTCAAGGGCCGCAGCGAGCTGCCCGGCTATGTGCGCAAGGCGCAGAGCGGCGAGATCCCGCTGGACACCTTCATCACCCACACCATGGGCCTGGAGCAGATCAACGAGGCCTTCGAGCTGATGCACGAAGGCAAGAGCATCCGCACCGTCGTCCATTACTGATCACCAGGCGGGCGCCCAGGGGCGCCCCCTGTTCGGGAGATGACCATGAGTCTCGAACTGCTCTCCAGCAACAAGAGTTTCGGCGGCTGGCACAAGCGCTATCGCCATCGCGCGCGCAGTCTCGACTGCGATATGACCTTTGCCGTCTACCTGCCGCCGCAGGCGGAAGCCCGTAGCGACCTGCCGGTGCTCTACTGGCTGTCGGGGCTGACCTGCACCGACGAGAACTTCATGCAGAAAGCTGGCGCCCAGCGCCTGGCGGCCGAGCTGGGCCTGGTGCTGGTGGCGCCGGACACCAGTCCGCGCGGCGAAGGCGTACCGGACGACCCCGAAAAGGCCTGGGACTTCGGCCTGGGCGCCGGCTTCTACATCAATGCCACCCAGCAGCCCTGGGCCAAGCATTACCGCATGCACGACTATGTGGTGGAGGAGCTGCCGGCGCTAATCGAGGCCAACTTCCCGGTCTCGGATCGCCGCGGCGTCAGCGGTCATTCCATGGGCGGCCACGGGGCCCTGATCTGCGCCCTGCGGCATCCGGGTCGCTATCGTTCGGTGTCGGCCTTCTCGCCCATCGTCAATCCGCTGGATTGTCCCTGGGGGCACAAGGCGTTCTCCCACTACCTGGGTGACGACCGCAGCAGCTGGGCGGAGTGGGATGCCTGCGCGCTGCTGGCCAAGGCCGAGGAGCGCCTGCCGCTGCTGGTCGACCAGGGTGAGCAGGACAGCTTCCTCGCCGAACAGCTCAAGCCCCAGGCCCTGCAGCGGGCGGCGGAAGCCACGGGTCATCCGCTGGAACTGCGGCTGCAGCCAGGCTATGACCACAGCTATTTCTTCGTCGCCAGCTTCATCGACGACCACCTGCGGCATCACGCGGCGGCCCTGTCGACCTCGTAAGGGCGACGGCGCCTGTCCACAGCCGGTAGAATCGACGCCCTGTCATTTTCCAGGGCGTCTCTCTTCATGCGCATAGGTCACGGTTTCGACGTTCACGCCTTTGGCGAGGGCGACTTCATTACCCTCGGTGGCATTCGTATTCCCCACCACCACGGCCTGGTCGCCCACTCCGATGGCGACGTGCTGCTGCATGCCCTGGCCGATGCCCTGCTGGGGGCGGCCGCCCTGGGCGACATCGGCAAGCATTTCCCCGATACCGATCCGCGCTTCAAGGGCGCCGACAGCCGGGTGCTCCTGCGCCATGTGGTCGAGCTGGTCCGTGAACAGGGCTGGAAGGTCGGTAACGTCGACGGCACCATCGCCGCCCAGGCGCCCAAGATGGCGCCGCACATCGAGGCCATGCGCCAGGCCATCGCCGAGGACCTGCAGCTCGAGCTGAGCCAGGTCAACGTCAAGGCCACCACCACCGAGCGTCTGGGTTTCGTCGGGCGCGAAGAGGGCATCGCCGTGCACGCCGTGGCCCTGCTGTTGCCACTATGACCGAAGACCAGCTGCTCGGGCCGCGTGCCCATGGCGAGCCCTGTGGTCAGGCGATTCTCAAGGCCAGCGCCGAGGACTTCCAGGTGGACGAGGTGCTGGACATCCCGCTGAGCGGTGATGGCGAGCACCTCTGGCTGTGGGTCGAGAAGCGCGGCCTCAACACCGAGGAAGCCGTGCGCCGCCTGGCGCGTGCCGCCGGGGTGCCGCAGCGGGCGATCAGCTACGCCGGCCTCAAGGATCGCCAGGCCCTGACCCGCCAGTGGTTCAGCCTGCACCTGCCCGGCAAGGCCGATCCGGACCTGGCAGCCGCCTGCGACGAGACGCTGGTGATCCTCCAGCAGGGTCGGCACCGGCGCAAGCTGCAGCGGGGCGCCCATGCCGCCAATGGCTTCCGCCTGCGCCTGACCGGGCTCCAGGCCGATGCCGCGCTGCTGGAGGCGCGGCTGCAGGCCATCGCCACCGGCGGCGTACCCAACTATTTCGGCCCGCAGCGCTTCGGCTACCAGGGCGGCAATCTGGCCGACGCCCAGGCGTGTGCTCGCGAGCAGCGTCTGCCCGAACAGCGCAACCGGCGTTCGCGGACGCTGTCCGCCGCGCGCAGCTGGCTGTTCAATCAGGTGCTGGCCGGACGGATCGCCGACGGCTCCTGGAATCAGGCGCAGGAGGGCGACCTGCTGGCCTTCACCGACAGCCGCAGCCACTTTCCGGCGACCGCCGCCGATCTGGCGGATCCGCGCCTGGCGGCGCTCGATCTGCACCCCACGGGCCCGCTGTGGGGCGCCGGTGAATCCCTGGTGCAGGGTCCGGCCGCGGCCCTGGAACAGGAGGTGGCCAGGGCCGCCGGAGAGCTGCCCGCCTGGCTGGCCGGTGCCGGCCTCTCGCATGAACGGCGCATCCTGCGCCTCCCCATCGGCGGCCTGACGTGGCATTATCCCGCTCCTGACATTCTGCAACTCGAATTCGTCCTGCCGGCCGGCTGTTTTGCCACCGCAGTGGTTCGCGAGCTGGTAACGCTTGGCGAGGCAGGGCAGACGGAACATCCATGCGACTTCTGATCGCCAACGACGATGGGGTGCTGGCCCCCGGTATCGCCGCGCTGCATGCCGCGCTCTCCGCCCGTGCGGACTACGAGTGCCAGGTAGTCGCGCCGCTCTATGACATGAGCGGCGTGAGCAGTGCCCTGACGCTGGACCGCCCCCTGCATCCGCAGCGCCTGCCCAACGGCTTCCTGGGCGTCAACGGCACGCCTACCGATTGCGTTCACCTCGGCCTCAATGGCCTGTTGGAAGCTACGCCGGACATGGTGGTGGCCGGGATCAACCTGGGCGCCAATCTTGGCGACGACGTCCTCTATTCCGGTACCGTGGCCGCGGCCATGGAAGGGCGTTTTCTCAACCGCCCGGCGCTGGCCTTCTCGCTGGTGTCGCGCAGTGCCGACAACATGGCGGTCGCGGCCGAGATCGCCGCCCGTATCGTGGCCTTGCACGAGCGCTTCGATCTGCCGCCGCGCACCGTCCTCAACGTCAACATCCCGGATCTGCCGCTTGCGCAGATCAAGGGGCTGCAGCTGACCCGTCTGGGTCATCGCGCCCAGGCCAAGCCGCCGGTGCGCGAGGTCAATCCGCGTGGCAAGGCGGGCTACTGGATCTCGGTTTCCGGCGATGCGGTGGATGGCGGACCGGGCACCGACTTCCATGCCGTGCTGGAAGGCTATGTCTCGGTGACGCCACTGCAGTTCGATCGCACCTTCCGCGAGGGTTTCGCCGGCCTGCAGGCACTGACGGAGCTGCTGGCATGACTCAGGGGCAAGAGCATATGCAAAGACACGGCATCGGCATGACCTCCCAGCGCACCCGGGAGCGCCTCATCCAGCGCCTCTACGAAGAGGGGCTGTCCAACGCCCAGGTGCTGGAGGTGATCCGCCGTACGCCGCGTCACCTGTTCGTCGACGAGGCCCTGGCCCATCGCGCCTACGAAGACACGGCGCTGCCCATCGGCCACAACCAGACCATTTCCCAGCCGTTCATGGTGGCGCGCATGACCGAGCTGCTGCTCGCCGGCGGTCCGCTGGACAAGGTCATGGAGATCGGCACCGGCTCCGGCTACCAGACCGCCATCTTGGCGCAGACCGTGGAGCGGGTGTTTTCCGTGGAGCGCATCCAGTCGCTGCAGGACAGAGCCAAGGAGCGTCTGCTCGAACTCAATCTGCGCAACGTGGTGTTTCGCTGGGGCGATGGCTGGGAAGGCTGGCCGGCGCTGGCGCCCTACAACGGCATCATCGTCACCGCCGCGGCGCGGGAAGTGCCCCAGGCGCTGCTCGACCAGCTGGCACCCGGCGGTCGCCTGGTGATCCCGGTAGGCGTCGACGAGGAGCAGAAGCTCCTGCTGATCGTGCGCGAAGCCGAAGGCTTCGTCCGCCACGAACTCAATGCCGTCCGTTTCGTGCCCCTGCTCAATGGACCCCTGGCCCAGTGAGCGACAGGGAACGTTACCCCGGTACCGCGCTCCAAGGCTGCCTGGCGGCTGCGGCCGCTTGAGGCCGGCGGGATGGCCGGACGGTAGATGATCAGACTCTGCGGGAGGAACGGGTGAAGGCCCGAGCGCAAGGATTTCCAGGACGAGGGCGTTCAGGCTGGCTGGCGGGGATGCTCGTGGCCCTGCTGCTGGCGGGCTGTTCGAGCAACGGCTCGCGAGCGCCGGTGGTCGACCGCGGCGATGGCCGCAGCAGCGTACCCCAGGTCACTTCCGGGCAGTATCGCGTCAAGCGCGGTGACACCCTGTTCTCCATCGCCTCCCGCAATGGCTGGGAATGGCGTGCCCTGGCAGCCCAGAACGGCCTCGGGGCACCCTATGTCATCCATGTCGGCCAGGTCATCCGTTTCGGCAGCGGTTCCAGCGCCAGTGGTTCCAGTCGCATCATCCGTCGACCGGCCACGGTAGCTTCTGCTCCGGCACCCGGCACTCCGGTGGCGACACCAGTGCCCATCCCGCCGCCCGTCACCTCCAGTCCCACTGTCGCCACCCCGGTGGTGACCCCCAATCTGCCCGCCGCGCCCCCGCCGACGCCGGTAACGCCCGCTCAGACGCCGACCCGTGATGTCCCCCAATCCGCATCCGGTTGGGCCTGGCCGACGAAAGGTACGTTGATCAGCCGCTTCTCGGCCAGCAGCAGCCTAAACAAGGGAATAGACATCGCCGGGCAGGAAGGTCAGCCCGTGATGGCCGCTGCCGACGGTACCGTGGTCTATGCGGGAAATGGTCTACGGGGTTATGGTGAACTGGTTATCGTCAAACACAGCGAAACCTACGTTAGTGCCTACGGTCACAATCGTAGGTTGCTGGTTCGGGAAGGTGAGCGTGTCAAGATAGGGCAGACGATTGCCGAGATGGGTTCGACCGGGACTGATCGGGTCAAGCTCCATTTCGAGATTCGCCGTCAGGGCAAGCCGGTGGATCCCTTGCAGTTTTTGCCCAATCGCTGATTCGCTAGGCGCCGACTCGATCCCGCAGCTTTTTTGGGGGCGAGTCATGGCGCATCGGCAACGTATCGATACGCCCTGGCTCGAAGCGCAGACGAGCAAGGGTTACTCAAGATGATCCAGAACAAACAAGAAACCGAGTACGACCTCGGCGATGATGTCCTGCTTCTCGATTCCAATCCCTTCGGTGAGGAATCCGCCGATTCAGCCATGACCAAGGCGCTCTCCGGGCGCGGCAATCAGGTCTTGCGGGGGGCGAAACTGGCCGACTACGGCCGAGCGCTCGACGCTACCCAGCTCTATCTCAACGAAATCGGCTTTTCGCCGCTGCTGTCACCAGCGGAGGAAGTGCATTTCGCCCGTCTTGCCCAGCGTGGCGATCCCGCCGGTCGCAAGCGCATGATCGAAAGCAACCTGCGCCTGGTGGTGAAGATCGCTCGACGCTACATCAATCGCGGTCTGTCGCTGCTCGATTTGATCGAGGAGGGCAATCTCGGCCTGATTCGCGCGGTGGAGAAATTCGATCCCGAGCGAGGTTTCCGATTCTCCACCTATGCCACCTGGTGGATCCGGCAGACCATCGAGCGGGCGATCATGAATCAGACCCGCACCATTCGCCTGCCGATCCATGTGGTCAAGGAACTCAACCTGCATCTGCGCGCCGCGCGCGAACTGACCCAGAAGCTCGACCACGAGCCTTCACCCGAGGAAATCGCCGCCCTGCTGGAAAAGCCGGTAGCGGACGTCAAGCGGGTGATGGGCCTGAACGAGCGGATCAGCTCGGTTGACATGGTCCTCGGCCCCGATTCCGACAAGACCCTGCTCGACACCCTGACCGACGACCGCCCCACCGATCCCTGCGAATTGCTGCAGGATTCGGATCTCAACCAGAGCATCGACCAGTGGCTGCTGGAGCTGCCGGAAAAGCAGCGCGAGGTGGTGGTGCGTCGCTTCGGCCTGCGTGGTCATGAAGCCTGCACCCTGGAAGAGGTCGGGCAGGAGATAGGGCTCACCCGCGAGCGGGTCCGGCAAATCCAGGTCGAGGCGCTCAAGCGGTTGCGCGAGATTTTCGAGCGCAATGGCCTGTCCAGTGACTCGCTGTTCTGAACATGCCTAGCTGAATGTCAGCCAAACGGAGCCCGGATTTATCCGGGCTTTTTTCTGCGTGTCGTTGTAAGCCAAGGCTTACAGTCCGCGTAAGCCTGCATCGCTTCAGGCTGCCGGAAAGTATCGCTTGAGCAGCTCGACCAATAGCCAAGTGCTTGCCGCGTAACGTTTTTTTGTTTCGAGGGGCGTGCTTAGCGAGTTCGCCGTGACCGACTGTGGCAGATTGCCAGCCTTCGGCAGAAGCGTACTATCGGCGCTGTGTCTGGGACGACGCGGATCGGCAGGAAGCGGATCGGGAACACCTCGGGACGAGGTTCACCAGGACGGTGACAGGATTACAGGGACAGGGACGAAGGGGGCGGAGCGATCCGCCCCCTTTTTTTTGGCCTGGATTTTCCAGGCGCGGCCTAGCGCTCGAGCTGGGCGAGCTTGCCGGTCTTGCCATCCCATTCGGCCGCGTCGGGCAGGGCTTCCTTCTTCTCGGTGATGTTCGGCCAGATGTTGGCCAGCTCACTGTTAAGTTCGATGAAGGCTTCCTGGCCGGCCGGTACCTCGTCTTCCGAGAAGATCGCCTGGGCCGGGCACTCGGGCTCGCACAGGGCGCAGTCGATGCACTCGTCCGGGTGAATCACCAGGAAGTTGGGGCCTTCGTAGAAGCAGTCCACCGGGCAGACTTCCACGCAGTCGGTATATTTGCATTTGATGCAGTTGTCAGTGACGACGAAGGTCATCTGCTCGTTCTCCTCAGGCTAAGGCGGCGGATTCTAGCAGCATTGCCGGAACCCTCGTATCCGTTAACTCAGATACGCTTTTTCCATTCGTAGATAAGCTCCAGGGCCCGTCTGGGTGTGATGTCGTCCGGCTGCAGGCGTTCCAGTTCCTCGATGAGAGGATGGGTGGCGCTGGCGAACAGATCGGCCTGCAACGGACGACCCTTGGCCGGCGCGCTTACCGGCAGGGGGGCACCCACCTCACCGTTGAAACTGGCCGCTTCCAGGCGGGCGAGATGCTCCCGCGCGCGCAGGATGACGTCCTCCGGCACGCCGGCCAGTTGGGCCACGGCCAGGCCATAGCTCTGGCTGGCCGGACCGGGCAGCACATGGTGCAGGAAGACGATGCGGTCGTTGTGCTCGGTGGCGTTGAGGTGGACGTTGGCCACGCTCGGCTGGCCTTCCGGCAGCACGGTCAGCTCGAAGTAATGGGTGGCGAACAGCGTCCAGGCGCGCAGGCGCGCCAGTTGCTCGGCGGCGGCCCAGGCCAGGGACAGGCCGTCGAAAGTACTGGTGCCGCGGCCGACCTCGTCCATCAGCACCAGGCTGTGTTCGCTGGCGTTGTGCAGGATGTTGGCGGTCTCGCTCATCTCCACCATGAAGGTGGAGCGGCCACCGGCCAGGTCGTCGCTGGAGCCGATGCGGGTGAAGATGCGATCCACCAGGGACAGCTCGCAACTCGCCGCCGGGACGAAGCTGCCGACATGGGCCAGCAGCACGATCAGTGCGGTCTGGCGCATATAGGTGGACTTGCCGCCCATGTTCGGGCCGGTGATCACCAGCATGCGGGTGTCGTTGTCGAGGGTGACGTCGTTGGCGACGAAGGGCGTTTCCAGCACCTGCTCCACCACCGGGTGACGTCCCTGGCCGATTTTCAGGCAGGGCTCCGCGACGAAGCGCGGCTTGTTCAGGTCCAGGTTGAGGGCGCGCTCGGCGAAGTTGGCCAGGACGTCCAGTTCGGCCAGGGCCGCGGCGCTGTCCTGCAAGGGCGCCAGGTGACCGATGAGTTCCTCCAGCAGCGCCTCGTAGAGGGCCTTTTCCCGCGCCAGGGCGCGACTCTGGGCCGACAGCGCCTTGTCTTCGAAGGCCTTGAGCTCCGGGGTGATGAAGCGCTCGGCGCCCTTGAGGGTCTGGCGGCGGATGTAGTCGGCCGGTGCCGACTCGGCCTGGCGGCTGGGGATCTCGATGAAATAGCCGTGGACGCGGTTGTAGCCGACCTTGAGGCCTTGCAGGCCGGTGCGGGCCTTTTCCCGGGCCTCCAGGTCCATGAGGAACTGGCCGGCGTTTTCGCTCAGGGTCTGCAGCTCGTCCAGCTCGCTGTCGTAGCCGCGCTTGATGACGCCGCCGTCGCGGATCACCGCCGGCGGATTGTCGATGATGGCGCGAGCCAGGGTCGCAGCCAGTTCCGGATAGGTCTGGATGCTTTTGGCCAGGTCGAGCAGGTGCGGGGCGATCATCTGCGTCAACCCGTCCTGCAGCGCCGGCAGCGCGGCCAGGGCGTCTCTCAGGCGCGCGAGGTCGCGTGGGCGGGCGTTGCGCAGGCCGATACGGGCGAGGATGCGCTCCAGGTCGCCGATGTCCTTGAGTTGCGGCTGCAGCGTCTCGAAGCGATAGCCTTCCAGCAGGCAGGTGATGGCGTCCTGGCGCGCCTCGATCACCGCGCGATTGCGCAGCGGCCGATTCAGCCAGCGGGTCAGCAGACGACTGCCCATGGCGGTCTGACAGCGGTCCACCACCGACTGCAGGGTGTTGTCGCGGCCACCGGCCAGGTTGACGTCCAGCTCCAGGTTGCGGCGGCTGGCGCCGTCGAGGATGACGGTGTCGTCCAGGCGCTCGTGCCTGAGGCTGCGCAGGTGCGGCAGGGCGGTGCGCTGGGTTTCCTTGGCATAGGCCAGCAGGCAGCCGGCGGCGCCGAGGGCCAGGCCCAGCTTGTCGCAGCCGAAGCCCTTGAGGTCGCCGGTACCGAATTGCTGGCAGAGACTCTTGAGCGCCGAATCGCAGTCGAAGTCCCAGGGCGCCCGGCGGCGCACGCCGCGGCGCTTCTCGGCGGGCAGGCCGGCGGGCCAGTCGTCGGGGATCAGCAGCTCGGCGGGATTGAGACGATCAAGCTCGGCC
>Ga0105251_10003016_pt1 | contig 12559 bp, 5 predicted proteins | sample KBSS64metaG_FD_80424 | JGI IMG/M metagenome (GOLD analysis project Ga0105251, IMG submission 80424) | Switchgrass rhizosphere microbial communities from Kellogg Biological Station, Michigan, USA - KBS S6-4 metaG | ecosystem: Host-associated > Plants > Roots > Rhizosphere > Soil | place...
ACGAGTTGCGGATGGGCGCCGCCTCGGTCGCAGCATGCGCTTGTCCGCCGGCTGCAAGCCGAGTGCAAGCTCGCTGGGCGTAGAATGCCGCCTTTCCCGACCTATCCGCGACAGCCTCGCGAACCGAGCCCGCCTCATGAACAAGCCACCGCACAAGAAGAACCCGACCTTCGGCATCGCCGTTTTCATCGTGGTCGCGGTATTGCTCGTGATCGCCACGCTTTTCTATAACGCCATCACGGAAAAGCGCGATTTCGACAATCAGAATGCAACGGCGCCGTCGATTTCCTCCACGGCAGCCGCCGCGGCTACCGTCGCCAGGCCCGCAAGCGGGCAGGCGCAATAGGGCGGCACGGTTCATCGGTTCGACAACCACGCCCGAATCACCGGCGACCTGCCGCGCACGCTAAAAACCACGACGCCCTAACGCATTGGCGCGCGTGCGCGACCCGACCTCTCCCGAGGCTTGGCAGGTGCGCGACGTTCCTCCCCCGCGCGTCGCCGTGTCAGCCTTCCGGCAGGCGAATCACGCTCGCGTCCTTGCGAATCTGCGCCGACGCGCTCAGCATCTGTTTGCACTGGTGGGCGAGCAGTTTCATGTCATTTACGGCGTCCGCCGGATAGTCCGGGGACTTTTCGGTTTCGACCACCATCGCATCGAGCTCACGGTTCAACAGTTTGATCTGTTCGCCCTGCTCGGCGGGCAGCGCCGTGCCGGCCTCGGCTTCGGTCAGATTGTCGCGAACCACGCTCAGCGCGCGTTGCAGCGGCTGTAGCGAAACACCGTCGTTCTGCTGCGCCGAGGTGCGTAGCAAAGGCGCGACCACGGTGATCTGCGAGGCGAGCACGTGGCTGCGCACCAGCAGGTCGTTCAGTTCAGGGACGAACTTTTGCGCGGACTTCGGTTCGAGCATCATGCGCTGAAACGCCTGGCCCAGATTGGCGAAGGCCACATGCACGTTCTTGCGCGCGAGCCGGTAGCGATAGTCGCGATCGAGCGCCGTGGCAGCGGCTGCTGCGGCAGGGGAAGCGCCAGTCGCCGCTGGTTTGGCCGGCGCGCTGGCGAGGGCGGCCGCACCGGCATGCGCAATCGCGTTGGCGTTCGTTTCCGCACCTGGCCCGCTGTTTGTTCCACTGCCGGTACCACCACTCGCTCCGCGACTTGTTCCAACATCGACCCCGCCGTTGGCGGCGGCCAGCGCCGGTCTGGGGATGTCGATCGCCGGATCGGCCATTGCCGCGGCCGGCGCGCGCGCACCCGCCTCGGTCACGGTGGCGACCACGGCGGCGGCCGGCTTGCCGCTCCACCACCAGCTCGCTTCCAGATACTGCCGCGTGGCGCCGATCATGTTGTTGACGAGCTTGCCCATCAGCCGGTATTCCCAGTACGGGAACAGATGGCTCGCCGCGATGGCGATCGCGCAGCCCACCACCGTATCGATCGCGCGTTCGCCGATGATGCGCATGCTGCCCGGCGCGAGCAGATGGAACATCAAGAGCACATAGGAAGAGGTGAACACCACGCTTGCCGCATAGTTGAACAGCAGCAGGCTGTAGCTCATCACCATCGACGCGAACATCACCACCAGCAGGATGTGCGGTTCCTTGACGAAGATGATCAACGCGATGCTGGCCGTGCAGCCGATCAACGTACCGACGATCCGCTGCCCATTGCGCTGCTTGGTGAGCGAGTAGCCCGGCTTCAGAATGATGACGGTGGTCATCACGATCCAGTACGCGTTGGTGAGCGGCAGCAGGCGGCCGAGCCAGAAGCCGACGGCGACCGCGATCGTCACCCTCAGCGCATGGCGGAAGCTCGGCGAGGCCATCGTCAGGTTCGAGAAGATCTGGCCGAACGGCACGCGGCGGCTCGAGACGAAGCGGCTGAGCGCCTGGTCGAGGCGCAATTCGGTTTCGGTCGCGCTCGGATCGCCCGACAGGCTCTTGCGCATCTTGTCGATCAGCCGCGTGGCGCTCCAGATGCGCCGGAACGTGGACGACACCGCCGAATACGCCTCGGGATTCTTCGCCGGCAGGTCCTGCTTGCGCATCAGTTCGATCTCGAACTCGATGGCGCGCAATTCCGCCTTCACGTTGACGCGCATGCGCGGCGCCTGATTTTGCAGCACCGCGAGCCCGATTTCCTCAAGATCCGCGGCCGCCTTGCGAATCAGGTCGCGGTAGAACACCAGCAGATCCGAGCCGCCGAACGTATTGCGCACCAACGGGTAATCCGTATGCGTGCCGACGAACAGTTCGTGAAGATCGACCGTATTGATGAACAGATTGAACAGCATGGCGCGGCGCGGTTCGAGCTTGCCGCTCTTGAGCCTGGGCAGGTTGCGCAGCACCATGTCGCGCGCGGCGTCCTGACGCTCCACCGCCGCGATCTGCTTGTCGACCAGATTCCGATAGCACTCGTCCAGATCGTTGTCGAGATCGTAGAACGCGGCCCGCGCGAGCAGATAGTCGGCGCACGCGAACACGCTTTCGGCGAGCGCCTGCTGCTCGATGCGATGCATCATCCAGCGGCTCACGAAGGTCGACCAATACGTGTACCAGAGGCCGCCCACCAGGATCCATGACGCGTTGACGAGCGCCTGGATCGGCGTGAAGCGCTCCTCCAGCGTCAGGATCATCATGAAGAGCGTGGCGAAGCTGATCTGCGGCCAGCGGTTGCCGTACACGACGATCAGCGAGAGCACGAAGGTGAGCGGCACCACCGTGCACCACAGCGCCACCGAATTGACCGTGGCGAGGCCCGTGGCGAGCGCGGCCAGGAAGCCGATCACCGAGCACGCCAGCATCTCGTTGTGTTTGTACTTGAGCGGGCCCGGCATATCGACCACGCAGGCACCGAGCGCGCCGGTCGCGATCGTGAAGCCGAGTTCGCGATTGTTGAACACGACGAGGCACAGTACCGCGGGTAAAGAGACGCCGACCGCGATGCGCAGACCGCCGTAAAAGTACTGGCTGTAAAGGAATTTTTTTATTTCAACCGAATAGCGCATCGACTGCCTGGATTCCATTCGCAGAGAAAACGGCGTTGCAGGGACAGACCCAAACCGCCGTCGAGTCTAACTGATTTTGCGCCCGATCTGACCTCGTCCATTCGGCCGGGTTCTGCGTTGGGAGCGCCTTTGTTATGCTGTCGCTTCACTTTCTGTCGCGGCCTGGGCGTTTCGCTCGCGCCGCACGCCGGCCTCCCATCCATGCTCCAGCTCTTCTACTCGAATCGCTACGAAACGCTTGTCGGCGCGCTGCTCGACGACCTCGCGCAAGCGCCGTCCGATCCGTGGACCGCGCAGCCCGTGATCGTGCCGAGCGCGGCGGTGCGGCGGCGGCTCGAACTGGACATCGCCACGCGCCAGGGCATCTGCGCGAATGTCGAGTTCGGCTATCTCGCCCAATGGCTGTGGGCGCGGATCGGCGGGGTGATCGAGGTGCCCAGGCATTCGCCGTTCGCGCCGGACCGGCTCGTGTGGCGCTGCTACCGGCTGCTGGGCGAGGCGGATGAAGCCTTGCCCTGGAACGCGTCGCCGCGTCTGCGTACCTATCTGGATGCAGCGGACGCGTCCATGCGCTACGAACTGGCGCGGCGTGTGGCCACCGTGCTCGACCACTATCTGACCTATCGCCCGGAATGGCTGCTGCAATGGCAAAAGGGCGGTTCGATCTTCGCGAGCGGCGCGGCGGACGACAACGGCCCGCGTCTCGTCGGTGCGAGCGAGGCGGCGCGTGAAGATGAGCGCTGGCAGGCGGCATTGTGGCGCGCGGTGCTTGCCGAGGTGGCGGGCGACGCGCAAACGCCGGCTGCCGCATTGCCGCCCGCCTATCGCTTCCTCGAGGAAATCGGCACGCTCGATCTCGATGCGATCGCCAGGGCGGATTGGCCCGAAGCGGTGAGCGTGTTCGCGCTGCCGACCATGCCGCCGTTGCACGTCGCATTGTTGCGCGCGCTGTCGCGCTGGGTCGACGTGCGTCTGTACGTGATGAACCCGTGCCGCGAGTTCTGGTTCGACGTGGTCAGTGAAGGGCGCATCGAAGCGCTCGACGCCGCCGGGCAGCGTGACTATCAGGAAGTCGGGCATCCGTTGCTGGCCGAATGGGGCCGTCAAACCCAGGCGCAGTTGCATATGCTGCATGAGCTGACCGAGAGCGCGGCATCCGGCGAGACCGGCGACTTCACCGAGAATCCGCAGCCGAGCTGGCTCGCCGCCGTGCAGAACGGCATCCTCGATTTGCGCGCCGAAACCGATGCCGACGCGTTGCCGACCGAGCGCGGCATCGAAGTCCATGTGTGCCACAGCCTGTCGCGGCAGCTCGAAGTGCTGCATGACCGCCTGCTCGGCTGGTTCGACGAGTTCGACGATTTGCAGCCGTCCGACGTGCTGGTCGCCGTGTCCGATCTCGCGACGGCCGGCCCGTTGATCGATGCGGTGTTCGGCACGGCGCCGCCCGGCGATACGCGCCGCATTCCGTATCGGATCACCGGCTTGCCGCCGTCGCAGGCCAACCCGGTTGCGCGCTTGCTGCTCGATTGGCTGGCGCTGCCCGAGCGCAGTGTGAGTGCGCCGGACCTGATCGAATGGCTGCGCGTGGATGCGATCGCCGCGCGCTACGGCATCGACGCAAGCGCGCTCGAAGCCGCGCAGGAGTGGCTGGCCGCGGCCGGCGCGCGGCGCGGGCTCGCGCCGGTGGAGCCGACCGGCGAACACGTGCCGGTCGCCCGTCACACGTTCGCCGATGCGCTCACGCGTCTTTACCTGGGTTACGCGATGCCGGACGGCGGCGAACCGGTCGACGCCTGGTTGCCGGTCGAAGGCGCCGACGGCTCGGACGCCGAATTGCTCGGCCGCCTCTCGCGCTTCGTCGACGACATCGACAGCTTCGCCGCGCGTTGCGCGGACGAACGCACGCCGGCCCAATGGACGCAACTGCTGCTCGAAACGCTCGCGCAGTGTTTCGACGGCGGCGTGGCATTCGCCGATTCGCTGGCGGCCGTGCGCGACGCGATCGACAAGATGGGCGAAGCCATGCAAGCCGGCGCGCACGAGGTCGCGTTGCCGGCCGCGGTGGTGCGCGGCGCGCTCACGGAAGCGCTCGACGACCCGGCGCGCGGCGGCGTGCCCTGGGGCAGCGTGACGTTTTCATCGCTGACGAGCTTGCGCGGTTTGCCGTACAGGATCGTCTGCCTGCTCGGCATGGACGACGGCGTGCTGCCGAGTCTCGCGCGCGCCGACGAGTTCGACCTGATGGCCGCGTTCGGCAAAGCCGGCGACCGGCAGCGCCGCGACGACGAGCGCAATCTGTTCCTCGATCTGCTGCTGGCCGCGCGCGATCGCCTGTTCATCGCGTATACGGGGCGCAGCATTCGCGACAATGCGCCGTTGCCGCCAGCCGCATTGGTCGACGAATTGCTCGACCATCTCGCGCAAGTGTCGGCGGGCGAGGGCGCGAGTCCCTCGCAAGTCGAAGCGGCGCGTCATGCGTTCATCGTCGACCATCCGCTGCAGGCGTTCGCATCGGACTATTTTTCGCCGCGCGGCGAGCTGTTCACTTACGACGCCGATCGCGCGGAGCTGGCCACCTTGCTGGCCGCGCCGCGGCATCCCGCCGCCGCGCCGTTCTTCGATCAGCCATTGCCGCCGGAAGACGAGGCGCCGGTTGCCTTCGACGAATTCGTGCGCTTCTGGCGACATCCGGCGCGGGCGTTGTTGCGCGACCGCCTGGGCATCGTGCTGTCGGATGCGCAAGGCGAACTGCTCGACACCGAACCGTTCGAACTCGATTACGCCGGGCGCGACGCGTTGGCCGAGCGTCTGTTGCCCGTACTGCTCGACAGCGATACCGAAGACGACGTCCTTGACGAACGCGTACGCCGCGTCGCCGCGGCCAGTCCCGAATTGCCGGGCGGCGCGACCGGCGCGGTATGGCGTGCGCGGGAACTCGGCGCGCTGCGCCAGCTTGCCGACAGCGTGCGCCGCGAAGTGGTCGCGGGCGTCGAGCGCATGCCGTTCGTGCTCGACATCGCGCCGCGCTGGCCCGACAGCGGTGAGATGGCGGGTACGCTCTTCGGTCCACACGACCCGGCGCTGCGTGAAGCCGCCGAAGCGCCATTGCAATTGCACGGCACGTTGAATTTGCTGACGGAAACCGGACAAGTGATTTTCCGCTACGCCAAACCCACCGCGCGCGACTATCTGTCCGCGTGGCTCGCGCATCTGGTCTATTGCGCCGCGCAGCCGGATGGCCCGCGCCGTACTGTGTGGCACGGCAGCGGCGAGAGCTTCGAACTCGCGCCGGTCGCCGCGCCGCTCGATGAACTGGCGCCGCTTGCCGCCTTGTTCAGAGCAGGGCGCAGGTTGCCGCTGCGGTTTTTCCCGAAGAGCGCCTGGACCAAGGTGAGCGAAAGCGATTCGGCGGCTCTGGGCGTGTGGGTCAATGATCGCGTGCGCGGCGAATCCGACGATGCGGCGTTGCGCATCGCGCTACGCGGCACGCCGCTCACGCTCGACGAACCGTTCGGCAATCTCGCGTCCATCGTTTTCAGGCCGCTCGTGCAGCATCTGCGGAGCGCGTCATGAACCGCGCCCTTCAGCATCACGCGCTGGTTGCCGAGGAACTCGACGTATTCGCCTGTTCGCTCGACGGCGTCAACCAGATCGAGGCGTCGGCGGGAACCGGCAAGACCTGGAACATTTGCGCGTTGTACGTGCGCCTGCTGCTCGAAAAGAACCTGAACGCGGATCAGATTCTCGTCGTCACGTTCACGAAGGCGGCCACCGCTGAATTGCACGAGCGCATTCGCGGCCGTCTCGCTGAACTGCATCGGGCAATCGACCTGGACGACGACGGCGGCGATCCGTTCATCCAGCGTCTCTTTGAAACGACGCTCGCGCCCGAGGGGGGCATCGAGCGTGACGCCGCGTTGAAGGTAGTGCGTCGCGCATTGCGCACATTCGACCAGGCCGCGATTCACACGATCCATGCATTCTGTCAGCGCGCGTTGCAGGAGGCGCCGTTCGCCGCCGCCATGCCGTTCGCCTTCGAAATGGAAGCCGACGACGCGGCGTTGCGCTTCGAGATGGCGGCTGATTTCTGGCGCGAGCAGGTCGAGCCGGTGGCCCATGCGCATCCCGCGTTCGCCGCCTGGCTGGTGGCGAAACGCGCGGGCCCCGCTTCACTCGACGAGCAGCTTGCGCGTCGTCTGAAGAAGCCGTTGGCGCAGTTGCGCTGGGGCAAGGCCGATCCGGGCGCAAGCGGTGCCGATCCGCAAGCCGGTTTCGATGCGGCCTGCGAAGTCTGGTGTGCGGAGCGCGACGCGATCGTCGGTCTGCTCGCGCAGGCGCAAGAGCGTCTCAGCAAGACCACGCACAAGCCGGATCACGTGAGCGCGGCGATCGCCGCGTGGAGCGAATACTTCGCGCAGGGCGATTGTCATGCGCCGCCGCCGCGGGCCGCGTTGAAGCTGACGGCGTCGGCATTGAAGAAGGCCACCAAGGTGAAGTTCGAACCGCCCGAGCACGCGTTCTTCGAACATGCCGAAGCATTGGCGGCCGCGGTGGTCGCGGCCGAAGCCGCGCAACGCGCGCGTTGGCTCTCGCTCGTTCAGGCCTGGCTCGATTACGCGCCGGCCGAACTGGCGGCGCGCAAGCGCACGCGCCGCGTGGTCTCGTTCGACGATCTGCTGTCGAACCTCTACCGCGCGCTTGCGGCGCACCCCTGGCTTGCCGATGCATTGCGCACACGCTATCCGGCCGCGCTGATCGACGAGTTCCAGGACACCGATCCGTTGCAGTTCGCGATCTTCAGCCGCATCTTCGCGCCGGCCGGGCCGCTCTTTCTCGTCGGCGATCCGAAGCAGGCGATCTACAGTTTTCGCGCGGCGGATCTGCATACCTATCTGACGGCGCGCGCGGCGGCTTCGGCGTGCTACACGCTCGCGGTCAATCAGCGCTCCACCGCGCCGATCGTCGAGGCTTGCAACCGGCTCTTCGAAGCCAATCCGCAGGCGTTCGTGCTCGACGGTCTCGACTATCAGCCGGTGCGCGCGGGCGAGCGTCGCAGGCCGCCTTTCTCCGACCCCGACGCGAGCGCCGGCGACTTCCGCATCTGGAGCCTGCCGCAAGGCGACGCCGCATTGACCAAGCGCGAGGCTCAGCGCGAAGCGAGCGAAGCGTGCGCGGCCGAGATCGTGCGGCTGTTGCGCGGCGCGCGTGAAGGCGCCGTGACGATCGGCGGCGCGCCGCTTGCACCCGGCAACATCGCGGTGCTGGTGCAAACGCATAAACAGGGCAGTCTGATCAAACGCGTGCTGGCGGCGTGGGGCGTCGGCAGCGTGGAACTGGCGCAGGCCTCGGTGTTCGCGACGCTCGACGCGGAGCAGATCGAACGCGTGCTGGCCGCGGTCGACACGCCCGGCGATCTGCGCCGCCTGCGCGCCGCGCTGGCGACCGACTGGCTCGGGCTCGACGCCGCCGCGTTGTGGCGTCTCGAACAGGCCGCCGATGCGCCCGCACCCGCCGACGATCCCGCGCATGCCGCGGACGCGATGGGCTGGGTCGAGCGTTTTTCACGCTACCGGATGCTGTGGCACGAGCGCGGCTTCGCCGTGATGTGGCGCACGCTGATGCGCGAACTGCGCGTCGCGCAACGGCTGGTCGCCGGAGCCGACGGCGAGCGTCGTCTGACGAACGTGAACCACCTGGCCGAACTCGTGCAGGCGCGCGCCGCCACGCAACCCGGCATCGCGCCGACCTTGCGCTGGCTCGCCGCGCAACGCACGCAAGGTGGCGGCGAAGACGCGCAGTTGCGGCTCGAGTCGGATCGCAACCTCGTGCAGATCGTTACCGTTCATAAATCGAAGGGGCTGGAATATGCAGTGGTGTTCTGTCCGTTCCTGAACGACGGCGCGCTGCGCGAGCCGCCGACTTCCGGCTTGCCGGACGCGCGCGAGTATCACGACGAGACGGGCGACGCGGTGCTGCATTATGGTTGCGACGACGAGGAGGCCGAGCGCGCGGCGCGTCACGCGGTGCGCGAACAGGCGGCGGAGCGGGCGCGGCTCGTCTACGTGGCGTTGACGCGCGCTGTCTACCGTTGCTATCTGGTGGCGGGCACGTATCTGTCGTCGCGTTCCACCCGGGAGTCGCGCCGCAGCGTGTTGAACTGGCTGGTGGGCGGCAGCGGGCACGGCTTCGACGACTGGCTTACCGATCCGCCCGACGAAGCCGCTTTGTCGGCAAGCTGGCAGGCGCTGACGGGCGGTCCGATCACGTTGCAGGCGTTGCCGAAAGTGGCGCGCCGCGTACCGTTGGAAAGCATCCAGGACAGCGGCGCGCGGATGCAGGCGCGCGCCAATCGCCGGCCCTTGCGCGATCAGTGGCGCATGGCGAGCTTCAGCGGTCTGATCGCCGCGGGAAGCAAGACCGAGGAGATGCACGCGCCGGTGGAAGAAGTGCGGCCCGATCACGACGAGATCGCCGATGCGCTCGTGTCCGCGCCGCTGCTCGTGCCAGTGCGCGCGCAGCAGGCGCCGTCTTACGCCGAGGACGACATTCTCGCGTTTCCGCGCGGCGCGGCGGCGGGCGACTGCCTGCATCGCATGTTCGAACTGGCGGATTTCACCAAACCGCAAACCTGGCCCGACGCGATTCGCGGCGCGTTGCGCGAGCGCCCGGCGCCGGCCGTGCCCGAACTCGCAACGCGTCTACCCGCGATGATGCACAAGCTGATCGCGGACGTCGTGACCACCGAGCTCGTGCCCGGCATGGTGCTGTCCAAACTCGATCCGCGCCGCCGAATCAATGAGCTGGAGTTTCTGTTCGCGGCGCCGTCGCTCGATTTCCCGGCATTGCGCGAGTTGCTGATCGAACACGGCTATCCCGACGTCGCGCTGGAACCCGGCGTGTTGCGCGGTTTCGTCAAGGGATTCATCGACATGATCGTCGAACACGACGGACGCTTCTGGATCGTCGACTGGAAATCGAACCATCTGGGCGACAGTGCCGCCGACTACGCCGACGCGCCGCTCCAGGCGGCCATGGCGAGCCATGCGTATCACCTGCAAGCGCTGCTTTATACGGTCGCGCTGCATCGTTACCTGAAAACGCGGCTGCGCGACTACTCGTATGACACGCACATTGGCGGCTATCTGTATCTGTTCGTGCGCGGCGTGCGTCCGCAGTGGCGCGATGCCGACGGCCCGGCGGGCGTGCATGGGCGCAGGCCCCCATTCGAACTGGTCGCGCTGCTCGACGCGGCGATGATCGGAGGTGCCGCATGAGCACGCTCGAACACACTGGTTCGACGCCGCCGGAACTCGATGACATCGACATCGGCGTGAACCTGCCTGCGCCGGCCGATTTCAGCATCGCGCTCGCCGAGGGTTTCGCGCGCCGCATCGGCACGCTGGCGCGGCGCGGCGGCGCGTCGGCCGAGGCGGTGAAGTGGGCGGCGCGGGGCGCGTTCGCCGCGAGCCGCGCGACGGCCGAGGGGCACGTATGCGTGCCCCTCGCGGTGCTGGCGCGACGCTTCGAGGCATCGAGCGCGGAGGTGCGCGCGGCGCTGTTCGCAAGCGGCATGGCGAGCGACGGTTCGCAGAGCGCCGCGGCGTTGCGTCCGTTGGTGATCGATGGGCAAGGGCGGTTGTATCTGGCGCGCTACTACGACTACGAGCGGCGGCTGGCGCGCTCGCTGGTGGCGCACGCGGGTGCGGAGGCACAGCGGGTGCGCGAGGACCAGGCCCGGGGTCGTGATCATGTTGCGGGCGGTGGCGACGCCGCGACCGGCGCGGATGCGAGCGCCGACGCCAACGCCAACGCCAACGCCAACGCCAACGCCAACGCCAACGCCAACGCCAACGCCAACGCCAACGCCAAAACACTGCACGAGCGCCTACTGCGTTACTTCGGCCCGCCGAAGGACGACGAGCTCGACTGGCAGCGCGTCGCGGCCGTCATGGCGCTGTCAGGATGGCTCACCATCGTCAGCGGCGGACCGGGCACGGGCAAGACCACGACCGTGGTGGGCGTGCTTGCCTGCTTGCTCGATGCGCGCGCCGATCTGCGAATCGCGCTCGCTGCGCCGACCGGCAAGGCGGCGCAGCGGATGCAGGAAGCCTTGCTCGCGCGCGCCGGCGAATTGCCGCCCGCGCTCGCCGCGCGCTTGCCGCAGACTTCGTACACGCTGCATCGTCTGCTTGGCTCGGGACCGGGGGGGCGTTTCCGGCATCATCGCGACAATCCGCTGCCGTATGACGTTGTGGTGATCGACGAGGCGTCGATGATCGACGTCGCGATGGCTGCGCATCTGCTCGATGCGATCGCCCCGCGCACGCGTCTCGTGATGCTCGGAGACAAGGATCAGTTGGCCGCCGTCGAGGCCGGCGCGGTATTCGCGGAACTCAGCGCGCGGCCGGACTTCACGTCAGCCGGGATGCAGCGGATCGCCGCCGCGTTGGGTATCGCGGAGGCGCGGCTCGCGCAAGCATTGCCGCGCGCATCGCGAAGCGTCCACGAGGAGCGAGGCGGTCGGTCCACTCGTGAAGAAGCGCCGGACGATTTTCATGCACCGTTCGACGATCTGTTCGCGCGTGCCGATGCGCCGGATGCTGTCGTTGAAGGCGCCGATGGCGATCTGTTCGAACACGCCGTGTCGTCTGCCTACGCGTCGGCGATGGGATCGGCGGCATCACAGCTTCAAAGCCCGCTCGCCGACTGTGTCGTTTGGCTCGAGCGCAATTATCGCTTCGGCCTCGAATCGCCGATCGGCCGCTTGTCGCTTGCGATCCGCAACGGCTCGGCGAACGCGGCGCTCGACGTCATGAGCCTCGATCCGCTCGAACCGTGCGCCGCGGCGCTTCACGAAGATACCCACGCGACGCTTGCCGAGCGCACGGTCGCGCGGCTGGCCGCGGGCTTCGCGCCGTATGCGGACGCGCTCGCCGCGGCGCTCGCCGCCGAAACGCCGGACCCGTTGCCGCTTTTCGATGCGTTGAACCGCTTCCGCGTGTTGTGTGCGACGCGTTCGGGGCCGCGCGGCGTCGATCAGGTGAATGCGGTCATGGCGGCTCAAGTGAGACGCTCGGCCGGCGTGACGCTCGCCGTGGGCGCGCAATGGTTCGCGGGACGGCCGGTGATGGTCACGCGCAACGATTACGCGCTGGGCCTGTTCAACGGCGATATCGGCATCGCGCTGCCGGGCGCGGGCGGTGCGTTGCGGGTGTACTTTCGTACCGGTGACGGCGGTCTGCGGGCGGTCTCGCCGGCCGCGCTCCCGCCGCACGATACGGCGTTCGCGCTCACGGTCCACAAGTCGCAAGGCTCCGAGTTCGAACACGCGGTGCTGATGCTGCCGTCGGCGTTCAGCCGGGTGTTGTCGCGCGAGCTCGTGTACACGGCGATCACCCGGGCGCGCGAGCGGGTGGAAGTGATCGGTTCGCGGGCCGTGCTGGCGCAGGCTATCGAGACGCCGACGCAGCGTGACTCGGGGCTGGCCGCAAGAATCGCGGAGGCGTCGGGTAACGCGTAGCGGTGCGGCATGGCGGCGGCGCTAT
>Ga0105251_10003020_pt1 | contig 12552 bp, 10 predicted proteins | sample KBSS64metaG_FD_80424 | JGI IMG/M metagenome (GOLD analysis project Ga0105251, IMG submission 80424) | Switchgrass rhizosphere microbial communities from Kellogg Biological Station, Michigan, USA - KBS S6-4 metaG | ecosystem: Host-associated > Plants > Roots > Rhizosphere > Soil | place...
ACCTATACCGACTACCTGCGCCACGACATCCGCCTCGTCCTCCTGCGCCTGCTCGCCGACATGCCCGGCTACCGCGCCAACAGCTCCGTCCTCAACACCGCCCTCGACCACCACGGCCACAGCACCAGCCGCGACCAGACCAAAACCGAACTCCACTGGCTCGCCGAACAGAGCGCCATCACCCTCAACGACATCGGCCCCATCCTCGTCGCCACCCTTACCGAACGCGGCCAAGACATCGCCGCCGGCCGCGCCCGAGTGCCCGGCATCCAACGGCCGGGCGCCTGACCATGGCCGGCAAATCCACCATCAACCGCCTGCCCGCCGACGTCAAAGCCTACCTGCACAAACTCCTGCGCGAAGACCGCCACACCCTCGACGCCATGCTCGCCGACCTCCAGGCCCGCTTCCCCAGCCAAACGCCACCCAGCCGCAGCGCCCTCAGCCGCTTCAAAATCGGCTTCGACCAACTCACCGACAAAGCCCGCCAACAGCGGCAAATGGCCGAAGCCTTCGTCGGCGCCTTCGGCGAAGACGCCACCGACAAAACCGGCGTCCTCCTCATCGAAGCCATCTCGACCCTGACCTACCAAGCCGCCCTCGGCGCCCACGAAAAAGACGACATCACCATCGCCGAAATCAGCGCCTTGGCCCGCGCCGCCAAAGCCACCATGGAAGCCCGCACCCTAAGCGTCAAAGAACGCCAAGCCATCGAAAACGCCACCCGCCAACGCCTCCTGCAAGAACAAGCCGCCGCCCTCGACAACGCCGTCAAAGCCAAAGGCATGACCGAAGACCAAGCCCAGTACTGGCGCCAAACCTTCCTCGGCGTCAAACCATGACCCCAGCCGCCAGCACACTGCGCGTCATCGAATGGGACGAACTGCCGCCCAGCGTTCGCCAGATCCCCGAAGACTACAACCCGCAAGCCGAAGGCCTGCTCATGGCCCACCAAAGCCAATGGCTCGCCATCAGCGCCCAAATCAAACTCTGCGAAAAAGGCCGGCGCACCGGCATCACCTTCGCCGAAGCCCTCGACAGCGTCATCACCGCCGCCTCCCAAAAAGCCGCCGCCGGCATGGACTGCTACTACATCGGCGACACCAAAGAAAAAGGCCTTGAATTCATCGGCTACTGCGCCAAATTCAGCCGCGTCATGGCCCAAGCCCAAGCCGCCGGCGCCAGCCAGATCGAAGAGTTTTTATTCCTCGACCAAGACCAAACCGGCCACACCCGCCACATCAACGCCTACCGCATCCGCTACGCCTCAGGCTTCAAAATCGTCGCGCTCTCCAGCAACCCCGCCAGCGTCCGCGGCCTGCAAGGCAAAGTCATCATCGACGAAGCCGCCTTCCACCGAAACGTCTCCGCGGTCCTCGACGCCGCCACCGCGCTCCTCATCTGGGGCGGGCGCATCGTCATCATCAGCACCCACAACGGCAAAGCCAACGCCTTCAACCAAATGGTCAGCGACATCCGCGACAAACGCTACGGCGACAGCGCCCAGGTCTACCGCGCCACCTTCGACGACGCCGTCGCCAACGGCCTCTACGAACGCGTCTGCTACATGGCCGGGGAGCCGCCCACAGCCGAAGGCAAACACACCTGGTACAAAAACATCCGCAACGCCTACGGCCCGCGCAAAGCGCAAATGCGCGAAGAACTCGACGCCATCCCCCGCGACGGCAACGGCGTCTGCATCCCCGGCGTCTGGATCGACGAAGCCATGCGCCCCGGCCGCAGCGTCCTGCGCCTGGCCCTCGACGACGCCTTCACCCAACAACCCATCCACCGCCGCGAAGCCTACGTAAGCGACTGGATCGATCGCCACCTCAGTCCCGTCATGCGCCAAGCACTCGCGCCAACCCTGCGCCACTTCCTCGGCATGGACTACGCGCGGCACCGCGACTTCTCCATCATCTGCCCCATGTCCGTCGACCAAGCGCGGCACCGCGACATACCCTTCGTCATCGAACTGCACAAAGTGCCCACCCGCCAACAAAAACAAATCCTCTTCCATCTGCTGCGCGGGCTACCACGCTTCATCGGCGCCGCCCTCGACGCCACCGGCAACGGCGAAACCCTCGCCGAAGAAACCGCCGACACCTTCGGCCACAACCGCATCCACCAGGTGAAAATCAGCCGCACCTGGTACGGCGCCTGGATGCCCAAATTCGTCCAACTCTTCGAAGACGCCCACCTCACGCTGCCGCGTGACGACTCCTTACACCAAGACCTGCGCGCCATCGAAACCATCGACGGCATCCCCATGATCAGCAAAGCCCGCCAACAAGACCTCAAAGACCCCGACCTCTACCGTCACGGCGACTTCGCCGGCGCCGGCGCCTTAGCCCACTTCGCCACACTCGAAGTCGCCTGTGGCCCCATCACCGTCAAATCACGGCGCCCACGCCAGGGCCCACGCATCACCCAAGGGTACGCATGAACAACCAAGGCCTATGGATCAGTCCCACCGAATTCGTCAGCTTCACCGAAGCCAAACGCAACCCCGCACTCAAGCGCCACATCGCCACCCGCAGCCACGCCGAATCAGCCACCTTCAGCGCCCACCTGCCAAACCCCGACCCCATCCTCAAAGCCCAAGGCAAAGACATCAAGGTCTACCGCGACCTGCGCAGCAGTGCTCTCGTCGGTGGCAACATCCGCCGCCGCAAAGCCGCCGTCCTCTCACTCGAGCGCGGCCTTAAACGCGGCGACGCAAGCCCCAAAATCGAACGCTTCATCAGCGACTGGCTCGCCGACCTCGACCTCGATCGCATCCTGCGCGAACTGCTCGAAGCCCCCTTATACGGCTACCAGCCCCTCGAACTCATGTGGCAGCCCCTCGGTCGGCACCTCGTGCCCCAAGACCTGCTCGGCAAACCCGCCGAATGGTTCTACTACGACCAGCACAACGCACTGCGCTTTCGAGCCAAAGACGCCGGCCCCGACGGCCAACCCTGCGACCCGCAACGCATCATCGTCGCCCGCCAAGACGCCACCTACGCCAACCCCTACGGCTTCCCCGACCTCAGCATGTGCTTCTGGCCCGCCACCTTCATGCGCGGCGGCCTAAAATACTGGGTCCAATTCACCGAAAAATACGGCAGCCCCTGGGTCATCGGCAAACACCCACGCGGCGCCACCGACGACGAAACCAACCTGCTGCTCGACAGCCTCGAAGCCATGGTCCAAGACGCCGTCGCCGCCATCCCCGACGACGCCAGCGTCCAAATCATCGAAGCCGCCGGCAAAGCCGGCAGCGCCGACGTCTACCGCCAACTGCTCGAGTACTGCCGCAGCGAAATCAACGTCGCCATGCTCGGCCAAAACCAGACCACCGAAAAAGACAGCAACCGAGCCAGCGCCACCGCCGGCGCCGAAGTCACCCAAGACATCCGCGACGGCGACGCCAGCATCGTCGCCGCCGCACTCAACGCCTGCATCCGCCACGTCGTCGACCTTAACTTCGGCCCCCACGTCGCCGCCCCGGACTACCAACTGTGGCAACAAGAAGAAATCGACAAAAGCCTCGCTCAACGCGACAAAGCCCTCACCGAATCCGGCGTCAAATTCAGCAACGCCTACTGGCAACGCACCTACAACCTGCAAGACGGCGACCTCCAGCAAACCCCAGCCACCCCCAACACACCGGCCTTCGCCGAACCCACCCACAGGCCCGCACCCGACCAAACCGCCCTCGACCACGCCATCAACAGCCTGCCGCCCGAAACCCTCCAACAACACACCGAGCAAGCCGTCGCCCCCTTGATCCAAGCCCTGCAGCAAAGCCCCGACCCCACACACGCCCTCGGCTTACTCGCCGAAGCCCACCCACACATGGACAGCCAAGCCCTCGAACAACACCTCACCCAACTCAACGTCATCGCCAACACCTGGGGCCGCCTCAGCGCCATCGCCGACAGAGAAGACTGACATGGCCACCCACACCAAACACCTCAACCCCCTCGACCTCCAAGCCATCTTCGGCCTCGAACCCACCCACGCCATCGCCTACCTCAAGGCCAAGGGCTACGCCATCACCTGGCACTGGCAAGACCAACTCGACCAAGCCCACGACCAAGCCTTCACCGTTGCCAAAGCCATGCGCCTTGATCTGCTATCCGACATCCGCGCCGCCCTCGAAACAGCCCTGCAACAAGGCCAAACCCTCAAACAATTCACCGCCAACCTACAACCAACCCTCCAAGCCCAAGGCTGGTGGGGCAAACAAATCATCGTCGACAGCCAAGGCACCGCCGAACCCGTCCAACTCGGCAGCCCACGCCGCCTCAAAACCATCTACCAGACCAACCTGCAAAGCGCCTACATGGCTGGCCGCAAAGCCAGCATGGAAGCCACCACCGACACCCACCCATACTGGATGCTCGTCGCCACCCTCGACGGCAAAACCCGTCCCAGCCACCGCGCACTCCACGGCCAGGTCTTCCATCACGACGACCCCATCTGGCAATTCATTTACCCACCCAACGGCTTCAACTGTCGTTGCCGCGTCGTCGCCCTAACCGAAGCCGCCGTCAAACGCCGAGGCCTCACCGTCCAAACCAGCCAAGGCCGAACCTTCACCGAAACCATAGAAACCGGCCTCAACAAACACACCGGTGAAATTCGAACCGCTACCGTCACCGGCATCCGCCTCAAAAACGCCCAAAGCCACAACATCACCTTCCGAACCGACCCCGGCTTCAACCACGCCCCCGGCACAGCCCTAACCAAAGCCCTAAAACACAAAACAAGCGGCAACCCCACATGAGCTGACACAACACGATCCCTGTAGGAGTGAGCCTGCTCGCGTTAGCGCGCAACCAACCACCGCAACACCAAAGCCGAACCCTCACACCTATAGGAGCCGGCGAAGCCTGCGATCTTTTGATCCTGACTAACCAACCCCACCCACAAACCCATCACCCAAAAACAAAGCCCTCCATGCTCACCATCGAACTAAAACACCAACACCTACAAAAAACCCTCAACCAAATCGAAAACGCAATCGGCGACCTCACACCCCTGATGCAATCCATCGCCGCCGAACTCGCCAGCCAAACCGAAGAAAACTTCGAGCACGAAGGCCGCCCCGAGTGGCCAGAACTCTCCGACGTCACAACTGAGAAACGTGCGGAGCACGGCCACTGGCCGGGGCAGATCCTGCAGGTGAGTGCTGCTGGTTTGGCGACATCGATAACCACGCACGCAACCGACAGTTCGGCAATGGTTGGCAGCAACAAACCGTATGCGGCGATGATGCAGTTTGGTGGGAAGCAGGCGGATTTCCCGCATTTGTGGGGAGACATACCGGATAGGCCATATTTGCCCATGGGCGCTGAAGGAGTACTCCAACCCGAGGCAGAACAATCATTGCTAGATCTAACTCTTCTGCATCTCTCAGAGGCACTAATGCTAATCAAAAACAAGCATTGATGCGCACGCTTAGTAATAGAGGCGGATGGAATGCGTCGGAGGCGACGGAGATCGCTTCATAGAAAACCACGGATTTATTACCAATCCGCAAAAAAAAAAAACTCATAAGGTCGGCGGGTTCGCCGACCTGAATAAAAACCAAGTTAGGGAGCTTGAACGAGTCCTGTTCCTACATCGAGCAAATCAAAGCCCGGTACGAACACATCATTAACAGCATTTCCAATCAGTTTTCCAACGAGGGCAGAGTAATTGAAGCCACCCTTGCCCCGTAGTTCTTCGATCCACAGGGCAGCCACACCGGCAACGTGCGGCGTCGCCATGCTAGTACCACTGAGCATTTTTACTCCGCCACCAACTTGTGCGGACAATATACCTACACCTGGAGCCGCGACATTGGAGCCTACATTTGAAAAAGGTGCTATATCCAGCTTTGGCCCGTCAGTGACTTGCTTCAGTGCGGCTACAGAAACAATTCCTTCGGCGACTGCTGGAGGACTTACGCCTACCTCGAATTCTGGATTAACGTCTTTTTTACTTTCGTTGCCAGCTGCCCCAATAATAAGAATTTTCCTACTTCGCATCAATGACGAGAGACGATCAAACAAAATGACATTCGCCCTATAGCCTTCTAGAGCACGAGAAACCGCTAACTCCGTCGGTAAAACTTTCTCTAACTGCTTTACCTTACCTGGGTAATCAATGCCCAGTGACATGGAGATAATGTCAGCGCCTTGCTCAGCCGCCCATTGAATTGCATTAACGACTTGTTCGCTGTCACCTCCTTGGCTACCGATAACCTTGGCAATCAATACTCGTTCAACACCCGTAGCTACGCCGATACGGCCATAGTCACCATTGCGACCAAATATGGTTCCCGCACAATGTGTGCCGTGACCATTCGTATCCGTAACATCAGCTTCACCATCCCCATCACTGGTAAAATTACGTACGATGAACTCGACCCCCTTGAACGCGGGGTGGGTCAGGTCAATACCAGTATCTAGAATTGCAACGGTTACACCCCTACCAGTAAAAGCTGAATCAGCCGCTCCAACAGCTTGTACTCCCCAGGCAATAGAGTCTTGTGTCAGTGGAACGTTGCTTGCCGGGAAATCCAAGGGCGTGATCAGCTGTACCGGCATAACTGGAGCAATCGCTACGGTTTTGGGATCCCTTTTGATTTCCTCTACATCACGAATATTCAGATCCCCCCCGCCCAAGTCCCAATCGACTTTTTCTAAAACAGTAACATCGAAGGTTTGAGGGAGATCAAGATTGAAAGGCTTGTTGCTATCTATCGCAATTTTTTTATTTAAATCAAGAGCGCTATCAGCTTGAATGACGACCTGCTTTTCGGAAAAGCCAAGGCCATATTGGGAGTCTATGATCATCGACAGTAGTTCCTAAGCAATGGAGATGATTAACTCACACGCGCGACGAAAGTAAGGCCGCAGTGAATGCGGCCTCAACAATTAGCACCCTTTATTGTTGAACCAAGCTTTCGCGGCGATCAAAATACCTTGACCAGCTAATTTTCCGAAAACGCTAGGGATTAGTCCGATTAGCGTTTCAAGAAACCCAAGAATAAGCTCCTTGTTTTTGCAAAGAGAGTCCGCACTAATGTTATTCGGCAAAATATCTCCTTGACTGTTAATGGCGGCATTAACCTCTTTCTCTATTTGCTTGATCGCCTCTGGTGTAAGTTCCATAACACGCTCCTTTCCTGTGGTTTTTTCTAAGTGTGTGCTTGCCAGATATCACCGACACCAGTATGGATCCAACCAAACTTCTTGCGCGCTGACTTTTATAATTTTTTGTTATAGTGCCTATTTCCCAAACTTTCTGAATTGCAGGCCTAGTGTAAGTTATTGAATGGAAAGGAATGGTGAGTGCAGGGTGTGGAAGTCAGAACTGCTTCGATTTGCTAAGTGTTTCAGCAACATTACATGTATGGCCATGTGGGGCTGGACTATCTTTTACTGAAGCACTCAGTTGCAAAGCTAGCTAACTAGCTGCGAGTGTTTTGTATGGATGATAAAAAACATGTATTTAGGCGAATTTAAAGCTATAGTGAAAATTAGATATCTCCTGAACAATATGGAAGTGACAGGAGAGCTATTTTTCCGATATTTTTTTTACAGCGCCTTAGACTTCCTGCTAATTGATAGCTTGGCGACGTATTATTGGCCTCCAGTCAATTGCTGAGCGGCTAACAGTAGTTGGGCTTTCCACGCAACGCCACCTACTAAACTCACCACTCTGAAAGACGATGGCTTGCTCTGCAGTTACAACCTGAAAAAACTAGTGGCGAACGGCTACACAGGGGAACGAAAAGGCGTAGTATCCAGAACAGGACGCGCCGTTTGAAAGGACTCGTCCTCAAATAAATGGCGCCGGATTTTTGGTGCTTTCAGCACACCATATTCAGATTTCCTCCATGAGTTCTACTTTTTATCTCCCACGCCAACTCTCTGGCGAAGACAGTATCTACACTGAAGACGAGCTCTTGGCCGCGTCAAAATACCTCGTAGTTTTGGCCGAACCAGGCGGTGGGAAAACTGAGCTTATGGGTAGCTTGGCCCTCAAGCTTGGCGGCTCTACTGTTACCGCAAACAAATTCAAACGCGTAGGCGCCGATGCTGAGGGCTCTCCGCTCGTGATCGATGCGTTTGACGAGTTGGCAAAAATCGATCAAACCGGTATTCATGACCTTCTCGCTAACGCCAGAAAAGCCAACCCAACGCATGTAATTATCTCGAGCAGATCCAGCGAATGGGGTACTGCAGCCACAAACGCATTCGAGGAGTATCTTGGGTGCTCACCGCTCGTGGTAAGGCTGGTTGAATTTGAGGAAGTGGAGCAAGAACAGATTTTTCAACACCACGCTCCAAGTGAAGACTTTGCAGCGTTCCAAGCGGAAGTTGCTAGGTTTGACTTAGCCGCGCTACTGCCTAATCCGCAGTTCTTGAAAATGTTTGCAGACGCCTACATAGAGAGCGGCAGACGATTCACCGACAAGAGAAATATATTCTCCCAAGCAGTCGAACGCTTGGCGAAGGAGGCCAACGCCACGGTAGCGAAGGCCAGCCAGCCCCTTTCGATCAAACAAAAAATTGATCTGTCATCTGAAGTGTTCGCCAAACTTTTGTTGTCCGGGGCAGAAGGTATTGGAACGAGCGAAGCAAAGGCGGACCGAATCTACCCACTGCTGACCTCCTTATTTGAAACCCCAACCGCAGTTGAAGGCATCCTTGCAACACGGCTTTTCAAACCTGGAGACAACGCAGATCAGCATCGTCCGGTTCACAAGATTGTCGCTGAATACTGTGCCGCGGATTATCTGGCCAAACGCATAGCTGATCCGTCTGACCATCTAACGATTCACAAATGCCTACCCATCATCGCTCCAAACTCCACTGTCCGGGATGAGCTCAGAGGTCTGCTGGGATGGTTAGCCGCGCTAGGCAACAAGTCTATTCAGGAAGCAGCGATTCAACTTGATCCCTATGCAGTGCTGGCGAACGGTGATCCCTCTCAGCTTGAGCACTCATCGAAGCGCCTGCTCATACAGTGCTTAAAAGAGGTTGAAACGAGAGATCCGTATTTCCGGCGTGGAGACTCTTGGCGTCGGTTCAGTGCAGCTGGCTTCTTCACTGAGGACGTCCTGAAGGAAATTAAACCTCTTCTTGCCCCCGGAAGCGATGGGCACTTGCGCGATCTGATTCTTGAGCTTTTGGTGGGGTCACCAGCGATAGAGCACTTGGCAAATGAACTGCGTCAGCTCGTCTTGAAACCTGACCAAAGTGAGCATTCTCGGTTGCTCGCCAGCAACTGCTTACTCGATTATTCTGGTTATGATCACCGCTCCGATGTAGCGACACTAATCGATGAGTCAACAAATACCTCGATGAAAGTCGCAGCAAGTATCATAACGAAAATAGATCCAAATGCATTTGAATTTACATGTTTGTCGGATTTTTTTCGTGCTTGCACAAAGCTATATCCTATCCCCAGAGACCAATTGGCGCGAACTGTTGGAACGAGTTATTTCATTAGAAGACTTATTGAAAAATTAGATTTAAGCTTGGCTGAATTGCTACTTGACAAACTATCTTGCGCAGTAATTTGTTCTTGCGGAAAACAACGCTACGAATGCTGCTGCCGAGATGCCATTAGTAAAATAATTGGTTTGATGCTTGATCGGTATTTCGACTTGGCTTCTGCGCCTTTCGAACCTAAGCGGATTTGGCAGTGGCTTAAGAATTTAAATTTTCCAAATCAACAAGTAGCGAAATATAGTACCGCAGTGAACTCGCTCCAAAGTAACGACGAGTTAAGACAAGGGATTATATCTCATGTTTTCGGAGCCTTGGTCGACAAAGACCTGATATTTGAGACAAGAATAGAGCACTTTGAGCTGTATTCTCATTCAGGTTTACAACTCCAATTTCGCGATTTCGAATTTATTGTTGATTTGGCATTTACAAGCAACAACCCTGCGCTTTGGGCATCCTTTATGGCCGTGCATCAGCGATATCGCCACAAAATAGAGCGCGGGTCCGATCTTTTAAGGCGACACATGCGAAAACAAGCGTTGGAAAAACCCCAATTTATGATGGAGTGGGTTAGATCCAACAGGGCGTATAAGCAGCTCGCTCATAAAGCTCGATTTCCGCGATCGAATCGCAAGGTAAAACGTCGACAGCGGAAACGGGACGATTTGCGTGCCGAGAACATCCGATATTACCAAGACAATCGTGCGCTTATCGAAAGTGGTTGCAACTGGCGAAGCCTTGTCCGCTTCGCCGAATTAGTCCTCATGCGACCAGAGCAAATTGAGGAAAGCGTTGGTGACGTAGCACTCGTCCGTACCGCCCTTAGAAATTGCCTTGATTTCATTGATTCAGAGATCCCCGGATTAACAAAGTTTGCCGAACGACAATGTTCAGGAAAGATTTTAAACTCTGAAATGGTTTTGTTAGCGGCTTGCTTAGAGATCATGCGCAGTGAAGGTAACTTGGAGAGTGTAGACTTACGTTTGTTAACCGCACTACGAACCAGTATTAATCGCCATTATAGCTCGGTTATCGAAGAGGAACGTAGCGCATTAAAGTCAGAAGTCGACCGGCTCATTTTTGCAGAGTCGTCAAGTGCCGAGAATTACCTCCGGCAATATCTAGAACCTCAACTGTCACACAAGGGCTGTAAGCATCCAGATATGTGGCTTTTGCACGGCGATGAAATTTTTAGTCATCTACGAGCAAACCTATCCATAGAGTGGCTTCGGCGCTTCCCTGACTTAGCTGTTGAATCGTTGGAAACACTTTTTGAGATTGCTGCTCAATTTGGTGATCGTAGCGCCCTCCAAGAGATAATTGCGCAGCGTTGTGCAAGTTTTATGACGGACTGGCCAACACCCACAGCGGATGAGGAACTTGAGCAAAAACGCATATTCTGGTTCGTGCGGGCGTTTTACTTTATAAAGGAAACCCCTAGCGCATACTGGAACTGGCTCAAATCAGACAAGAATACTGTGTTCTCACTTAATGCTCGCTCCGGCCGCTTCAATCACGGCGAGAATAACTTCTGGCCTATACTTACAGCAAACAAAGTAGAGGCAATCCTCGACGCATTTATTGACAAATGGCCTAAGGTTTACCTGCCTAGTCAGTGGGGGACGGAAAGTCCTGAAAAAGAAGTCGCGTATCGTTTTCTTACCGACATAGTCGGTTTAATATATTCGGGAGGCTCTGACGAAGCTATTGCAGTGTTAAATCGCCTTATTGCTGATCCGCGCTACATAGATATGCACAATGACCTTAAGAGCATGCTTGCTGGCAAAGTTAGGCAAAAAGCGCTGAGAGATTTTGAACCGCCAACTCCCCAAGACATCGTCAGTAGACTTGATCGCGATACCGTTGTGAACGTCGAGGGTTTGCGTCAACTCGTCCTCCAAGAACTTCAAGATTTCCAGAAAGCTATAGACGGTGGAGAATTTAACTCTGCAGACAGCTTTTATGACGGTGATAAACGCGTGGGCGAAGTCAGAGCTACGGAGATCATCGCTGAGCGTCTCAATCTAAGACTTGAGCCTCAAGGCATCGCGATCACGCCAGAGCATCAGCTAAAAAGTGCAAACCGCAGCGACTTCACTGCGGCCAAGTTCATCGGTGGTAAAAGACGATTGCTGGTGGTGGAGGTAAAAGGTCAGTGGCATAAAGAGCTATACACGGCTGCATCCGCGCAACTCTATGATCGCTACTCCATCCACCCAGATGCAGAACAGCAGGGCATTTATCTTGCGATCTGGTTCGGCCCTGATGAAAAGGTCGCAGGCCTCAAAAATACGATTATAAAGACTGCCCAAGAACTGAAAGAGAGTATTCAGCAGACGCTACCATCAGAACTAGCAGGGCTGATCGATGTTTTCGTTTTGGATGTTTCGAAGCCCTAAACCGGCGACTAAAACATGGGAACGAAGGCAATACACAACAGGCCTAGCAGGCACAGGACACCGCGCTCCCCGCAACCGCTCAAGGTTGCGCGGGGCACCAGCGGTAAAGGCTTTATAAACAAGCAGGCCGCCATACGCGTACGTAGTTTCCGCCACATCATCAGCAATCCCCGCAGTCCACCCTTTAAATCCGATTAAAAGCCCAAACCGACCTTCAAGCCCAAGCTCTGCGAATCTCCCCAACGCAGCGCTAAATCATGAACCCCCTCCACATCTTCAAACCCGGCCTCCACACCGCATCCTGCGGCACCACCCTAAACTTCACCGCCTCAGACCTAACCGCCACCGTAGCCGCCTACAACCCAACCCTCCACGAAGCCCCGCTAGTCATCGGCCACCCCCAACACAACACCCCCGCAGCCGGCTGGGTCCAAACCCTCAGCGCCACCGCCGAAGGCCTCATCGCCACCCCCCAACAAATCGACCCCAGCTTCGCCGAACAACTCGCCGCCGGCCGCTACAAAAAAATCTCCGCCTCCTTCTACCACCCAACCGCGCCCAACAACCCCGTGCCAGGCGTCTACTACCTGCGCCACGTCGGCTTCCTCGGCGCCCAGCCGCCCGCCGTCAAAGGCCTGCGCCCTATAGAACTGGCCGAA
>Ga0105251_10003022_pt1 | contig 12546 bp, 12 predicted proteins | sample KBSS64metaG_FD_80424 | JGI IMG/M metagenome (GOLD analysis project Ga0105251, IMG submission 80424) | Switchgrass rhizosphere microbial communities from Kellogg Biological Station, Michigan, USA - KBS S6-4 metaG | ecosystem: Host-associated > Plants > Roots > Rhizosphere > Soil | place...
CGAAGGCTCAGTCCTCATCTCCTTCGGCGACACCAAGGTCTTCTGCACCGCCTCCGTCACCGAAGGCGTCCCGCGCTGGCGCAAGGGCAGCGGCGAAGGCTGGGTGACCGGTGAGTACTCCATGCTCCCCCGCGCCACCAACACCCGCGGCGACCGCGAATCCGTCCGCGGCAAGATCGGCGGCCGCACCCACGAGATCAGCCGCCTCATCGGCCGCTCCCTGCGCGCCGTCATCGACTACAAGGCCCTCGGCGAGAACACCATCGTCCTCGACTGCGACGTCCTCCAGGCCGACGGCGGCACCCGCACCGCGGCCATCACCGGCGCCTACGTCGCCCTCGCCGACGCCGTCACCTGGGCCCAGGGCAAGAAGCTCGTCAAGCCCGGCCGCAAGCCGCTCACCGGTACGGTCTCCGCGGTCTCCGTCGGCATCGTCGGCGGCATCCCCCTCCTCGACCTCTGCTACGAGGAGGACGTCAGGGCCGACACCGACATGAACGTCGTGTGCACCGGCGACGGCCGCTTCGTCGAGGTCCAGGGCACCGCCGAGGCCGAGCCCTTCGACCGCAAGGAACTCAACGCCCTGCTCGACCTGGCCGTCGCGGGCTGCGACGAACTCGCCGCCATCCAGCGCGCGGCACTCGAAGAGGCCTCACAGGCAACCGCCGGTTAACCCTTAGCGTTCTTATGGGTACGGGCGTACGGTCCAGCCGTGCGCCCGCCGGCCCCTTCGGGCGGATCGGGCCGACCGCACAGCGGACCGGTGCGGTGCGCCGACGCGGCCGCACCACACCACGCCCACGGGGAGGGACCGTTCCATGGCCGCGCGCCACCGCACTCGCAGACGTACCGCCGTACTCGCCGTCATCACCGCACTCGCCGTCCTGCCCGCGGCCGTCGGCTGCGACGCGGTCGGCAAGGCGCTCGACTGCGTGCAGACCGCCGACTCGATAGCCGACAGCGTCACCGACCTCCAACAGGCCGTCGAGAACGCGGCGAACGACCCGACGCAGACCGACGCGTCCCTCAACGCCATCGAGAACAACCTCGACAAGATCGGCGACAAGACCGACAACGCCGACGTCAACAAGGCGGTCGACCAGCTGAGCAAGGCCGTCGGAAACGTCCGCACGGCCGTCAAGAACGGCGACGCCACCCCCGACATCAGCCCCGTCACGGCCGCGGCGGGCGAACTGACGAAGGTGTGCACGCCGTAGCGGACGCGACCCGGACGCTGCCCGGACCCGGGCCCGGCTCGGAGATACTGGCGACCATGACCCGCCTGATCCTCGCCACCCGCAACGCCGGAAAGCTCACCGAGTTGAAGGCGATCCTCGCCGACGCAGGACTCACCCACGACCTCGTCGGCGCGGACGCCTACCCCGACATCCCCGACGTCAAGGAAACCGGCGTCACCTTCGCCGAGAACGCCCTGCTGAAGGCCCACGCGCTGGCTCGGGCGACCGGTCTGCCCGCCGTCGCCGACGACTCCGGCCTCTGTGTGGACGTCCTCAACGGCGCCCCCGGCATCTTCTCCGCCCGCTGGGCCGGCCGCCACGGCGACGACCGCGCCAACCTGGACCTGCTCCTCGCCCAGCTCTCCGACATCGACGCCCCGCACCGGGGCGCCCACTTCGCCTGCGCGGCGGCGCTCGCCCTGCCGGACGGCACGGAACGCGTGGTCGAGGGCCGCCTGCTCGGCACCCTCCGCCACACTCCCGTCGGCACGAACGGCTTCGGCTACGACCCGATCCTCCAGCCCGAGGGCGAGTCCCGCACCTGCGCGGAACTGACGGCGGAGGAGAAGAACGCGATCAGCCACCGCGGCAAGGCGTTCCGGGCACTGGTACCGGTGGTACGGGAGCTGTTGGTCTGAGCCCGCCCTGCGAAGAGCCGTACGCACGAAGGCCTGGTCCGGACATCCGGACCAGGCCTTCGCTCTGCAGCTGTGCGGTCGGTGGGACTCGAACCCACACGGGATTTCTCCCACGGGCACCTAAAACCCGCGCGTATCGCCTATTCCGCCACGACCGCGTCAAAACGGGCATCTCGCCCGTCCGTGCTGCTCGTGCCGTTCAGTGTACGGGCGACTCCGCGCTCCCTGAAGGTCGCCCGCCTTTCTGGCGGCACCATGTCGCCGTCAGCGCATGACAGTTCGGGCACAGGTATCGCAGGTTTTCGGCTCGGTTGTCCAGCCAGTTCCCGTTGACGTGGTCGATCTGGAGTGTGATCGGCTGCCCCAGCCAGGTTCCCGGGTTCGCGCATGACGCGCACGCGTACGGAACGCCCAGCTCCTGGAGCGCGGCATGAAGCCGCGCCCGGTTGGGGCGTGCGGATCCCGCCTGCAGGACGACCAACACCTTCTCGACCATGGGCCGGCGCTCGGGGCCCACGTGTGCGGAGCTCCAGGAGCGTCGCCGAAAGTGCCCTGTTTCGATCCCGAGTTGGGTCACCTTGCGGCGGACGCGACGATGATTCGTGTCGTTCACGTCGAGTCCCAGCGCCCGCATCACGTCCGCGTAGCTGGTGGCCGCGGGCACGGCGGCACGCAGCGCTTCCTCGGGTATCGCCAGGCGGGCGTTGCGGAAGTGGGACGTGTCGATGCCCTGCTCCCGGAACATGCGTCCCAGCGCGGCTCTTGACCGGCCGTCGTCCGCAACTCCGAGGAGCCTTGCCGCTCCCCGGATGCTCTCGGCGGCCGTGGCCGCGGCCCGCAGTTCGTCCCCGGTGAAGGGAAGATCGAGGCACCGGCGGCCGATACCCGGAAAATGGCTGATGTCGATGCCGGCCGACTCGATGCGGCGCCGGATGTGCGCCAGAGTGCCCGTCGCCGGAGTCGCCCCGATCTTGAGAGCGACCTCGCGCAGGGTCGAGGACGACACCGCCGCTTCGGCGATCACCGCGTCCGGATATCTGGTCCAGGGACTGTGGCGCCCGAAATGGCCGGTGTCGATCCCGTGGGCCGCGACCCGCTCCTGCAGCACGCGCCGTCGGCCGCCGCTCGGTTCGAATCCCAGCTGCCGCATGAGTTCGTTCCACGTGCGCGACCGCCCGACGGCTGCGATCGGGGTCTCTCGGTCGTACCTGTCGGGCACAGGCCCACCCCCGTCCGTCCATGCGTTCGACGTCTCGCACGGATCAACGACCGACACCCCGGACGGTCACGGCGCGGCCCGAAAGCCGTTCAGCTCCCCGACGTCGCCTTCAGGCCCACCACCGAGGCCAGGAGCAGGCAGATGAAGAAGATGCGGGCCGCCGTCGCCGGTTCGCCCAGGAGGGTCATGCCGAGGACCGCCGCGCCGGCCGCGCCGATGCCGACCCAGACGCCGTAGGCCGTGCCGATGGGCAGGGAGCGGGCCGCGTAGGAGAGGAGGACCATGCTCGCGACGATGCCCGCGCCGGTCAGGACGCTGGGGAGCGGGCGGGTGAAGCCGTCGGTGTACTTCATTCCGATCGACCAGCCCACTTCGAGCAGACCGGCGACGATCAGCAGGACCCAGGCCATGGGGGATACCTCCGGGGAGACGGCGTGTCGGCACGGGTGCGTCGTCTTTGCGGAAGCCCGGTACGGCGCGTCTCGTCGGGGTCCATCCACCGTAGCAAACGAATGGTGAAGGGGCCGGTGACCATGGTCACCGGCCCCTTCGGGGTGCCTACGCCCTACAAATACAGGCCGGTCGAGTCCTCGGACCCCTCGAAGCGGTCCGCGGCCACGGCGTGCAGGTCCCGCTCGCGCATCAGCACGTAGGCGATCCCGCGCACCTCGACCTCGGCACGGTCCTCGGGGTCGTACAGGACCCGGTCGCCCGGCTCCACCGTACGGACGTTCTGCCCGACCGCGACGACGTCGGCCCAGGCGAGGCGGCGGCCCACCGCCGCCGTCGCGGGGATCAGGATGCCGCCGCCGGAGCGCCGCTCGCCCTCGGCGGCGTCCTGCCGTACCAGCACGCGGTCGTGCAGCATCCGGATGGGCAGCTTGTCGTCATGGGTGCCGTGCGTTTCACGATGGGTGCTCACGCGCTGAACCTATCTGTCCCGGTCGGTTTCGTGGGCGGGCGGGTCAGCGCCCGCGCCGCCGCGTACCCATCACGAGCAGTCCGACGAGTCCCACCGCGACCAGGGCCACCGGGACGATGCGCTCCAGCCGGGGCGCGCCGTCCTCCGTGACGAACTGGCCCTTCACGTCGCCGACGACCCGGTTGACGCCGACGTAGGCGCGTCCCAGGGTGTGGTCGATGTTGGAGGCGACCTTCGCCTTGGCGTCTCCGACGATCGTCTTCGGGTGTACCCGTACACCGATCTCGTCGAGCGTGTCGGCGAGTGTTGCGCGGCGGTGTTTGATGTCCGCCTCGATCTGCGCCGGAGTCCTGGTATCCGGCGTTCTCGACGTATCCGACACCGAGCTGCCTCCGTGGTCGTGTAGTGGCTCCCTTGTTCGGACAGTCTGTCAGTTCGTACCGGACCGCACCCCTCGGCACCCCCTATTACGCTCTTTCCGTATCCGCACCACATTCCATCCCCGGCCACGTGAGGTTCCGATGAGCGAGCGACTCCAGCCCGGCGACACCGCCCCCGCCTTCACCCTGCCCGACGCCGACGGCAACGAGGTCTCCCTCGCGGACCACAAGGGCCGCAAGGTCATCGTCTACTTCTACCCGGCCGCCCTCACGCCCGGTTGCACGAAGCAGGCCTGCGACTTCACGGACAACCTCGACCTGCTGGCGGGCGCCGGCTACGACGTGATCGGTGTCTCCCCGGACAAGCCCGAGAAGCTCGCCAAGTTCCGTGAGAAGGAGTCCCTGAGGGTCACCCTGGTCGGCGACCCCGACAAGACGGTGCTGGAGGCGTACGGGGCCTTCGGCGAGAAGAAGCTGTACGGCAAGACGGTGGTCGGTGTCATCCGTTCCACGGTGGTCGTGGACGAGGAGGGCAAGGTCGAGCGGGCGCTGTACAACGTGAAGGCGACCGGTCACGTGGCGAAGATCATCAAGGATCTGGGGATCTGACGGCCGGTCCGGCTGCCGGACCGGCCGTTCTCCGGAGCACGGGTCCGCTCAGTTCCGCCGATGCCTCGGTGTGACGCCGCTCGGCGGTCCCTGGCCCGCCGTCGTGCCCGTGGTGCCGGCGTCCGTGGGGCCCGCGCCGGTCGTCGTGCCGGCGGTGGCTCCGTCGGCCGGGGCGGTTCCGGTGGCGCCTCCGTCCGTGGGGGTGCCACCGGTGGTGTCGGCCGTGGTTCGGTCCGGGGCGCCGGTGCCGCCGTCGGTGCGGCCCTGGGTGTGGCCGTCGGGGCGGCCCGGGGTCCGGCTCTGGCCCGGGGTCCGGCCGTTCGTCGACGCCGGTGCGCTGCCGCCCGCCCCGTCCGCGTCCTGGCCGCCGTCCGTGCCGCCGCCGTCCTGGTCGCCGGTGGTGTCCGGGACGTCGGTCTCGTCCCCGGGGTCGTACGTCTCCTCCGCGCCCGGCTGGAGTTCGAGGTCGAAGTCCGAGACCTCGGTTCCCTCCAGGGCGTCCCGGGTGAACTGGGCCCAGATCCGGGCGGGGTAGCCGCCGCCGTTGACGCGGGCCTGTCCGAGGGCGCCGTACAGGGACTTGTGGGCGCCGGTGTCGGGGTCCTGGCCCATCACGGCGACGACGGTGGCGAGGTCGGGGGTGTAGCCGGCGAACCAGGCGGCCGTGTCCTCCTCCGCCGTGCCGGTCTTGCCCGCGGCGGGCCGGCCGGCGTTCTGCGCGGCCTGCCCGGTGCCGCCGTCGACGACGCTCTGGAGCATGGTGGTCGTCGTGTCGGCGGCCTCGCGGCTCACGGCCTGCTTGCCGTCCCGGTCCGGCAGTTCCACCTCCTCCGAGCCGTCCTTGGTGATCTTCTCGACGAGGGTGTACGCGCCGTGCCTGCCGTGGTTGGCGAGGGTGGCGTACGCCTCCGCCATGTCGAGGACGCTGGCGGTGGCCGGGCCGAGCGCGATGGAGGGGGAGGCGGTCAGGTCGGGGGTGTCGGCGGGCAGGCCGAGGGCCACGGCGGTCCGTGCCACGTTCGCGGGGCCGACGTCGACGGCCATCTGCGCGTACACCGAGTTGACCGACCTGTCGGTGGCGGTGCGCACGGAGATGTCCCCGTACGACTCGCCGTCCTCGTTCTCGGGTGCGTAGGCGGCGCCGTTCCAGCCCCGCACGGGGCGCTGGTCGGTGCCGTCGTAGACGGTGTTCGGGGTGATGGGGCGGCCGTCCTCGGTCCGCGAGCCGTTCTGGACGGCCGAGGCGAACACGAACGGTTTGAAGGTGGATCCGACCTGGTAGTCGCGGCGGGTGGCGTTGTTGACGTACTGCTTGGTGTAGTCGATGCCGCCGTACATCGCGAGGACCTTGCCGCTGGAGGGGTCGATGGCGACGCCGCCCGCGCGGACGTAGGTGTCCACCGTGCGGTTCTTCCTGTCGAGCCGGTCCATCACCTGGTCGTTCACGGCCTTCACGAAGGCGTCCTGCTTGGGCTTCTGGAGGGTGGTGGTGATGCGGTAGCCGCCGCGGGTGAGGGTGTCCTCGTCGAGGATCCCGTTCGAGGTCAGATAGGCGGTCACGGCCTGGACGAGGTAGCCGCGCTGGCCCGACAGGCCCGCTGATCCCCTGGCCTGCCGGGGTTCGGGGAAGGCGACCCGGCCGCGTGCGGCGCGGGTCAGCCACTTCTGCTTGACCATGCCGTCGAGGACGTAGTTCCAGCGGGCGAGGGCCACGGCCCTGTTCTCGGGGTGCGCGGTCACGTCGTACTCGCTGGGCGCGTTGAGCAGGGCGGCGAGGTAGGCGCCCTGGCCGACGGTCAGGTCCCTGGCGTTCACGCCGTAGTAGGCCTGGGCCGCGGCCTGGATGCCGTAGGCGTTGCGGCCGTAGTAGCTGGTGTTGAGGTAGCCCTCCAGGATGTCGTCCTTGCTCTTCTCCCGGTCGAGCTTGATGGAGATGAAGAACTCCTTCACCTTCCGGGTGACGGTCTGTTCCTGGCCGAGGTAGTAGTTCTTGACGTACTGCTGGGTGATGGTCGAGCCGGACTGTCTGCCCTTGCCGGTGACGGTGTTCCAGCCGGCGCGGAGCATCGCCTCGGGGTCGACGGCGGACTCGCTGTAGAAGTCGCGGTCCTCGGCGGCGAGGGTGGCGTGCTGGGCATCCTTGGAGATGTGCGTGAGGGGGACGTTCTCGCGGTTGACGTCACCGTCGCGGGCGAGCTGGCTGCCGTCGGCGTACAGGAAGACGTTGCTCTGCTTGATGGCGGCGGCGTTCGCGGAGGGGATCTCGACGAGGAAGTAGCCGAGCGCGAAGAGGCCGGCCAGGAACAGTGCCGTGCCGAGGACGGTGCCGAGCAGCATGCGCCAGGTCGGGACGAGTCTGCGCAGGCCTGTCCGCTTGGGCCGGGGCTTGCGCTTCGACTTCACCTTGGTCTTCTGCTTCGTCGCCGGCTTCCGCGGGCCGTCCGGCCCGCCCGCTCCCGGCCCTGTTCCTGGCCCCGCTCCCGGCCCCGGCCGCGGGCCCGTCTGCGGTCCCGCAGAGGAGGCCGGATCCGGGCGGGGGCCCGGTCCCGGTTCCCTGGAGGCCCAGCCCTGGCTGCGCTGCTGCGGCTCGTCGCTCATCTGTTCGCCGGACTCCTGTTTCGCGTCGCACGTTCCGTACGCCCTCATACGCCTGATATGTCCCGTATTGAAGACTCTCGCACCCTGCGTTCGGTTCCCCGGTCCCGGCACGCGTCGCGCCGGAAAATGCCTGGCGGGCCACGACGGGCCCGGATTAAGCTCCTGCGCTTTGGCTCAACGCGGAGGAAAGGGACGGGTTGTGGGCACGGCGCGGTTGTACGCGGCTGTCGCGGGCAGCGGGTTCCGGCGGTACGCCACCTATCGGGTCGCCACCGCCGCGGGTGTCTTCACCAACACCGTCTTCGGGCTGATCCTGGCGTACCTGTTCATCGCCCTGTGGGACAGCGAGCCGCACCTCGGCGGCTACGACCAGGCACAGGCGCTGACGTATGTGTGGGTCAGCCAGGGGCTGCTGATGGTGGTCGCGATGATGGGCGGCGGCTTCGAGGACGAACTGATCGAACGCATCCGTACGGGTGACATCGCGATCGACCTGTACCGGCCGGCCGACCTCCAGCTGTGGTGGCTCGCCCAGGACATGGGCCGGGCGCTGTTCCACCTGCTGGGCCGCGGAGTGGTCCCGCTCCTGTTCGGCGCGCTCGTCTTCGACCTGGCGCTGCCCTCGGACCCGCTGACCTGGCTGGCCTTCCTGGTCGCGGTCGCGCTCGGGGTGGTCGTCGCCTTCGCGATCCGCTTCCTGGTGGCGCTGTCCGCGTTCTGGCTGCTCGACGGCGCGGGGGTGGCGCAGCTGACCTCCATCGCGGGGATCTTCTGCTCGGGGATGCTGCTGCCGCTGAACGTCTTCCCGGGCGCGCTCGGCGAGGTCGTACGGGCGCTGCCCTGGTCCTCGCTGATCCAGGCGCCCGTGGACGTCCTGCTCGGCACGGCGGATCCGCTGGGCACGTACGCGGCGCAGGGCGCCTGGGCGATCGCGCTGCTGGCGGCCGGGCGGCTGGTCCAGTCGGTGGCGACGCGGAGGGTGGTGGTGCAGGGTGGCTGACCCGGCGGAGGAGCGGGGAGCGGGGGTCGCGACGGGTCCGGCGGGGGAGCCGGGGACGCGGGCCGGGGCGGGTGTCGCGGGTGTGCCGGAACCGGCGCGGGAGCGGGCGGCGCGGGCCGGGGCCCTCCGTGAGCCGGTGGTCCGCGCTGCGGACGCCCGTCCGTTCGAGCGGCAGGGAGTGTTCGAACGGCTGCGGGACGGGCTGCGCGCCTACCGGCTGATCACCGCGATGTGGATCCGTTCGACGATGGCCTACCGGGCCTCGTTCGCGATGACCGCCTTCGGGAACTTCGCGGCGACCGCCCTGGACTTCGTGGCGATCCTGCTGATGTTCTCGCGGGTCGACCGGCTGGGCGGCTACAGCCTGCCCGAGGTCGCCCTGCTCTACGGCGTGTCCGGTGTCGCGTTCGGGTTCGCGGACCTCGCGCTCGGCTCGATGGACCGGCTCGGGCGCCGGGTGCGCGACGGCACGCTGGACACCCTGCTGGTGCGTCCCGCGCCCGTGCTCGCGCAGGTCGCCGCGGACCGGTTCGCGCTGCGCCGCCTCGGCCGGATCACCCAGGGGCTGCTCGTCCTCGGGTACGCCCTCACCGTCCTCGACATCCACTGGACGCCGCTCAAGGTGCTGGTGATGCCGATGATGCTGCTCAGCGGCGCGGCGATCTTCTCGGCGGTGTTCGTGGCGGGCGGGGCGTTCCAGTTCCTCGCCCAGGACGCCTCCGAGGTGCAGAACTCCTTCACCTACGGCGGCAACACCCTCCTGCAGTACCCGCCGACCGTCTTCGCCAAGGACATGCTGCGCGGGGTGACCTTCGTCCTCCCGCTCGCCTTCGTCAACTGGCTGCCCGCGCTGTACGTGCTGGGGCGGCCCTATCCGCTCGACCTGCCGACGTGGGTCGCGTTCGCACCACCGGCCGTGGCGGCGCTGTGCTGCGCGCTGGCCGGGATCGCCTGGCGCGCGGGGCTGCGCGCCTACCGGAGCACGGGAAGTTAGGGGAAAGGCCGTGGCCGTCGCCGCAGACAGGGAACCGGCAGGTCCGGGCGGGGAGCCGGGAGCGGGACCGGGAGCGGGGTTCATCGAGCTCGACGGGGTCGAGAAGGTCTTCGACGTGCGCAGGAGGACGGGGTTCCTGCGCGGCGAGCGGCGTCAGGTGCGGGCCGTCGACTCGATCTCCTTCACCGTGGAGCGCGGTGAGATGGTCGGCTACATCGGCCCGAACGGCGCCGGCAAGTCGACCACGATCAAGATGCTCACCGGCATCCTCACCCCGTCCGGCGGCCGGCTGCGGGTCGCCGGTCTCGACCCGTCGCGCGAGCGCACCCGGGTCGCGCGCCGGATCGGGGTCGTGTTCGGGCAGCGGACGACGCTGTGGTGGGACCTCCCGCTGATCGACTCGTACCGGCTCATGCACCGGATGTACCGGGTGCCGGACGCCCGGTTCCGGGAGAACCTCGACCGCTGTGTCGAACTCCTGGAGCTCGGAGCCCTGTTGGACGTTCCCGTGCGGCAGTTGTCGCTGGGGCAGCGGATGCGCGGCGACATCGCGGCGGCCCTGCTGCACGACCCCGACGTGCTCTACCTCGACGAGCCGACGATCGGGCTCGACGTGGTCAGCAAGGTGCGGGTGCGGGAGTTCCTGCGGGACCTGAACGCCGATCGCGGCACGACCGTCCTGCTCACCACGCACGATCTCACCGACATCGAGCAGCTGTGCCGGCGGGTGATGGTCATCGACCACGGGCGCCTGATGTACGACGGCGCGCTGAGCGGGCTGCACGAGGTGGGGGAGAGCGAGCGGACCCTGGTGGTGGACCTGGAGCGGGAACTGCCCCCGATCGAGACGGAGTCGGCGCGGGTGGTGAAGGTGGAGGGGCCGCGCCAGTGGCTGGCCTTCCCCGCCGCGATGTCGGCCGCTCCGCTGGTGGCGCGGATCGCGGCGGAATATCCGCTGGTGGACCTTTCGGTGCGGGAGCCGGACATCGAGGCGGTCATCAGCCGCATGTACGCGGGGAAAGCGGTCTCCTAGGGAGGACTTCCGCGCGTGCGGGCCGGATGGCCCACGGGCGGGGGACCTCGTAGGCTGCTGCCCATGACCGACGAACTCCCGGAGCTGCGCGCCTCCGACGCCGATCGTGAACGAGTCGCCGAACAGCTGAGGGACGCCCTCGCGGAGGGCCGTCTCGACATGGAGGAGTTCGAGGAGCGGCTGGAGGCGACGTACGCGGCCCGTACCTACGGGGAGTTGGCGCCGATCACCCGCGATCTGCCGGGGGCGGCGACGGCTCCTCGCGTCTCCATGGTCAAGCAGCCCGTGGACGACGGGAGTTGGGGATCGCGGATCGTCGGCGGCGAGGGCTCGTCCTCGTGGGCCGTGGCGGTCCTGTCCGGTTTCGAGCGCAAGGGCCGCTGGACGGTGCCGAAGCGCTTCAACTCCTTCGCCTTCATGGGTGGCGGCGAGATCGACCTGCGCGAGGCGAACTTCGCGGACCGTGAGGTCGTCATCAACTGCGTCGCCTTCATGGGAGGGTTGAACGTCATCGTGCCGCCCGGTGTCGAGGTCGTCGTCCGCGGCATCGGCGTCATGGGCGGCTTCGACCACCGCGAGGAGGGCCGGCCGGGCGACCCCGGCGCGCCCAGGGTGGTCGTCACGGGCTTCGCCTTCTGGGGCGGTGTCGGTGTCGAGCGCAAGCTCACCCGCGCCGAGCGCCAGCGGCTCAAGGAGGAGCGGCGCCAGGAGAGGCTGGAGCGCCGGGAGGCCCGCAAGGAGCTGCAGGGCTCGCGGGGCGGTGGCCTCGACGACATGTACGACGCGCTCGACGAGGCCCGCGAACTGATGCGCGAGCGCCACGAGGAGCGCCGTGAGCGCCACGAGGAGCGCAGGGAGCGGCACCGGGAGCGCCGGGAGGACCGCCACCGGCGGCGCGACGGCGACCACTGAACCGCGGGCCGCCGGACCCGCCGCGACGGGCGGGCCATCGGACCCGCCGCGTCGGCCGGGCCGCCGGCCCCCGGTGGATCACAGCTCCGCCGGGGCCGATCCCTTCAGGTCCGACAGGTCGAACACCTCGGCCATCCGCCGGAACCCCTTGTCGCTGGGGTGCAGATGATCGCCCGAGTCGTAGTCGGGCCGCAGCCGGCGCGGGGCGCGGGGGTCGCGCAGCGCCGCGTCGAAGTCGACGACGGCGTCGTACACCTTCCCGGCCCGGATCTCCGCGTTCACCGCCCGGCGCACGGCCTCCCGCGCGTCCGTGTACCCGCGGTGGCCCCGGAAGGGCATCAGGGTGGCGCCGACGACCCGCAGTCCCCGCATGTGCGCCCGCCGTACCAGGGTCCGCAGGCCGTCGGTCACGGTCCGGGGGTCGACCTGGTCGGGGTTGCGCAGGATGTCGTTGACGCCGAGGTCGATGACGACGGCCCTGACGTTCGTACGGCCGAGCACGTCACGTCCGAACCGGCTCAGCCCGCTGGGGCTGTCGGCGGGCCTGCCGGGCCCCGCGTCGAGGACCCGGTTCCCGCTGATGCCCTGGTTGACGACGCTGTAGCGGGGCGTGCCGCCGGATCCGGCCGAGGCGCGCAGCCGCCGCGCGAGGACGTCCGTCCAGCGCCGGTCGGCCCCCACGGTGGAGGTGACGCCGTCGGTGAGCGAGTCGCCGAGGACGACGACGGTGCCCGTGGCCTCGTCGCTGAGCACGTCGAGGGCGGTGAGGTAGCGCCAGTACGGGCTGCGTCCGGTGTACGGGGCGGCGCTCACGTCCTCCGCGTGGTCGCCGTCGGCGACGTAGGAGATCTGCCGCGCGCGCGGGTGGTAGGTGACCGGGCCGGACGGGGTCGGTGAGTACGTCGTGACGAGGACGTCCACGTCGTGCGGGACGCGCACGCGTACGGCGTCGCTCATCACCTGTCCGCCTGCCGGGACCGTGACCGCCGTGGCGCCGCCGAAC
>Ga0105251_10003024_pt1 | contig 12543 bp, 18 predicted proteins | sample KBSS64metaG_FD_80424 | JGI IMG/M metagenome (GOLD analysis project Ga0105251, IMG submission 80424) | Switchgrass rhizosphere microbial communities from Kellogg Biological Station, Michigan, USA - KBS S6-4 metaG | ecosystem: Host-associated > Plants > Roots > Rhizosphere > Soil | place...
ACAGCGGGGATCAACGCATTGATGATGCTACTACTGGCAACATTACTCCCGGCAGCCACTTCGTGAAGGACGTAGTTCAACTGGCCAGCGCCGCGGGTGGCACCCGAGAACTGATCGGCATTCGCACCAGAAACGCCAATTCGCTTTGCGGCATCCACCGTTTTGCTGATCGCATTCGCCAGCTCATTGGCCTGGGTGGTCGCCTGTTGATTAAACTTCTTACTCGCCTGCCCCGCATTCTGATACGCATCGTTGATCTGGGATTTAAACGCCGCAGAATTCAGGTGCAGGGCAACCGACAAGCTCGCAACGTCACTCATTGAGGATCCTCATTACGTCAGCACATTGTTGGTCAATGATGGGGGCGGGGGTAAGCGCGGGTGGCTCGGACGGCGACAGGTCTGCCACATTTCCCGTCAGCGCGAACCACGCCTGCCAGTGCAAAATGATGTCTGCGGGCAGGCTGGCGATTTTGCGGGTGTCAGGCTCCTTAAAGTGATCGGCAATCGAGTAAACCAGTGACAACCACCTGGAGCTGGTTAGTTTTTTTTCGCTTCCTCGAGGGTGCCGTAACTGTGGCGCTGGACAGTCGTCATGGCTTCCGTAATGGTTGCGTAAGAATGAGACTTCATCAGCTCATCCGGTGTAGGCAAATCCTGTGCCGGCTGGCCGTTTTCATCCACCAGGGCATTCAGCACCAGCGATGCCGCCGCCAGCATCAGTGGGCGGGTATTGCCAGGGCCGTTAAGCTCAGATGCCTTATCCTCAAATTCGGACAGCTCATAAGCGGAAAGGCGGCGAATATAGAGGTCAGTTCCCAGCAGGGTTATTGGATGCGCGACGCACACGGGCGCCAGCAGACGGGATTTCAGGTCTTGCATAACATTCTCCATAAAAAAAGCCGCGCGGTGGCGGCATCAAAAACAGGGTCAGCAATTCAGCGATCAGCTGCCAGGCTCGTCGTAGCCCCAGTCGATATTGTTCTGCTTACCGTTGACGGTGATCTGGATAACCTCACCCGCCGGCGCGGTGATTTCATTCAGCTGCCAGCCCGACAGCGCCATGATCATTGTTGCAGTGCGCCCGTTAGGCAATTTGATATAAAACTGTACAGTCTGGCGCGCCTGAGCAGCATTCAGAAATGCCATAAAGCTGGTGTTAGATGGATCATCGACAAAGCCAAGGGATTTCTCCGGCCCCTCTGGCATATCAGAAAGAAATTGCTTCTGGGTGTCGATAAGCGTAGTGCAGTCGACGAATGATCCCGTTGCGCCAGTAGCGCCAAGAGCTTTACAGTTCACCAGTGACTGGAAATCTGCCACGTCTTCACCCGTAGCACCCCATTTGACGATTGTCCCGGCGGGCAGCATTGCGTATTCCGGTGAGCTTTTATCAGCCATGTTTTTTCCTCAGTTAACGATTATTTTCAATCCCCTCGCGAATACTCACGGCGAGAATACGCAGGACTTTTGCTCGGTTGAAATCAAGCGCCGGGCGCATGAACGGATCGGCAACCTGTTTAACCGTGCCAAATTCCTGCGCCAGCGCTTTCATGGTGTGTGCTTTGGATGGGCCAACACGGATTGTCACCGCCGTCAGCCAGCGACCGTCATTCATACGGCTCTGGTAGGTGGTTTTAATGTTGTCCCGCATGTGGGGGCCGGTGCTGGAGTCGTCGTACCCGGCGTGCTGTTGCATATCCTCACGGACAATTTCCATCGCTTCTTTACCGGCGGCGCCAAGCACTTTCACCGCAACTTTCTCGCCCATACTGAGCAGTTGCTGCTCCAGCTCTTTCAGCCCCTTAACCTCCATACGGATCATGTTGCATCCTCCGGGCAGTAGAAAATGTAATCCCGGGTACGACGGTATTTTCCACCGTCATCAGGTTCGAAACTCTCTCTCATACCCTGCCGCTCGACATATTGAATTGGGTATCCGCCAATATGCCCGTGAACAACATTTTCCCAGACCGCCCATAGCGCCTTATCCATCTCTTCTGTTCGACTGTAAAGAGAAGAGATAAAGCTCAATTGATAGCGAGCCGCCACAAGTTTCATGCGGATGGTTCCGCTGACCAGACGCGGATCGCTTATCAGCTGCAGCGTCACAAATTCGCCCTCTGTTTGCGGGCCTATCAACGGATAAACATTTACGCCCAGAAGGGTTTCGACTTCGCTTTTAAGTTCAGGGTACACGGGTGAAATCCTCCATACACAGGACTTCAATATTGCGTCTGTCGCGCGTAGGTAACGGAGCTGTCACAGTGAAAATGCGGCCTTCTCCCTTCTTGGTTACCTCGATCAGGCGAGTAACCGTGGCCCGAATATCATCCCGGTATCGCATGAAAATTTTCGTGGTGACGTTCGAACGTTCGGCGTTGCCGCTGATGAAATCCCGTCCCGTTACGGAGCGAATATCCGCAGCGACAATGCCCTGACTTTTCCAGCCAATCGGCTGGCCGAAATTGTCACGCTCGTCAGTTTTTACTTCTATCCGGACACGGTGCCGGAGGCGACCAGGTTCCATCAGGAGCCCTCCTCTTCAACAACACCACGCCAGTTGCGGAAAGAGAACATCAGATTTTCAGCCGCAGCATTGGTATAAAGCTGCACCTCTGTCTGACTGGTGCGGTGTTCGAACAAATCACCAAAGACCAGCAGCATGGCGGATACCACCGGTGCGGGAATATCTTCAGCCAGTTTCCAGCGAGGGTCATCACACCAGCGCAGGCAGTAATCCAGTGCAGACTGAGCGTAACGTTTAATCAGAGCATCACGATCATCGGTATCCATTTCCACATGCTGACGCAGCTCTTCAAGCGGAACGACATCCAGTACGTCTATCGTCATAAGCTAAGGGCGGGTTTCCCCGCCCCCCTCCATCAGCTACCTGATTCAGCAAACGCACCCTTAATGAGCGCTTTAGGGCGATAGTGCGCCAGCGCCAGGCGCTCTTCACACAGGATGGTGAGCATGTTTTTTACGAAGTTATCGCGGTCTTCGCGGCTCACTTCGATGGTAGCATCCATGCGATCCCAGACCTGAGAGGCCATATCAAATCCGCCGACGGTAAAGGTGCCCTGACTCTGGGCACGGGTAGGAACTACCGGCAGGCCCCACATGATGTTTTGGGTAAACGCCTGTGGACCACCGAAGATGTAACGACCCTCGTTATCCTTCAGCAGCGCAATGGAGTGCCAGTCGCGCGGGTTGAGGATGATTCCGGAAGCACTGAACTCGGACTCCGTTACCTGGAAGATAGCGTGCGCAATAATGTCGGCGCGTGTATCACCTGTCACGTTCAGAGCGGTATCGTAGGCCGTAGCCACGTGGTTGATACCTTCCAGATCATCACCGCTGCCATCGCCGTTAAGAAGCTGACGCTCTTCTTCAAGAGCCAGGCCGTACATCAGGCGGTTGTTGACGTAAGACTGCAGCATCGGGGCATCGTCCATAACCTGACGCGAAGCCTGAATCCAGTGAGCAACGGTTTTCACGTTCGCCGTTTGCTTGCTGAAGGTGATATCAGATTCAGGTTTCAGGGCTTTTTCCGCCACGCTAGCGGCACTGTTCGTAAACAGTTCTTCACGTACATATTCCAGCGAGTTGCTGGAGATTCTCCCCTGCGCCAGCAGATCGCGGATGGTCAGACGGCGAAGACCCGGCATGACGATGCCCGGGACTTGCATCGGCTGAATGAGTGTTCCAGCAGAATCAGTATCACTGCCGAGGGACTTATTGAAGGTTTTGGCTTCATAGTGGCCTTTACTGCCGTTCCAGGATTTAGTGAGCTCTTCAGCTGCACGCTCAGAGAATGATTTTTTCTCACCGGGATTATCCGGGCCGGAGGAAAGGCGCTGCTCCAAATCAAACAGGCGCTGGCCGGTCTTGGTCATCTCTTCGTTGACCTTGGCCATATCATCCTGCAGTTGCTTGGAGATAGTGCCGCTTTGTTCAATCTGTTTTTTCTGCTCGTCAAAGAGCCCCTGAAGTTTATTTTGCGAATCTTCAAGGGCTTTCTGGATCTGGGCGAGTTCTGACATGTTTTATTGTCCTTTGGTCGGATTAAATTCGGTGATGCTCTTAAGCAGAGCAGTAATATCTGGTGCGTTGTGGTCAGGTTCGGACTCGCTCCGAATCGCAGACTTAAAGCGGGCGATTAACCCGATGGCCTGTGACTTGCTCAAACCAGCTGACTCCCTCAGCCAGTCCTCCACGTCACGGATAGTTTCGATCCCGTCGATGCTTTTCATCGAATCCACAGCTGCAAGTTCATTCGCCGGGAAGGTGCAGACGCTGATTTCTTTCAGCCAGGAAATGTTTTTGAAGACGTAGCCACCTGCTGCGCCCACGCTGTAATCGTCTTTGTTGACGGAAAAACCGATGGACATCCCTTCAACTGTGCCATGCAGCATGGCGGCCTTCAGATCGGTAGCGCCACTATGGCCTGGCGTTAGCTGACCACGGACAAACAGCCCTTTGGTGTCTTCCTGCATGCTGTCCCATTTGCCAACCGGAATTTCCCACTGCCGGTGATTGAAAAACATCGCCACCTTGCGGGTCTGTGTCTCCAGTGTCTTTTTAAATGCTCCCGGCAGGATAATGTCGCCATCCGAATCGGTATTGCCGAAGACCGAGGCATAGCCCTCAAAGACTCCCTGCTTTCCATCGCCGGCAAACTTGATTTCCGTTTCTTCAAACGACAGCGTTTTGATGATGTCAGGCATCATGGCCCCCATAAAAATTAAGCCCCGTCAGTGCGGGGCTTTTGGTCATTACCGAGTTGAGTGATAGGCACGTATTGCGCCTGTCGCATAGCGACGTCGCCTCCAGGCAACGGTGAGTAGTTATCAAGGCGGCGCATTTCGTTGATGGTACGCAATCCGGCCTCACCCATTGCCTTCATAAAGGCAGCACGAGAGGCAGAATCACCACGCAATAGGCCATCCAGATTGTGCTCAGCATGGTAAACACCTACCTCGTCCGGTTTCAGGAGCCAGCGCTGAATGCTGTTTTCCCAGCGCGAGATATAGGGCTGAAGGGTGTACTGAAGAAAACCCAGATTTTGCTGCTCAATCCCTGTCCCCCAGCTCGTGCTTTTTTCAACATCGCCGACCAGATGCGGCGGCACGCCGAAGAAGCGGGCCAGTTCGCTGACCTGAAATTTTCGGGAGGCCATCGTTTCTGCATCCTGCGGGCTGACCCCAATGTCATGAGCCTGAAAATTAGCTTCGAGTATCCAAAGGCGTTTCTTAACCGGACCACCAGCTATCTCTTTAAAGTTTTCCTCCAGCTGCGTGCGCTGCTCTTTAGTCAGAACACGATCACCTGTGGTCAGGATTTTTGGGGACTTCGCACCGTTGGCGTAAAACTCACGCTGCTGATCCTCCATCGCCACCGCAACGCCTGCCGACTTGCAGGCGTGCGCGATTGGCGACAGTCCAACCAGACCGTTAAACCCAAAGCCTTTCAGGTGGAAAATTTCTTTCTGGCTAAAATTTGCGTATTCACTGTCCCGCTGATAGCGATAGACAACGCGCTTTCCGTCCAGACGAACATCCATATTGGCGGACAATAGCGGCAGTAGGCTTATTACGTCGCCCACCGTGTTACGTTCAATCAGGGCATAGGCGTTGCCGTAGAAGCAGAGCTGCATGGTCATCGCTTCACGGAACTCTTGGGCCGTCATGTACTGATTCGGAGAATACCGCAGCAGGCGAGCCAATGGGTTGCTGAGTCCGACCTTTTTCCGGTTGTCCTCTTTATCGGTTTCAAAAACATCGAGCGGCAGACAAGCGGTCAGTGTGGAGATGAGAGAAACGCAGCGCCAAACTGTAGAGATCTGCAAAATCCTCTCATCGTTAATTTGCGAATCACCCAGGGAGCCACTGGCAGACACGGGGCCGGTTTGTGACCCCTGCTCCGGAGTCACCAGCCGACCGCCCACGAACCACGTAGCCATTCGCGCCCACCAGCCGTTATTCGTGCGTAGATCAATGCTGTATTTTGTATCGTCCATCACATACTCAACGGTTGCGAGAAGAAGTCGTCAATATCACCATCGTCAGTGACATCACCTTCAGATGCACCAATTGCCATGGCAGAAGCCACCACGCCATCGATACGGCCAGTGCTTTTTTTCTTGGCAAAAATGCGGTTTTCTTTCTGATCGGCTTCGGTTACTGCTGAAGCCGCATTCCAGCGCAGACAGGGATTGGTCTTTATAATGATGTCACTGTCATCCAGCCGCTGTTCAAACAGCTCGATAGAGTGTGGCATCCACAAGCCGGATTCCTGCGCTTTGTAATAACCCTGCCCATGGGGAATCAGTGGCACAGAAACGGAGGCTTCCTCCAGTTCCGGTTCAAGGTACTTAATGCGGTACTGGTCGAACGCGATCATTTTGATGAAGAACATCTGGGACAGATCGGCAATTCGCTCCGCCACGAAGCCATACTTAACAGCTTTACCCGGCGTGGTGTGGATGAAACCGGCCCGCTCCCACGCGTCATACGGAACGCGGTCAGTTTTTGACCTCTCCGCCAGCGTCTCCTTCGGCGTCCAGAACTCCACCAGCAATTTGCGCTTTTTCGGAAAGAATAACGCCAGTGCGGTGAGGTCACGGCTCCCTGACAGATCGAGCCCGCCATAGCACTCTTCGCCCTGCAGATCCTGGAGGTCAAAGTCTTCCTCGCACCCCATCCAGACATCGCTGCTCATCCAGGGGTTGTCAGCGTCAACCCACTGGCAAAAGTTCAGCCGCCGGACGATGCTTTCTTTAGATGGCATACCGCGGGCCTGAGTGACCTGCTCACGCAAATAGCGATCGGTGAAGGTATGACCCAGAGAAGGGTTTGCTTTCTTCCAACAGGATTCATCTTTGAAAGGATCTTCGCCTTCATCAAGCGAACAGATAAAAGAGAAGAAGCTGTCATCTTCAATCGAGCCGTCGGCAACCTTGCGGCCGTATTCGTGATAGTCGTAACAGACGCTGGTTTTATCGTGACCGCTGTTGGTGATCATGAAAATCAGCGCCTGCCGTCGGCCTTTCGTACCGGCGCGCATCATTTCTACAACTTGGTTATTTTTATGCTCGTGTATTTCGTCTATCAGCGCACAGTGCGGACGCGGACCAGATTGACCATCGTCGGAGCTGATAGGCCGGAAGAAAGAACCCGTTTGCAGGAATGCCAGGTTCCACTCTTTCCCGGCCCCTCCGGATTTGTTGATCCGCTGCGCCAGCGCCGGTGATTGATCAACCATCGCCACAGCATCCCGAAATAGGATCATGGCCTGGTCTTTTTTCGTCGCTGCCGCGTAGACTTCGGCGCGCGGCTCCTTATCGGCGACCAGACAGTACAGTGCAATGCCAGCCGCCAGCGGCGATTTGCCTGAACCTTTCCCAGATTCGACGTACACCATTCGGTACCGGCGATAGTCATCCGAGTTTTTCCAGCCGAATATCGAACCGACAATAAAGCACTGCCACGGGAGCAAGTTGAAGGGCTTGCCCTCATGCTCGCCACCATTAAGCTTTAAGACTTTTGCGAAAAAGTCGATGGCACGCTGAGCAGCCACTGCATCCCAGACCAGGCCGCGTGCGTGACAGGAATCCAGATCATTTAAGTGGCGCTTACAGGAGTTTCGAATATCTGGCCCGGCAATTTCCTTACCGGAATCCACATCCACCGCGTACTGCGTGGCGGGGTCAACCGAAGAACTGGTTGAGCGGGTCTTCTTCTTTTTCTCCACCATCTACTTTCACCTTCGTCCTGGCGGCGGGCGTCAGACCAAATTCAACCAGGTAACTTTTAAAACGGCGATCGGCATCTGCCAGCATTGACACTGCCGGGTTAGCCTTAATCAAAAAGCCGCCATCCGTCTGAACGGTGTAGGTCCGACCTTCATCAGCAATCGTCAGACGCAGTTGCAGGATGTCGGCGTAAATATCACAAAGTCGTTCCAGCGCCAGCGTATCGGCAATGGTTAAAATCCCCATGCCATCCAGCAGCACGGTGAGTTTTCCCCACGCCACCTTTCCCCAGTCAGTGAGGTGCGCAGGAGGACTCGGGATTTCCCGCGCTGGAGTAGGCTCTTTGTCGTTGAGTTTTCGTTTACCCGGGTTGCCGGTGACCACTTTCAGGTGGGTCGGTTTCGGGCGTCGTCCTGCCATCGGAACCTCCCAGAAAAAAACTTTTCATTTCGCGGTTCTGCACAAAAAGCACGAGCGGCGGTCATTTGCGATAGGGGGGTTGAACTTTTACCCCGCCCCCTCCCCTCGGGTAGCAGCACAGATGAGAAACGTTATCGTTTGAACCAGTGCGACGTCGGGTCGAGGGGGCTGCCGCTCTCGTCACAGCCGATGATGGAGCCTCTCTTCTCCATCCTCTGCTTCGTTGAGTCATGATGCTGCTTACACAGTCCCTGCCAGTTACTACGGCTCCAGAAGAGTTTCTGGGCTTTGCTTATGGCAGCCGCATCACCAGAACGCAGCGCCTCTTTCAGTTTGTGAGGGGTTATGTGGTCAACTACAGTTGCTGCTGCCACCCTTCCCTGTTCCTGACACATCACACAAAGTGGGTGGGCACGAAGAAAGACAAGGCGCTCTCTGTCCCATTTGCTGCCGTAGATACGTGGTTCTTTATTCACGCCAGCCTCCATGCTCTGCGCCGCTCTGCGCGTGGCGCTGCGTCTGGGTGGCGCTCAATCGGTTCACCGTCGGCATGGTCCACTAGCGACCAGCAGGGATAGACCACAGCACCGCCAAAGGCATCACCTACGGCATAATCCGCAGGCTTGCTGCTATCCCATTGAGATAGCACACGGCTGATACGTTGAGGCGGTACGCTGTAGCACACTCCATGAATCAGGCGCGGCAACGTGATGAAGTCTGCCCGAGTCTTATCAGCAACAATCAGTCGTTCGGCTATTTGCATTTGATACTGAGGCGGGCGGCCGGTACCGAGATAAAAGCTCAGCATGTCATCAGGAAAACGGGCCAGCCACTCAGCAACTTTCTCGATGAATCCGTGCACCGGCAGCGCATCGTCTTCCAGCACCACTACCCGGCAAGGTTGCTCAGCAGCCCATTCGATAGCGCGACGGTGATTCCAGTTAGCTCCGTGATTCCCTTCATCGATTAGAAGGTGTGCTTCAATACTCAAGGCCAGCGCCACAGCCTGTTGCCGCCTGATGTGATGGCCGACCACCACAAACTTTATGTCTTCAGCCACCAGCGAATCTCCAATAAAAAAGCCGCACGATGGCGGCTACTGTTTGTATATCAGGGTATTGCTTCGCTTTAACCCTGGGTAAAGTGGGTGTTCAGCCCGTCAGTGGTGGGACGCTGGCGCACTCAATAAAGAGGGATGGCTGATTACCTCTTTTAAAGGAATAAGATGGATTTTCTACATAAACGAATGCACTTAAATGCAGGAGATACTGTAGTCGTACAGTGCTCACATCAATGCAATGTTTTGTTAATGACTGACAGCAATTTCAATTCCTATAAAAGAGGTGCGGGATTTCAGCATCATGGAGGTGGAGGCTTCTTCACTCATTTGCCTGCCAGATTGGTTGTCCCTTCAAGCGGCACCTGGAATGTAACTATTGACTTAGGAGGTGGGTCGGCGAACATCCGTCACAGCATCAGTATTATTCCAGCATAATTGCTCCCCTTTAGCCTGAACTAAGGCACCCTCAAGGGCGGCAATGATTCTCAGCTGCGTGCCGTCCTTTACATAGCTCGTACAGGCCAACCCTTCAAGCGTCTTTGTGTCTCGAATCCATATAACCTGCCCGTTTTCTGATATTTCTATTCTCATAAAATCCTCACCATTATTTATGTCGCCACCAGGCGCTCTCCTTGCCGAAGCCATCCGTTTTAAAGATGGTGTGTACCTTAGGGCCGGTAACGATGCGATCGCCGAAAGACTTTGCAGCCATACCGAATGCGCCCATGTCCACCAGCGTGGCGGGGGCCGTCTCCATCTTCCAGAACCGGTGGCTTTCAATCAGGTAATGCTGCCGGATGATTCGGTGGGCAAACTCCATTACGTCTTCACGGCTGCCACCCAGCAGGCCAGCGTTAAGCAGTGGTTCATCACAATGCTGGTCGATGAAATCGCTATAGGCTTTGCCGTGGTGATTGCCCTTCATCCATTCGTCGGAATACGTCTTGTGCTCAGAGCCAACGTAAATTTTACCAGGCTGCATTTCTGACCAGGGTTCTCGCAGCATCTCGACATCGGTACCATCAGTACACCAGACAAGGTGATACTCAGTGTGCGCCCGAAGGTACTGGTAGACGTGCAGCCATCGAGCAAAGTAAGGACTCATGTTCACCGGCGGCACTTCAAACAGGCAGGCACCAGTTGGCGACTCTTTTAATTCGTCAGCCAGGACAATTGGCAGCGCGCCGGATATTGAGTCTGCCCAAGCCTGCAGCGCCTGCGGATCGGGTTTCATCTTCCCGGTTCTCTGTGGGTCAGGCTGGCTCGTGAGCAACGTCGTAATCACGAGGTTCGGATTGGTACCATATGATGCGAATCCGGTATAACCACTATCGCGTCGGGCGTTGAATATCGCGACGTTTCGTTTCACCAGTGCTTCACGGTCAGGCCGTGGTATTGAACGCCTACCCTCTTCATGCTCATCCATCGAATGAATAAGCTTTTCAGAGCCAGCAACATCAGCAAAAGCCCAGGTTGATAACCCAGCGTTATAGATGCGAAGCGCCAGATCAGGATGCTCGTACATGCCACGACCATATACCGGATCGAACCCGCCTACCTTCTCAATTGCGCTGCGGTGGTAATACAGCATCACGCCGCGCTGCCCGGTGTAAGCGATGTGCTTATCATCCTGATGCAGCACCGCCATATCATTTAACTTATTGCGTCCAGCCAGATCGAGGAACTGATAGGCCAAATGAGGCTCTGGTGAATCGATGTAAGGAAGATGCCAGTTATCTAAGATTGGCCATGCATCATCGTCCCAAAGGAAAATATGCTCACACCCGGCATCCATCAACGCGGTCAGGCTAGCATTCTTCGAGGCAACTATGCCGAGTGATGTTTCATGACGAAGCAGTTGAGTGCCGTCTGGCACTACCACCGCAGGTTTTGAACCATCATCTATAACAACCACCAGCGCGCCAGTTGGCAGATGCTTCATGTGCTGATAAATTGCATGCTTGACAACTTCCTGCCTATTGTGAGTAGTTATCGCTATACCGATTTTTGAGCTGGATAATGGAATGTATTTGACGCCATCAATACAAACATGCATTTTTAACCTTCCAATTCATAGAAAGTATGATGCAACTAAATAGTCAAAAAAGTTGACTGTTTACAACACACATACCTAATACATACAAGGAATAATACCTATGAGCGAAAAAGACTCTAAACATGGGTTTGGCGGTATTAGAAGTAAGTTAATTATTGGCGGTTCAATTAGGAACTGTACATTCGCCAATGGGGCAGGTATCGAATCAGATGTAATCTCAGATGTTGATTTCCATGGAACAATGTTCCTTGGATCAACATCTTCAGAGGCATGTTTGCTCTTAAAGCAGTATGTCGAAACACTACAAACAAATGAATCCTGGAAACAAGAAATCAGCGCAAGACTTGAAGAGCTATCATTACAAAGAGATAAATCTTCATTTACTAAAAAATACTTAGCTCTTATTTCATTCATTAATGAACACACCACTCTCGCTACCACAATCCTCCCAATCCTTCATAGAATAGCTGAAATGGCTTCAAGTTGATTAGCTTTAAATATATCTATCCATAATATTATTAGGTAGTTAGCGGTCAAAGATAACAATTGACCGCCATTATCTTTTCCATGTCTATCCATAAGTATGCGTTATGATTTTATGGTTCGCTTGTTAGCGATGACCATTATCAAGCCCACCAGCAGGTGAGCTTTGTAATGGCTAACAGTCGGAATCTGGGCGGGCCACCGCTCGACAAGCAGCCATACACGCGCGTTTCATGTCGAATTCAGCCTGTCTTATCCATTCCTGAGCTTCCCACCCTTCAGGGCTTCCACCTGGGGTGTCACCAAGTTGTTCATGTAGCAGCTTGATGAACTGGCGGCTAAGGTCTTTGAACTGGTTCATCTTGCCGATTTCACCGTAAGAGAGTTCGCGGTAGCCCTTAACGGTGCTTCCGTCCTGTGGTTTAGCTTCGCTCATCGGTTTCTCTGCTTTTGGCGGATATGGAAATCTACCCGCGATTGAATGTGAACACAGGAGCATGCTTCACTCCTGCTTCTGACAGTTCGCCTGCCATGCTTTGTTATGGGCCAGGATGTCTTTCTTCGTCTGGCGGTCCATAACGTCAATGTCGTTATCCGTCAGGTAGATTGGCTTAACCCAGTCACAGGCAGTATCAACCACCACCGGGGCGCTTCCACGTGTCACGCAGCTCGCGATCAACATCGTCGCCAGGCATATGGTTAACACTCTGCTGTACATTGCTGGCCTCTTTCGTTGCTTCTACCCGGCGTTCGGCTACTGCTTCGGTGG
>Ga0105251_10003027_pt1 | contig 12531 bp, 10 predicted proteins | sample KBSS64metaG_FD_80424 | JGI IMG/M metagenome (GOLD analysis project Ga0105251, IMG submission 80424) | Switchgrass rhizosphere microbial communities from Kellogg Biological Station, Michigan, USA - KBS S6-4 metaG | ecosystem: Host-associated > Plants > Roots > Rhizosphere > Soil | place...
CGGGGACACCCCCGGGCCCGGCGGCCCGTCCGTCGTCCCCGGGGCGCAGGGCCTGGAGGCTGAGATAGGCGGCGTCGAGGGGCCAGCGCTCCGGGGAGTCGACGAGATCGATGCCGTAGATGGTGAGGTGGCCGTGCCGGGTGCCGACATGGGCGAGGTAGCGCTGCTCGAAGGCCTGGTCGGTGCCGCCCGTCATGGGGGTGCGCGCGATCAGTTCGTCCACCTTGGCGATCAGCTCGCGCTGTCTGCGGCTCTGCTCCACGAGGGTGCGGGGGACAAACGTCGAGCGCTGGGTGAAGAAGTGCAGGATGTGGAGGCAGGCGGTGTCGAGCAGCCCCTCGTGGAACACGGCCGCGTCGAGGGACAGGTCCCGGTCGGGGTTCCCGGCGGCGGCGCGCAGCCGCAGGGCGAGCGCCCGGTGGCCGAGCTCCACCGCCTGGACGTCCGTCATGGTGAGGTCGCCCAGGGCGCGCAGCGTCGTACCGAGGGCGTGGACGACGGCCGCCTCCTCGTCGGCGGGGAAGGGGCGCTCCCCGCCGCGCAGCGCCCGGCCGACCAGGGCGGCCGAGAGAGCGGCCACTTCCTTCTCCCCGACGGCCCGTTTCTCGCCCTTGAAGGAGACGAGCGCCGATATCCGTACGGGCTTGTCCACGAGCCCCGCTCCCGGGCCCTCGGCCACGAAGAGCTTCCTGACCAGCGGCGCGGCCACGCTCGAGGCCAGGCGCGTGCCGACGGTTACTGGGTCCATGACGATCCCCCGGGAGAGCGTTGAGCCAGAAGGACAACCGTATGTTCTGACAGCCGATCGGCACAGTCGCGCCGTGGGACGCCCGTGAGGGGCCGGCCGGTTCCCCAAAGCCCTTGAGAACAGGGGCCGGAGCGTAGCCCGCGTCACATTCCGGGGGTCCCGGATCCGGCGCCCCGGTGACATGACGCACAGGCGCTCCGGACGGTACTAGGGCGGATAGTGGATACGTGAAAACGGACAAAAAGGACACCCGCTCCAGGGTGGGGAGGGGTGGCGGCAGGCCGTGCGGATCGATGGGTCGAGGGATGTTTGGCAAGGGGTGTACGGGTTTGAAGTGGAGTTAAACCCTGCTTTTCGGGCCAAACGGACAAGATCCCCTGCCGAATGTCCGGGGTGTCAAGGTTCGGGAAGTTTTGCGGTGAAGTACTACTTAGCACCGTAGATGGGGGGTTTGAGTGCGGCTGGGGGGCCGGGTTACCAATGAATGGCCCGCTCGGTGGCCAGCACCGCACCGGAGTGGTTGTTCCAAGCCCCCGTCCCCGTTCTCACGAGGTATTCATGTCGAAGCGCGTCACGTCCCGCAAGTCCCTCACGTCCCTGGTCCGCACTCGGGCGGCCGTCGTGGCCGTCAGCCTGGGAGCCTCGGTCGCACTGGGCGCAGGGGTCGCGACCGCCGCCGAAGCGGGCGTCAGCAGCAGCGCCACCGTGGCCAACGCGGTGCAGACCCAGGCCGCCGCCCAGGCCAAGGCCGCCGCCACCAAGACGGCCGTCGCCAAGCAGGCCGCCGCGAAGAAGAAGGCCGCCTCCTGGGTCGACCCGGTCGCGAAGTACTCCCTGTCCGCCAGCTTCAACCAGGCCGGCGGCATGTGGGCCCACAAGCACTCCGGCCAGGACTTCGCCGTGCCGACCGGCACCAACGTCATGGCCGCCCACGGCGGCACCGTCGTCAAGGCGGGCCCCAACGGCGCCGGTGACGGTCCGGCGTACGGCAACGCCGTCGTCATCAAGCACGCCAACGGCACGTACTCGCAGTACGCCCACCTGTCGCGCATCGACGTGCACGTCGGCCAGGTCGTCACCACCGGTCAGCACATAGCCCTGTCCGGCAACACCGGCAACTCCAGTGGCCCGCACCTGCACTTCGAGATCCGCACGACCCCGAACTACGGCTCGGCCGTCAACCCGGTGGCGTTCCTGCACAGCATGGGTGTCACCGTCTGACCCACCCCGCGCCGGTGATCCGGTGCGCGGTCCCGGCGTGAAGTGCCGGAGTGGAACAGGGAATCGAGCCCCGGCGCCAAAAGAGGCGCCGGGGCTCGACCCGTGTGCGGAACGGAATCCGGCGGCTAGGAGGCTTCGCCCCCGTGGGCCGCCGCGCCCCCGTGAGCCTGTGTCACCAGATCGATGGCGACCTCCAGAACGGCCTTGCGCTTGTCCTCGGGGTCGCCTTCGACGTCCTTGAGGACGAACATGCCGGCGTGCATCGTGAAGAGCGCGCTGATGCAGCGGACCTGGTCGGTCAGCGCCGCCTCGGGCTCCTTGATGATCTCCAGCATGCTGATCATGCGGTCCTTGAAGGTCTCGCCGACGCTCAGCTCGCGCACCGTCGCCTGGTTCTCCTGCATGAAGCGGAAGAGCGGGGACGCGCCGCCGAGGGCGTTGCTGTAGCGGCGCAGGACCTCCTGCTTGGTCTCCAGGTTGTGCGGCTGCTGCCTGCCCCACTCGATCAGTTCGTCGAGCGGCCGCGTCAGATCCTCGAAGATGCTGATGAGGATCTCTTCCTTGGTCTTGAAGTGGTAGTAGAGCGCCGCTTTGGTGACGTCGAGGTGTTCGGCGATCTCGCGCAGCGAGGTCTTCTCGTAGCCCTGCTCGGAGAAGAGTTCGAGGGCTACGTCCTGGATGCGCTGCCGGGTGTCGCCCCGGCGCTGCCGCTTGGTGCCGTCCATGGTGCCGCCCATCTTCGTATGCCTCGCGCTCCCTTGAAACTTACCTGTCGACCGACAGGGGAAGCTAGTCCTACTTACTTGACGCCCGGCTAGTTGCAGGCTATTTTCCTGAGTGTAGTCAGCTTGCCGGTCGACAGGTAAGTACCGGACGGCTGCAGGGAATTCCAGGGGAGTGGAAACGATGGCGGACGAGACGAAAGCGGCCGAACCGGCCGCGGAAGAGGCCGGGAAACCGGCCGAGGGCCAGAAACAGCAGCGGAGCGTGCGCGTCGTCCTGATGGCGCTCATGATCGCCATGATGCTCGCGATGCTGGACAACATGATCGTGGGCACCGCGATGCCGACGATCGTCGGCGAGCTGGGCGGCCTGGAGCACCTCTCCTGGGTGGTCACCGGCTACACCCTCGCCACCGCCGCCTCCACCCCCATCTGGGGCAAGGTCGGCGACATGTACGGGCGCAAGGGCGCCTTCCTCACCTCGATCGTGATCTTCCTGATCGGCTCCGCGCTCAGCGGCATGGCCCAGGACATGGGACAGCTCATCGGCTTCCGCGCCATCCAGGGTCTGGGCGCCGGCGGTCTGATGGTCGGCGTCATGGCGATCATCGGTGACCTCATCCCGCCCCGCGAGCGCGGCAAGTACCAGGGCATGATGGCCGGCGTGATGGCCTTCGCCATGATCCTCGGCCCGCTGGTCGGCGGTTCCATCACCGACCACTGGGGCTGGCGCTGGTCCTTCTACATCAACCTGCCGCTCGGCGCCGTCGCGCTCATCGCCGTCACCACCGTGCTGCACCTGCCGAAGAAGCGCGTCCAGGCGAAGATCGACTACCTGGGCGCCGGTCTGCTCGCCCTCGGCATCTCCTCCATCGTGCTGGTCACCACCTGGGGCGGTACCGAGTACGCCTGGGGCTCCGCGCGGATCATGGAGCTGACCGGGATCGGCGTCGCCGCCCTCGTCGGCTTCGTCTTCTGGCAGACCAAGGCCGCCGCGCCGGTCATGCCGCTGCACATCTTCCGCAGCCGCAACTTCACGCTGATGTCGACGATCGGCTTCATCACCGGCTTCGTGATGTTCGGCGCGGTGCTCTTCCTCCCGCTGTACCAGCAGGCCGTGCAGGGCGCCTCCGCCACCAACTCCGGTCTGCTGCTCCTGCCCATGCTCGGCGCCATGCTCGCCGTGTCGATGGTCGCCGGGCGCGTCACCACCAACAGCGGTCGCTACAAGGTCTTCCCGCTCGTCGGCAGCGTGCTGATGATCATCGGCCTGTTCCTGCTCTCGCTGATGGACACCGAGACCACGCGCCTCACCTCCGGCCTCTACATGGCGGTGCTCGGCGCGGGCATGGGCTGCCTGATGCAGATCACGATGCTCGTCGCGCAGAACAGCGTCGAGATGAAGGACATGGGCGTCGCGTCCTCGTCCACCACGCTCTTCCGCACGCTCGGCTCGTCGTTCGGCGTCGCCATCATGGGCGCGCTGTTCAACCACCAGGTGCAGGACGTCATGGCCGAGCGGGCCGGGGCGCTCGGCTCCAAGGTGACCGAGCGGTCGGCGCAGCTCGACGCGGCCAGCCTGGCGAAGCTGCCGGCCGCGGCCCGGGACGCCTACCAGCACGCGGTGTCCGCCGGTACGCACTCCGCGTTCCTGCTCGGCTCCGCGGTCGCCGTGCTCGCGCTGGTGGCGGCGGTGTTCGTGAAGGAGGTCCCGCTGAAGGGGGCGGGAGCTCCCAAGCCCGGCGAGGGCGGGGCGCCGGACGAGGCACCCCAGGTCCCGCTCGCCGAGCCGGTCTGACCTGATCGCGGGACCGGCCCTCCCGGTCCCCGAACCTTCACGACGAAGGCCCCCGGCGTTGTCCGCCCCGGGGGCCTTCTCCTGTGCGCGGTGACGGCCGCCACCGCGGCGGCCGGGCCTCCCGGCTATTTCCCGGGCGCCCGCAGCATCGGATAGCTCCCGGTGTTCGTCGGCGCGTGCTCCGGCAGCCACAGCACCGCGACCGCGCCCTCGGCGGGTACGCCCTCGGGGGCCCCGATGGGCCGTACGTTGCGGAAGGTCAGCCGCGCGCCGAGCACCCGGGCCTGGCCCGCGGCGATGGTGAGGCCGAGGCCGTGGCCGTCGCCCGCACGGTCGGTGCTGCCGGTGCGGAAGCGGCTCGGCCCCTCGGCGAGGAGCTTCTCGGGGAAACCCGGACCGTGGTCGCGGACGCGGATGACACGGCCCTCGACGGTGACCTCGATGGGCGGCCTGCCGTGCCGGGCCGCGTTGGCCAGGAGGTTGAGCAGGACGCGCTCCAGCCGGCGCGGGTCCGTCGTGACCTCCGACTCGTGCACCACGCGCACCTCGACGTCCGCTCCCTTGGCGGCGATCCGCCGGGACACGAACTCGCCCAGCATGATGTCCTGCAGTTCGGCCCGCTCGGAGGCCCCGTCGAGCCGGGCGACCTCCAGGACGTCCTCGACGAGCGTGCGCATGGCCTGCGCGCGGTCCCGTACGAGTTCGGTGGGGCGGCCGGGCGGCAGGAGCTCGGCCGCCGTGAGCAGTCCGGTCACCGGGGTGCGCAGTTCGTGGGCGATGTCGGCGGTCACCCGGCGCTCGGCCTCGAGGCGCTGCTGGAGCGCGTCGGCCATGGCGTCCACGGCCCGCGCGAGGTCGTCGGTCTCGTCGAGCACGACACCGCCGATCGCGTCCCGCACCCGGACGTCCGGCTCGCCCTTGGCGACCCGGTTCGCCGCGGCCGCCGCCTTGCGCAGCCTGCGCGACAACTGGCCCCCTATGAGCACCCCGAGCGCGCTGCCGCCGAAGACGACCGCGATGGAGCCGATGATCAGCGCCTGGTCGAGGTCCTTCATCACGTCCGCGTTGCGGTCCGTGAAGCGCTCGTGCCAGGACAGCACCTGGCCGTTCCTGAGCGGTATGGCGGCCCAGATGTCCGGCACGCCGGTCGGACTGTCGGAGACGTAGGTCGCCCGCCGCCCCTCGGAGACCTTCGCCATCAGGTCCGACGGAATGGAGGGATCGTCTATCTTCGCCCCGAACGGCGGCGGCCGGCCCGGCCCGTACATGCGCTGGGCGAGCTGGATGCGCTCGTCGGCCAGGTCACGGGAGTTGTCCAGCATCGAGACGCGGGCCGCGTTGTGCACGACCAGGCTCAGCGCGACGGCGACCAGCGCGCCGACCAGGGCGATCGCCGTGCTGAGCTTCCAGCGGATGCCCGTGCGGATGCTCGTACCCGAATCCGTGCCCCGGTCGATGCCGATGCCGATCCTCCGGCCCCTGACCCTGACCGCGCCGGGCCGTCTGGCCCCGCCGGGGTCCCGGCCGAGGATCTCGCCCCCGCCGGAACCGGCTCCCGCGCGCGAACCGCCGCTCACACCGCCCCCCGCCTCCGCGCGTGCGCCCGGAATCCGTGCCCGCCCCGCGGCCGAGGATCTCCCCGGAGCGGAGCGCCGAAACATTCCCCGCATGGCGTGCTCAGGCCTTCAACTTGTAGCCGAAGCCGCGGACCGTCTCGATACGGTCCTGGCCGATCTTCGTACGCAGCCGCTGCACATGGACGTCGACCACCCGGGTGTCCCCGCCCCAGCCGTAGTCCCACACCCGCTCCAGCAGCTTGTCGCGGCTCAGCACCGTCCCCGGCGCGGACGAGAACTCCAGGAGCAGCCGCATCTCGGTGGGCGTCAGCGCCACCGGCGTACCGCTCCGGGTCACCTCCATGCCCTCGGTGTCGACCTCCAGGTCACCGAAGACGAGCACCCCGCCCTCCCCCGGAGCGGCACCCTCGCCGGCCGCGCCCCCGCTCGCGTGCCCGAAGCGGCGCAGCACCGCGCGGATGCGGGCGACCAGCACGGCGCCGTCGAAGGGCTTGGTCACGTAGTCGTCGGCCCCGGCCTCCAGGCCGAGCACGACGTCGATCGAGTCGGCGCGCGCGGACACCATGATGACCGGCACGGTCGACTCGTCGCGGATGCGACGGCACAGCGAGACGCCGTCGAGCCCGGGGACCATCACGTCCAGCAGGGCGATGTCGGGGCGGTCGGCGCGGAACGCCTCCAGGCCGGAGAGCCCGTCGGGCATGGCCGTGACCGCGAAGCCGTCGCGCTCCAGGGCGAGTTGCGTGGCCTCGCGGATGACGTCGTCGTCCTCGACGAACAGGACGTGGGTCTGCTCTGCCATCCAGATGCTCCGCCCGTTCAGTTCGCGTCCGGGGCGGGCGAGTTGGAGCCGCCCACCGCGTTGCTGTAGTCGTTGTGTATCCGGGACCGCTCGACGAAGCGCGTCACGGACCAGCCGTAGGTGATCACTTCCTCGCTGGAGGGGTACGACACCGGGTCGCCCTTCGCGTACAGCTGCTGGGTGACCACCAGGTCGCCCCGGTCGATCTCGGCGTAGACCGGGGGCTCCTCGGCCTTGAAGACATTCTGGTACCGGCCGTTCTCCTCGCGATAGACGTAGCTGCCGACACCCACGGCGTCGGCACAGGTCATCACGTTGATCACGATGTCGTTCGCGGGCCCGCCGGTCAGGTCCCCGTACGACACGTCGACCGGGTACTCGTCGGCGACGCACGGCTTCAGATCGCGCTTGACCGCGGCGCTGACCGCCGGGTCGCCCTTGACGATCCCGACCGCGTCCACGGGCTCGGGCGCCTTGGAGGGCGAACCGGAGACGACGGGCTTGATGCTGCCCTTGGCGACCGCGTCGCCGCCCGCCGGACCCTCGTCGCGGGCACCGGTGCCGCCGGTGGCGCACGCGGTCAGGAAAAGGCCGAGGGCGGTGAGCCCGGCCACCGCCGAACTCCCCGCCTTCAGGGCCGTTCTGCCCCGGACTCCTAGGCCGCGCAACGCTCCCGCTCCTCACGTTCGAGCGCGCGGGCGTCCAGGTCGCGGCTCTCCAGCTCCTCGCGGAGCCGGGCCAGCGCCCGGTGCAGCGTGCTCTTGACCGTTCCGGCCGACATGCCGAGCGCGGCGGCCGTCTCCTCCGTGGACATCTGCTCCCAGTGTCGCAGCACCACCACACTGCGCTGCTTGGGTGCCAGCACCTTCATGATGTCCATCAGGAGCGCGCGGTCCGCGTGCTGCTCGGTGGCGTCCTCCACGCACGCGTCCGGCAGCTGCTCGGTGGGCACCTCTTCGAGCTTGCGGGCCCGCCACCACTCGGTCCGCGTGTTGATCATCACGCGGCGCAGATAGGCGTCGGCGAGGCGCTTGTCCGCGATGCCCTCCCAGCGGCCGTACGTCCGCACGAGCGCGGTCTGGAGCAGGTCCTGGGCGTCGACCGGGTCGGGGACCAGACGACGGGCGCTGCGCAGCAGCGCGTCCTGCCGCGTGCGGACGTACTCCTCGAATTCGAGCACCTCACCGTGCACCATGATCAACCGCCTCCGTCCCCGTTTCCGACCCGCTTGCTGCCGGTTGTCCGTCGCCTGCGAACCGCTGCCTGTCCGCCGCCGGTCGAGCGGCGCTTCCGCGGTACGGCACTGAAGCTACGGAGGCGTTGTCACGGGGTTGTCCGAGACAGCCTGCGGCCAGCACTCGGCTGTCCGTCGGTTGTGTAACGGCTATGGATACGGGGTAAGGAGAAAGGCTCTTGTGCGGTGGTTTGTCCGGTGATGTCCTCCGCGTCAGGCCAGGGGGAGCCGATACAGACCGCCGGGGAGCGGCTCCACCAGACCGTCGGCGACGAGCCCGTCGAGCGCGCGGCCCCGCTGCACCGGCTCGTCCCACACCCGGTCCAACGCGGCCTGGGGGACCGGAACGTGCGCCTCCCGCAGGACGGCCAGCAGCTTGCCGCGCACCTGGCGGTCCGTGCCCGCGTACGTCTGTCCCTTGCGCGGCGGCCCGTCGTGCTCCGGCTTGCCGGCCAGCCGCCACGCGCACTGCGCGGCGATCGGGCAGCGGTGGCACGTCTCGTTCTTCGCCGTGCAGACCAGCGCGCCGAGCTCCATGGACGCGGCGGCCCAGCGCGCGGCCGTGCTCTCGTCCTCGGGCAGCAGGGCGCGGGCGAGCCTGCGCTCGGCGGCCGTGGTGGCGTTCGGCGGGTACTGCACGCCGGTGACGGCACGGGCGAAGACCCTGCGGACGTTCGTGTCCAGTACGGGATGGCGCTGCCCGTACGCGAACGACGCGACCGCCGCCGCCGTGTACTCCCCGATGCCGGGCAGAGCCAGCAACTGTGCGTGATCGGTCGGTACGTCGCCGCCGTGCCGTTCCGTTATGGCCACCGCGGCGCCGTGCAGGCGCAGGGCGCGGCGCGGATAGCCGAGCCGCCCCCAGGCCCGGACGGCCTCGCCGGGCGCGTCCTTCGCCAGATCGGCGGGGCGCGGCCAGCGGGCCAGCCACTGCTCGTACACGGGCAGGACGCGGTTGACCGGGGTCTGCTGGAGCATGAACTCGCTGACCATCACCGCCCAGGCGCCGGCATCGGGATGCCGCCAGGGCAGATCGCGGGCGTGCTCGTCGAACCAGGCGACGACGGGGGCGTGGAGGTCCTCGCCGGGGGTGTTCCGGGTGGGCCCGGTGGGCTCGGTGGGTGCAGTCATGGCGATATCGATCCTGCCATGCGGCGGTGAGGATGCGGGGACGACGCCGGGGCGGACGGTGGTGAAAGACCGCACCCGGCGGCCGTCACGGCGCCGGAATGGATGTCCACCAGGATGATGATCCGGAAAAGTTGGTACCGGGGCGGCGGGTAGGGCCTGTGACGCGGCCGATCTCTCGTACAGTTTGCGCCGTGGGATCTCTGCGCAATCCGGTCGGGCCGCTACCCTCCACCATCTACTGGCGTCGGAGGGCCGTTCTGCTGTCCGTACTAGGGCTGTTGGCGCTTCTCACCGTCTGGGTGGTCGGCACCGGCGGAGGCGGTGGCGACAACGGCGCCGGCGGGTCGAACGGCAAGAACCCCGCCTCCTCGATCACGCCGGGACCGTCCGGTTCGGGTCCCGCGATCAGTCAACACCCGGGCGGGCGCGACGAGTCGAGCGGCGACACCGACAGCGGCGGCGGCACGGGCGGCGACGGAAACGACAGCGGCGGTGGCTCGGGCGGCGGTTCCGGTGACGGCTCGGGCGGCGGTTCGGGCGACGGCTCCACGGGTTCCGGCGCGAGCACCGGCGGCGGCTCCGACGACGGGGCCAAGAACGGCGGCGGGGCGGCCGGCCGGCTCCCGGCCGGCTCCACCGTCCCCAACTGCACCCAGGGCAATGTGAAGTTGACGCTCAAGAGCGTGCGCAACACCTACGCGCCCGGAGAGCAGCCCGAGATCGAGATCGTCGCCAAGAACAGCTCGGGCAGTGACTGCAAGGTCGATCTCGGCCCGAAGAACACGGTCTTGACGATCACTCGGGCCGGGAGCGACGAGGACATCTGGGCCTCGGACGACTGCCCGAAGGACGCGGCGGGCGTCCTCTTCCGCGTACCGGCCGGCGGCCAGACCGTGCACACGGTGAAGTGGGACCGCAAGCCCGGCGCCCCCGCGTGCGCCACGCCCCCTTCGGGTTCGGCCCCCGCCGGCACCTATCTGGTCGAGGCGAAGGCGCCGGGTCTGGCGAAGGCGCAGACGTCGTTCGTCCTGTCCAAGGACTGAGCGCCCCGGGACCCGGTGAACGGACCCGGCGAACCCGGGTCCGGAAAATCCGGGTCCGGAAGACCCGGGACCCGGTGACGAAGGCTCCTAGACGTAACGCTCCAGGATCGACGACTCCGCGAGACGGGACAGGCCCTCGCGGACGCTGCGCGCCCGCGCCTCGCCCACGCCGTCGACCGTCTGGAGATCGTCCACGCTCGCGGCGAGCAGCTTCTGGAGCCCGCCGAAGTGCTCCACGAGCCGGTCGATGATCGCGCCGGGCAGCCGCGGCACCTTGGCGAGGAGGCGGAAGCCGCGCGGGGAGACCGCGGAGTCGAGCGCCTCGGGGGAGCCGGTGTACCCCAACGCCTTCGCCACCGTGGACAGTTCGAGGAGTTCGGCGTGGGAGAGCGCGTCCAGCTCGGACAGCGCCTCGTCGACCGTGCGGGAACGCTTGGCGGTGGGCTCGGGCACGTAGTCCCGGACGACCAGCTCGCGGTCGGGTTCGACACCGGCGATCAGCTCGTCGAGCTGGAGGGTCAGCAGCCGCCCGTCGGTGCCCAGTTCCACGACGTACTCGGCGATCTCGGTGGCGATGCGGCGCACCATCTCCAGGCGCTGGGCGACCGCGGAGACGTCCCGGACGGTGACGAGGTCCTCGATCTCCAGCGCCGACAGCGTTCCCGCGACCTCGTCCAGGCGGAGCTTGTAGCGCTCCAGGGTCGCGAGGGCCTGGTTGGCGCGGGAGAGGATCGCGGCGGAGTCCTCCAGGACGCGGCGGTGACCGTCGACGTACAGCGCGATCAGGCGCATCGACTGGGAGACCGAGACGACGGGGAAGCCGACCTGCTTGCTCACCCGGTCCGCGGTGCGGTGCCGGGTGCCCGTCTCCTCCGTCGGGATCGTCGGGTCGGGCACCAGCTGCACACCCGCCCGGAGGATTTTGGTGATGTCCTTGTCGAGCACGATGCCGCCGTCGAGCTTGCACAGCTCGCGCAGACGGGTCGCGGTGAACTCGACATCCAGGACGAATCCACCCGTGCACATCGCTTCGACGGTCTTGTCGGAGCCGAGCACGATGAGTCCGCCGGTGTTGCCGCGGAGGATCCGTTCCAGCCCGTCGCGCAGTGCCGTGCCGGGTGCCACGGCGCTCAGTGAGGCGCGCATCAGGCCATCGGCACCGGAGCTCCCGCCGGACTTTCCGGGAGCTGCTGCCCGGTCGTTGGCTGCTACTGCACTCCTCCGGTCGCAGGTTTTCGGTCGCCCTCGTTTCGTACGGACGGGCGAGACCAGGGCAAAGTCTACCGGCGCGGCTCCTCGTCCCGTGGGGCCTCTCTGCGACGCGAGCGCGGAAGGACGCTCAGGGCCGCGCCGATGTCGGCCACTTCCAGGACCTTCATACCGGCGGGGACCTTGCCCGGATCGGTCGGTACGAGGGCGTGGGTGAAGCCCAGACGGTGGGCCTCGGCCAGCCGCCGCTGGACCCCCGTGACCCGTCTGACCTCGCCCGCGAGCCCCACCTCGCCGATCGCCACGAGGTTCTTGGGGAGCGGGACGTCACTGGCGGCGGACGCCAGCGCGAGCGCGACGGCGAGGTCCGCGGCGGGCTCGGAGAGCTTCACACCGCCGACGGTCGCCGAGTAGATGTCCCGCTTGCCGAGCGCACTGATCCGGCCGCGCTGCTCCAGGACGGCGAGCATCATCGAGACGCGGGAGGTCTCCAGGCCGGATGTCGTACGGCGCGGGGAGGGGATCTGGGAGTCGACGGTGAGCGCCTGGACCTCGGCGACCAGGGGACGGCGGCCCTCGAGCGTGACGGTCAGGCAGGTGCCGGGGACGGGCTCGGCGCGGCGCGTCAGGAAGAGCCCCGACGGGTCGGCGAGCCCGGTGATGCCCTCGTCGTGCAGCTCGAAGCAGCCGACCTCGTCCGTCGTCCCGTAGCGGTTCTTGACCCCTCGCACGAGCCTCAGCCGCGCGTGCCGGTCGCCCTCGAAGGACAGGACGACGTCCACGAGGTGTTCGAGCAGCCGGGGGCCGGCGATCGCGCCGTCCTTGGTGACGTGGCCCACGAGCAGGGTGGACATGCCGCGTTCCTTGGAGGCGCGGATGAGCGCGCCCGCCACCTCCCGGACCTGGGCCATGCCGCCGGGCGCCCCGTCGATCTCCGGAGAGGCCACCGTCTGCACGGAGTCCACGATCAGCAGGGACGGCTTCACGGCGTCCAAGTGGCCGAGGACGGCGGCCAGGTCGGTCTCCGCGGCCAGGTACAGGTGGTC
>Ga0105251_10003030_pt1 | contig 12525 bp, 11 predicted proteins | sample KBSS64metaG_FD_80424 | JGI IMG/M metagenome (GOLD analysis project Ga0105251, IMG submission 80424) | Switchgrass rhizosphere microbial communities from Kellogg Biological Station, Michigan, USA - KBS S6-4 metaG | ecosystem: Host-associated > Plants > Roots > Rhizosphere > Soil | place...
GCCAGTGACGTCCGCGAGCGTGCGCACTGAAACGTACCGCGAGTTCAAGAAGGATGACTATCTGAACGCCGTGCGCAAGGCGAAGGAATACATCGCGGCTGGCGAGCTGATGCAGGTGCAGGTCGGCCAGCGCCTCATCAAGCCGTTCCGCGACAATCCGCTTTCGCTGTATCGCGCGCTGCGTTCGCTGAATCCGTCGCCGTACATGTACTACTACAACTTCGGCGGCGAAATGCACGTGGTCGGCGCGTCGCCGGAAATTCTCGTGCGTCAGGAAAAGCGCGCGGACGATCGCATCGTGACGATTCGTCCGCTCGCCGGCACCCGTCCGCGCGGCAACACGCCCGAGCGCGACGCCGAGCTCGCCACCGAACTGCTGAACGATCCGAAGGAAATCGCCGAGCATGTGATGCTGATCGACCTCGCGCGCAACGACGTCGGCCGCATTGCGCAGACCGGCTCGGTTTCCGTGACGGACAAGATGATCATCGAGAAGTACTCGCACGTGCAGCACATCGTGAGCTCGGTCGAAGGCAAGCTCAAAGACGGCATGAATAACTACGACGTGCTGCGCGCGACCTTCCCCGCCGGCACGCTGTCCGGCGCGCCGAAGGTCCGCGCGATGGAACTCATCGACGAACTGGAGCCGGTCAAGCGCGGTCTTTACGGCGGCGCAGTCGGTTATCTGTCGTTCAGCGGCGAAATGGATCTCGCGATCGCGATTCGCACCGGCCTGATCCACAAAGGCAATCTCTACGTTCAGGCGGCAGCGGGCGTCGTCGCCGATTCGGTGCCCGAATCCGAATGGCAGGAAACGGAGAACAAGGCGCGCGCCGTGCTGCGCGCCGCCGAGCAAGTGCAAGACGGCCTCGACAGCGACTTCTGAGGAGACAAGACCATGCTGCTGATGATCGACAACTACGATTCCTTCACCTACAACCTGGTCCAGTACTTCGGCGAACTCGGCGAGGACGTGCGCACCTATCGCAACGACGAAATCACGCTCGACGCTATCGCGAAGCTCAACCCCGAGCGCATCTGCCTCTCGCCGGGACCGAGCAATCCGCAACACGCGGGCATCACGCTCGACGTATTGCGCGAATTCTCCGGCAAGCTGCCGATTCTCGGCGTGTGCCTCGGCCATCAGGCGATCGGCGAGGCATTCGGCGGGCGCGTCGTGCGCGCGCAGACGATCATGCACGGCAAGGTCAGTCAGATCGAGACGGACTGTAAAGGCGTGTTCGCCGATCTGCCTAAACACTTCAACGTGACGCGCTATCACTCGCTGGCAATTGAGCGCGAGTCTTTGCCCGACTGTCTCGAAGTGTCCGCATGGACGCCCGACGGCGAGATCATGGGCGTGCGTCACAAGGAACTCGAAGTGGAAGGCGTGCAGTTCCATCCGGAATCGATTCTGTCCGAGCACGGCCACGCGCTCCTGGAAAACTTCGTGAAGAACTCATCGACCGGCAAGCGGGCTTAAGAACATGACAATCACCGCACAGGAAGCGCTGCAACGCACGATCGAGCATCGCGAGATTTTTCACGACGAAATGCTGCACCTGATGCGCCAGATCATGCGCGGCGAGATGTCGCCCGTCATGGCGGCCGCGATCATCACCGGCTTGCGCGTGAAGAAGGAAACCATCGGCGAGATCGCGGCGGCCGCGACCGTGATGCGCGAGTTCGCGAATCATGTCGAAGTCGAGGACAACTCGCATTTCGTCGATATCGTCGGCACGGGCGGCGACGGCTCGCACACGTTCAACATCTCCACCGCGTCGATGTTCGTTGCGGCCGCGGCGGGCGCGAAGGTCGCAAAGCACGGCAACCGCGGCGTGTCTAGCAAGTCGGGCAGCGCGGACGTACTCGAAGCGCTCGGCGTGAACATCGATCTGACACCGGAACAAGTGGCCGCGTCGATTGCCGAAACCGGCATGGGCTTCATGTTCGCGCCGAACCATCATCCGGCGATGAAGAACATCGCGCCCGTGCGCCGCGAACTGGGCGTGCGGACCATTTTCAATATTCTCGGGCCGCTGACGAACCCGGCCGCCGCGCCGAACCAGCTTCAGGGCGTATTTCACGAAGACCTCGTCGGCATTCAGGTTCGCGTGATGCAGCGTCTCGGCGCGAAACACGTGCTGGTGGTGTACGGCAAGGACGGCATGGACGAAGTGTCGCTCGGCGCCGCGACGAAAGTCGGCGAACTGAAGAACGGTGAAGTGACCGAGTACGAGATTCATCCTGAGGATTTCGGCCTGCAGATGGTGTCGAACCGCTCGTTGAAGGTGCAGGACGCGCAGGAATCGAAGGCCATGCTGCTCGGCGCGCTGAACAACAAGGCGGGCGTGGCGCGCGAAATCGTCACCTTGAATGCCGGCACGGCGCTTTATGCCGCGGACGTCGTCGATTCGATCGACGCGGGCATGGCCGCCGCGCGCGAAGCGATCGCGAGCGGCGCCGCACGCGAAAAGATTGAAGCGCTCGTGAAATTCACGCAGCAGTTTGCGAAGAAATAACGGAAGCCAACATGAGTGACATTCTGGATCGCATCATCGCGGTCAAGCGCGAGGAAATTCGCGCCGCCGAACAAAGCGCGCCGCTCGAAGAGCTGAAACTCGAAGCCAGCGCGCGCGACCTTCGCGATTTCGTCGGCGCATTGCGGGCGAAACATGCGGCGAATCAGGCCGCGGTCATTGCCGAAGTGAAGAAAGCGAGTCCGTCGAAGGGCGTGCTGCGCGAGCACTTCGTGCCTGCCGATATCGCGCGCTCGTACGAAAAAGGCGGCGCCGCGTGCCTTTCCGTCCTCACCGACGTGCAGTTCTTCAAGGGCAGCGTCGCCTATCTGGAAGAAGCGCGCGCCGCGTGCAGCCTGCCGGTGCTGCGCAAGGACTTCATCATCGATCCGTATCAGATCATCGAAGCGCGCGCGATGGGCGCGGACTGCATCCTGCTGATCGCGGCCGCGCTCGAACTCTCGCAAATGCAGGATCTCGAAGCCTACGCGCACTCGCTCGGGCTCGCGGTGCTGGTCGAAGTGCACGACGCCGACGAACTGCGCGATGCGCTCACGCTGAAGACACCGCTCATCGGCATCAATAATCGCAATCTGCGCACGTTCGAGACGACGATCGACACGACCATCGGCATGCTGGAATCGGTGCCGGATGACCGCATCGTCGTGACGGAATCCGGCATTCTGTCGCGCCTCGATGTCGACCGGCTGCGAGCGATGCGCGTGCATACGTTCCTCGTCGGCGAAGCGTTCATGCGCGCCGACGATCCGGGCGCGGAACTCGCACGCATGTTCTTCTGATTTCACCGACAGGAACCGCATGGGTATCGAACGGGAACTCAAGCTCGCGCTCGCGCCGTCGCAACATGACGACGTCGCGCGCTTCTTCGACGAGCGCACGGGCGCGGGCAAGCCGATCGAGCTTGCCAACGTCTATTTCGATACGCCGGACTGCGCGCTCGCGAAGGCGAAGTCCGCGCTGCGCCTGCGCCGCACGCCGGAGCAATGGCTGCAGACGTTCAAGACGCTCGGCAAATCGGTCGCGGGTTTGAGCAACCGTCACGAGTGGGAATTGCCCGTCGAAGGCGAAGCGCTCGAAATCGACGCCCTGATCGCCGCTTGCGACGACGACACCGCACGCGAAGCGCTGGCACGCGCCGCGCCCGGTCTGATCGCGCTCTTCAAGACCGACTTCAGGCGCATCGTGTGGGATATCGAGCGCGAAGGTTCGCAGATCGAAGTCGCGCTGGACGTCGGCCAGATCACCGCCGAGGTCGACGGCGAGACGCGTCGCGCGGACATCAGCGAACTGGAACTGGAACTGAAGTCCGGCGAAGAAACCGCGCTTTCGATGCTCGCCGCCGAATTGCGCGGCGCGTTTCCCGAACTCGTTCCCGAGGATCTCAGCAAAGCCCAGCGCGGATATCTGCTGCGCGGACAGCCCGAAAAAAACCGCAACGCCCGAGCATGAGCCAACAGCCGTCCCTTTTCGCGGATAGCGAATCCGCGCCTGCGTCGACTTTCGCGACGCTCGAAAGCCAGTTCGAAGCGCTGCCCGCCGACTGGCGCACGCATCTGAAGCCTTTCATCGAAAGCAAGCACTACGCCGCGTTGTGCGCATTCGTCGATGACGAGCGCGCCGCCGGCAAGACGGTTTATCCCGCCGACGTTTTCCGCGCGCTGCGTCTCACGAATCCCGGCGACGTGAAAGTCGTGATTCTCGGGCAAGACCCGTATCACGGCGAGGACAAGGGCGCGCCGCAAGCGCACGGCCTGGCGTTCTCGGTGCCCGCGCCGGTGCGTCCGCCGCCTTCGTTGCGCAACATCTTCAAGGAGATTCACGCAAGTCTCGGGTTTCCCGCGCCCGCGCACGGTTGTCTCGATTCGTGGGCGAAGCAAGGCGTGCTGCTGCTCAACACGTCGCTGACGGTCGAGCGCGACAAAGCCGGCAGCCACGCGAAACGCGGCTGGGAGCAATGCACCGATACGCTGATCCACGAAATGGCGCAGCGTCACGACGGGCTCGTGTTCATGCTGTGGGGTGCGCACGCGCAGGCAAAGCGCGGTTTGATCGAAGGCACGGGGAAATCGCATTGCGTGCTGGAGGCGGCGCATCCTTCACCGTTGTCGGCGTATCGCGGATTTTTCGGCTGCGGACATTTCGCGCGCGCGAACGAATACCTGACCGAGTACGGGCGTGAGGCAATCGACTGGCGCTTGCCGGCCGAGCCGGAATTGCTCGCTTGAACGCAAAAAAACCCCGCATAAGCGGACCGCATCAGCGGGGTTTTCTTCTTGAAGAGAGACGCTTAGACAGCCGCAATCGCCTCACGCGCCGACGCCAGCGCCGCGCCAGCCACTTCCGGCCCCATGTTCAGGCCTTCGGCGTAAATGAAGCTCACGTCGGTCATGCCGAGGAAGCCGAGGAACGTCGTAAGGAACGGCGTCTGCGAATCGTTCGGCGTGCCTGCGTACTTGCCGCCGCGCGCCGACACCACGTACACCTTCTTGCCCTTCACGAGGCCTTCCGGACCGTTCGCGGTATAGCGGAAGGTGATGCCGGCACGCGCGATCCAGTCGAAATACGTCTTCAGTTGCGACGAGATGCCGAAGTTGTACAGGGGCGCTGCGATCACGACGACATCCGCCGCCTGCAACTCGGCGATCAGCGCTTCGCTCTTCGCGTTGATCGCGGCTTGTTCCGCGCTGCGCTGATCGGCGGGCGTGAAGAACGCGCCGAGCGTGGCGTCGTCGAGGTGCGGAAGGTTGTCGCCCAGCAGATTGCGCACGACCAGCTTTGCGCCCGGGTTGCTTTGTTGCAGTTTCGCGGTCAGTTCGTCGGCGAGCAGCGTCGATTGAGCACCTTGCGAACGGGCGGCGGAGTTGATTTGCAGAATCGTCGTCATGATGGGTTCCTGTTCCTTGATCGGGTTTCGGGCACCGTCGGCGCCCGGCTTAGGAAGCATTCTTCGTTTTTCGACGGTCGAGAAAAAGCCGTGCGGTCGTGACGGATCGTTGCACCGGTAGAACAATCCGCCTCCGGAATCAGCCTTTCAGCCAGCGCTCGCGCCATTGTTTCGACGGGCCGCGTCCGTCGATGGCGGTCAGCACGTAGCGCGCGACTTCCGGCCCGTCGAGCCTGAGCTCGGTGCGGCGCAGCTCGTCGCGGCGGAACGCGTGCACTTCCACCTTCGTGCCCGGCAGATAGCGCGACAGCAGCGCGTCGAGATTGGAGCCGGTGATGCGCAGTCCGTCGATTGCGACGAGCACATCACCCGCCGACAATCCCGCCTTCTGCGCCGCGCTGCCTTCATGCACGACGGCAAGCGTGCAATCCGCGCCGCCGCGCACACGCGCGCCGAGCGAAGGCTTGACCGATGCGCCGTTGCCCGGCAAATCGGGCGCCATCGCGATGCCGAACGGCTCGAGCAGCGCGTCGAGCGGCAGATCGCGCGTGCCGCGCACGCCGTCGCGGAAGAGCGAGCGCAGGTCCGCGCCGGTCGCTTCGGCGAAGAGCGCCTCGACGTCTTCCTCCATAAGTCCGCGCGCCTTGCCGTGGTAGAACTCGCGCCCGTAGCGTTGCCAGAGGAGGCGCATCACGTCGTCGAGCGATTTGCGGTTGTCGGTTTGCGCGCGGATCGACAGATCGAACGCCAGCGCGACGAGCGAGCCTTTCTGGTAGTAGCTGACGATCGCGTTCGGCGCGTTTTCGTCGGCGCGATAGTACTTCACCCAAGCATCGAACGAGCTTTGCGCGACGGACTGCTTGAGGCGCCCCGTGCCGCGCAGCACGCTGCCGATCGTCTTGCCGAGCAGGTTGAAGTAATCGCCCGCCGAGATGAGGCCGCTGCGCACGAGCAGCAGATCGTCGTAGTAGGACGTGAAGCCTTCGAAGAGCCACAGCAGCGTCGTGTAATTCTCCTGCGACAGATCGTACGGCGCGAACGCCGCCGGCTTGATGCGCTTCACGTTCCACGTATGGAAGTACTCGTGGCTGCACAGACCGAGATAGGTGCGATAGCCTTCGGTCGTTTCCGGGCGGCCCAGCACGGGCAGATCGGTGCGATTGCAGATCAGCGCCGTCGATGCGCGATGCTCAAGCCCGCCATAACCATCGCTGACGGCGACGGTCATGAACACGTAGCGTTCCACCGGCGCCTTCTTCGTGCGCGGCTCGAAAAGCGCGATTTGCGCTTCGCAGACGCGCTTCAGATCCGCGGCGAGCCGGTTCATGTCGAGATTGACGACGCGCCCCGAAATCACGATGTCATGCTTCACGCCGTGCGCGGTGAAGCTGCTGAGCGCGAATTCGCCGAGCGTGACGGGCTGATCGACGAGTTCGTCGTAATTCGCCGCTTCATAGCTGCCAAAGCCGTAGCGCTTCGTGCCGCGCGCCTCGGCGAGCGCCGTCGCGACGCGCCAGTTGCGATACGCGCCGCCCTGCGGCGGTTCGATATCGACGATGCACGGCGCGGCCGACTGCCCTTCCACCGCGAGGAACGTGCTCGTCCCGTTGAAGAAGCCGACGGTGTCGTCCAGATGCGCGGCGCGCACCGACATGTCCCACGCGTAGACCTCGTAGCGCAGCGTGATCGGTCCGTCGACCGGTGCGGCTTGCCATGCGTGCTTGTCGATCTTTTCGATCGCGACCCGGCGGCCCGCCGCGTTGAACGCCTGCAGCGTCACGATATTGCGCGCGAACTCGCGGATCATGTAGCTGCCAGGAATCCACACCGGCAACATGAACCGCTGACCAGCCGGATCCGGCTCTGCAACGGTGAGCGTCACTTCGAAGAGATGCGCGGCGGGATTTTTCGGAACGATGCGGTAGCGCACGGGCTGCACCGTTTGCATGAGCGTAGTCATCTCGATGTCCTTGTTCTTGTTCTGGGCGCGCCTGGCCACGCCCGGCGCCTTGCTTCTTTACGCTGCGCTTTCGCAAAAGCAAGGCCGTAAAAACACAGGAGGCGCATGACGCGCCTCCCTTCCTCGTTCGAGCCGCGCTCAGCGCACGGCGGACAGTTCCTTTTCGAGCCGGTCGGCGGGCACGGCGCCCGGCAGACGGCGGCCATCGGCGAGAAACACGGTCGGCGTGCCGGTGACGTTCATCGAGCGGCCGAGCTTCAGGTTCTTGTCGATGGCAGTCGTGTCGCACGACGCTGCCATGGTGGGCGTCTTGCGGTCGAGCATCCAGCTTTCCCACGCGTTCGCGCGATCCTGCGAGCACCAGATCGACTTCGACTTGGCCGTCGAATCCGGCGAGAGCACCGGGTAAAGGAAGGTGTAGACGGTGACATTGTCGATCGATTTCAGCGTCGATTCGAGTTGCTTGCAGTACGGGCAGTTCGGATCGGAAAACACCGCGATCTTGCGCTTGCCGTTCCCCTTCACGACCTTCACCGCGTCTTCGAACGGCAGCTTCGCGAAGTCGATCTTGTTCGTTTCCGAGAGCCGCGCCTCGGTGAGGTTCTTGCTGCTGCGCGTGTCGACGAGATCGCCGATCAGCACGTAGTTGCCGGTCGCATCGCTATAGATGATCTGCGAGCCGAGATTCACTTCGTAGAGTCCCGGCACGGGCGTCTTCTGGATGCTCTTGATGGTGGCGTCGCCCATGCGCGATTCGAGCGCCGACTTGATCTTGTCGGTGATTTCATCGGCCTGCGCCGAACAGCCGATGCTGAGCGTCACGGCGAGCGCAGCGGCCGTCGCGAGAGCGATGCGAAAGGTGGTTTTCATGCGGTTTCCTGTGAGTCGCTTGAGCGTAGCGCGTGCGTCGCGCCTGTGGAATATCAATGGACTGTCTCAGCCGAGCGCCGCCGACACCAGCCAGCGCTTGATGAGCGGCTGCGCGCCGACGAACGCCATGCCCGTGTTACGGACCGCGCGCGCGAGCGTGCCCGGCACGGAAAAGAGCCGCTGCAGGCCGTCGGTCGCGAACATGAGCTTCTGGATGTCTTCGCGGCGCGCGCGTTCATAGCGGCGCAGCAGAATCGGATCGCCGAGATCGCGGAACGACTCTTTGTTGGCGATGACGTCAGCCAGCGCGGCCACGTCACGCAGGCCGAGGTTCATGCCCTGCCCCGCGAGCGGGTGAATCAGATGCGCGGCATCGCCAACGAGCGCGACGCGCGGCGCGATCAGCTTGTCCACGGTCTGCAGCCCGAGCGGAAAGCCCTGCGCGGGCGTCACGCAATCGAGCGTGCCGAGCATGTTTTGCGTCGCCTGTTCGACCTGGGCCGCGAGTTGAGCGGGATCGAGCGCGAGCAGTTCGTCGGCGTGCTCCGTGCGTGCCGACCACACGAGCGAAACGTGATCGCCGGGCAACGGCAGCAGCGCGATGATTTCCGTATCGCGGAACCATTGATATGCGGTTTCGCCGTGCGGCCGCTCGGCCCGGAAATTGGCGACGACACCCGTCTGCCGATAATCGCGACGATTCATCTTCGCGCCCATTTGAGCGCGCACCCAGGAATGCGCGCCGTCGGCGCCGACGATCAGATCCGTTTCGAGCATTTCGCCGCTCGCGAGCGCGACATGCGCGGCGTCGGCCTCGACCGTCATGCCCTGCGCGCGCGATTCGAACCACGAGAGGCTCGGCTGAAAGCGCAACGCGGCATCGAGCGACTGTTCGATCAGCCACGATTCCACGATCCACGCGAGTTGCGGCACCGACGCCTGGAACGCCGAGAAGTGCAGTTCCGCGTGGGCGTCGCCGAAAACACGCATGTCGAACACCGGACCGAGACGCGAGCGATCGAGCGCCTGCCAGACGCGCAGCCGCTCGAGCAGCGCCTGCGAGCTCGAGGACAGCGCGTAGATGCGCGAATCGAACGCTGCGCCCGGCGGCAGACCGGCGGGGCGCGACGCGATGAGCGCGGTGCGCAGACCGGATTGGGCGAGCGCGAGCGCGGCCGTCTTGCCGACGAGCCCGCCGCCGACGACGACTGCGTGGAATCTGAGGGGATGCGGAGTCATCCGGGCATTATAGCCGTGGGGTTCGAACGGGTTTGCCGGCCGAGGGTGCCGCTTGCGGGCGTCGGCACGGCGGTACAATAGCGGTTTGCCCGGCCGCCTGACGCGGCCGCAGCGTGGCGGGCGGTCCTCGCCCGCTCTTTGCGCACCATTTTTGACGAAACCTGCGCGGCCCGCGCCGTCTCACCAGTTCGAAGGATCCCATGAGCCTCCAATGCGGCATCGTCGGCTTGCCCAACGTCGGCAAGTCCACACTTTTCAATGCTTTGACCAAGGCGGGCATTGCCGCCGAGAACTATCCGTTCTGCACGATCGAGCCGAACGTCGGCGTGGTCGAAGTGCCGGATCCGCGTCTGAACGCGCTCGCCGAGATCGTGAAGCCAGAGCGCATCCTGCCGGCGGTGGTCGAGTTCGTCGATATCGCGGGTCTCGTTGCGGGTGCGTCGAAGGGTGAAGGCCTCGGCAACCAGTTTCTGGCGAACATCCGCGAGACGGATGCAATCACGCATGTCGTGCGCTGCTTCGAAGACGAGAACGTGATCCACGTCGCGGGGAAGATCGACCCGATCGCGGATATCGAAGTCATCAACACCGAACTCGCGCTCGCCGATCTGGCGACGGTCGAAAAGGCGTTCACGCGTTACTCGAAGGCGGCGAAGTCGGGCAACGACAAGGAAGCGGCGAAACTCGTCGCCGTGCTCGAGAAGGTGCGCGCGCAACTGGATCAGGCGAAGCCGGTGCGCGGTCTCTCGCTGACCGACGAAGAACAGCTGACCATCAAGCCGCTGTGTCTCATCACGTCGAAGCCGACGATGTACGTCGCAAACGTGAAGGACGACGGCTTCGAGAACAATCCGTACCTCGACGCGGTGCGCAAGCACGCGGAAGCGGAGAACGCGCCGGTGGTCGCGGTGTGTGCGGCGATCGAAGCGGAAATCGCGGATCTCGACGATGCCGACAAGAAAGACTTCCTCGCCGATATGGGCATGGACGAGCCGGGTTTGAACCGCGTGATTCGCGCGGGTTTCAAGCTACTCGGCCTGCACACCTACTTCACGGCGGGCGTGAAGGAAGTGCGCGCGTGGACGATTCATATCGGCGATACGGCGCCGCAGGCCGCCGGCGCCATTCACACGGATTTCGAGCGCGGCTTCATCCGTGCGCAGACAATTTCGTTCGATGACTACATCGCTTATAAGGGCGAACAAGGCGCGAAGGAAGCGGGGAAGATGCGGGCGGAGGGGAAGGAGTATGTCGTTCATGATGGGGATGTCATGAACTTCCTGTTCAACGTGTAAAACGTCAAGAACAGTCAAAGCTGCTTGCCTCGCGAAGCGGAGTACCCGATAAAGGGACTCCGCTTTTTTCTTGCGCGGCAAGGCAGCGCACCGATGCGATAAATAACAACAACGAGAGAGCAAAAGAAGATGAAGAGACACGCGTCGATGAGCGCGCTGCGTGCGTTCGCGGTGACCGCGCTGATCGTGACGAGCGTCGTGTGGACACCCGGCGCCTTCGGCTATCGCGGCTATCAATATCAATACCAGCCGCAACCAGACGAATCCGACCTCGACAACCACGGCCACTACGTCAATCACGACGGCAACCTCGTCCACTCGCCCGCGCACACGCGCTCGGGCACGGTCCCCACAGGCGCGACCGCCCGATGCCGCGACGGCACCTACAGCTTCAGCCAGCATCACAGCGGCACGTGTTCGAGACACGGCGGCGTGGCGAGCTGGCAGTGACCGATGGCACCGCGAAGTACAATGCCATTTGATCCCGCGCGCGCCAGGCGCGACGGCGGGAACGCGCGAAACCGCGCGACCGGACATCCTCGCGCGCCGACTCGAACGCGCCGCGTTCATACCCTCAATCAATCACGGACAACATGGCCCAATACGTCTTCACCATGAACCGCGTCGGCAAAATCGTCCCGCCGAAGCGTCAGATCCTGAAAGACATCTCCCTCTCGTTCTTTCCCGGCGCGAAGATCGGCCTCCTCGGCCTGAACGGTTCCGGCAAGTCGACGCTCATCAGGATCATGGCGGGCGTCGATAAGGACATCGAAGGCGAAGCCACGCCGATGCCGAACCTGAACATCGGCTATCTGCCGCAGGAGCCGCAACTGGATCCGCAGCAGACCGTGCGTCAGGCCGTCGAGGAAGGTCTCGGCGACGTCTTCCAGGCACAAAAGAAGCTCGACGAAATTTACGCCGCCTACGCCGAGCCCGACGCCGACTTCGACAAGCTCGCCGCCGAACAGGCGAAGTACGAAGCGATTCTCTCGACGAGCGATGGCGGCAGCCCCGAGCAACAGCTCGAAGTCGCCGCCGACGCGCTGCGCCTGCCCGCATGGGACGCGAAAATCGAACATCTGTCGGGCGGGGAAAAGCGCCGCGTCGCGCTCTGCAAGCTGCTGCTGCAAAAGCCCGACATGCTGCTGCTCGACGAGCCGACCAACCACCTCGACGCCGAATCCGTCGAATGGCTGGAGCAGTTCCTCACGCGCTATCCGGGCACCGTCGTCGCGGTGACGCACGATCGCTACTTCCTCGACAACGCCGCCGAATGGATTCTCGAACTCGACCGCGGCCACGGCATTCCGTGGAAGGGCAACTATTCGAGCTGGCTCGACCAGAAGGAAGACCGCCTGAAGCAGGAAGAATCGAGCGAATCCGCGCGTCAAAAGGCGATCAAGAAGGAACTCGAATGGGTGCGCCAGAACCCCAAGGGCCGTCAGGCGAAATCGAAGGCGCGCATCGCGCGTTTCGAGGAGCTCAACAGCCAGGAATACCAGAAGCGCAATGAGACCCAGGAAATCTTCATTCCGGTCGGCGATCGTCTGGGCAATGAAGTCATCGAGTTCAAGAACGTCAGCAAGGCATACGGCGATCGCCTGCTCATCGACAATCTCGACATGAAGATTCCGGCGGGCGCAATCGTCGGCATCATCGGGCCGAACGGCGCCGGCAAGTCGACGCTCTTCCGCATGCTGACCGGCAAGGAGCAGCCGGATTCGGGCGAGATCGTCA
>Ga0105251_10003031_pt1 | contig 12521 bp, 12 predicted proteins | sample KBSS64metaG_FD_80424 | JGI IMG/M metagenome (GOLD analysis project Ga0105251, IMG submission 80424) | Switchgrass rhizosphere microbial communities from Kellogg Biological Station, Michigan, USA - KBS S6-4 metaG | ecosystem: Host-associated > Plants > Roots > Rhizosphere > Soil | place...
CAGCCATCCTCGTCAGCAATGTCGTCCATGATCTTGGCGATGAAGCCCACCGGTGCTTTAGGCTTTTTGGAAGGCTCAGCAACTGCTGGTTTGGCCGAATCAGGGGCCGCAGAGGAAGCGGTGCTAGACTCACCGTTGGTAGGCGCAACGACCTCCTCACGGAGTAACTCGATGTAAATGAATTTGTCGCACGCTGCCACGAACGGCTTGGGTGTTTTCTCTTCGCCGAACCCGTAAACGGTCAACCCCTCCTCACGTAATCGAGAAGCCAATCGAGTGAAATCGCTGTCGCTCGATACTAGGCAAAATCCGTCAAAGCGGCGGGCGTATAGCAAGTCCATAGCATCGATGATAAGCGAGCTGTCGGTGGCATTTTTGCCTTTGGTATAGGCGAATTGCTGGATGGGCTGAATCGAGTGATCGAGCAGGACTTTCTTCCAGCCGCCGAGATGGGGGCCAGTCCAGTCGCCGTAGATGCGCTTGACGCTGGCGACGCCGTACTTAGCAATTTCTTCAAACAGGCCTTCGACGATTGCTGCTGGGGCATTGTCGGCGTCGATCAGCACTGCGAGGCGCTTCTGAGCGTTATTGGAGGTGTGCGTGGCCATGGTTCATCCTTGAGTGAAAGCGTCACCATACCTGCAAACGAGAGACTAATCTTGGTTTCGGTCGCTCGTATTCCCACCCACTAAGTGGTACGCCCGGATCATCATGACTCCATCCGCCCTAATAGTTCACACACCAATATGAGGTGGTAGGCATACGAATGACTCAGCTTGAAAATTCGATGGTGGTCGCTTCCAAGTCAAGGTGAACTGGCCTTCATTGGTTTTGCATTGCAGGCAAGGGCGCATTCCCTAGAATGCGGAAAAAGGGTGGTAGCTAGTCGCGGTTACGTGTGGAAGCTAGGAGATGCACACGCAGGTGCTGGCTGCGCGTAGGTTTCCTCACAGGAGACAGAGACCTTTGTTATATTCCGTTGATCTCTAAATGCCATGCAGGCCCTTACAAGGATGTGTTGATGCGCGTTCCCCTGACTCTCGCCTTAATTGCCGTGCTCTCTGGTTGCGCGGACTCACACCGTTGGTCACCACAACAAAATGGCTCAGCAAGAATCACGGCAAGCGAGCGGATCTTTGTCACGACGCCTGCTGACGGCGAATACGGTGATAACGTCTACAGTGGCTCCGGTCGTAACACTACGAAGATCATTTACAACGCCACGAGCGCCAAGTCCCGTTTGGTACGCATTGGCGGTTTGGCTGAAAATTTTGAGGATGCCGTCGCCCAAGCTCAGCGCGCAGATCAAGACATCTTGATCTTCCCAACCATCCTGCACTGGGAGGATCGAGCGACAGAATGGTCGATGATCCCTGACAAAGTAGAAGTCAAAGTCGAAGTCATACGAGTTCAAACTGGCGACGTCATCAGCTCTGGGATTATCAAGGGCAGCAGCGGGCTGGCTACTCTAGGAGGAGATCACCCTCAAGACCTGTTACCGGAACCGGTTGCTGAGTTTGTTTCGTCACTGTTTTAAACGGCTAGCAGATACCAGTAAGGCCATGAGTGAGTTGGTCGGTGTTCAGGCGTGACTGCGACTGGTCGTGATGTCTCATCCTGGCTTATCGATCACCGCATAGCAGGCGTAGAGAAATCACCATTGATTTGTTGCAGAGCCTGCGTCTCTTAAGACCGGGTAATCATCGAGCGCAAGGCTAGACTCCCCATCGTGCATCGGCTCACGTACCGGTTTATGTATCACTCCGGCTTCAGCATCTGCACGCATCTGCTCGAGCTCTTTGTGAAATGCTTTGTCCTGAACCGTGGGCTTGCTCGTATACGGTTTGCGCTCTGGTTCAGGCTTGGCTGCATAGGTCGTTACCGCGTCTGGGTCGTGCTGCAGTTTTTCTTGGACTTGCGGTTCCAGCATCGCACGGAGGGCGTCTTTATCGGGACGGGTAAGCAATTTTTTACTCCTAATTGGCAGTCAGCGATTGGCTCATTGGATGGAGAAAGATGGGGCGTCAAAACCTTAACTGCAACCGCCTGCGGTGAATGATTTTTCAAGTATGAAAGAAGCAAAAACAGGTGGCATATCTCAGTCCAATGTTGGGTGCCGGCCTCAGTTTCGCAAGGCCGAGCTTCAACGAGAAACAACTATTTGCAGTTGCCTGCTTTTCGATATCCCGCCGCCTGAGCCTCAGATTCAGATGTGAAGGAGACCTGGTTTTTTTCAGATACCTGGCCATAGCCAGGGCACCCCATTGAGAGGTGATACACCTGACTCTTCCGGTTACCAATGATTGAGCCCACCCCGTTCGCGCTCGCTAGTGTTGGCTGGACTGGTACGTGCGGAGGATTAACTGGAATAGCGCTAACTACCCCATCACCAACCGCTTTGTAACCTTGCGACCATCGACGCTCGCCAGTTACGAATGGATTGGAGTGCCCCATGATTGCTGCAATGCGGCGATCTCGCTCTTTCTCCCAGGACGAAACCGGATACTGCTTGTCCCAGGCCATCAGTAGCTGTTGCTGCTGACGAGACATGCTCAGATTGTATCGATCGAACATGTAAAAGGTTGTCCTCGCGACTAGCCCTTTGACTTCATCACGCGGCTCCGCAGCGCGTTGATCGAAATCAACTCGCGTCTTGCACTGGCCATACTGTGGAGCGACTCCAGCGGCCATACCATAATTGAAATTACTACGGTCGCCGTTCACCTCACCAACAGACGGATAGAGGTTGAACAGGTCTGCTTCCATTGCTCGAAAAACTGGGTCATCGTCTACGCAATGCTCTCGACCACCGTTCTTCCAGCACTGGCGTTGGTTACCAAATGTCCACGCAGGAACTATGTGTTCCCATTCAGTTCGCTCTGCCCGGTTTTCTTGCTTTCTAGCCTTCAGGCCACATGACTCAGCATCGATGCGACCACCTGATTTGCCAACCCACGTCCATTTGCACCCGCAATACAGTTCGCCCATGGAACTGTTCGCTTGGTCGAGGTAGATTTTCTGCTTGGCTATGACTTTGGCTTCGGAAAAAGTCGAGGGAGGGCTTGAGAAGGCGGGAGTAATTACCGAGAAGGCTAGCGCTACTACGGAAAGCAGTTTTTTCATTGGAAAGCTTAAGCAATTGAGAAGAAGCGAAGTATACGCACGACTCAATGTCCACCGAAGGGCAACTGCCCAATGCGAAGATGCATGTGCGTCGTGGAGCGTAGGTTGGGCCGTGTCGGCACTGGTCATGCCGAGCACCATGCGTATGTGGTGGGGGGGAAGATGGCCGGCTGCCGCTTCGGCACAAGGGCGCGGAGCCAGCACTTTGAGCTAGGAAAGAGTGGCAGCACCGTCTGATTCAGTTAGCGATAACAGCGCCGCCAGGCAGTCACGTAAAAAATATTTTGGCAGTGCCCCTTGAATCCAAAAAACGAAATCGGAGTTCTTATTTGATAGCAAAACAAAAGCAGGGGTCTTGCAGTCTCGCCCAATCCTGGCAACCAGAAATTTTAGGTCAGTCGACTCGATTGATTTCTCCTGCTTTTGCTTAGGATCCGGCTCTTTGGCAATGAAAAGTGAAGGCCGCAGTGAACGCCTAGCTCGACTCGTAGAGAAGGGCAGGTCGCTTATTCGCGACGTAAGTCGCGGCTAGCTTTTCAAGCCACTCGAATCTCAAAAAATTGATTGGATTGTCTGAATGTAATTGGCGACAAGGTGGGGCAAAAGTCGATACCGCAGGTAGGTCAATGCGATCAACTGCCCTCATCGAGTTGGCGAAACTAGGTTGCCGATTGTCAGCTCCGAGCCCTTGATGGGCCCCCGGGCCGAGCCATTGATCGGTAAAAAATCTCGCTTCATAGCCCGGGACTAATCTTAAAGAGTTGGTCTGTCTCAATAAGAGGTAGCGCCGCTATGTCCGATCCATTCACTGAAAAGTATTACAACCCACGTACCGGTAACGTAAGCAGTGGAGCGGCTGCTAGAGAGGGGCGTATCAAGACTTTAGGGGGTGTAGGTCAGATCATCAGCGATACCGTAATTAAGACGCTGATCGCCAATGCTGACAAATCTCCAGCTGCGAAGAAAGCTTCGAAGTGAGATCCGGTCATGTCGAATAAAGTCCTCGAGTTTAAGGCGCCGGCTCTAGCGGGCCAGAAGAGTCCTGCTGTTTCTCTCGCTGGAGCGAGGTTGGCGGATGCTATCCTTCTGCAAATTCTGGAGGAGGCTGATGCGCCCGCTCGGAATGAAAGCTCGCTGGCGCAGATCTTTGATATCAGCCAGTGGATGAAGGATGGGCAACTTCGAATCGGAAATCAGATTCTGTTACGCCTAACCTCACCCTTCACGATGGCATTCTGGCTGAGCTAATTTGCGCGGGCATGCTCATTCTCCCCCGCTTGTCGGGGCTTAAAACCGTTGCGTTCGCTTATCTGATATTTGAGCGAGCTGACTCTGTGAGGCAAGCTGAACGCGCCGTCCAATATGGCAGAAGGCACGAGGATGGAAGCCCTGAGAGCCATGACCCGTCGACGACGAGGTGTGGTTCGCGACAGCCGTCCCCGACGGAGCGCGTACTAAACGACGAATATTCGTTATATCAATGGCCCGATGCGCTTGCCGAAAATTGCCTATCCGGCGGTATACGTCGATGGCCATTCCCTCCACATCTACGTAGCTGAGTAAACACTCCTCCTTGCAGTTAGGCTGCTTCGGATCACGAGACGTAGGAAAGCATGCGAAGGAGCATTTCGTCGAGGCGCGGATTATGAGTGCGCTTGGGGCCTCGAGACGTCACTCGATCACATGCCGGATCTAAACGCATCTTGATGGCTAAATGATTCTGCTCCGAGTACGCTGAGCCATCTTCGGGTGGTGGGGGGGGTAAAACGTGAGTCAGTTCCTGTTAAGTTTCGCGAGGACTCATCTGACGGATAAAACCGATGGCTACCTGGCGCTTCTCTGGTGCATGTACAAGGCCAACCAGGAACGTGGACGGTATACAGAGCACATCAAGGCCTATCTCTCCTCTTCCGCTGACCTGATGCTGCAGTTGAATTTTCAAAGAACAGCAGTTCGCTTCAAAAAGGTGTTGGACGCCAAGCCAGAGCTGAATTGGGTTGCGCCCTCTGGCCTAAGTTCGTTGGCTTTCTTGCAAGTAAAGAATTTTAGGGGATTCGGTGAACTGTCAGCAGAGGACAAGGGCTGCCTTCTGCGATTCAGCAAAATGAAGAACATTTTTTATGCACCCAATGGCGGCGGAAAATCGTCATTGTGTGAAGCGCTGGAGTTCGGCACTACCGGTCATATCAAGGAAGCAGATAGACGAAAGACCAAGCTTAAACCCTACGTATCGAGGGGAGGGGCAAAAATGAGTCTCTCTCTGATAGGTAGAGACAAGCTGCCCGTAACCAAAAGCTTGGCTTGGTCGAGCTGTTTTATCGACCGTAACCGACTTCAAGAATTTTCGTTACTTGGCTCGAAGGATACGGGAAGTGCCGAGAGTGATGTCCTGGCCAGCCTGATTGGCCTCGAAGAGTTCCAAGAGGTCTTATCACGGTTCGTGCGTCCGGAGAGCTTCAACCTCTCACAGTTCCTTCGACGAGACCAAGCAGAAGCATTGGCGCAGATCCAAACAGATCGTGCGAGTCTCATAGCCGAGCGTCAGCAACACCTTGCCAGTATTGAAGAAATCAATCGTCAGGTTTGGACTCACCTTGACCTTAAGCCGGATCAGCATGCGAAAACGCGTCCACGATTTGCACTTCTTCGAAAGCTGATTACCACGAAGATCCGTAAAGCTGAGCGGTTGAAGCTCCAAGAGCTACCTGCCATTGACGTGCTGTCTCGTGTCGAACGCGCCGCTCGAGCTGCACACTATTTGCTGAGTCGGAGGGAGAAAATCACCGCCGGATTTTCCAGAAACGCAGCAGCTATCAATTACCAGGCGATCTATGCTGCAATCCAAGCACTTGGCGAGGCTGAGTTTCATGATGTGTGTCCCGCCTGTTCTACGCCTCTGAGGCAGGTCGTCGAACAGCCTTATGAGAAAGCACAGCGTGAACTACAGGCACTAGGGGCATTGGAGAGACTGACGATTTCTCAACAGCGTAACGATCAGCTCATCGTTCGAATGGCAGTGGAAGTCGCTGCCTCGGTGACTGCAATAGAAAGCAATGCTCGGAAGGGCATCACTACTGTCTTGCCCCTGCTCGACCTCCAAGAAGCAATCGCTCAATTTGATGCTGCCTCCGACAGGACTGAGGTTGCATCTCAGGTTCTGCGTCAATTTACGGCGCTCATGATAAAGGACACCGCTGGTGTTGCTGCGTACCTTGATGCGTGCATGAAGAAACACGAAGAGGTCGCTCAAGCAGGTGCGGAGGTCAAGCGCTTAGAAGAGGAGGCTTCACTGCTCCAACAAAAGGTCAATATCATCCGGGAGCTGTCGACAGACAAAACGACATATCAGGGATTGATCAAAGCTGCAGGAGTCAAGATCGGCCAGCTCATTGTTCGTAGAACTGCCCTGAAACACGACGATGCCGACATTGCCCGCTTCAACAATTTGATTCGTCAGGTGGAAGTGGAATATGGAAACCTTTACCGCGACCTACTGGGCTACAAGTTGTCCCTTGAGAAAGAACGCATCGCGGGAATCGAGGTAAAGGCGGCCGAGTATTACAGAGCTATCAACGATCATGACGATGAGCACGAACGGATAGATTCTCTTCGGTTTGAAAAGGTAAGCGACAGCTACCGGATTAAGATCCAGAATGCTGACGGATCTTTACATGATGCTTTCTCTGTTCTCAGCGAGGGACATCTTCGTGCATTAGGCCTGTCGCTCCTTCTGGCAATGGCGGAGAAGAACAAGTTTCCGTTGATAGTCTTCGACGATGTGGTAAACGCGATCGACACTGACCATCGCTCGAACATCATCGACCTGTTCTTTTCCGATGCTTACCTCAAGCGAACCCAGATGGTGGTTACCACCCACGACCGCCTTTTTTGGGAACGATTCTGCATCATTGCCGAGCGGCATCCCCAGGCCGATCAGCACTCCAGCTGCGTGCTCACTTACACGAACAGAGGCATCGTAGCAATTCACCATGCTGGCGGATTCCAGGCCAAGGTGCATGAGGCGTTGAATGTCTACGACATTCGTCAGGCGCTGATCTACTGTCGGGTCTGGTTTGAATCCATTGTGATCGAGTATTGCCTTGAGAACGCTGTGGCCGTTACGGCTCAATTCGGCAAATCTCAGCTGAAAAAGAACAACTATCTGCAGGTTAGTCTGGAAAAAACGTTCTCTCTCGTGGAGCCACATCTGGCCTACGACCCGCAAAATTTTGACCTGATCAAAAATGACCTTGTGAACTGGGGCGGACAAAATCAGGAGCACCATGCGTTCGACGAGGGCAGTCTGAATTTCGTGCACTCTAAAACCAGTCGAGAAGTGATCAGGATTTACGATGCAATTCGGCTGCTCGAATGCCAGCTTTTTCCACACAAAAAGCAGCAAACGTGTGAGGCCTTCTTAGCCGAGGTTAACGGGAAGATAACCGAGTGGGCAACGAGACTCGAAAGGCTCGACAAAGCACCTCCTCATGTGCGCGAGGCCGCCCAGCAACGCTTGGGTCTCTTGCGCAAGAGGGGTGATGAGCTAACGCAAGAGATTACATATATCGCCAAGTGCTTGGAGGGAATGGCCCGACTGAACTAGCTTCAGCAACCATGCAATTTCAAAGGCCTGTAACATGCTTTTTGCTGAGTAACGTTGCTCACGTTACAGCTTGAAAGTTACGTTACAGGTCGCAGGGGCAAGCGAGCGGAGCGCTCAGACCAGGAGGGTAGTAGGCGTGAGGATGGAAGCCCGTCAGGGCCAAGACCAGTCGAAGACAGGGCTTTATTCACGACAGCCGACCCCGCAGGGTATGCCCCAAGAATCTGGTATCCGATGATTATCGAGCCGCGCGCTGATCCTGCGTACGTGGTGCTACACCCAAAGCGCAAACATCATAAGTTCTACGCAGTGCCATTTCATCGTCAGAGCTGACACTCGAATGCGCGAATATCGTAGATAGGAAACGCTTGCGCTCGCCATTACCAATCTCAGACCAAACCCTCGGCATCCCTTGCGAATCAGGGACAGCCAGTTGATCCAGAAAATATTGCTCAAGGCTATGCAGCCGCTGCTGGCCATCGATGAGGATGTCACTGTTCTCGGCCACAGCCATGTTCCCAGAAGCAAAATCGCACCAATCGTTAGCCAGATAGCTCCCCAAGTCGGCCCCTGACCACACGGCAGAGATGAATCGAGCCTTTTGCCCAGCATTCCAAACAAGTTCACGCTGCCATGATGAAACAGGAAAACCCATAACAAACCGCGCGGCCCACGGGTACTTTTCGTGAACAGATGATGGGTCTGCCAGGTACTGCTCAAAGCGCAACGCGAGAACATCAATCGGATACTGTTGAGTCGAAGTCGCCAAAACCCGCTGAGGCATTTGGATCGTTTGGTCTGAAATTTCGTCATCGACATAACGCAGAAACAGGTTTGACATGGATTTCCTTAGGGGGAGCAGTAGTACAGGCTGGCCTGAATATTTGAGCAGACGAGGTGTCGGCGCCATCCATCCACGACCGCAATAGGTCGAGTGAATTTGATGCCGACATTTTTACAGATGCTTAAGCGTACAGACCGCCCGAGCTAAGCCACAGACGAACCCGGAAATGAGGCCCGACGTAAATGATCATTCATTTTCCGGCTTACCACTGGATTGCCTCAGATCGTCTCGAAAACGAAGCGCCTTGGGCATTTCAAATGTCATGTCTTAGGCTGTATTGGTGGCCAGAATTCGCTGAAGCATATGGATACTGGATTCTGAAATTTCTTCATGAAACTAACGCTGAAATAAGGTGGACATAGACTTCCTTGGAGGAGGGTAGTGTTACAGGGTGGCCGGAATGTTCGAGAGAATGCGATGCAGTCGCCAGGCATCTATCGTGGCGATGATCAGGATGTCACGCTCCGTGGACTTGGTATCGATTTGTTCGCTGTCTACAAGTGCTTGAGCATACCCCTCCGCTCGAGCCGCAGCTTTGTCAAAACCAGCAAGGGAGGTGGATGATTCGATGTAACCGATCAAACGCTCCCAGGCCGTGCGCTGGCGATTGCCTCGCACAGTCCTGGAAAACGATATAGCGCCTTTGAGGCACTGGATGAATGCAATCGTCGATTGGTTCAAAGCTGGTTTCTCACCGTGTACATATAGATGAAAAACGGATCGTTTTGAGAAACCTTGAGCGCGATGGAAGATTTTTTTTGTATTAGCGGTATGAACGTAAACGACGCAGCATTGTGCTACACATATCGCTGCGTGGATGCATGTCCAATGTCATGATCTGTGGGAAACCTAACCAGGTAAAGCTGTCAGCTCCCTGTAGAAGTGCCGGTTTTGCGCGAGCTATAGCCGCTTCCTCAGTACCACCGAAGGCCTTGCTCTGAGGCCTTTCTTTGACGTGACGCTTTTTCTTCGGTTTGAGCATCTCCAGTTCGCTTTCCCCGAAAAGTCGCTCTTTACGCTGACAGTATTCAACTGTACGTGAACCAGGTAACCCACTAATCACGCACTGGCTGAATCGGGCCGAATAGGTCTGAATCGGTATCAGCGCCCTGAGGTGAGGCTTTTTCTCGGTCATCTTCATGTCCTGGTATTCTGAACGTGCTAGGAGATCCGCGATACGGTAATACTCTATAGATAGGGAGGAGATAAGGAGTCCATCACGGCACCTACGAATCAGGGGCACTTCAGGGACTTTAGACCGGTCATTTTCACGTGAAGAGGTGTCTATAGTAGGCAATGCACTTGGTATCAGCCCAAGCGTTTCTGACTCAAGAATTTCCTGGGCACCATACGAAAAAGAGTAATCGGAACGACCCGCGTAAATTTCGCTTTCGCTTGCGAAATGCACGGCCATACGGCGATGAGCGCACGCCCCTGTTAGCGTTGACCATAGCGACTCGATTGCAGCAACCGTGGTGCTGCCTACCTTTTCATCCAGGAAGAGATAGAGAGAGTCTTCGTGCGCGACCATGAGCTTGACTGGCGCTAGTGCCCCGACGTCGCGTGCATCCTCCAGGATCTGGAAGACGTCATCATCCACACACTCCGGATTGATTACAGCAAAACGTTGCACAGCAGGCTGAGGCAAATCCTTGAGGTTCGCATCTTTCGATTGAACACAACCGAAGACCCTGTACACGAGGAAGACGCTCGGATCGCCTGAATTGTCAGGGTCAGATACGGCACGAGCTAGCTTGAGCGAGGATAGATGGCGCATATCTCTTCTCCTGAATGCTGGTCTAAGGGAAGACCACAACAGGCTCGATGTCAAGGCAAAAATAGCACAGCAAAAAATAATTCTTCAATGTAATCAGTATCCTACGAGCATACTCATAAGCCTCACCATTGATTGGCGAGGGAAGGGCAGGCAGCAACGGGAGGCCTTTTTTGCGACGGCGGAGGGGCGAAAATCATTTGCTTTTCAGATCGAGACACTCAGCATGCTAAGAGCAGAAAGCTGGCGATGCGTTAGCTCGCTCTGGCGTACAGTGAAGCATTGGCATTCATGACTTCTTTAATGACCCCTAATAGGGACATTAACCACACAAATGCCACTTAATGACCCATTTTTGGATCATTAACGGTTGCCCGTGTTGATCGGTGTGAAGCCGTAGGGCTCTGCCAAATTCAATAACGCGGGGTTCCAACGGTTTTCACGTAACCGCCGAAGAAAAAGCAGGAATTTTTCTGTCGCGGGGTATTCGACCTTATCAACGCAGGAATTATTTTTTAGATTTCCGCTAAAGCTTTGAGCGGATGGATCCGTTTATATTTGTATTAACCCGAGGTAAATACAAATGTTGAATCTAGAATCGTCTATAAGCACTGCTTTCAAAGCTCAACGTTCAATCACACTTTATGGGCCTTATTACGAGGACGAGGAGAAAGAAAGCACTATTGCGTCTGTGGAATTGACCGGGAGCGGAATATTATGCGTGCTGGACAAATCCGAGTATTGCTTTACAGCTCAACAATGTGGCGAGTTGGCAGACAAACTATCGATGCTGATTCAAGCATACACCGTGCGCAAGGGCGACTCGGAGGATCACGGCAGTAAGATGAAACTGGATTTGTCCAAAATATTTTATTCGATGATTTTACAGCGAAGCCCGTCGACCCAGCGCGATTTTTTAGAGCTTTGTGATGACGAGTCAGACGCCTTAAGCTTTGGTGCCAGTGGGGAATTTTACTATACCAACTTGAATGCTGGCGGGAGTGACTACTATCAACTTTTTGTAGGAATCGATGATGAGCTCTGTATCCCGTGCTTTGGTATCGAAGACAGGGTGTTTAGACTGGGTTTTGATGATGCGATATGGCTGATCGAGCAACTGTGCGTGGGAGGCTATTTGCTCGCTCAAGTGGAGTGCGCTAAAGCGAACTCCATGGCTGTTATCATTTCGTAAACCCAAGCAGTGATCGCGAGCGCTCATTCTACCGGCAAGCGGAGCGCGCAGGCGTGAGGATGGAAGTCCGTAGGGCCAAGACCGGCGCATGCGCCAAGGCTTGGTTCACGACAGCCGCCCCCGGAAGGGGCACGCGCAAAACCATAGGCGCCTCTCAATCAGAAGTAATACCAAATAGCCAAACCGAGTCACTCCTTCGTCATCCGGTACATATGGTTGAGATACCCTGAGTTTGTCTGCCAAAAATATTTCACTATTTCGCTAAAGTTTATCTCCTAGACGTCCGTTATTATTTCAAACAACATAATATTGGTGAATTTTTTGAGCAACAATGAAGTCCGACCAGCAGTGTTTTTAGCAAAGCGCGAATTTATTTGCTGGCGAGGGCGAGAGCATGACGAACTGTATTCCTGCCAAGTGTCCAGGCAGTGTAATCGCTATGTCAGTCTAAATTTAGACATCATGCCGTTTAGGTTCGCTGACGCGGTAGCTGAAGATATCGCGCGATGTCTCTACGATGCTGTCCTCATTACCATTGGGAATTTGGCAGGATTTGTACCAACGCCTGCGGCATGCGACAGCAAGCTTACGAGGACATTTCGAAAAAGAGCGTCTGGTGAGTGGGATTACGCAGCCGAGGGGAGATTCAACTGTCACGAAGCAGAAGATGACGTCTATGTCGTTGAGCCTTGGTCAGGCGAGCACGAACGGGCTGAAATGGTGGCCGTCTACACAATTGAAGATGGAGGAGTAGAACTTGTATTCGACTTCATGGGCTATTCCTTCGGCATGCTCGACGCCGTTTGGCTTGCCAACGCTTTGATGGAAGCCATGGGGAATGAACCGCTGGATGCCTTGGAGACGGCGAGCATGAATAGCAGGCCTATGGCAGGATTCTATCCTGCTGAATTCCGAATGGAGCTGTAAACCACTCTGAGTAATCAGCTGATTTCTTGTGAAGTAGTGTCGATCTGTTCGATGTCTA
>Ga0105251_10003033_pt1 | contig 12511 bp, 11 predicted proteins | sample KBSS64metaG_FD_80424 | JGI IMG/M metagenome (GOLD analysis project Ga0105251, IMG submission 80424) | Switchgrass rhizosphere microbial communities from Kellogg Biological Station, Michigan, USA - KBS S6-4 metaG | ecosystem: Host-associated > Plants > Roots > Rhizosphere > Soil | place...
GCCAGGACGCCTTCGCCGGCAAGCCGGGCTCCTACAGTAGAACGGGTATAGCCGCGAGCGATTGCTCGGCTGTCAGCCCCCTATCGCAGGGGCCTCAAAGATGATCCGCATCAATCACCGCCTTGGCGAACGCCTGCGGATCTTCCTGTGGCAAGTTGTGGCCGATGCCGCCGCTGATCAGGCGGAATTCGTACTTGCCGGTAAAGCGCTTGGCGTAATCCTCAGGGGCGGGGTGCGGCGCGCCGTTGGCATCGCCTTCCAGGGTGATAGTCGGCACGCTGATGGAAGGCGCGGTGGCCAGTTTCTGTTCCAACGCTTCGTAGCGGCTCTCGCCCTGGACCAGGCCCAGGCGCCAGCGGTAGTTGAACACGGTGATGTCGACATGGTCGGGGTTTTCCAGGGCCTTGGCGCTGCGGTCGAAGGTAGCGTCATCGAAGGCCCATTTTGGCGAGGCCGTTTGCCAGATCAACTTGGCGAAGTCATGGGTGTTTTTCTCGTACCCGGCGCGGCCGCGGTCTGTGGCGAAGTAGAACTGGTACCACCACTGCAGCTCGGCCTTGGGCGGCAGCGGGTTCTTGCCGGCGGCCTGGTTACCGATCAGGTAGCCACTGACCGAGACCAGTGCCTTGACCCGTTCTGGCCACAGCGCCGAAACGATGTCGGCCGAGCGCGCGCCCCAATCATAGCCACCGAGCACGGCTTGCTTGATCTTCAGGGCGTCCATGAAGTCGATGACGTCGCTGGCCAGCGCGGCCGGCTGGCCGTTGCGCAGGGTTTTTTCGGAGAGGAAATGCGTGTCGCCGTAGCCTCGCGCGTAGGGCATCAACACGCGATAACCCTTGGCCGCCAACAAGGGCGCGACCGCGTCATAGCTGTGGATGTCGTAGGGCCAACCGTGCAGCAGAATGACCACCGGGCCGTCGGCCGGGCCCGTTTCGGCATACGCCACGTTCAGCAGGCCGGCGTTGACATGCTTGAGTGGACCGAACGCCGAAGTGGCGGTTTGCGTGGTGCCAGCCGCTGTCGCGCCAGGCTGCGCGGTCGCGGAGGTTTGTCCGTGAGCGGCTCCCAGAACGCCGAACAGACTCAGCGCGAGGATTGAAGCGCTGATCAGACTGCGGCGGGGTTTACCGGTGTTGTCGTTCTGCTGTGCCATTTTCATCGTGATCTCTCCCTTGCAAACCGCTGGCCAGGGGACCCAGCCGATCCCCTTCAAACCCTGCCTGCATTTGAGCGCGATGACGTATCTGGCCTGTGTCGAAGAGCGGGACCGGTGCAAGCACCTGTATCCCGCCGTTGTCCAGATACACAGTGATACACAGCGTCGGATCAAGCCTGCGCTGCGCTTACCTCACCACTGACCATGGACTTCTTGCGCACCGACTGATACAGCAGGCTGGACACCATGAAGCCAATGATCGCCAACCCGCTCATCAGGCTGAATACATAGGTATAGCCTTGCTCGCCAGGGAAGTGGTCGAGTATCGCGCCGTAGATCACGTAGGCGAACATGCCCGGTGCATAGCCGATCAGGCAGCCGATGCCGAAGGCCGAGCCGGTGATGTGCTGGGGAATGCCGACTTCACCCATCGGCGCCCAGAACACGCCGCGCATGGAGAACACGATCAGCGCGAAGGACAGCGTGGCAGCCATGCCGGCATAGATGAAGCTCGGGTTCTTCGGAATCAGCAGGATGATGCCCATCAGCGGCAGCAGCGCGAGGAATGCCCACTTCAGGTAGCGGCTGGTGCTCTTGAACTGTTTGTCGGCGATGAAACCGCCGGCAGGGCCACCGAGGATCTTCAGGAAGTACTGGTTGATGATGCCGTAGGCGCCCACCAGTGCCACGGGCAGGCCGTACATTTCCTTGAGGTAGGGAATGAAATAGGTCAGGCCGCAGTAAACGATGTAGACCATGAACACATTGAGGCTGACCAGCCAGATACCCGGCACCTTGATGGCTTCGAACAGGTTGGCCAGGCCGTTGCCGGGCTTGGCGGTCGTCTGTGTGCCACCGCTCTTGAGCAGGAACCAGGTCAGGGTCCCGGCGAGGATGTCGATCACCGAGTAGAACAGGATCGCCGATTTCAGGCCGGCTTCGCCCGAACCCATGGCGACGAACACGCCCAGCGCGCAGAAGGCCACCAGGGTATCGACGACACCACGTCCACCTTCCAGCAGGCCGAACAGGCGACCCTGCTCCTGATCATCCCCCAGGTTGCGGATGGCCTTGAGCAACGAGGGCCAGAAGAGGCAGTCGGCACACACCGCCAGCAGGCTGAATACGATCAACAGGTTGTTGAAGGGGGGAAACGTTGCCAGGTACAACCCAAGGCTACCGGTGCCGATCAGGCCGAGGGGGATCAGTTTGCGCGTGTCGTAGCGATCGGCGAGCAGGCCTCCGACCACGAACAACGCGGTGGCGATGATCGCGTTGGCGCTCAGCAACAGGCCGATTTCAGTGTGGCTCAAGCCCATGAATTGCTGCATGGGCACATAGAAAGCGTCCTTGAGGTTGGCCAGTTTGTAGATGGTGCCGCCACCGAGGATGAGTATCAGGAATCTGAGCCATTTGGCCTTGTTTTGAGTTGTCATTATTGTTCTCCGGGTGTAATCGGTTCGTAGCGTCGGGTTCGGGCTTGGGGCATTTTTTGCCAGGGTCAGGCCAGGGTCAGCTCGGCCAGGGTGCGTAACTCGGCCAGCACACCGCGCACATAGGCCACCTGGTTGTTCGCCCAGCGGTGCTCGTCGGCCAGCATTCGCTCCAGCGAGAAGCCGGCGGGCAGGGGTGTTTCACTCATTTCCCGATAGGCGATGAAGGGGTCGGCCGCCTCAGCGGTCTGGCGGAACGCCGGCGCCACGTAGTGGTTTTCCTGTTCGAGGATGAAGGCGATCACCTGCGGGGTCGTGTCGCCCAGCATCAACAGCTCGAACAGCAGGCGGGCGCTGGGCAGGTCGTCTTCGGTGCTGCCTTGCAGTACGCCGTAATGCCCGAAGCCGTTTTGTTCGGGAACCACGCGTACGCCCTTGAGGTGCGCCTGACGGATGTGCGGCGCCAGGTTGCGCAGCGCCTGCAGGGGTTGTTCGCAGGCATTGATCATGTTGCCGAAGTCAAACAGGGCATGCAGGCGAGGGTGGTTGAGGCGGTTGAGCAGTTGCGCGATCTCGTTGCTCTTGAGCTCTTCATGCTGTTCGAAGTCGAAGTACAGGTCGTGCTCATCCGCCTGCTGCGCCAAGTAGCGCAGATCGGTTTCGATCAGGTCCATGACCCGCGACAGCGTTCCCTCGTAGCGCGAGTAGACGCGGATATTGCGCACGCCCAGGGCGCGGGCGATGGCGATCACCTGGTCGACATCTGTTTTCAGGGTGCTGCTGATTTCCAGATGCACGTCCAGTCCCAGGGCTCGGGCCTTGTCGGCGAACACCTGCAGTTGTGCGGGCGTCATCTGGCTCAGGCTGTTGGCCTCGCCATCGAGCAAGTGCAGGCTCAGGCCTTGCAACTCGTGGCGATAGGCGAAGTCGAGCAGGTCGGCGGGGGTGACGCGACCCTGGGTGAGGTTGGTCAGCAGCGGGTAGGCGTGGGCAAACAGGCGCAGTTGCGCCAATCGTTCGAGCAATTGCCGGGCCAGTGCGTCAGTCAGCACGGGCGCCGTGTCGTCCTCGACCACGTTGTGGCAAAGCAAAGCGTTGAATCGTTCCTGGATCTTATTGTTCATTCGAGTCGTTCCTGGTTCAGACACCGGGTCTTGCGGCGCAGCCTTTATCGCGCCAGCCAGGAACTCTCGATAGATCCATTATCAGTTAATTGTTAAGACCACTTGCCGCGCTCAAGTGGCCGGCGTCAGGCACCCCATTGCGTGCAGGGCCCGGGCCAGCGCTTCGACGCGTTCGCGGGCCTGGTGTTCAGGGGTGCCGGCAAAACCGATCAGCAGGGCCGGCGGCAGGACGTGCTCGATGCAATAGTCGCTCAGGGCATAGGTGTGGATGTTGTATTGCGCCAGTTGCCTGGCAATGGCGTCGTCATCGAGCGCGGGGGGCAGCCAGGCGATCAGGTGCATGCCGGCGTCCACCGGGGTGATGCGCAAGAAGCCGCCGAGCTGTTGTTGCAGCTGCTCGACCAGGGCTTGCTGGCGCGCCTGGTACAGCGCACGCAGGCGGCGGATGTATCCCAGGAAATGGCCTTCGCCCATGAAGTCCGCCGTCGTCGCCTGCAGCAGCGTAGGCGGGCTGCGATCCATGACCGCGCGCAGGGTGCAGAAGGGTTCCACCAGGGCCTGGGGCAATATCACGTAGCCCAGTCGCAGCGATGGAAACAGCACTTTGCTGAACGTCCCGACATAGATCACCCGGGCCATCTGGTCCATGGCATAGAGCGCCGGAAGGAGCCGGCCGCTGTAGCGCAATTCGCTGTCGCAATCATCCTCGATGATCCAGCTCTGCTGGCGTGCGGCCCAATCGATCAATGCCTGGCGTCGTGCATAACTGAGGGTCACGCCCAGGGGATGTTGGCGCGAGGGCGTGGTGAACACCAGGCGCGCATCAGGGCATTGGGCCAGGCCTTGCTCGACATCGATCCCCTGGTCATCGACAGGCAGTGGCACCACCTGCGCGCCTTGGGCCTGCAAGGCGATGCGCGCCGCAATGTGCCCCGGGTCTTCCATCCACACGCGGTCCTGCGGATTGAGCAGCAACATGCCCAGCAGGTTGAACGCTTGCTGTGCACCGGAAACGATCACCACTTGCCCGGCGTCACAGTCGATGCCCCGGGCGTCGAAGACGTACTCGGCAATGGCCGAGCGCAACGCCTGCAACCCTTGCAGTTCGCCGTAACCAAGCATGGCCTTGCTCGGCTTGAGCAGGTGACGGTTCATCAGGCGCCGCCAGATCGCCTGCGGGAAGGCGTCGTAGGTGCTGTGGCTGGGCAGGAAGGAGGTCGGGGTGGCTGGGTCCCAGTCGGCATAGGACACCCCGCGAAAATGATCGCTGCGCAGCGACAGCATCGACTGGCTCAAGTCGGACAGGCGCGGGGGCTGGCGTGCCTGCCCATCGTCGAGCGTCGTGCGGTGCTCCCACTCGGTGCCGACGTAGGTGCCGGCGCCGGTGCGCGAGGCCAGGAAACCTTCGGCGATCAGCTGATCGAAGGCATTGAGGATGGTGATCCGCGACAACGCCAGTTCCTTGCTCAAGGTGCGAGTCGACGGCAGGCGCACGCCCCCTTGGATCCGGCCACCGAGGATCTGTTTGCGAATCTGCAAATACAGTTGGCGGTACAAGGGGATGGCACTGGCACGGTCCAGTTCGATGGCCGACAGCAACAGACCTGCGGGGGATTTCATGAAGCGCTCGTCTGGACGGAGTGAGTGGGTTGGCTTCAGCGCGCTCTGGCACCGTGGCATGCAGGTTAGCGAGCGGCACGGCATAAGTCATCCACCGACTTTTACAGCTCGGCGCACCTTGTCATGAAATGAAAAGCCATTGTCGTCTGATGAGAAGCGGCTCACCAGGCAGCATCCTACAGTCCAATCAGCGCAAATCGACGCAGCAGCCAATATTGCAGACTGGAGAATAAGAAAAATGGCCAAGGCCGTACGCTTCTACGAAACCGGTGGTCCCGAAGTCCTTCGCTACGAGGATGTCGAAGTCGGCGATCCCGGTCCAGGCCAGGTTCGACTGCGTCATGTGGCGGTCGGCCTGAACTATGCCGACACCTACTTTCGCAATGGCACCTACCCAATCCCGATGCCCAACGGCATGGGGGTCGAGGCGTCCGGTGTGGTCCAGGCCATCGGGGAAGGCGTGACCAACGTCCAGGTGGGGGACCGCGTCGCCTATACCGGTTTCCTTAACACCCTTGGCGCCTACAGCACCGAGCGGCTGATCGCGGCCGCGCCGCTGATCAAGCTGCCGGAAACCATCAGCTTCGAAACGGCGGCGGCGATGACCATGCGCGGCCTGACGTCTTCGTACCTGATGCGCCGCATCTACGACTTCAAGGAAGGTGACAGCATTCTGCTGCACGCCGCCGCTGGCGGTGTCGGCCTGATCGTTTCGCAGTGGGCCAAGTTGCTCGGGCTGAACGTGATCGGCACGGTGTCGACCGAGCAAAAGGCCGAAATTGCCCGGGCTCACGGTTGCGACCATACGATCAATTACAGCCATGAAGACGTCGCCGCACGCGTTCGCGAATTGACCGACGGTGTGGGCGTCAATGTGGTGTTCGACAGTGTTGGCAAGAACACCTTCATGGGTTCGCTGGATTCGTTGAAACCCCGTGGCCTGATGGTCTGCGTGGGGACTGCATCCGGGCCGATCCCGGCGTTCGACCCGGTGATGCTGGCGATGAAAGGTTCGCTGTACCTGACCCGTCCGGCCCTGGCCAACTACATCAGCGACCCGGCCGAAAAAGCCGCCCTGGCCGGTGAGTTGTTCGATCACGTCGGCAGTGGCCGCATCAAGATCGAGATCAACCAGCACTACGCCTTGCAGGATGCGGTACAAGCGCATCGTGACCTTGAGTCGCGCAAGACAACCGGTTCGTCGATTTTCGTCATTTAAGGAGCGGCCAGCCATGAAAGTCGAACAATTGACCTACAGCATCGGCGCCGAACTGATCGGCGTGAACCTCGCCGACGCGGTGCATGACGACGGTCTGTTTGCCGAGATTCGTGCCCAGTTGCTCAAGCATCGGGTGGTGTTCCTGCGCGACCAGGACATCACTCGCGCCGAACACGTGGCCTTCGCCCGGCGCTTCGGCGAACTGGAAGACCATCCGGTGGCCGGCAGCGATCCGGAGCACCCGGGGCTGGTACGCATCTACAAGAACCCGGACCAGCCGATGGACCGCTACGAAAACGCCTGGCACACCGATGCGACCTGGCGCGATGCGCCGCCGATGGGTTGCGTGTTGCGCTGCGTGGAATGTCCACCGGTGGGCGGCGATACCATGTGGGCCAACATGGTCGAAGCCTACGCGCGTCTGCCTGAAGACGTGAAGCTGAAGATTGCCGACTTGCGCGCACGCCACAGTATCGAAGCGAGCTTCGGCGCGGCGATGCCGATCGAGAAGCGCCTGGCGCTCAAGGCGATGTACCCGGACGCCGAGCATCCGGTGGTGCGCACGCACCCGGAAACCGGCGAGAAAGTGCTGTTCGTCAACGCCTTCACCACCCACTTGAGCAACTACCACACCCCTGAACGGGTGCGCTTCGGCCAGGACGCCAACCCCGGCGCGAGCGAGTTGCTGCGCTACCTGATCAGCCAGGCGTATATCCCTGAGTATCAGGTGCGCTGGCGCTGGAAGCCCAACAGCATCGCCATCTGGGACAACCGCAGTACCCAGCACTACGCCGTCATGGATTACCCGCCGTGCCATCGCAAGATGGAGCGCGCCGGGATCATCGGCGACAAGACGTACTGATCGATCCTTTCTGCATACGCACTCGTAAATACGTCTGCCCGGCACGATCCCGGGTGGACGGGACAATCATAAAAAGTGGAGTAGACCATGCAATTCTTCGACGATTCCCTGCACCCCGAAAACATGGAAAAAGTAGTCATCACCGTGGCCCCGTACGGCCCCGAATGGATGCCGGAAGACTTCCCTGAAGACATCCCTTTGACCATGGACGAGCAAGTCCAGAAAGCGGTCGATTGCTATGAAGCCGGCGCCACGGTCCTGCACCTGCATGTACGTGAACTGGACGGCAAGGGCTCCAAGCGCCTGTCGAAGTTCAACGAGCTGATCGCCGGTGTGCGCGAAGCCGTGCCGGACATGATCATCCAGGTGGGTGGCTCGATTTCCTTCGCCCCGGAAAGTGATGGCGAAGCGGCCAAGTGGTTGTCCGACGATACGCGCCACATGTTGGCCGAGCTGACGCCAAAACCGGACCAGGTCACGGTGGCGATCAACACCACCCAGATGAACATCATGGAGCTGCTGTACCCGGAATACCTGGAAGGCACTTCCCTGGCCAACCCGCTGGTCCAGGCTGCCTACAGCGAAATGACCGTGCCCGCCGGTCCGGCCTGGGTCGCCGAGCACCTCAAGCGCCTGATGGACAACGACATCCAGCCGCACTTCCAGCTGACCGGCATTCATGCCTACGAAACCCTGGAGCGCCTGGTACGCAAGGGCATCTACAAGGGTCCGATGAACCTGACCTGGATCGGCATCGGCGGTGGTTTCGACGGTCCGAACCCGTTCAACTTCTTCAACTTCATCCACCGTGTCCCGGACGGCTGCACCCTGACCTCCGAATCGCTGCTCAAGAACGTGCTGCCGTTCAACACCATGGCGATGTCCATGGGCCTGCACCCGCGCGTTGGCAACGAAGACACTATCATTGATCACAAGGGCGAGCGTTTCGGCTCGGTTGCGCAAATCCAGCAAACCGTGCGCATTGCCCACGAACTGGGTCGCGAAATCGCCACGGGCAAAGAAGCCCGCGAGATTTATCGCATCGGTGTGAAGTACGACAGCATCGAGCAGACCCTGCTTGCCAATGGTATGTCGCCCAACCGCAAGGCCGGGCAAAAAGGTGTGCCGCAACGCGGCTGACCCCGTGGTGCGCACGAGAGGCCGTGACCTCTCGTGCGCACTGCAAAACGCTTGATAACAAAAATAAATAAAAGCTTTGAGGAGGCTGCATGGCCTTTCACCCAATCGCCGACGATGACGACGCTGGTTGCGTCAACGTTGCGCGTAAATATGCCTGGATTGTCTTCGCACTGACGTTCGGCCTGTTGATTTCCGACTACATGTCACGCCAGGTGCTGAACGCGGTGTTTCCGCTGCTCAAGGGCGAATGGGCCTTGAGCGACGGGCAGCTTGGCCTGCTCAGTGGAATTGTCGCGCTGATGGTGGGCCTGCTGACGTTTCCGCTGTCGCTGATGGCTGACCGCTTTGGCCGGGTCAAGAGCCTGGCGCTGATGGCGATGCTGTGGAGCCTGGCCACGCTGGGTTGCGCGTTGGCGCAGGACTATCAGCAAATGTTCATCGCGCGGTTCATGGTCGGCGTCGGCGAAGCAGCCTACGGCAGTGTCGGCATCGCGGTGGTGATTTCGGTGTTTCCGAAACACATGCGGGCCACCCTGGCCAGCGCCTTCATGGCGGGCGGGATGTTTGGCTCGGTGTTGGGCATGGCGTTGGGCGGTGCTATCGCCGCCAAGCTTGGCTGGCGCTGGTCGTTCGCTGGCATGGCACTGTTTGGTTTGCTGCTGGCAATCCTGTACCCGATCATCGTCAAGGAAGCACGCATTGCGCCCAAGCGTGCAGCCCAGTTGGCGAACAAGGTAGCCGCGGCCAAGCGTCCGCTGCGTACGCTGTGGTCCAGTCGTTCGGTGGTGGCTACCTACATCGGCAGCGGCTTGCAGCTGTTCGTCGGTGGCACGGTAATGGTGTGGATTCCCAGTTACCTCAATCGCTACTACGACATGCCCACGGACAAGGCTGGTGGCATGGCCGCAATCATCGTGCTGTGCAGTGGTACCGGGATGATCCTGTGCGGCATGCTCAGCGATCGCCTGTGTCGCAACTCGCCGGAACGCAAGGTCAGCCTGGCCATCGCGTTTTGCCTGGGCAGTTGCCTGTTGCTGTCGGCGGCGTTTGCGCTATCGGCCGGGCCGTTGCAGCTGGCACTGATTTGCCTGGGCATGCTGATTGCCACCGGTACCACTGGCCCCGCTGGCGCGATGGTTGCCAACTTGACCCATTACTCGGTCCACGGCACGGCCTTCGCCACGCTGACATTGGCCAACAACATGCTGGGACTGGCGCCAGGACCGTTCATCACCGGAAAGGTGTCGGACCTCATCGGCCTGCATGCCGCGTTTCAATTGGTACCGCTGGTCAGCCTCGCGGCAGCGGCGGTGTTCTTCTACGCCAAGTGTCATTACCACAAAGATATTGCCCGCCTTCAGGGGCAGAGCGTGCCTGATCCCGTCAGTCACGCCGGGTTAGAGGTGAAGTTGTGAGTCGTCGTCTACAGATTGATGTGTTTTTCGATTTTATCTGCCCCTGGTGCCTGATCGGCAAGCGCCAGTTGGAGCACGCGCAGGTACAGTTTCGCAATCGTCATCCGGATGTGCAGATCAACACGGTGTGGCATGGCGTGCAGTTGCTGCCGCAGTTGCCGGTAGAAGGTGAGCCCTTCGCCGATTTCTACCGCAAGCGCCTGGGCAATGCCGACGCGATGACCATGCGTCAGGCCCAGGTACAACGGGCTGCCGCGGCGGTTGGACTGAACATCGACCTGAGCCAGATCGAGACGATGCCCAACACCGCCGACGCCCATCGTCTGTTCGAGCGGGCCAGCGCGCTGGGCAATGCAGCCCAGCGTGAAATGTTGCTCGAGCGGCTGTTCGCCGCTTATTTCCGCAAACGCGAAAATCTCGGGTGTCGCGAGACCTTGCTCGCCATTGCCCGCTCCTGCGGTGTCGATAGCGACGCACTGCTCGATTGCCTGAAAGGCGATGCCACGCCATTTGCAGGGTCGCCCGGTGCGACCAGTGGCGTGCCGAGCTTCCAGTTCGACCGGCGCATAACGGTGATTGGCGCACAACCTGCCCAGGCGCTGCTCGGAGCCATGCACGAAGCGCTCAAGGAACCTGAGCACGAGCGGCAGCCGGCATGACCCGGCGCATTCCCGTACCTGCCGGCAAACATCCGCAGGCCGGTGGCCGGGCGCTGTTCGAGTTCGAGGACAAAAGCCTGGCGTTGTTCAACGTCGACGGACAGCTGTTCGCCATCGACGACAGTTGCCCGCACCAGGGCGCCTCGCTGTGTGGCGGGCGTCTCGAGGGGCGGGTGATCCAATGTTGCGCCCACGGTTTGCGCTTCGATTTGCACAGCGGCTACCTGCTCAATTCCAGGCAGGTCAAAGTCAACAACTACCCGGTCGAGATCATCGACGGCCAGGCGTTCATCGTCATCGTTCCTGAGGAGTCCGCGCCATGAGCGCCATCGCTCTTACCCGTATCCATAGTCGCACGCGCGAACTGGCCCCGGGCTTCATCGTCAGTCTGATCGTGGCTGCCGCCGCGTCGTTCTTGTCCGAGCACTACGGTGCGCCCGTCATGCTGTTTGCCTTGCTGCTGGGCATGGCCCTGAATTTCCTCGCCGGTGACGGCGCCTGCAAGGCTGGCATCGAGTTCACCGCACGCACCGTGTTGCGAATCGGCGTGGCGCTGCTGGGTATGCGCATCACCCTCGAACAGATGGCGGCGCTGGGCTGGAAGCCGGTGGTCCTGGTGGTGATCCTGGTGGTGGTGACCATCGGTGTGTCGGTAATCGCGGCCAAGGCGCTGGGCTTTCAGCGTTTGTTCGGCATGCTCACGGGTGGGGCTACTGCGATCTGTGGTGCATCGGCCGCGTTGGCGCTGGCCGCAGCGCTGCCTAATCACCCGCAGAAAGAACGCGCGACCCTGTTTACGGTGATCGGAGTCTCGGCGCTGTCGACGTTGGCGATGATCGTCTACCCGATGATCGCCAATTGGCTGCAACTGTCGCCGCAAGTGGCCGGGGTGTTTCTTGGAGCGACCATCCACGATGTGGCGCAGGTGGTCGGTGCTGGCTACAGCATGTCCACCGAGACCGGTGACACGGCGACGGTGGTCAAGCTGATGCGCGTCGCCATGCTGCTGCCGGTGATCGTCACCGCCGCGATGATCACGCGCATGCAGGGCGCCGATCCGACCGGCAAGCGGCCACCGTTGCTGCCATGGTTCGCTGTCGGTTTCCTGATTCTGGCGTGCATCAACAGCACCGGGTGGATAGCCACGGCGGTGCAGGGTTCGATCAATGAGCTGTCGCGCTGGTGCCTGGTGGTGTCCATCAGTGCCCTGGGCATGAAGACCCAGCTCAAGGAGCTGGCGGCGGTGGGCATCAAGCCGATCCTGCTGATGGTGGGGGAGACGGTGTTCCTCGTCGTGCTGGTGCTGTTGTTGCTGCACTGGGGCCTATGACTGGCGACGTAAATCGTTTTCTGGCAGAGAACCGCACTGCAGTTGGCTCCTAGCTGCGGTGGTGTTCTCGACCGGTGTCGATGACACTGGTTTTTCACGGCGACTGTACCAGCAGTCGCCGTTTTTTTTTGCCCGTTGGGCCTGTGGGAGATTGTTGTCTGAGTACATATCCATTGCTGCGGTCACGGCGTCTTATGGTTTCGCCCTTCTGTAGGAGCGAGCATGCTCCGGGCGGCGTTCCGACGATTGATCGTTCCCACGCTCTGCGTGGGAATGCCGCCAGGGACGCTCTGCGTTCCGCTGTCGACGTATGACGTGAGCCGTGCACGACGGTGATGCGGGGCGTCGCAGGAAGTCCTGTATGTGATATTTATTGTCGGAGTACATATCCATTGCTGCGGTAACGGCGGCTTATGGTTTCGCTTTTACAGCGACTCCCTTTTTCAAACACCAAAAAGGAAGCAAAAGGCTTTGCCCCACCACTCGGTGCCTCGCTAGGGCTCGGCATGCCGTATCGAAGGCATTGCTCCGTGGGTCGCCGCGATGGGCC
>Ga0105251_10003039_pt1 | contig 12493 bp, 9 predicted proteins | sample KBSS64metaG_FD_80424 | JGI IMG/M metagenome (GOLD analysis project Ga0105251, IMG submission 80424) | Switchgrass rhizosphere microbial communities from Kellogg Biological Station, Michigan, USA - KBS S6-4 metaG | ecosystem: Host-associated > Plants > Roots > Rhizosphere > Soil | place...
CCCCACGTAGTCGGTCATGGCCTTCGCCCGCCGGCCCGCCGAGAACATCCCGTGACCGCACACGCTCGCCCCGCCCCCGCCCCCCCCCCCCCCCCCCCCCCCCTCCCCCCGCCCCCCCCCCCCCCCCGCCCCCCCCGAGGCCCCCCCCCCCCCTTTTCCGATCAGCAACCGCGATTGCAGCGAGTGCACAGGGAGCGGCGACAGGGCGCCGAGTCCGTCCCTATCGGCTTCGACGGCCGCATCGCACCGCGAGCGCCATGGCGAGTGTCGGCCTGCGGCAGGCCGATGTGCCCCTCCGTTGCCCCGCGCCCTAGCTGAACACGAGCCCGCCGCGCGCGTCGGCCTTGACATCGGCTGCATGCGCGTCCGCCTAGGCTGCGCCGTATCCCACCGCAAAGAGAATGCGCATGAACAAGACCCCGATCATGGCAGCGAGCCTGGTGGCCGCGTTGGCGCTGTCCGCTTGCCAGGGCCCGGAATCGCAGAAGGCGCAGCAGGACGCCAAGGCCACTGCCGAACAGACTGGCGAGGCCGCCAAGGAAGCCGCCGACCAGGCCGCGCAGACCGGCCGTGAGGTCGCCGCCGAGGCGCGCGACGCCGCGCACCGCGCCGCCAATTCCGAGGCCGTGCAGGACGCGTCCGCCGCCGCCAAGGAAGCCGCCGCCGATGCCACCGAGGCCACCGCCAGCGCCGCGCAGAAGCTCGCCGACAAGGCGCGCGAGAACGCCAATCAGGATCCGCACAACGACAACGCCGAGAAGCACTGAGCGGCGACGTTCGATCCAGCACCCGCCGCATCCGTGCCAGGTCCGGATGTGGCGGGTTACCGCGCAGAGAGGCCATGGCCCCTTCTCGCGCCCTTCTCCTCCACAATATCGCCAGCCTCCTTCGCCGCATCGATTGATCCTGGCGTTGACTCGACGGCCACTCAATCGATTCGCTCGCAGGCACCGAGCTTTCCCTGCGTAAACGTCCTGCATGCGATCGGACGGGACGTCTCCCGAGCGCCGACGCCGCGCCCAGATCGGACATGATCCGAATCCCACCAGGGGCTCAGCGTGTTTGAGGCCAGCAGGGCTTTGAGGCCAGCAGGGCCGACAATCTCCTCGTCAGCGGACGCATTTTGCTTTGCTGCCGATCGACGCGACTCGCTCATTGCAGCGCGAATGCCGCACACAACGTGACCTGCGGCTCCCTTTCACCCGGCCGGCGCCTCAAGATGACCTGGCTGGTTACAATCCGTGAATGTCGACGTTCCACCGTGTGCGGATCAGAACCCGCCTAGCGCTGCTGTTCTCCGCCCTGGTCTTCGTGTCGATCGGGTTCGGCGTGTTCACCGGCGCCCAGCGCTCGATCTCCGATGCCGCGCGCGTGGCGCACACGCACCAGGTGTTGCGCAGCATCGACGAGGTGCAGTCGACCCTGCTGCAGGCCGAGACCGCGGTGCGCGGCTACGAGCTCACCGACAACCAGGCCTACCTGAGCAACTACCGCGACAGCGCCGAACGCGTGCCCCGGCACCTGGCGCAACTGCAGACGCTGGTCGCCGACAACCCGGCGCAACTGGCCAACCTGCGCATCCTGCAGCAGTTGGTACAGGCGCGGCTGGCGCAGATGCAGCGGATGCTCGAGATCTACCAGCGCGACGGCCGCCAGGCCCTGCAGCGCGCGATGGCGCCGAGCGTGTTCAAGGATTCCAGCGCGATCCGCGACCACGTGCAGCAGATGATCGAACTGGAGCAGCAGTTGCTGCAGAGCCGCGACCGCTCCAACCAGCGCAGTTCCGACCTGCTGCTGGCGCTGGCCCTGGCCGGCATCCCGTTCGGGCTGGGCAGCGTGGGCGTGGTGTACGCCCTGCTGTTCCGCGAGCTGCGCAATCGCGCCGCCGCCGAGCAGGCCGCCTCGGTCGCCAACGAGAAACTCGGCAGCAGCATCGAGGAACTGCAGCGCGCCAGCGCCGATCTCAACGCGCTCAGCCGCTACACCGGCCTGCTGCAGAGCTGCATGGATCCCAAGGAGGCGCTGGCGGTGACCGCGCGCATGCTGGCCGCGCTGATGCCCGACGCCGGCGGCAGCGTGTACCTGCTGCGCGCCTCCCGGGACCGGGCCGAATCCATCGTCGCCTGGGGCCAGGCGCCGGTGCGCAGCGAGCCGACCGTGGCGCCGGAGGAATGCTGGGCGCTGCGCCGCGACAAGGCGCACTTCGTGCATGCCGCGCGCCACGATTCGGCGTGCGCGCACCTGCTCGACGATCCGCAGGCGGTAGGCGCCAGCACCGCCTGCATTCCGCTCTCGGCGCAGGGCACGCAACTGGGCTTCGTGTTCCTGGCCGGGCCCGGCCCCGGCCCGCTGCCGCGCATCGCCATCGCCGAGGCGGCGGCCGAGCAGCTGTCGCTGGCGCTGAGCAACCTGCGCCTGCGCGAATCGCTGCGCCTGCAGTCGATCCGCGATCCGCTCACCGGGCTGTTCAACCGCCGCTACCTGGAGGAGTCGCTGAACCACGAACTGGCGCGCTGCGCGCGCCGCTCGATGCCGCTGTCGCTGCTGATGCTGGACGTGGACCACTTCAAGCGCTTCAACGACCTGCACGGCCACGGCGGCGGCGACAGCCTGCTGGCCGCGGTCGGGCAGATGCTGTCCTCGCGGCTGCGCGGCGAAGACATCGCCTGCCGCTACGGCGGCGAGGAATTCACCGTGATCCTGCCGGAGACCGGCCCGGAGGCGGCCCTGGCGATCGCCGAGCAGTTGCGCAGCGCGGCGCAGCAACTGGGCACCACGCTGGACGGCAAGGCCCTGCCCGGGATCACCGTGTCGATCGGGCTGGCCAGCTATGCGCGCGATGGCGTGGTCGCCACCACGCTGTTGCGCAAGGCCGACGCGGCGCTGTACCGGGCCAAACGCAGCGGCCGCAACCAGGTACAGCCGTTCGATCCGGCCCTGGACGGCGGCGCCTGACCGTGGAGCGGCGACACGCCAAGCTCACTTTAGAGATGACTGTCACAAAAGAGACGCGATAGAGCGGCGATAGTCCGGATTCCCCCGACTGGAGACGTTTGCGCATGTCCATTTGGAAAGATCAGGGTACCCCGCGCAAGGATGGCCTGCCGCTGCCTGGCACGCCCGCCCCCGCCGCCGAACCGCGCCCCACCGACCCGTCGGCGGGCGAACCGGCGGTCGCGGTCGCCGCGGCCGCTCCCCTCCCGGCGCGTGCCGCCGCGCCGGCGGCGAAGGAGTCGCTGATCGCCGCCGACATCACCATCGAAGGCAAGATCGAAGGCACCGGCCACATCCGCATCGCCGGCAAGTTCAAGGGCGACGTCAACGTGCAGGGCGACCTGACCATCGAGACCGGCGCCAAGCTCAGCGGCGGCGTGCGCGCCAACAAGGTCACCATCGCCGGCGAGCTGGAGGGCAACATCGAATCGGCCTCGCAGGTGGACCTGCTGGCATCCGGCGCGCTGATCGGCGACGTCAAGGCCGGGTCGCTGACCGTGGCCTCCGGCGCGCGGATGCGCGGCCAGGCCGACTTCGGCTGGGAAGACGACAAGGGCCGCAAGGGCGGCAGGCCGACGGAGCCCGACGCCGGCGCATGAGCACGCCGCGTCCCGGCACTCCGGGGGCGACCCGGACCTGCCCGCATTGCAAGGCGACGATCCTGGAGAGCGCCAGCGTCTGCCCGGCCTGCAAGCATCACCTGCGCTTCGACTCGGCGGTGCTGCAGCAGTCGGCGCCGACGGCGACGGTGCCGCTGCGCGTGCAGGGCACCATCCAGCACCCGGCCGACGGCACCGCGTGGGAATACACCGTGGTGGTGACGATCCGCAACGGCCGCGGCGAGGAGATCAAGCGGCAACTGGTCGGCGTCGGCGCGATGCTGGATGGGGAGGAGCGCAGCTTTACCCTGTCTGTCGAGGCGACGCAGGCCAAGGGCGGCAAGCGTGGTACCCGGCATTGAGGGTGGGATTCGGGATTCGGGATTCGGGATTCGGGATTCGGGAATCGGGAATCGGGAATCGGGAAAAGCGTAGCCCCTCTCCTACCGGGAGAGGGTTGGGGTGAGGGTCCGGCGCGAAAGCGACGCGCGGAGTTTGGGGTGCACGAGGCGCCCGTCCCCTCATCCGCCCCTACGGGGCACCTTCTCCCGAGGGGAGAAGGAAAAGCCAGTAGCCCCTCTCCCGTCGGGAGAGGGGTTGGGGTGAGGGTCCGGCGCGAAGCGACGCGCGGAGTTTGGGATGCACGAGGCGCCCGTCCCCTCATCCGCCCCTGCGGGGCACCTTCTCCCGAGGGGAGAAGGGAGTCGTCGGCCAGCGCCGCTCTACCGCCAACGAGGATGCGATGGGCAGCCACGCCCCACGCCTACGGCAATGCACGTGCCAGCAGTTCCTCGACCGGCACGCCCGTCTCCAGCGTGCCGAACGCCAATCCATGCGCGCCTGCCAGGCGGCTGCGCACGAACGCGGCGGCGGCCGGACTAGCGCTGCGCAGCAGCAGCGCGGCCTGCAAGGCCAGCGCGATGCGTTCGGCGAGGCGCCGTGCGGCGTATTCGTCCACCTCGGCAGTGCCGGCCAGCGGCGCGCGCAATGCGTCCAGCGCCGCGTCGTAGGCCGTGTCCGTGCCCGTCGCCGTCTCCAGTTCGGCCAGCACCGCGGCCGCGCTGGCCGGCTCCCGCGCCAATGCGCGCAGCACGTCCAGGCACTGGATGTTGCCGCTGCCTTCCCAGATCGAATTCAACGGCGCCTGCCGGTACAGCCGCGGCAGGATCGACTCCTCGACATAGCCGGCGCCGCCCAGGCATTCCTGCGCTTCGTTGACGAAGGCCGGCGCGCGCTTGCACAGCCAGTACTTGCCCAGCGCGGTGGCGATGCGGGCGAACGCGGCCTCGGCCGGGTCGCGCTCGCCCGCATCCACCGCGCGCGCCACGCGCATCGCGAAGGCGGTGGCCGCCTCGGACTCGATCGCCAGGTCGGCCAGCACGTTGCGCATCAGCGGCTGCTCGACCAGGCGCTTGCCAAAGACGATGCGATGCCGCGCATGATGCAGCGCCTGCGCCAAGGCCATGCGCATCTGCGCGGCGGCGGCGAGCATGCAGTCGAGCCGGGTCAGCATCACCATGCCGATGATCCGCGCCACGCCGCGCCCTTCCTCGCCGACCCGCTGCGCCCAGGCACCGGCGAATTCCACTTCGCTGGACGCGTTGGACCAGTCGCCCAACTTGTCCTTCAACCGCATCAGCCGCAGCGCGTTGAGCCGGCCATCGGGCAGGCGCCGCGGCAGCAGGAAGCAGGTCAAGCCGCCCGGTGCCTGCGCCAGCACCAGGAAGCCGTCCGACATCGGCGCGGAGAAGAACCACTTGTGCCCGACCAGGCTGTACGCACCGGCGCCGTCCAGCGGCGTGGCGACGGTGGCGTTGCTGCGCACGTCCGAGCCGCCCTGCTTTTCGGTCATGCCCATGCCGAGGGTGATGCCGGCCTTGTCGGCGATCGGCACGTCGCGCGGGTCGTAGTGCGGCGCGGCGGCCTTGTCCGCCCACGCGCGCAGCGCCGGTTCCTGGCGCAGCACCGCGACCGCGGCATGGGTCATGGTCAGCGGACAGCTGGTGCCGGCTTCGGCCTGGTGGTGCAGATAGCTCAACGCCGCCCGCGCCACGTGCGCGCCCGGCTGCGGCGCGTGCCAGGACAGGCCGGCCACGCCGTGCGTCTTCGCCGCATCCAGCAACTGGTGGTAGGCCGGATGGAACTCCACCGTGTCGATGCGGTGGCCGTGGCGGTCGTGCGTGCGCAGCCGCGGCCGGTCGCGGTTCGCGTCGAAGCCGAGCCGGTACAGCGTGTCGCCGGCGAGCGCGCCGTAGCGCGCCAGTTGCGCGGCGAACCCGTCGCCGCCCTCGCGCGCGACCGCGGCGCGCAAAACCGCATCGTCGTTCCACACGTCGCGCGGCTCGAACGGCGGCGGCTGGTTGTCGACCACGTGCGTGGCGAACGCGGGCAGGTCCCGTGGCATGCATCTCCCTCCCAGAAGCGCTGGACGCATTGTGGCCGATCCGTCGCGCCGCTGCGAACGCGCGGGGCGGATTCTCATCTCCTGCACACCGGCTTGGACACAGTGACGCCCATGCCGACTGCCGCTTCCCAGGACCTGGTGGTGCTGCGCCCGGAAGGGCTGTATTGCCCCGCCGGCGACTTCCATATCGATCCCTGGCGGCCGGTGCCGCGCGCGGTCATCACCCACGGCCATGGCGACCACGCGCGCGCGGGCATGGGCGAGTACCACTGCGCCGCCGCCAGTCTGACGATCCTGCGCTGGCGGCTTGGCGACCAAACCTATCGCGCCTACGACTACGGCACCCGCTTCACCCTGGGCCGGGCGCAGGTGTCGCTGCATCCGGCCGGCCACGTGCTCGGCTCGGCGCAGGTGCGCATCGAGGTGGATGGGGAGGTCTGGGTGGCCTCGGGCGACTACAAGCGCCAGCCCGATCCGACCTGCGCGCCATTCGAGGTCGTGCGCTGCGATACCTTCATCACCGAGGCCACCTTCGCCCTGCCGGTGTACCGCTGGCCGGACACCAGCGCGGTGGCGCGCGAGATCGTCGCCTGGCGCCGCGAGTGCGGCGCGCGCGGCGAGGCGGCGGTGCTGTTCTGCTACGCGCTGGGCAAGGCGCAGCGCGTACTCGCCGAACTGCTGCCCTGGGACGACCAGCCGGCGCTGCTGCACGGCGCGGTGGCGGCCGGCGTGGCGGTGTACCGCGAGGCCGGCGTGGCGATGCTCGACACGCGCACGGTGTCCGAACTGGACAAGCGCGCCGACCATGCCGGGCAGTTGGTGCTGGCACCGCCGTCGGCCGCCGGCAGCCCGTGGCTGCGCCGCTTCCGCCATGCGCAACTCGGCTTCGCCTCGGGCTGGATGCGGCTGCGCGGCAACCGCCGCCGGCGCAACTACGACCGCGGCTTCGTGGTGTCCGACCACGCCGACTGGCCCGACCTGCTGCGCACCATCGCCGAAACCGGCGCGCAGCGCGTCATCGCCACCCACGGCAACACCGACGCGATCATCCGCGCGCTCAACGAACGCGGCGTCGCCGCCGAGGCGTTCCGCACCGACTACGGTGCCGAGGAATGAAACGCTTCGCCGCGCTGTATCGGCAACTGGACCAGAGCACCGCGACGCTGGACAAGCGCGCCGCGCTGGTCGCGTACTTCGAGCAGGCGCCGCCGGCCGACGCGGCGTGGGCGATCTGGCTGCTCAGCGGCGGCAAGCTGCGGCGCATCGCCAACACCCGCGAACTGCGCGAGTGGATCGCGCAGGAAAGCGGCCTGCCCGGCTGGCTGGTGGACGACAGCTACGACCATGTCGGCGATCTCGCCGAGACCCTCACGCTGCTGCTCGACGATCCGACGGAGACGTCGGACCCGGCGCCGTTGCGCGACTGGATCGAGGAACGCCTGCTGCCGGTGGCCGCACAGGACGACACCGCGCGTCGCGCCGCCGTGGTCGCCGGCTGGCGCAGCCTGGCCTTCGACGAGCGCCTGCTGTTCAACAAGCTGCTGACCGGCGCGCTGCGCGTGGGCGTGTCGCAGCGGTTGGTGCAGCAGGCGCTGGCGGCGATGTCCGGGATCGACATCGCGCGCATCGCCCAGCGCATGCTCGGCGCGTGGTCGCCGACGCCGGCCGCGCTGGAGGATCTGCTCTCGCATGACGTGTTGCCCAGCGATCGCCAGCAGCCCTACCCGTTCTTCCTTGCCTCGCCGCTGGAACACGACGCTGCCACGCTGGGCGCGATCGATGCGTGGCAACTGGAATGGAAATGGGACGGCATCCGCCTGCAGCTGATCCGCCGCGACGGCGAGGTGGCGCTGTGGTCGCGCGGCGAGGAACGCCTGGATGGCCGCTTCCCGGAAATCGAGGCCGCCGCGGCGACGCTGCCGCGCGATGCGGTGATCGACGGCGAACTGCTCGGCTGGCGCGCGGGCGAGGACGCGCCGTTGCCGTTCACCGCCCTGCAGACCCGCATCCAGCGCCGCAAGCCCGGCGCCAAGACCCTGGCCGACACCCCGGCGCGGGTGCTGGCCTACGACCTGCTGGAACTGGACGGCATCGACCTGCGCGAACAGCCGCTGGCGCAGCGCCGCGCGCAGTTGCAGGCCTTGCTCGACGCGCATGCGAATCCGCGCATCGTGCTGTCGCCGCAGGTGCGGGCCGCAGCGTGGGACGAGGCCGCAGCACTGCGCGCGAAGGCGCGCGAACGCGGGGTGGAAGGGCTGATGCTCAAGCGCGCCACGTCGCCGTATCAATCCGGGCGCCGCCGCGGCGACTGGTGGAAGTGGAAGATCGAGCCGCTGACCATCGACGCGGTGCTGCTGTACGCACAGGCCGGCCACGGCCGCCGCAGCACGCTGTACACCGACTACACCTTCGGGCTGTGGGACGGCGCACAACTGGTGCCGGTGGCCAAGGCGTATTCGGGCCTGGACGACAGCGAGATCCTGGCCTTGGACCGCTGGATCCGCGCGCACACCACCGAGCGCTTCGGCCCGGTGCGCGCGGTGACCCCGTACCACGTGTTCGAACTCGGCTTCGAGGCGGTGAACAAGAGCAGCCGGCACAAGTCCGGCATCGCGGTGCGCTTTCCGCGCATCCTGCGCTGGCGCCACGACAAACCGTTCGCCGAGGCCGACCGGCTGGCCACACTACAGGCGCTGGCGCGATGACCCCGCCGCAGGCGCGCAAGCGCCCGGCCGATGCGCCGTTGTACGCATGGTTCGCCGCGCAAGGCTGGCAACCGCTGCCGTTCCAGCGTGCGCTGTGGAAGCACTATCTGGACGGCGGCTCGGGGCTGCTGCACACGCCCACCGGCAGCGGCAAGACCCTGGCCGCGTTCGGCGGCCCGCTGCTGGAGGGCCTGCGCAACCAGGCCGCGCTGCAGGCGGCCGCGCGCAAGGTGCCACGCCGCAGCAAGGCCGCCGCCGGCGCAAGCAAGGCGGCAGCGGCGGCGCGCCCACGCCGGCAGCCGCAGCGCGACCTGAAGGTGCTGTGGATCACCCCGCTGCGCGCGCTCGCCGCCGACACCTTGCGCGCGTTGCGCGAACCGGTGGCGGCGCTGGGCCTGGACTGGCAGGTCGGCCTGCGCACCGGCGACGCCAGCGCGCGCGACAAGCGCCTGGCGCGCAGCGGCAAGCTCGACGTACTGGTGACCACGCCCGAGTCGCTGGCGCTGCTGCTGTCCTATCCCGACACCGCGCCGCAGTTGGCGACGCTGCGCTGCGTGATCGTCGACGAGTGGCACGAACTGCTCGGCAACAAGCGCGGCGTGCTGCTGCAACTGTGCCTGGCGCGGCTGCGCGCGTGGGCGCCGGCGCTGCGCACCTGGGGCCTGTCGGCCACGCTCGGCAACCTCGACGAGGCACGCGACGTGTTGCTGCCGCATCTCGCCGACGCGCCGATCGTGGCCGGGGTCAAGCCGCGCACATTGACCCTGGAAACGCTGGCGCCGGCCAGCGGCGAGCGCTTCCCGTGGGCCGGGCATCTGGGCCTGGCGCAATTGCCGCGGGTGCTGGAAAACCTGTTCGCGGTACGCACCAGCCTGCTGTTCACCAACACGCGCGCGCAGGCCGAACTGTGGCACCAGGCGCTGGAGTCGGTGTGGCCCGAGGACACGCATAGCCTGGCCCTGCACCACGGCTCGCTGGATCCGGCGCTGCGCCGCGCCGCCGAGCAAGGCCTGCGCGACGGCAGCCTGCGCTGCGTCGTCGCCACCTCCAGCCTGGACCTGGGCGTGGATTTCCCCGCGGTCGACCAGGTGCTGCAGATCGGCAGTCCCAAGGGCGTGGCGCGGCTGCTGCAACGCGCCGGCCGCGCCCGGCACCGTCCCGGCGAAGCCGGCCACGTGCTGTGCGTGCCCACCCACGCGCTGGAACTGGTCGAATACGCCGCCGCGCGCCGCGCCATCGCTCATGGCCGCATCGAATCGCGCCCGGCGCCGCGGCTGTCGCTGGACGTGTTGGCGCAGCATTGCGTGAGTTGCGCGCTGGGCGGCGGCTTCCGCGCCGACGCGTTGTTCGCCGAGGTGCGCGGCACCGCCGCGTTCGCCGCGCTCGACGCCGCCACCTGGGCCGCGGTGCTGGAGTTCGTGGTGCAGGGCGGGCGCGCGCTGGCGCAATACCCGGACTACCGCAAGGTGGTGCTGGACGAGGACGGCGTGTACCGCGTGCACGACCGCCGCATCGCGCTGCGCCATCGCCTGTCGATCGGCACCATCACCAGCGACGGCAGCGTCGCGGTGCGCTTCCTGCGCGGCGGCCGGCTCGGCGCGGTGGAGGAACAGTTCGTCGGCCGCCTGCGCCGCGGCGACCGCTTCCAGTTCGCCGGGCGCCTGCTGGAGCTGGTGCGGCTGGAAGACATGACCGCCTACGTGCGCCTGGCCAAGGGTGGCGACGGCAGCGTGCCGAAATGGATGGGCGGGCGCATGCCCTTGTCCTCGGCGCTGGCCCACGAAGTGGAAGCAGTGTTCGCCGAGCCGCGCGGCGAGGAGGAACTGCGCGCGCTGGCGCCGCTGCTCGGCCTGCAGCGCGCGCTGTCGGCGCTGCCGGCGCCGGGGCGGCTGCTGGTGGAAAGCGTGCGCGCCCGCGACGGCCGCCACGTGTTCGTGTATCCGTTCGCCGGGCGCCAGGTGCACGAGGGCCTGGCCGCGCTGCTGGCGTTGCGCTGGGGCCGGCGCCAGCGCAATACTTTCAGCTTCGCCGCCAACGACTACGGGCTGGTGCTGTCGCCGGCGCAGGAGGTGGTCGCTGACGAAGCCCTGCTGCGCGAGCTGCTCAGCCCCGAGCATCTGTTCGAGGACCTGCGCGAAAGCCTCAACCTGGGCGAGCTGGCGCGGCGCCAGTTCCGCGAGATCGCGCGCGTGTCCGGCCTGCTGCCGCCGAGCCTGCCCGGCGGCACGCCGCGCAGCCTGCGCCAGCTGCAGGCCTCCAGCGGCCTGCTGTACGACGTGCTGAGCCGCTTCGATCCGGGCCACCTGCTGCTGGCGCAGGCCGAGCGCGAAGTGCTGCAGGGCGAAATGGAACTGACCCGGCTCGCCGCCACCCTGCACGATTGCGCTGGGCGCGCGCTGGCCCTGCACACGCCGCGCAGCCTGACCCCGCTGTCGTTCCCGCTGTGGGCCGAGAGCATCCGCGGCCAGCTCAGTACCGAGGACTGGAAGGCGCGGGTGCTGCGCGCCGCCGCCCAACTGGAGCAGCGCCATGCGCGCTGACCTGGACTGGCCGCTGGCCGGCGAGCCGATGCGCCTGCTCGGCGCGCGCGCGCTGTTCTGGCTGGCGCGGCGGCGTCTGCTGATCGCCGACCTGCACCTGGGCAAGGCCGACGTGTTCCGCCGCGCCGGCATCGGCCTGCCCAGCGGCGGCACCGCGCTGGATCTGCACACCCTCGCCGCCCTGGTGCAGGCGCACGCGGCGCAGGAACTGTGGATCCTCGGCGACGTGCTGCACGGCCGCGCGCCGGCGGCGGCGTGGCAGCAGCAGTGGCATGCCTGGCGCGGCGCGCATCCACGGCTGCGCGTGGCCGCGATCGCCGGCAATCACGATCGCGCGCTGGCTGGCGCCGGACTGGACATCGCCCTGCTCGGCGACGAGGTGGAAGATGGCCCGTTCGCACTGCGCCACGATCCGCTGCCGCACGCGCACCTGCACGTGCTGTGCGGGCACCTGCACCCGCTGGCGACGCTGCCGGGCATGCGCCGGCGCTGGCCGGCGTTCTGGCTGCGCGAACGGATGACGGTGCTGCCTGCGTTCTCGCACTTCACCGCCGGCGTGGCGCCGGTGCTGGATGCGGGCGAACGCCTGGTGGCCTGCGTCGAAGGCGAGGCACTGGCATTGCCAGTGGCCACGGCGTAGCGGCCAGAGCTCGTATTACCTGGCAGCATCGCGCTCCTCTCTGTAGGAGCGGCTTCAGCCGCGACGCCTTACCGGTAAGGCGTCGCGGCTGAAGCCGCTCCTACAAAGGAGCCAGGGCACTTCGTCGACATCCTTGTCGGCGCAACTGCTAAGCCGCCGCCGGCGCCTGCCCCTCGGCCAGCACCTGCAGGAACTCCGGCGCCAGCGGCAACTTGCCGAACCAGCCATGCTGCGTGCCGCTGAGCACGCGCAGCATGTGGCCACGGCCGCCGGGCATGCGCCCGGCCGGCAGCATGCCGAGGTCGCGCACCCGCGCCACCAGATCGCGCTCGGACTGGAACAGCGGCGTCAGCCAGCGGCTCCAGAACTGGTACACCGCCACGTGCGCCTGCCGCCGCGCCTGGTAGCGCGCCAATGCCGCGTCCAGGTCCGGCGTCTCGCGCAAGGCCTCGCTCAGCGCCCAGGCATCCATCAGCGCCATGTTGACGCCCTGCCCCAACTGCGGACTCATCGAATGCGCCGCGTCGCCGGCCAGCACCAGGCGGCCGCGGTACCAGCGCCGCTGCACCGCGTCGCGATAGCTGGCGCGCGCCAACTGCGCCGGCGCGCAC
>Ga0105251_10003043_pt1 | contig 12492 bp, 9 predicted proteins | sample KBSS64metaG_FD_80424 | JGI IMG/M metagenome (GOLD analysis project Ga0105251, IMG submission 80424) | Switchgrass rhizosphere microbial communities from Kellogg Biological Station, Michigan, USA - KBS S6-4 metaG | ecosystem: Host-associated > Plants > Roots > Rhizosphere > Soil | place...
AGACCTGCGCCTGGGCAGCAAGGACGCTCACCCGGCCAATGCAGCCTGGGTGGTTGCCGACCCGGCCCAGATGCTGCAACCGCTGCCGCTGGCCAATGCCGACCTGACCTGGGTCAGCCACTGCGTGCCAGGCACACCCGGCTTCGAACTGCTGCCTGGCCTGCCCGCCCCCATCGATTACGACTACTTTGAGCGCTTTGCAGATTGCACTATCTTGTCAATGTCAGCCAAAAGCCCTATGATCGCTGGAGAGATAGCTTTTGATTAGAGTAAAATGACGATGACAACTGTCAAAGACCTAGCATTGGCGCGTCGCGCACCAGTCAGCGGACAAACCTTGCTGCGCCGCCACCTCGACACAATTCCCCACCCCATCGCGACCCTTGCCTCAGCTGAGACTTGGGTTGCCCCAAAACACCCAGCCGCTCCAGCACCCCAGAACACCTATCGCCTCCTCCCACCCCGAATACTTCGCGCCTGATCCTCGCACTGAAGCGAGGAGGCTGCCGCCCCCCTTGAATCGCTTCTCAGAATGCGCCGTTCGACTCACCCACAGTCGTTAGCGAACTACTGATTGCGATCTATGGAGACCCGGGTAATACCCAGGAAGCCAGCCAACGCCGCATTGCTTACCCCAAAAAAATCTCTGCGCTCGGGAGAGCGGGAAAATCGGCTTGTTCCCAACCAAGACATGGTCGGGACGACGGGCAGCGAATGCTCGCTCACAAAAAACTTGGATTACGCATGATTATTTCTAATTTAAATTATCTATCTGGCTTTAAGCTTAGGAACCTACCTGTCGAATTCGTTACAGCTATGGAAATTCACGCCAAAGAAGCTGGGATTCACGGATCTATTGCAACTCCACTGAAATTGCTTGAATGCTTTTGCGATATTTCTGGAATCAAGTTTACATACCCCTTGCTTTCTCGTAAAAAAGCGCTCATCAAACTCCTAGAGGGTTTTACTGGAGCTTTACTGGCTGATGATTTTGCCCAGGCCGTCACCTCAACTAAGATTCGTTGGATTAACATGTTTTTTTCGACCCTGTCACTCATGGGTAAAGAAATCCCAGAGATGCCAGATGTCAAAGAGATCCCGATGAATCTTGAGCGATGCTCTGAGGAATGGCTCACTATTTCAGGCAACGACTTGAAGGGGCTTGATCAAAATGCTGTTCGTTATTGGCAAAGCTGGCCAGTGGTATCTGTGACCGGCCATACAGCTTACTTGCAACTATCTGAAATTTGGCACTCCCACGGCCCAATCTTTGCCGACTCCCTACATCAGGCGTGGAAACGTTTTGTGGCCAAGAGTGCCAAAGCAGCCGCTACTGAGCTAAACAGATTTTGTGTATTTCTTTCGAAGAATCACGAGGAATGGCCTGTCGCTACCTTCAAGGATCCTTTAGCACTAAAAAATCTTTTCATGCGCTACATGAAGGACTATTTTTTGTCTAGGGCAGAACCAAATAAGCCCAGCTTCATTGCGGCGTGGAATACTTTCATCGCCAATATCGAAGGAGCCTTAATTGGCCCAGGAGTGTGGGCACGGCCATTCACCGCCATTCCACGAATTGAAATGCGGAATGCGAGCGGGCCTCAGCATAAGATCAAGGCGAATAAAGAGGGCGTAGAAATTCAAGACCAGCTCATCACCGAAATTCCGTTAAACATTACGGATAGCGAGGCTATCGAGCTTATTTTTCACAAAATGAAGTATGATATTTCCGTTGTGCGCAATTGGGCTCTGGCTGAGGCCCAAAGCCTTTATGACCGAGTACGTCGACGCGTTGAGCTTGGTCAAGTGGGTCACCCATACCGGCCTGGCCAACCATCTCGTCCCGCTAGACAAGCCGTACCGTTCGAAAATCACTGCGCAACATTCGAGCTTCACGGACTTCCAAGCTCTTTCAGTGACTTCAAAAAGCAATATGGCGAAAAGGCTAAGCAAACGGAAATGGCCTTTGACTTGGGCATTCCCACTGAAGGGACTTTGTTTCCACATCAGTGCCTACTCGTTTGCGAGCACCCCAAAATCACACCAACCTTTCTTTTGAAACTTGAACTATATAATAAGAATGGGGTTATTAGCGGTTTTCTTCCTACGGACACAGGCTACAATTTGATTGGTTTCAAGGATCGCCGTGGCCCAAGCCGTAGCGAAATGAAAATTATCTTGAATGAAAGCTCAACCCGCTGGGTTAAGGAAGTCATTGAAATCACTGAACCCTTGAGGAAGGTGCTGCGTGAAAAAAATGACGACCGCTGGCGATTCTTGTTTTTAAGCTGTGGGCAAGCCTTCGCTAATCCTGGAGAAACCAAAAAGCCATGGACTCCTTCTGGCTTGATCAGCAACTACCGCCTCAGCACCCAGCTCAAAGAACAGTTTGCGCCCCACACCCCATTACGCGAACAAGAACTGTTAGATTTTATTTCACGAGTGACGCTGTCTAGGTTGCGGGCGTCTTGCGGCGTCGCGGTATACCTTGAAACCAAGGACGTCAAAGAAATGGCGAAGGCCCTAGGGCATGCTAAATATTCTGCACAGCTACTGAGCCATTACCTTCCTCAATCTTTGTTAGCCTTCTTTCAGTCCAGATGGGTACGAATTTTCCAAAGGGGAATGATTGTCCGTGCCATGGAGGGTAGCCCGTATCTTCTGGAAGCTGCGAGTTTTGCAAGCATGGCTGAACTACACACTTTTTTAAGCAACCACGCACTCAAAGACATTCCCGCCCACCTTGAAGATCCCGAGCATATCGAAAATACGCTCGAACAAGCCCCTGAAGGAGCAAGCAAGATCTATATTGGCCTCGGTGCAGACAGTCTCACAGCGCTCCTCTCGCTTGAATCAGCGGTTAAACAAGCAGCTAGACCAAATGAGGTAAGCGGCAAAGCACGTTATTGGGCGGAGTTTGCCAACGTGGTCACTGCAGAAATCGAACGAGACAACGACGATGTTCTTCACAGCCACTTGGCGCTGGCAAGGCAACACTTCAACCCTGCACGCATGGAGTCGCTGATTTATGACGCCGCTTAACCTTCCAGCCCAAATCGTGTATCTAGAAAACTACCTAGCCAATAGCGCTTCGATGTGTCGAAAAGCTGAGTGGCTCCTTAGTGATTTTGATGCTTCTGTGTGGGAGTATGATTTTGGCAACAAAACACGGCGCACATTTGATTGGGATGTGATCTTAGAGGATGGAGAGAGCTTAACCAGCCCTAAGCACAAGGAGCTACTTGAGGGGTTAAAAATTTTCCTTATCGCCTCCACAAAGAACGCTAACGATATGTTCTCGGAAACCAACTCGAGTACAAAAAGGCACCTTTCGTTCATTCAGGCAGGACATATTATCGACCACCTGCTACTCAACACCAACCAATACCAACTCGCCAGCTATGGGCTCGAAGGGCTTGGTAGGAATGAGCTTATTCACCTACTCAAAAAAACTGGTGAATCAAACGATGTCGACGAGATTTTAGACTGGGAGCCCTCGGTCGGGAGCCTGATCAAAGAAATGTTCGGTTGCATCTCGCACGAATCACTTGAACGAGTGCTAATCAAATATCCTGCCATGAGAGTTGTGACCCCTAAGCAGGAGGACGAAAATAAGCTTGGTATCTCTGCGTCAGAAATCCCTAACGCTCGCGCTGCTCTCTACATTAGCGGTTTCTACCATCACACCAATAATCAATGGCAAATCAAAGCGCATCAACTCACCAAAATCGTCTATGCGAATACGCTGTTCGCCAAAAATGGAAACCGTCACCTCATCCTCACCCTTACTTGTGATAACAAGGATTTTTTTGAGCGCAGAGAGTATCCCGCAGTTCGCGTAAGCACCTGTTCACTGGAAGACACATCAAGCCACCGGTTCTTTGCATACCAGTCTGCGCTGTACAGATTTGGCTACTTACATGAAGTTGGAGTTCCAGCGCCCAGCGCCGAAAGTATCAGTGCAGTGATGTCACATGAAGCCGAGCTGGGCGAGCGAGGTCGATTTCGCACACTACCTAGCGCAATTGCACTGGAATCCATGAGAAATGCTATTGAGTTCCATCTCAAGCACGGAACGCACCTCATCAACAGCTTCTGCAAACTCGCACTCCATTGCGTGCAAACAGGTAATACTCCACGATCCTGCCAAGGGACTACCCTCGCCAAAATTTTGCGCAAAGAGACTGTAGCGCTCGGCGTTACGAAAGCAACCCTGATGTCAAATTCCGCAAAACGCATTAAGGAGGAATACTTTTCCGAGTTCCGCGCTAACAGCTCCCTATTGGAGCTAGTTCGAGTTTACATCGGAAGTGTACAGCTTGTAGTAGGAGCATTAATGGCTCGCCGGTCTGGGGAGATGATTGATCTTGAAGCCGCGAACTGTCTTGATTCCACGGAGCAGTGGCTGCTATTCCTCAACCGAAAAAGCACTAAACGCACATTCGGCATTCGTCACATGCAGGCTCGCCCAATTGAGCCAATCGCAGTGGCCATGATTAAAAACCTGGTTCGAATGCAGAAAATCCTGAAACGAATCGGCTACATCAAAGATATGACCAGCCTCTTTGCTGTGCCCTGCCCACGCGGAAATCGAGGAATTAAAAAGTGCACAAAAGAAAATTTTAGCAGAAGTCTCGATTACTTTTGCGATTACTTCGAAACATCCACAAACAAAGCTGGTGAACGTTATTACATCCGCCAGCATCAACTGAGACGTTTTTTTGCAATGCTTTTTTTCCACAGCTGCTCATTTGGTGGGCTTGAAACCCTTCAGTGGATGCTTGCGCATACCAATCGCCGCCATGTCTGGAACTACATCACCGAAAGCGTGCCTGGGACAGAATTGATGAGCTCTAAATCTCAACATGTGGCCGAGCAGTTGCACCATGGTGGAATCGAGAGCTATCAAAACCTGAGGTCTTTTTTGAAAGCGCGTCACGGCGCGGATGATTTTTTGCTCTGGGACATCAATGATCTTGAAGATGAAATTACCCACCTTCAAAAGGAAGGCTGGGTAGAGATCGAACCAGAGTTCTTTGAAGAAGATGATGTAGAGCAAATGCGTATCTTGGTGAAAATTGTGGAGTCTGCAGCATGACCAGCGGTAAAATCAGTTATCTAAAATTTTCGGGGTGAGTGATGAACAAAGTGACTGCTGCGTATGAAAAAAATGCCAAGTCCTTACTGGCGCTGCGAGACCTCTTGCAACTGGTCATTCGTCAACCAGCCCGCTTCGCGGAGAATGAAGAGCTCTTGAAGGCCCTAAATAGTCAAGGCGCCGTCGCTGCTTTTGAGATCGAATTCGAGGAGGACGGCGAACTCAAGCGCAAAGAGCGCATGAGCATTAACACACTCAAAGCCCACACGGCTAACGTGTTTGAGCTGGGCTTCGAGGGCTTTGATGCATTGCGAGTCAGCGCGGCGGAGGCGATCACCGGCTTCAAGAATCGGCGCGAATCCTCAAACAAGAGGACAAAGGACGGCCTATCCAAGCGCACTACTGAACTTGAGACCCAGCTGGAACAGCATCAGATGATCAACATGGTGCTGCTCCAGGGCTTGTCCATAGCCATCGGCCAATTCCGTACCATCCGACAAGACGTTAAACCTGCGCTCCTAGAAAAGCGTGCCAAGGATGCGATCGAGACACTCACTGCTCTTGTGGGCCTCAATCCTCCTCCGTTCAATAGCCTGCCGTCAGACGCCCAAACGGGCCCTACTGGTGCTGCTGGCCAAGCCACAAGGGAGGCCGACAGGAAGGTCACGGATTTGGACGACTACCGTTAGTAGACTTAGCCCTGAGGGCACCAACCTAAAGCAGCAAGCACCAATGCTCCAGCTGAACCTTGCCAATCACTTACAGATAACGTCATGAAAAACCAGAAGACCCGAAAACTCTTTTCCGTCCTGCCTGACCTCAAGCTGTTCGGGCATCGCGCGCTGGGGAAGACAGAGATCAAAGAGGCTGGAGGCCTGCCCTTCTTGACGTGGCCAAACGGCGCGCCCTGTTCAATCGCCAATCTGTACATGCTTGCCCTTCGTGACCGACCCGGGCGGGGCCGCAACCGCGGGCTATCGCGAGAAGGAGGTCAAGGGGGAACGATCGGGGTCTACGCTGGACGAATCAGCCCCCTCATCCGCTTTTGCTTTGATCAGAAACTCGACTTCATTCAGCTCAATGACCAATTGTTCACCAAGCTCATTGAAGATCTGAGAGAAGAAAAATCGCCAGATAATCCTGCGGTTCGCACGCGGACTGAGACAACCTTGGTAGATGTGGGCAGAGCGTGTATTGACTTTCTCCAGTTCGTTGGGCGGTTCTATGGCGAACCGCAATTTGTATCCGAGAACGGTACCATCCGCGTTACGGAGGAAGAATTCCTGGTGACGACCAAAGGGGGGCGCACGGTTAAAAAAACTTTCCTGCATCACCATTCTCTTTCCATTGCCGGTCGCCGCCATCACACTCGGGATCCGATTACGCTCGCAGACATCAAGGCGCTGAGAGCCGCTGTGAACAGTCTCAGTTCCTCAAGACACGTACAGCTCAGGCGCAACATGATGCTGTCGCTGTATGAGCACACAGGCGCCAGGCGAGGCGAGATCGCTAACATCCGAGTGGATGACATCAAGAACGCCATGAGCATGAAGAGGCCCATGCTGCGCTTGATCACGCTCAAGGTGGGGGGGCCATCGGAGCGCCTGATCCCCATTTCGCGTGCCGTGCTCACTGAAGCCAACAAATACATCGAGATGGCCCGTAAAAAAACGATGCGACGCTACAAGGGCGGCAAGGATCACGGCTTCCTGATGGTGCAGGAAATCACTGGGAAGCCGCTGAGCAAGTACACGCTGACCTCCGAAATCAGCGCGCTTCGAAAACACGCGGGGATTGATCATCAGGCCTGTGGCCACATGTTCCGTCATGCATTTATCACCAATCTCTTCGTACTGCTAATCAAGCGTCACAAATTCAAGAACCAAGATGACTTCCGCAATACATTGATCAACAGCGCCCATTTCATCGCGGAGGTGATGATGTGGACTGGCCAGCAATCTGCATCCTCTGTTGAGCGCTACATCCACCTCGCGTTTGCCCAAATTGAAGGGTACGCAGAAACTGTTGCCTCCGTGCATATCGTTCGAACCAATCGGATCTACGATCGCGTGGAGGAGGAACTGCTCGAAGAGCTGCAGAAGGGCATTTCCATTACCGAATACACGATGCGCCTTCAGGAGCTCAAACGGCAGCGTGAAGAGGATTTGAAAGCTGGGGCTACAGGCGGAGATGAGTCGCTCGACGAGCTTCGTCAAACGTTCTTTGAGGAGAAAGCGTGAACGCTCTCATCGGTCTGAGCATCTCAAGGCAGCAAGAAGGATCTGATGAGATATCGAGGTGCGGGATAGGGCTATTCAAGGTGACTGAGGCAACCTTATGGGCAGCCCCACTGCTCAAGCACTGCTGCAACGGTTCTCCCTACAAACAGCGCCCAGAGATTTCACAAACCGAGCTCCCGAGCGATTAGCTGGTCGCGATCCTCACCTCCCAGATGGCCATCGAGCACCAGACGCTTGAGCAGAACCTGGTTGAAGTCCCGCCAGGCAAGCTGTGGCAAAGCGTCCACCTGAGGGCCCTCCTCTCTCTGCTCCTGCGACGCCGCGTAAAGCGCAGCACCGAGCGCTGAGAGAGGCTCGAACACACTGGCCCCCGCCTCCAGCTCCGGGCTCTTTCGGGCGATCTTGCGCATGATGGGCGCGTACAACTCGATTGCCGAGCTACCACCAATTCTCTCCCTAAAAATCCGATACAGCTCAAACCTGGAGTAGTGCTTGCCCGCCAGGCGCCACAGCTCATCGAGCTTGCGTACTGAGAGCTTGTCCCTGACCCCCGCTACGCTCACCAGCTCATAAATGGCATCAGGCACAACACAAGAAAACCAGGGAGGCGTACCGGTACTCTCTACGCCCTCAGATAGGTCGTCCAGGTAGCCGGAAAGGACATCCATGTAGTGGTCATAAAACGTCTCGAATTGAGATTCGGAAATCGGTTGATGCATGTTTGTTATTGTTTCCAATAGCTCAGGGCAAGGCCCTCAGGCCGTGTGAAACAGCCGTCAGACCTCAGTATCTACGTAACCGCACAGGCGGCCTCGGCACTCAGGCACCCCTTGATTTTAGCGATGCCCAGAGCCGACGAATACGCGAGCGATAGCTTACTACAAGGTAGGCTTCACACCCTCGCCGTTACTCCTCCCACCACTTTGCAAGACTCGACTCCAAACGCCAGGTCTTGGCGAACCGCTCAAGCAATTCGACCCTGCGATGCTCCAGCTCCTCGAGTGTCCACTGAGGGTAGCTACGCACTTCGTTGGTGAGGGTGAAAGCACAGGTATCGCCAGAGACGAAATACTTCGTCTTCTTCCTGTCGAAGTCGTAGTTCTGCGCCGCAGAGTTTTTACGCGTGTTGAGCAGCACGAGGTTCGCCAGTGAGTGCACCCATGCTGCATGAGCATCAGCATCGGGAAACCACTGAGCCCACTGCGAACCAGGTGCGATGGTTTGGGGACATACATGCTCAACCGAAATCACCGGATAGTTGTAATTGGCCGAGCCATCAGTGGAAGCTTGCTCCAGACGAAGCAAGAGTGGTTTGACGACCTTCGAGACCAGGTACACGTTGCCATCCAATGCGCTGAACAGCATTGATGCCTCAGGCTGCTCAATCTTCAGTCCGTTGGAGCGCCCGCGGTGGATGGAGCGAGCTTTCGGCTCAGCGGGCGGGTCGATGTCGTCCAGTACATCAACATAGCGCGACATCCGCGCATTCACATCGGCGCGGGTCAGGAAGAGGAAATAGGCAAGCCTTTCGAGCTGGAACACAAACTCTAGGACGTCGATGTCGGCTCCACCATTGCACTGTCGCAAGCAAAGAAGCAGAGGGGGCAACCAGTCCCGGTTATCCAAACGTTCGAGTGAGCGCACGAGGTCGGCGCATTTGGGGCCGAAGCGCTTGCGTAGTTGCTGATCATCCCGCGCCAACAGGAGCGCGTCAGCATAAGGTTCCAACACCGTATCGATGAATGCGCCCGGGTTATCACGAAACACGGGAACATGAATTGCAAAGCCGCTTTCAAGTGCAGACCGAGGCTTGTCACGCTCATGGAGCATACGGATGTGAGTGAACAGGGCGCTGAATCTATCGCGGCCAAGTGCCGTTTCTACCTCTTCCCAGCGCTGAGAAAGGTACGACTCTTTTTCCACACCTGCTCTCTCCAGCAGATCGGCTTTCAGGATGTCAGTAGCCGAAAGATCGAGGCCTCGAGCATTCAAAACTGTGAAAATACGTCGCGCAGCTGTGTCCGATGGCACTTCGACAACGACGAGATAGCAGTTCTGCAGCAGGAAGCGCAGCAGCTCATCGCGCTCCTTCTCCCCCATCGCGGTTAACCTATCGCGAATGAGCTTGGCGTTCTCTACTATCCGTGCCTTAGAGTCTGTCAGACCATCCAGTGACGGCAGGTGATCAGTCACGCCACGCTTCTGTATATGCTTCTCAAAAAAGCCCTGATCCTTAGGCCGCAACTGCAGACGCAGCGCCTCTGGGATGCCCTCATCATCATTGGCTACCTGCTTGATGTAGCGTTCGCGCTGCACCTGCTTCTCAGCGTCCGTCGTCAGGTCACGAATAACGCTGAACAGGAGCGTCAGCGTGGTTAGGCGCTGCTGACCATCGACCACGCGCGATGCCGGATTTCCATGGGTTTTCACCAGAACGATGCTACCCAAAAAGTAGAATCCTCCTGCTGCGGAGTCTTGCGTCATGGCGTCTTTTAAATCTGCCAATAGCTCCTCCGCCTGGGTCGCCTCCCAAGCGTAAGGGCGCTGGTACGCCGGGATAGTGAACGCATACTCTTTGGAAAAGACTTCCGCCACTTTCTTGTGTGCGGCCTCAATTCGCAACTGCGCAGCATCAAGCAAGGCAACCTCCTTTCTGGGCTTTCGCTCAACGTGTGTTTACTGGCAAACAATCCTGTCCAGCACAGCAATGAAACGCAGGCAAACCCGCGCGATAGCACTTTGCCACAAGTTTTCGCAATGCGCTAAATGGAGTCATCGTCGTAGCTGACCCACGGACAATTAGACAGGTTCCAACCGCAAATGATACGCTTTGCTGATCGGTCGACCTGGATCGAGCGGCTGGCCAGCGCAGACGTAGTCACAGGTGTTTTACCCCTCCTCCTTGTACGCATTTCGACAATAGTCAGCGGACAGCCAGCACCCTGACGAGTATTGGAGAACTGCGATGCGCGTCCCCCTCCCGCCTGCCGACCTGCTGCCCCAACAAGGCTTCAAGCGACTTGCCAAAAATCTTCGCCGAACCTGGCCTAGCCCCCAGCAAATCACCTTGTCACAGTCATTAGAAGTTTTAGCTAGAGGCTTAGGCTACCGCGACTATCACGAAGCGCATCATTCAGTCGAAGAGCTAACGGATGAGACCCAAGTACCCGACGAAGATGAAGTCATTGCTCGCTTGGCGGTAGCCATCAGTGAAAAGCTGTCGCGTGACCAAGCGATAACTCCAGTGAATTTCACAATTGAACCGCTTGTGAGTTCGTTGCCACTGAACGTACTAAGAGCTCTCAGCCATCTACCTGATGCCACTTCCGACACAGAGGCTCCTCATCAGCCAGGCCCTGGCTCCTCGCCTCGCCTTGAGCGCACACTCAGCAAGATGCGGGAATCTGGCCCTATCGAGCGATCAGAAGGAATGGCCGGTAAATACCCTTGGCCCGATAGAGTAAAACCACTGACGGCCCAAGAGCTGTTTGTTATCAAGAACGCGTTGGTGAAGTCAGGCGATTTACGCGGTCACGCGCTGTTTGCATTGCTGGCAGCAGGTTTTCGGCTGGGCGAGATACAGAATTTTTTTGTCAGCAGAGCGGGTGTCCAGCCTCCTGTGAAGCGGAAGGCTTCCGGACTCACTCACGCACAGATCATTCCCCAAGAGGTCTTGGCTTACGCAACAGCTAGTAAGCTAGAGCCCGGCTCTTATCTTTTCCCATCGAGACGTGATCCGAGGAGACCGATACCGTCGCACCTATTAAGCATGCTGATCCATAAGTGGGGCCCAAATGCAGGCCTTGATCGTAAGATCACATGGATGGAGGTGCGCAGATCAATGTCGATGCCGGAAACGGTGATCGAACTGCGCAAAATGCTAGGTCTCCAGTAGTGAGCCGGGGCTCAGATTTCGACTTGGACAACGTCCGATGTCGCCCAGGTGGAGGACGCCGACGGCCTGAAAGCGCTAAGAGAACTTGGTCGGATTTGCCCAATGGACTCAATGATTGCCTTGTCTGATCAGAGGCCTAAAAGCCTTTCCTTGATGGGCAATGTATGATCACCTACCCGAATGCTTCCCTTCAGATGCCTAGCAATGAAATCTTTCATCGATCGAAACCCGAAAGAAAAGGCCGTTGAGGAGGCATTCGCCGCTCTGGCCCGCAACAACTATCAGAGTCATCGTCCAGACCCGGCGGATAATCTGTTTGCAGTTGCTGAGCGATTGAGGGGCGAGAAACGCCAGGACAAGGCATTACCGGCCACGCCTGAATCACACTGAGGTTGGTCAGGGCCCAGCTGTCGCAAGCAGCTATCACGTGGCACTCATTGGCTCACGCGTGTGGTGCGCAGCAGGCGTCAGATGGGCTGCGGGATGACCAGAAGGGGAGCAATGCTTCAACAACGGCTTGCCCCCTCTTCTGACAGAGTCACTCAATACCTGGACGGGATTAGCCCTGGCTATCTCTGAGCGCCGCTAAGCGGTTCTATCTGACTGCCTCCTCCCGCTCCTCTGCCAGGGAGACACTCCAATGACCACCAACCTCCTTCTTCAAATCCAGCAAGTCGTAAGTTTTCATCATCTCGAGTAAGCCTGAATGACCATAGGCGGTGGGAGAAAAGGCTGGGTCTGTTCTCTTAAGGTAAGCGCCTACGCTGCTTAGCGTCGTCCGGCCTTCCGCTGTTCCTCCAGCAAGCAAAGCCACCGCATCTATCACGAATCTTGGCCGACGCTTGATAGGTTTTTTTTCCTCCGCAGCCACGTGAGGTTGGCCGGTTTCTTCAGCTTCGGGACGCTCTCTCGTCCATTCAAAGAACTGATCACTCGCATTTCTCAAGGCATCAGGGGTCTTGCTCTCACCCACAATGCAAACGGACGCACCGCGCTCGCGTAGCTTTCGGCAAAGGTACGCAAAATCAGAATCGCTGGTAACTAGGCAGAAAAGGTCTGCACGCTGGTCGAAAAGCGCCTCTTGGGCGTCTAACGCCAGAGCAATATCAGAGGTATTTTTACCCGACGCGTATTGGTATTGGAGGCAAGGAGTAAAGGCCAGCTTGACCAGGGCCTCCTGCCATTTATTCGCCAGCGTCCCATGATTCCCGTAGCCGCGCCTAAGCACGATTCGCCCAAATTGAGCGGCCACCTTCAAT
>Ga0105251_10003045_pt1 | contig 12483 bp, 12 predicted proteins | sample KBSS64metaG_FD_80424 | JGI IMG/M metagenome (GOLD analysis project Ga0105251, IMG submission 80424) | Switchgrass rhizosphere microbial communities from Kellogg Biological Station, Michigan, USA - KBS S6-4 metaG | ecosystem: Host-associated > Plants > Roots > Rhizosphere > Soil | place...
CCTGGCGCCAGGTGATTTTTATTATCATGCCGATGGCGGCGATCTTTTCTGTTCTGCTGATGATGCTGACGGCGAACTGGCTGCGACGGCGTATTTCATGGCGCGATGAGATTCGCCGGGCCATCATCTGCGGCCAGTTCAGGGCGCACTATCAGCCAGTCTATGATAACCGGCTGCAACGCTGTAGCGGTGCAGAGGTGCTGCTGCGCTGGACAACGTCCGACGGTAACGGCGTTCGGCCTGATATTTTTATTGGTGCAGCAGAAGCGGAAGGGATGATTGTGCCGCTGACCCGCCACCTGCTCGATTTGATTGCAGAGGATGTGCAGAGCTGGCAGGTGGATCCCCATTTTCACCTTGCGATTAACGTGGCGGCGGAGCATCTGCAGCATCCTGATGTTGTTCGCGATATGCTGCAATTCGCCGACAAAATAAAAGATAAGCAGTTTGTCATTACGCTTGAGCTGACTGAGCGCAGTCTGATTAAAGAGGGTGAAGCGGTGGCGCGTAAGCTGGAGCAGTTACGCCATGCGGGTATGAAGGTTGCGATTGATGATTTTGGTACCGGCCACTGCTCACTGAGTTACTTACAGACCTTCACGCTGGATTATCTGAAAATCGATCGTGGATTCATTAACGCTATCGAATCGCTGGAAGGCGAAACGCCAGTGCTGGATGAGATCATCAATCTCAGTCACAGTCTGGCGCTGGAGGTGCTGGGTGAAGGTGTGGAAACGGAGCTGCAATTTTGCTATCTCCAACAGCGCGGCGTCGTGTTTATTCAGGGTTTTTATTACGCCCGCCCGATGGATAACACATCGCTGGCAGAGTGGCTGGCGCGTCAGGGGGATCAGCGTGTGCTGGCTGACCCGTGTCACGTTTGAACCTCCGCAGCACATCGAAAACCGGACGACACCGAAACCGGGATTGCCACCCGCGGCTCTTGCGCCAGCCCGTTCACCGACGAATAATGTCCAGCCCCCGACCCTTCGCACTGAACCGTCGGACAGGGATCCCTCCCGTTAAGCGCAAATAAACATCACTTGCGCAGACAATCTGCTGAAAAAAACGGCTGTCGTCACGCAGCGTGATAATTTTTTTGCGGTGCTAAACAGTCATAAAGATTGCCGGAACAGGTCAGCATTAGCTCAAACATGACAGATATCACACAAAAACGGTATACTCTGTCGCTGTTTGCAATAATCACAACAGTAATTATTGTGTTCGCTGGCGCGTAATGAGCGCTTAATTACGGCTATGCTTAAATTTCTCAACGCAGCGGTCTGAACGATTTACCACGGCTCGCGCCGTTGAGGACTTTCGTGTTCCATTACAGGGTAATTCTATGAAATTGCGTAGGAAGCGTGTAAAACCAATTGGGATCAATGATGTCACCATCATTGATGATGCTCGTTTACGTAAAGCCATCACTGCGGCCTCTCTGGGTAACGCGATGGAATGGTTTGACTTCGGTGTGTATGGCTTCGTGGCCTATGCGCTGGGTAAAGTCTTCTTCCCGGACGTGTCACCCGGCATTCAGATGATTGCTGCACTGGCAACCTTCTCTGTGCCCTTCCTGATCCGTCCGCTGGGTGGCCTCTTCTTCGGTATGCTGGGCGACAAATATGGTCGTCAGAAAATCCTCTCCATTACCATTATCATCATGTCGGTCAGTACCTTCTGTATCGGCCTGATACCGTCCTATGCGTCTATCGGCATCTGGGCACCGATTCTGCTGCTGCTTGCGAAGATGGCGCAGGGCTTCTCCGTGGGAGGTGAATATACCGGCGCCTCAATCTTCGTGGCGGAATATTCGCCTGACCGCAAACGCGGCTTTATGGGAAGCTGGCTCGACTTTGGCTCAATTGCGGGCTTTGTACTCGGTGCGGGTCTGGTCGTGCTGATCTCTTCTGTTATCGGAGAAGCACGTTTCCTTGAGTGGGGCTGGCGTCTGCCGTTCTTCGTGGCGCTGCCGCTGGGCATTATCGGCCTTTATCTGCGTCATGCGCTGGAAGAGACCCCGGCATTCCAGCAGCATGTGGACAAACTGGAACAGGGTGACCGCGAAGGCCTGCAGGATGGTCCGAAAGTCTCGTTTAAGGAAATTGCAACCAAACACTGGCGCAGCCTGCTCTCCTGTATCGGTCTGGTTATCGCCACCAACGTCACCTACTACATGTTACTGACGTATATGCCGAGTTACCTGTCGCATAACCTGCACTACAGCGAAGACCATGGTGTGATGATTATCATCGCTATCATGATCGGTATGCTGTTTGTTCAGCCTGTGATCGGCATGATGAGTGACCGCTTTGGCCGTCGTCCCTTTGTTATCATCGGTAGTATTGCTCTGCTGGTCTTCGCCATTCCCGCCTTTATGATGATTAACAGTGGCGTGCTGGGACTGATTTTTGGTGGCCTGCTGCTGATGGCCGTTATTCTTAACTCGTTTACCGGTGTCATGGCCTCGTCGCTGCCTGCGATGTTCCCGACCCATATCCGTTACAGTGCGCTGGCCAGTGCGTTTAACATCTCTGTACTGGTTGCGGGTCTGACGCCAACGCTGGCCGCCTGGCTGGTTGAAACCACCAACAATCTTTACATGCCAGCCTACTACCTGATGGTGGTGGCGAGCATTGGTCTGATTACCGGTCTTTCCATGAAAGAGACGGCAAACAAGCCACCGAAAGGTGCAACGCCAGCTGCGTCCGATATGGAAGAAGCGCGCGAAATCCTGCAGGAACATCACGATAACATCGAGAACAAAATCGAAGATATCGATGCAGAGATCGCCCGCCTGGAAGCGAAACGTAAAAACCTGGTGCAGCAGCATCCGGATATCAACGAGTAATCGTTCTGCTCTCCCGTCGCCCGGCGGGAGAGCGCTTTTCCCTCTCTGTTACCGCACACAAACCTTCATCCCTCGCGGTCAAAGGGAGTAAACTGTTGTTACTTTTTTCACCTGCGTAAGAATGAAAATGTCTGATTATTCCCTTATCCAGCGCCCAAGAAGATTGCGCGCCAGCGCCTCAATGCGTGAAATGTTCCAGGAGTCATCCCTGAGCCTGAACGATCTGGCTCTGCCTATCTTTGTTGAAGAAGAAGTCGACGATTACAAAGCGATTCAGGCGATGCCTGGCGTGATGCGAATTCCGGAAAAGCGTCTCGCCTATGAGATTGAGCGCATCGCCAAAGCGGGCATCCGCTCGGTGATGACCTTCGGTATCTCTCACCACACCGACGCCACCGGCAGCGATGCCTGGAACGAAAACGGTCTGGTGGCGCGCATGTCGCGCATCTGCAAAGATACCGTACCGGAAATGATTGTGATGTCTGACACCTGCTTCTGTGAATACACCAGCCACGGCCACTGTGGCGTGCTCTGTGATCACGGCGTCGATAACGATGCAACCCTGGCAAACCTGGGCAAGCAGGCCGTTGTTGCCGCCGCAGCCGGTGCAGACTTCATCGCCCCGTCAGCGGCGATGGATGGTCAGGTTGAGGCGATTCGCCGCGCACTTGATGCGGCAGGCTTCACCCAGACCGCCATCATGTCTTATTCCACCAAATTCGCTTCATCGTTTTACGGCCCGTTCCGTGAAGCGGCCGGAACGGCGCTGAAAGGCGACCGTAAAACCTACCAGATGAACCCGATGAACCGTCGGGAAGCGATCCGTGAATCGTTGCTTGATGCGGCGCAGGGCGCGGATTCATTGATGGTGAAACCGGCAGGCGCTTATCTGGATATTCTGCGCGATATCCGCGAACGCACCGAACTGCCGCTGGCGGCTTATCAGGTGAGTGGCGAATACGCGATGATTAAATTTGCCGCACAGGCCGGTGCCATTGATGAGCGCAATGTGGTGCTGGAAAGCCTCGGTGCGATTAAACGCGCCGGAGCCGACCTCATTTTCAGCTATTTCGCCCTTGATCTCGCCGAACAAAAAGTGCTCTGATCCCCTCCTCATAAAGAGCGTGGTCGCTGTATCACGCTCTTCTTCGCTGTTAGGCACACACCAGAACCTGGCTTCAGCTAAAAACCAAAGGGCTCTGTGATGAAAGCACCTGAAATCGCCGCCGACGAGGCACAACGTTTATCGCAGTTGCGTGCGCTGAACATAATGAATACGCCAGCGGAAGAACGATTTGATCGTTTAACTCGCCTGGCGCGCCGCCTGTATGGCGTGCCTATCGCGTTAGTCAGCCTGCTGGAAGAAGATCACCAGTGGTTTAAATCTGCACAGGGTTATGCGCCTACCGGATCGCCACGGAATATCTCGTTTTGCGGCCACGCTATCCTGCAGGATGAAATCATGATCGTTGAAGATGCGTTACAGGATGAACGTTTTCACGATAATCCGCTGGTGACTGGCGAACCACACATTCGCTTTTATGCGGGCTGTCCGCTGCGTGCGCCGGGCGGTGCCAAAATGGGTACGTTCTGTATTATTGGTCGTGAGCCGCGTCAGTTTAATGAAGAGGATCAGGCCACCATGCGCGATCTCGCCGCCATGGCTGAAGCGGAATTGATCGCCTTTCAGACGGCTACCTGTGATGAACTGACGCAGATTACCAATCGCCGCGGTTTTATGACGCTGGGACAGATGGTGCTTAATGAGTGCCAGAGGAAAAACCGTCCCGCCTGTCTGACTTTTCTCGATCTCGATAAGTTTAAGCAGATTAATGACACACTGGGCCATCGCGAAGGCGATCGCGCGCTTATGGACTTTGCCAATGCGATGAAAGTGGCGTTCAAACATTACGACCTGTTTGCCCGCCTGGGCGGCGATGAGTTTGTGGTGCTGTTTGATGGCCTGCAGCAGCAGCAGAGTGAAGCGCTGCTCATGCAGTTCGACCGTTATCTGCACCAGCAGTCAGTCAGCCTGAACCGACGTTACCGCCTGCAGTTCTCTTCCGGCGTGGTAGAGTTTGACCCGGCCAATCCGCAATCGCTGGAACAGTTACTGCACGACAGCGATAAACAGATGTATCTGACTAAAAATCAGAAACGCATTGCCGTGTAAGGTCAGGCGCCGCAGCGCCTGAGGGGTCAGGGACGGGCCAGATCGTCGAGCAGCGTCTGATTAAACTTAGCCGGATCTTCCATTTGTGGTGCGTGCCCCATGCCAGGAAATTCAATTAAGCGCGCGCCCGGGATATGTTTAGCCGCCTCTTTTCCCAGCACCGCATAATCACCCAACCGGGCTTTCACCTCCGCCGGTGCGATATCACTGCCAATGGCCGTGGTATCTGACGTACCGATTATCAGAGTGGTCGGCACCCTGAGATCGCCGAACTCATAAAACACCGGTTGAGTGAAGATCATGTCGTAGATTAAGGCGGAGTTCCACGCCACCTTCTGATGGCCCGGCCCACTGTTTAGTCCGGCCAGCATATCGACCCACTTATCATATTCGGGTTTCCAGCGCCCGACATAGTAAGTCTGCTGTTCATACTTCTTAATACCCGCCGCGCTGCGTTTGAGTTCGCGCTGATACCACTGATCCACCGAACGCCACGGTGCACCTTTGGCTTTCCAGTCCTCCAGCCCTATCGGGTTAACCAGTACCAGCTTCTGCGTCTGCGCCGGGTACATCAACGCATAACGCGTTGCCAGCATCCCGCCGGTTGAATGACCGACAATGACCGCCTTCTCCACTCCCAGCCGTGCAAGCAGCTGATGGGTGTTCTCTGCCAGTTGCTGAAAACTGTATTGCTAGCTGGCGGGCTTGGTCGAGCTGCAGAAGCCAATCTGGTCGGGCGCGATAACGCGATATCCCTGCTGACTCAGTGCGCGAATCGTCTCTTCCCAGGTCGCGCCACAGAAGTTTTTACCGTGCATCAGCACCACGGTTTTGCCGTTGGCACGTTGCACCGGTTTGACATCCATAAAGCCCATGCTCAGCGGTTGCTGCTGAGACTGAAAGTCAAAATGCTGCAGAGGATAGGGATATTGAAACCCCTCCAGCTGTTCGCCATACACAGACGCAGCATGGGCAGGTGCATGAGCCAATAAGGCCAGCGAGGTGAGCAAGGCGGCAAGCGGTTTTTTCAGCGCGTATGTCGGGCTCATCCGGGGGTACTCCATGTTAAAGGTGAGTCGTAAGCCTGGCATGTCATTGTGAAAAATCTATTGCCAGGCGGTGCTATCACGTTAATAACACGGCGGCTGCCAGGATTCATCAGGAGGTGGTCAGCGGCATAGCGCCTGATTTAATTTTTATCTGCCAGATATCAATCATCTATATTTCCCAACAGATTTATCACAATTCATCTAATTTAATAAAAAACGGCTGTTCGGATGAATAATATCAGGAGATAAAAACTCAAAACCTGAAAAATGTTTACGCAAAGAATAATAACATTAAGGTAGATTTTTCACATTCGTGATGAATTTAACCGTGGAGTCGCTATGAGCGAAAATAAATATAATGAAAGCGCAATCATCTCTGTCACTGAATGGATTAATAATAATCCTGGCCAGCGCCTGAGTGTTGATGATATTGCCATAAAGGCAGGTTATTCCAGATGGTATTTACAGAAACTCTTTGCCCGTTACCATAATGAAACACTGGCGCGTTATATTCGTAAGAGAAAACTTAACGCCAGCATTCATGATTTAAAAAACAGCCAGACACCTATTATCACTCTGGCACTGAAATACCATTTTGAAAGCCAGCAATCTTTTACCCGCTCTTTTAAACAGATTATGGGTTGCACGCCGAGCACCTGTCGCAAACGTCAGATGAACCACAAGGCGAAACAGCAGCTGGCTGAGGTAGCGCATCCCTGTACCTTATGCAGCTTTGTGCGTGAGGAAAGTATAAAGCCGGATGCTGGCGTAACAGTCCGCCCTGTTACGCACTTCACGCACGAATATACGCAGGCAGAGCCATTCCGCGACAGGGGTTAATCAGGTTTCATCCGGCTGATAATATTGCACGCCAATCTGAATGCGCTCACGCCCCTGGGCGACGCGATGACGATTGGTGTCGCGCAGTGAATAGACGCAGCCACAATATTCCTGCTGATAAAAACTCTCGCGCTTACTGATTTCAATCATGCGCGAAGACCCACCGCCTTTACGCCAGTTAAAATCCCAGTACATCAGATCCGGATATGCTGACGCGGCGCGGACACCACAGCTGTTAATCTGCTTCATATCTTTCCAGCGTGAGATCCCCAGGCAACTGGTCATCACCGGGAAGCCGTTCTCATGGGCATAGAGTGCCGTACGCTCAAAACGCATATCAAAGCACATGGTGCAGCGCTCACCCCGTTCCGGTGACCACTCCAGCCCGCGCGCGCGCTCAAACCAGTTATCCCGGTCATAGTCCGCATCCACAAACGGCACACCAAATTTTTCGGCAAAGCGAATATTCTCCTCTTTTCGCAGCTCATACTCTTTGAGCGGGTGAATATTCGGGTTGTAAAAATAGATGGTGTATTCAATACCGGATGCCAGCATCGCTTCCATCACTTCACCCGAACAGGGCGCGCAACAGGAGTGCAGCAGGACTTTTTTATGACCGCCCGGCAGCGGCAGCGGCTGGCGCTGGAAAGGTTCAGACGTAAGCACCTTCAATCAATGGCTGAAAAGCAGCAGTGTAATGCTGCAAGCAGTCAGTTGCAAAACGGGTCTGATATGCCTCGTTTGGTGTAATTGTGCTTCATCCGCCCTTATTCCCTGTAGTGCCAACCCGCTGATCTTCGATGTTTTCTTTTTAGTGTAATGCTGTGCAGCACGGGTTATGGCCAGAAGTGTGATCGTCACCACACTGGCATCAACTATGTTTACATAACATTAACAATATTGACATTGAATCGCCTCAAGGAGACTCGCATGGTCGCGACAAAAAAATCGGGAAGTCAGCAGAACCGTTTTACGTGGTTCGTCTGTTTTATGGCTGCGCTGTCAGGCCTGCTGTTTGGTCTGGATATCGGTGTCATTGCCGGTGCCTTACCGTTTCTGGCAAAGGATTTGCAGATAACTAACCATCAGCAGGAGTGGGTGGTGAGTTCAATGATGTTCGGCGCGGCGCTGGGTGCGCTGGCGGCGGGCTGGATGTCATCAAAGCTGGGACGCAAGAAAAGTATGCTGGCAGGCGCAACGTTGTTTGTGATTGGCTCGCTGTGGTCAGCGTTCTCCCCGGATGTCGGGTCACTGGTCTGCGCCCGCGTGATGCTGGGTCTGGCGGTGGGCATCGCCTCTTATACCGCACCATTGTACCTGGCAGAGATTGCGCCGGAACGTATTCGTGGTTCGATGATTTCCATGTACCAGCTGATGCTGACCACCGGCATCGTGGTGGCTTATCTCTCTGATACCGCGTTCAGCTACAGCGGCAACTGGCGTGGGATGCTCGGTGTTATCGCCATCCCAGCGGTGATCCTGTTTATCGGCGTGCTGTTCCTGCCTAACAGTCCGCGCTGGCTGGCAGCACATGGGCGTTTTAACGAAGCACAGCGGGTACTGGATCGGCTACGGAACAGCAGTGAACAGGCCCGGGAGGAGCTGGAAGAGATCCGTGAAAGCCTGCAGGTGAAGCAGCGTGGCTGGTCGCTTTTCCGCTCTAACGGTAATTTCCGCCGCGCGGTATGGCTGGGCATGCTGCTGCAGGTGATGCAACAGTTTACCGGCATGAATGTTGTGATGTATTACGCCCCTAAAATCTTCAATATTGCCGGCTTCTCCAGCACCAGTGAGCAGATGTGGGGTACGGTGATTGTCGGGCTGGTCAACATGCTGGCTACGCTGATTGCGATTTTCTTTGTTGATCGCTGGGGTCGCAAGCCGATGCTCACCACCAGTTTTCTGGTGATGGCAGTCGGCATGGGCGTCCTGGGCACGCTGCTGCATATTGGCGTTGAAACAGATTTCCGCAAATACTTTGCTATTGCGATGCTGCTGATGTTTATCGTCGGCTTCGCGATGGCGGCCGGACCGGTCATCTGGCTGCTCTGCTCAGAAATTCAGCCGCTGAAAGGACGTGATTTCGGCATTACCGCCTCCACCACCACGAACTGGGTCGGTAATATGATTGTGGGTGCGACCTTCCTGACCATGCTGGATCAGCTGGGGAATGCCAATACCTTCTGGCTCTACGGCGCGCTTAATCTGGTGTTTATCGTGCTGACGATGATGCTGGTTCCCGAGACCAAACATGTGACGCTGGAGCACATTGAACGCAACCTGATGAAAGGCAAAGCACTACGTGACATCGGGGCGTAACCGCCCCGTATCAACTTACCATTGCAGCTGCTGGCCGGCGTAATCGACATAGTGATGACCACCACGACCGCGCCAGTGGGTCAGTTGCCGGACGATACCGGCCGCACTCTCTTCTGCTGTCAGTGGCGCACTCTCGCCACCCATATCTGTTTTCACCCAGCCGGGGTGCAGCGTCAGCAGCGTCCCGCTCTGCGCGTCAACTGCCGGAGTCAGTGTGCGGCTCAGCATATTCAGGGCCGCTTTGCTGGCCGAATAAATCGGCATCTGCGCCTGCGGGTTTTCATTCAGGCTGCCGAGCTGAGATGAGGTCAGCGCCAGCACACCTTCCGGCTTCAACAGCGGCAGCAAAATCTCTGCACTGCGAACCGGCGCTATCGCGTTGGTCAGGAACAGCTGCGCCAGATCCTGATCGTCACTCTGCAAGACCTTCTGGTGTGAAGGCCCGGAAATCCCGGCGTTAATCAGAATCGCATCGAACGTTTTGCCACTGAGCTGGCTGGCAAGCTGCTGAACCGCCGATGAGTGCGTCATATCCAGCGCATGCCAGTGAATGTCTGGCTTATTACCCTGCTCTGGAATGCCACTGCGATGCGTAGCCGTGACCTGCCAGCCCTCACCCGCAAACGCCTGTGCCACCGCCAGCCCGATACCGCGCGAAGCACCAATAATCAGAACCTCTTTTTGCTGAGCCATATTCACTCCTCGTTGATTGTCTCACTACAAGCTTAACGGGTATTCCGCAAGGACAGCGGCCCGCTGTGCTTTTTAGCGTGGCGACAGCACGGTCGGTAAAAACCTTGCGGCACAACGCTGATGATGGTTTTCCATCATTAAATTGCTTTATCTTTTACTTTTAACCGGTTAGAAGAGATAAATAGTCAGGCAGGCAGCAGTTAATCGCCATTTTCCCCGTGGAGTCTGAATGAAAAAGCTCACCTTAGAGGTGGTGGCAAAAATGGCGGGCGTCGGGATTGCGACGGTCGATCGTGTGCTGAATGAACGCGGCGGCGTGTCACTGGAGACCAGCCGTAAAGTCCTGAAAGCTGCGCGCGAAGTGGGATTGAAGCGTCTGCTGCCAGAGGAGTACCAGCATCCCTGGCAAATTGAGGTGTTCCTCAGTAATAACGGCTCCTCCTTTTTTCAGCAGCTTACTACCCATTTCAGCGAAGTCGCCAGCCAGCTTGGCTATCGTCGCCTGAAACTGCATAAAACTCTGGTGGCCGAGGCACAGCCTGAGCAGCTGGCGCAAAGTATTATCGCCCGCAGCAGCACGCGCGACGGCATCATTGTCTTTGCACATGATTCACCGCCCATCTACCGGGCGCTAGCGCTGTGCCGCAGCCGCAATGTGCCGGTGATTACCATCGTTACCGATCTGCCTGATGCCGACCGCTTATGTCATGTCGGCATTGACCAGTATCAGGCCGGACGCACGGCAGGATTACTGATGAGTAAAACGGTGAGTCAGCCCGGCGACATTCTAATGGTCAGTGGCCGCTTCGATTATCGCGCCCACCGTCAGCGCATTGACGGATTCCGGGAGGCCATGGCGCAGCGTGCGCCCCAGCGTCATCTGCGTGAGGTGCTGTCGGGTCAGGATCAGCGGGAGACAATCCGCAGCGTGCTGGCCCGCAACCTGCAACCGTCGCAGATGATTGCAGGGGTCTACAACACTGGCATGGGCAATACTGTTGTCAGCGACACACTACGTGCCCACCAGTTGCTGGGTAAATGCACCTATATCACTCATGAACTTTATGATGTGACACGTAAGCTACTGATGAATGATGAAGTGGCATTTACCCTGGATCAGCATGCTCAACAGCATGCCCGGCTGGCGATTGATTTGATGCTAAGTCATCTGGAAACCGGCTCTCAACCGGATGTGTATCAGGCGGGTAAAGTCGCGTTCAGGTTGTTTACGGCGGAAAATATGACGTGAGGGGATCGGTTTCCCCTGATGATGTCACATCATCAGGGGAAACCGATCGAGCTTTTAACCCGCTGCATCGCGGCTTTTATCGTCCGGGCTGTCCGTGTCGTCACCACCCTGACTCTTCTCCACTTCCTGCGGATGTCCCATTGAAAGTGCGGCGGCACTGGCGGGATCGAACAGTGACAGACTCTCTATCTGATCAACCATGATCACTTTACGGAATGACATCGCATCTTTGGGTTTCGAGTCGAGCGTGATGTCATGCTCGGCGTACCACTTGCTGTAGTTATGTTCCACCGCCAGCTTCAGCGTCTTGCTGTCGCGGTATCCGCTGAGCATCGGGATCAGCACGATGTTTTTAGTGCTCTCATATTCAAACGTCGAGGCATGAATCATGCCGATGTAAATGCGGCGCGACTTCATCGTAATCCACGCGAGTTCGCCCTCTTCCATGCACTGAAACAGCAGTTGTTCAACGCCGTTGGAGCGTGACAGTTGCTGATAAAGGTCTTTACGGCCCGATACGTTCAGCCGTGCACTGCCCGCCCAGTTTGAGCGATACAGGCAGAGCAGAATGGCAAAAGCGAGCATGATCACAACTGGTGCCTGAATCCCCAGGAAACTCCAGTTCATAAACGCGACCTGCCACTTCAGATGCACGCCGGGGATCATCTGGACGGCATTCGCGATGCCGGAGATACAGAGCAGTACCAACCAGATGATGCCGGTGGCAAATACGCCCTGCAGAACAAAAATACAGCCGTAGAGCGCCACCAGGAAATAGACATCCCAGCCCGACGAGCGACGGATTTTAAAGCGGCTGTTTAAATCGCGGCTGGTGTACCAGTAACCACTCACCATCAACACCATAAATATTGCGGTACCCACCTTATACTCCCTTTAAGGTATTCACGTGCCGGGCAAAATCTTCGTGGACTTCCTCGCTCAGCGTGTTGACTGAAATATTGCCGTTCTCATCAATAATGATGCGCTCACCTTCAGCAATTGAGTCGTTGATATCCTGACGGGTCATAATCTGCAGAAACTTATCGGGACTGGCAAAGACCGACTTAATAAATTTGAACATAGCGATCCCATTGTTGGCCTGAAAAGTGAAGTATGTGACCGAATCGACACTCTCGCCTGTTTAATTTCGGGTGAAATTTCTTAAAATCAATAAATTAGCGAAGCGGTAATCGCCTGTTTAAAACCGATTTCCGCAGAAATCTTCAACGTAACCAGCAGCCTGCCGTCAAAAACATCCTGTTCAGACTCGTCTGGTCTGCAATAACGCTGGCTCACCTCACCGGCGGAA